>PDWJ01004527.1_pt1 | contig 12200 bp, 8 predicted proteins | sample 1430881 | NCBI WGS metagenome assembly PDWJ01 (sample SAMN01162460, study PRJNA174530) | Oral metagenome, whole genome shotgun sequencing project. | biome: Marine environment; feature: Marine mammal; material: Swab sample of the gingival sulcus; isolation source: swab sample of gingival sulcus... | reverse complement strand
GGCTATATTGCCAATTCCGATTATAAAATGGGAAATGGCTTTTATCAGGGACAATGGCAAACCGATAAAATAAAATATGATGTGCAACTGGGCAGAACCATTCGAAAATTTGGTGCAAATACATTTTACACACCTAAATTTCCCAATCAGTACGAAGAAACAACCACCGATTTTATTTCGGCAAAAGCCACCATACAAGGAAAAATAAAATTTACGCCAACCATATATTACCGACACCAAACCGACCATTTTGAGCTGTTTCGAGATAATAAAAATGCACCAAGTTGGTATAAAAAGCACAATAATCATGTTACCAATACCTATGGAGTTAATTTAAATGCCATAAAAGAATGGAGTTTCGGGAAAACAGCCATTGGCGGAGAGTTCCGAAATGAAAATATATTGAGTAACGTATTGGGAAAACCTCGTAAAAAGAAACGCGTTAGCGGAAGAGATAACGCCTATTACGATAAGGAAGACGACAGAGAAAACATTAGCCTGTTTTTGGAGCATACCGCTTTATTTTTAGAAGATAAATTAACCGTAACTGCCGGCTTTATGATGAATTATAATGACTATTTTCAGGATAAAGTAAGTTGGTTTCCGGGGGTTGATGTGGGACTGCAACTTGCCAAAGGATTAAAGCTATACGGAACAGCCAACAAGGCACTTCGTATGCCTACGTTTACCGATTTGTATTATAATAGTCCTACCCATAAGGGAAATACCAATTTAGTTCCCGAAAAGGCAACCTCTTACGAGGGAGGTTTAAAGTTTTCGAAAAAGGGAATACGCACCCATATAGCTTACTTTTTTCGAGAAGGAAAAAATCTAATCGATTGGACAAAAATAAATGCTTCCGATAAAAAATGGGAAGCTCGTAATATTACCGATGCCGATTTTTATGGTATCGAAACGGCTTTGCAGCTTCGTCCGTTTTTGCTGAGTGAACAATTACAATTTCTTCGAAGTATCAATTTGAATTTCAGCTATACAAAGGTGGATAATATTAAATCGAAATATATATCAGCCTATGTGTTAGATAATTTGAAATACAAGTTCGATGGCGAAATTACTTTTAATTTTCTAAAAAATCTGTTTTTAACCACACATGTTACATGGCAGGATAGAGCCGGAACTTTTGGTTATTATGCATCCCCAACTGCTGACCCGGTAGAGCGAGATTACGAACCGTTTTGGTTGGTAAACAGCCGAATTTCTTGGCAAAAAGAGAAATATGAGGTTTTTCTGCGAGTAGCAAATATTTTCGATAAAAAACATTACGATATTGGAAATGTAATTCAACCCGGAAGATGGATTTCGGGAGGTGTAAAAGTGAATTTACACTGGGGAGAATAATTGACAATTAGTAATTAAATACACTTATTTTTATAGAAAAGGGATATAGCAAGAGGGTGTTCAAAAAGTGAATAAAATAGAGACCTCACAGGTTTTAAAAACCTGTGAGGTCTGAAAAATGGTATAATTTTATACGATTTAGACCTATTTTCTGGTTATTGAAAACTTTTTGGAACCCCGCTTTTCCTACCCACTGAAAAAAAAGCAGATGATAAATTATTATAAAAAGAGCGTACTTGCTGGAAATTTAATCACCAAAGAGCAAGCTATTGAGCTGAGTAATGCCACTGATAAAAAGGCACTTTACAAGGCTGCGGACGAAATACGAAATTATTTTTGTGGCGACACCATTGATTTGTGTTCCATTTCTAATGCAAAATCGGGGCGGTGCCCCCAAGACTGCAAATGGTGTTCACAATCGATGCATTACAAAACAGGAGTTCCCGAATTTGATATTGCCGATGTTACCCAAACGGTAAACGAAGCAGTAGCCAATGCAAATAAAGGAGTAAAACGCCATTCGTTAGTGGTTAGCGGCAGGCGAGCCAATAACAAAACATTAGATCAATTAATTCATATCTATAAAAATATTCAACAGAAAAGCGATATTAAATTGTGTGCTTCGTTTGGTTTGTTAAACGAAAAACAGCTCAAAAAATTGAATCAAGAAGTGGGAATTGACCACTATCATTGTAACTTGGAAACTGCTCCGGCTTATTTCCCAAAATTGGTAACCACACATACCCAAGCAGAAAAAATAGCGACCATAAAAGCGGCAAAATCTTTGGGAATTAAAATTTGTTCGGGCGGAATTATCGGCATGGGCGAAAGCATGGAACACCGAATAGAGCTGGCAATGGAACTGCAAAAACTAAAGGTAGATTCTATTCCCATAAATATTTTAATGCCCATGAAAGGCACTCCTTTGGAAAATGCAAAACCTTTAAGCGAAGAGGAAATTTTAACCACCATTGCTCTGTTTCGATTTATTAATCCTGCTGCACACTTGCGGTTTGCTGGCGGACGTTTGCAAATAAAAGATTTTCAGCATAAAGCCCTGCGAGCCGGAATTAATGCCGCTCTTACGGGAGATTATCTGACTTCAACGGGAGCAACCATTCAAGAAGATTTAAAGAATTTTAAAGCTTCTGGTTTTAATATAGAGTAATTTTTGACTTTTATTTATTAATATTAAAAAAAGAATTATTTTTGGTATAACATCCTGTACAATATATTGGAAAACCGTAGTAATAATTACTATAAAATGGGCTGTCCAAATACTTTACAAGGTCTTTAAAGGATTGATAACATTTAGCTTGTCTACTCACATCTGATATTGTAAATAGTATAATTTTAGATTTATCTAAAATGTTTTCAGGCAATAGATTTGATTCTTTAAAAGAATGTTTAAATTTATTCAATACTTCTGAATAAGAATACTTACTTTCAATTATAAAATAACCAACAGATCCGTAAGTTACAGAACGAATATACACTGGATTATCCGATTCATAATTTCGTTTTTTTGTTTTAAAGAAACCATTAACTGGTGTTTCCATAGAAACAGAGAAGCTCTTAAAAATAATCTCTCCAATCATTAAATTTCCGGGATTATCTCCATATTTTTGAGATACGATATTCTTTACAGCCTCTCCGAAATAAGAATTATCTTTAAAAACCATATTTATGTCTTTATAGGATTTTATTTTTGCCATTCTTATCCGATGTAAAGTTTTTCTTCTCTTTTTCATATAATCATCGTATTCTTTTGAATGTATAGCTTCTTTGAAAATTTTAAGATAGCTCATTTGTCCTCTTTTGGATTTTTCTCGAATAAATGGAGAAGGAAAATCAAAAGTAATACTTATTGGATTAATTGAATCTGTAATTTCTTTATCAAAATAATTTGCAAAAGTTTCTTCCGGGTATACTCCGCCAACATAAATACAAGGATCATAATCAACTGCCAAATTTTGAAGAGCTGAGTATTTTGTCCCTAAAAAAATATTTGATTCTTCTTCTATTGATTTGTTATATATATCATCCCATTCTAAGACTTTATTTTTCTCCTCTTTTATTTTAGGAGGAATAATATTTGAAATGTTATGATCTTCTTTTTTGCAGGAATAAAATAGAATACTCAACAAATATGCATAAATAATGTAATTTTTCATTTTCTTTTAAAAAGTTGGTAAATAAATCGTTTTATAGATAATATGATTTATTAAATCAAGTACAAAAGAAGTAAAAAAAACATAACGTAAAAATATATTATATGAAAAAAATATATAAATGTGTTTAGTAATATAAATTAATAAACACCTAAATATATTGGCTGGCATAAAGTAGAATTTCAGAAAATAAAGAGATCATTTTAATTTTTCGTTTTTAGCAAACACAATACCACTATAAACATAATAAAATAAATTATAACAATAATAGTAAGTTATACAAAAACCAACTGCAGTACAAAGGGGTGTCTAAAAAAAATTGGATTACACACAAAAAGAAATATTGTAGATTGTTATATTGCTACACCTCAAGGGGGGGTAAAACCACAGAAGTCTTCTATTTTACAGATTTCTGATAGTTTATTCCTTTTGGACATCCTCTATAATTGTTATATTATTTTGAAAAGTAAAGAGAACTGAGTTCAGTTATCTGCTCTTCTTTACTCCGCCCAATAAAGTGGCTGCAGTCATATCTCCTGTTACATTTACAGCTGTTCTGCACATATCCAGCAACCGATCAACACCCAGAATTAAAGCAATTCCCTCCATGGGAATTCCTGCTGAGTTTAAAATAATGGTAAGCATAATAATACTTCCACCGGGAATTCCCGGTGTTCCTACCGATGAAGCCAAAGCGGTAAGCACAATTGCTAACTGGTCGCCCAAGGTAAGGTCTATACCCATAACTTGTGCAATAAATACTGCGGCTACAGCTTGATAGCAGGCAGTTCCATCCATATTAATGGTAACGCCTACCGGTAATACAAATTCTGCTACATTTTTGGGGACTTTCATTTTTTCGGTTGCTTGTTTCATCGATACAGGAAGTGTTGCAGCACTCGAACTTGTAGAGAATGCAGTAAGTTGTACCGGCAACAATATTTTTAAAAATGTAGTTGGGTTCGCCACTCTCCAAAGCATAATTATAAAAGGATAGAATATTAAGATTAAAAAAAATAAAGCTCCAAGTACACAAAGCACATAAAAGCCTAAAGCCTTAAACAGAGCAATATCTCCGGAAAAATCAACCACCAAACCTGCCAGCAATGCAAGTGTTCCATACGGAGCTAACATCATAATTAAGTCAATTATCTTTAGAATAACAGCATCCGAAGCATATATAATTTCTTTTAGATATTTTGTCTTCTTTGCTCCCACTAATATCATGCTGATGCCAAACAACACAGCAAAGAAAATTACTTGTAACATCTGTTTGTTATTTCCTGCAGAAGCTACAATATTACTGGGAATAATATCTATCAAAGGTTGTAGTGCCGGCTGTTCCTTTACTTCTCCGGCTTTTACCTGAATCGATTTTGTTTTATCCCCGTAGTACGTTAATAGTTCAGTTCTTTTTTCCTGAGGAAAGGTGTTACCCGGTTTAAAAATATTGGCTACGGTTAATCCTATTGTTATGGCAAAAATAGTTGTAGTCATATAAAAAAGGATAGTCTTACCTCCCAAAGATGAAAGTTTTGCCATATCAGACATGCTTGTAATCCCTTTTATCAGCGATAAAAAAACGAGAGGAACAGCTATCAATTTAAGAGCTTTTATAAATATTGTTCCCCAAGGGCGAATCCAATCATTGGTGAATTCTATTAAATTCCACTCTATGGCAAACAGCCCCCAAATAATTCCAATAACCATTCCCAATAAAATTTGTATATACAGAGGTATGCCTATTTTTTTCTTTTTCATCTATATGTTTTCTTTAGAATTGTTTTTGTACCGTACCAAGCAATAAATTTATACAATAATATGATTTAATGCAAACAAAAAAAGCTATACCTTATTCGGATAGCTTTTCCTGCAGAATATGTAAAAAATTATTATTCTGTATCTGGATCATAAATTATTTAAACATTTTCTCGACCTTTTTAATTGCAGTAGGTAACATAAAAACCACTACTTTGTCATCAGCTTGAATTTGTGTATCACCATTGGCAATAACACTTTTATCGCCTCGAATAATTCCTCCAATATTAGCATCATCAGGGAAATCGAGGTCACGTATTTTGCTTTTTGTAATTTTGGATTTTGGTTTTGCTACCAATTCCATTACCTCTGCATCAGATACGGTCAGCCACCTACAGTGCTGCACATCTGCATCCATTGTAAAACGATAAATATAACTTGCCGCCAATAGCTTTTTGTTTATCATGGTTCCAATATTAATATTATCGGCAAGATCGATATAATCGATATTTTCCACTTCGGCAATGGTACGTTTAACACCCATTTTCTTAGCCAGTAAGCAGGCTAAAATATTTGTTTCAGAGTTTCCTGTAACTGCAACAAAAGCATCCATTTTTTGTATTCCTTCCTCTTTAAGCAAGCCTTTATCTCGACCATCTCCGTTAATAACCAATACATCTGTTAACTTTTCGGCCAGCTTTATGCTTTTGTCCTTATCTATCTCTAAAAGTTTTATCTTCAGATCTTTATTAAGATCCTGCGCTGTTCTTTGCCCGATTCTGCTGCCGCCTAAAATCATAACATTTTTGATGGAATATTTCTTTTTCCCCGCCAACTCCATCACCTGGTCAATATTTTCAGGTTTGCTGACCACAAAAACCAAATCGCCTTTGGTAAATCTGTTGTGTCCCCTTGGTATAATGGTACGGTCTTCGCGTTTAATAGCTACAGCTCTAAAATCTAAGTCGCCGACAAGTTCTGCTGTCTCTATCATTGTTTTGTCAATAATCGCCGACTTGCTGCTTATTTTTATACCATATAACAGCAGCTTTCCTTCAGAAAACTCATAAACCTGCCGCGTTCCCGATTTTTTAAGATATTTTATAACCTCTTTAGCGGCTAATCGTTCGGGGTAGATAAGTTCGTCAATCCCCAGATTCTGTAGATATTCTTTATTCTCCTGCTCTAAATACTCTTGATTATCAATACGGGCAATAGTTTTTTTAGCTCCCAGTTTTTTTGCTAAAATAGCAGCTGTAATATTAGTTGTTTCCGATTGAGTAACAGCAATAAACAGATTTGCAGAACCAGTTTGTGCTGTTCTTAAATCGCTTAACGAAGAACATGAACCCACCACAGTTAACAAATCTACCTGCGATGATATTTCATCCATCTTCTCCTCATTCTTGTCGATTAAAACAATATCGTGATCCTGATGGCTTAACATTTTAGCCAAATGTGTTCCTACGGCTCCTGCTCCGGCAATAACTATTTTCATTTGTTCTTTCTTTTAAATTTTATAGATCTGCAACAGATAAATGATGAAATTTATTATCTTTTTTTATTGCTTTTCTCTATTCCGACTGATAATTCTAATTAAATTAATGTAAAACCTGCTGATTTTAATATTCGTAAAATAGTGTTGCAAAATAACACAATAAAATAATAATTAGCTACAATATTGATGTTTTTCTTTTTTTAGTCTAAACAAATAGAAAGATCAGTAAATTCTGTTTTTATCTTCTTTCCTGTATTTTGTATGATGAAAAATAAGATTAATAAATAACAGTTTTATTTTCAGAAAGGTAAATTATATTATCCTTCGGGTTTCAGGGATTGTTTATGACAAAAGCTCCACTTTTCTTCACTAAAAAGATATTGTCGGCTGTGAGATTATTTTTTTTGATATCCCAAATTGAAACGGAATTATCAATTATGATTTTGATATTTTGATTATTAGTAATATTAGCATTTTGCAATCCCCTTTTTCGGATAACTAAAAACGAAGGAGGATATTTCGTTAGAAGTGTATCAATAAAAGGTTCTTCTTCTCCAATGATAATATAATTTTTGTTGTGCCATGTTACGCCGTCTAAATTATGAAGGTATTTTATGGTGCTGTTTTTTATTCTGTTGGTTAATATATAAGGAGTGGTTAAGCGTTTAATTTGCTCGGTCTCTATTTCTTTACTGCACAGGAACAGCACATTTTGTCCTGTTCTGAAAGCTAATAAAGTATTTTTATTAGTGTTGAACACTACAAATTCGTTTCGGGATGGTTCTGTTTTTTGTATTAACGGAGGGATTCCCAAAAGTATAAGGAATATCAACAGGGCAAAGACAGCTTTTTTGCTTTTTCCTATAAATATAAAGAGAGAACTTATTAATATCATGTACAGAATAAAAGTTTCGTATGCCGAAAAATAACAATTCTGCAGTACTGCACCGGGCAGCTTTTGAATAGCAATAACAGTTTTGTTAATGGTATTTGTCAAATGCTGCAGTATCCAGCCTAAAGAATCGGCAATAAAATTGATTTTATGAAAAAAGAGCAGAAATGCTGACAAATAAATTAAAATTCCTGCCGATAGAATAACCACATAGCTCGATAATAAAAAATAGGAAGGGAATTGATGAAAATAGTAAATTGATAAAGGAAATGTGGATAATTGTGCTGATAAGGTAACCGTTGTTAGCCGCCAAAAAAAGAATGGTATTCTGCCGGGAATATAAATTAGCTGTTCCAATCCGGGCTGTAATAAAACAATGCCGAAAACAGCAAGATATGAAAACTGAAATCCTGCCGAAAACAGCAGGTAAGGATCGTATACAAGCAGTAGAGCTGCCGATGCCGTCAGAGAATTGAGAATTGCGGTCTGCCGGTGCAGAGCACTGCCGAAAACAATAAAACTAAACATACACGATGCCCGCATTACTGACGGCGATAATCCGGTAATCAGCGCATAAAGCCATAAGATAATTAGCAGCAAAACAGCTCTTATCCATCTGCCGTATTTCCAGCGTAGAAGGTATTGGAGTAATAAATTGGCAATAAGATAGATAATTCCTACATGTAAGCCCGATACCGCCAATACATGAATTGCACCGGCATTACTCCATGCTTGTTTTATTTCCGGATCGAGATTTGTTTTATTTCCCAGCGTTAATGCCGATAAGATATCATAGTTAGCATTAGTTATTCCTTTACTTTTATAGATTTGCAGCAACTTTTTTCGCCAAAATAATGCTTTTCCACGTAAAGAAAATAAATTGGTATCAATAAGCCGATATTGTTTTTTCTGCAAATAACCTCTATATAAAATATGTTTGTTTCTCAGATAGCGGGCATAATTAAATTCGTAAGGATTGCCATTTCCCGTAATTTTTTTCAGGGCAGCGTTTATCCATAGACAGTCGTTTGGTTTGAGCTGTAGATTGGTTTTATTTTTTGGAATATAGATTATTGCTTTTACTTTCTGCGGATATATTTTTTGTTGATAATAAGCCTGTAGTACGGTTATCGGCAGCATATCTGTTTTTGTTTTACGAACAGCATAATCGTCTATTCGTACTTTGTAGATATTGCAGTCTTCAGGAACAGATAAATACATATTGTTATTGGTTTGGCTGATACGTATTAAGCCTAAACTAAAAAAAAACAGTGTAATAAAAACACCAAAAATGAGTGAGGCAGTGCGGTCTTTTCTTAATTTTCGATTTGCAGCCAAAATGATGATACTAAAACTGCTTACCAGTAAAAAAATGATAGTAATATGCGGATTCACTGTGTATTTATCAGCAATAACAACTCCTATCGTAAAGGGAAAAAGAATACGAATAAAGGGGTGTTGCCGAATGATTTCGCGAAAACTCATACTATTGGTTTATTTGGAGTTACGCGTATGAATTTACAATAAAATTATGGTTTGGACAAAATGCTTGTATAATTAAATTTTAAAAAAACGGCGATCAAAATATCTGTTTTGACTTTATCTACAGCAGTAAGACTTACTTTATTTGTGGGGTTCGTTAAAAATGCCGGATTTTTTTTATGGAAAAGGTAAGTAAAAGAAAAACCGGATCAAACAAAAAAAATAACACTAAAAAAAAGAAATATCATGGCAAAAGATTTCCTATATTTTATTTGATTCCGGTTTCTCAAGAACTCGTTTTAATGACATTACAAATGTATAGGCTATAATAGTTTCCTGCAATACCTACATGTTGGTATTTATTGTCGAAATTTGGTGGTTTTATGGAAAATTGTTCTTTATCGTATAAAAATCAGAAAACACCCCAAATTATAATCTTCATCAAATCATTATTTACTCTGTAACAATCCGTAGACTCAAGTATCAAATGCAAACAAGCCTAAAAAAATTAGCAGCCTCTCATAAAGAATGTAAGTTCTATTTTTAAATACAAACACCATTTCTCATAAGATTTTCTATAAAAAACTACAGACATTGACTCTTCTAATTACTTCTGCTGTTTATTGGTTATATTTTTGTAGTGTTTGTACCTTTCCAGTACTTCGGTTACATATAGGTAGGGCTCTTCACCTCGGCAATAGCCATATTTTACCAATGGGTCGTTATAAAAGCTGGAACGTGATTTCTGTTGCAGATAATACGCTACATTATCTTCCCATTTATCAGGGTTAGCACCATACTTTAATGTTAAACGGCGAGCATCCTGCAAGTGCCCCAGTCCCACATTGTAAGCTGCCAATATAAAAGGAACTAAATCTGTAGTGTCTTTCAGACTTGGCAACAATTCTCTTCGAACCTGTTTCAAATATCTTACTCCTCCGGTGATATTCTCTTCCGCCGATGATAAATGACTTACTCCATAACGTTTAGCTGTTCGCGGCATCAACTGCATTAAACCAAATGCTCCTGCTCTCGATCTTACCTTATTGTTAAAATGCGATTCCTGATAGACCAAAGCCGCCAATAGCCGCCAATCCCAATTTATTATTTTCGATTTTATTTTAAACAAACTATCATATTTCGATATTCTGCCACTTCGTAGGGTAAAATATCTGCTGTTTACAATATTCAACGATTTTGTATTGGTAAAATAGCGATGATTAATATAGGAGTAATGCCTTGTTTTTTTAAACTTCAACAACCATTTATTAATCTCTTTTGCTAAACTTTTATCGGTTTTGCGAACTGCCCATGTAAATGCTTCATCTTTGCTAATACGAATAGTGACATCAATATTTTTATGATAATGTTTATTTACCACAGCACTATTGTTATCTGCCACTGTAAAGTCGATTTTTCCTTCTGCTACCTTTTTAATTAAGTCGCCCGACAGCAACGAATCCACAGGAATAATATGAATGGGGTGTTTTAATGATTTTGAAATTGCCTGTAGCTGTTTTTCATACGACGATTCTTTTACAACATATATGGTTTTTCCAGCAAGCTGTGGAATACTATCGATGTAATTGTTATTATCAGATCGATTCCGCTGCACCAATACCTGATAAGAAGAGCTGTGTGGTATAGATAAATTATATTTAGAGATACGCTGGGGTGTTGCCACCAGATTCATTGCCAATATATCGACTTTACAAGAATCTAATTTATTGAAAGAAGAAGTTAAATTATCGCTTACGGTTAATTCCAGCTTTACATTTAAATATTCTGAAAATGCCTGTAGCATTTCGTACTGAAAACCCATTGTCGAACCATTATAAACAAAATAACTGGTTACATTATAGCCTATAACTGCACGAAGTTTTCCTTGCTCTTTTATCTTTTGCAATAAAACATCTTTTGGAAGTTGTTCTTTTTTCGCTTTTTTATTTATAGGGGGATTACATCCCGCAAAACAAGAAGAGAATAAAAGAATTGGTAATAAGAATTTTATGTATCTGTATTGTGGCATATTTTGTTATTTCGTTTAACAAAAGACCAAGAAGGAATAATAACCGACATTCCACTAAATTAAGAATTTATATGTAATTTAAATTTATAACAATATCCTTTCTGCCAATCTGTAAAATATCACAAAAAGGATATTGCAGCTTTTTTCTACGCCAATAATTCTTTCACCTTATTGGCAATGGCTTTTCCTTCGGCTTTTCCAGACAGCTGTTTTGTTGCCATTCCCATTACTTTTCCCATTTCCTTCATGCTGGTTGCTCCGGTAGCAGCAATAATATCTTTTACGGCAGCAGTTAACTCCTCATCACTCATCTGTTCGGGAAGATATGCTTTTAATACTTCCATTTCGAACAACTCTTTTTCTGCTAAATCTTCTCTACCGCCATCTTTATAAGTAGCTGCCGAGTCGTTACGCTGTTTTACCAATTTTTGAATTATTTTTAAAGCCACCTCATTGTCTAACTCCGATGCTCCGGTTTTTGTCATCTCTAAAGTAAAGGCCGTTTTTACTGCTCTAATGGCTTGTAATTTCTCTTTTTCTTTGGCTTTCATTGCCGTTTTCATATCGGCATTTATTTGTTCTAACAAATTCATATTATATTTTTTTGATTTATAAAGACTTATACGTAAAATTTTCAATAAAGTTATAAATTTTGTTTCCTAACTTTTAGTTCTCTCAAAAATTATTTATAAGATGAAACATCCATGACTGTTAAAGACACACAACGATATAACTATTGGACAGGAATTCAGAAGACGGAAGACTAAAGATATAACAGCCAACACCTAAAAAATAAACATCTGAAAATTAAAACGACACTATCCCCCAAAGTGTGTAAGTTCTACAAACAGGGTTCAAGTTTTATACTTGAATTCTGTTTTCAAAAATAGTTAAAAATTGATTTAGAATCAACCCCCACTTTCTAATTGGTTGTGTCCATTTTTTAGAGACCTCCCTTAAAGCTAAATAAACCGATTTAATCACTGCATCATCAGTAGGATAAGAGAGTTT
>PDWJ01004525.1_pt1 | contig 12201 bp, 5 predicted proteins | sample 1430881 | NCBI WGS metagenome assembly PDWJ01 (sample SAMN01162460, study PRJNA174530) | Oral metagenome, whole genome shotgun sequencing project. | biome: Marine environment; feature: Marine mammal; material: Swab sample of the gingival sulcus; isolation source: swab sample of gingival sulcus... | reverse complement strand
GCGGCAGCGGAAGAAGATGACGCCGCGCCGACATCTGTCTTCCTGTTTTCAGAGGAAGAAGCAGAGCTGTCAGAGCCACTTTCCTTGGCGGGAGCGCTACTGGACGGCTTACGTCCGGCGTAGTCTGTCACGTACCAACCAGTCCCTTTCAACACAAAGGACGTATTGGACATAATTCTGACAGTGCTGCCCTGACAGGCTGGACAGGGAATTTCCTGCTCCTCAAAACTGGTTTGCCAGTTTTCAAAGACCTGCTGGCATTCATTACATTTATATTCATAAATAGGCATTTTTACCCCCAAAACGAATTTCCACGTTTTTGGACGGGAAATTTCCCGCTACGCGGACTTCGCCGCTTCCTTTGCCTGCTTGATACGCAGTTTGAGACGTTTTTTCCGGCGTTTGCGACGACGATCAAGTTCTTTTTTTCTTTCAATTTTTTTGTGACTTCCCATAATGTCCTCCATTTTCTAAAAAAGAAACAGACGATTCCGTCTGCTGTTTTCACGCACTTTTCACACAATGTTCCAAGCTCATAAACCTGAAACGATTAGTTCTTTTTTTTCCCCTTGTCCAGCGCAAAGCCAGCCACGACCAAAAAACTTTTGCGTCCACGCCAATCGCGACCGCGCAAACGCCCTTGCGCTTACGCTCCCCTGTTCCGTCCCTGACGAGCACTCCCGAAAATGGCCTTGACCTCTTTGCGGCCAGCAATTATCCTTTTTTTCTTTGACAGGAACCTTGCGCATACAAAGCGTCTCCGTACCAAAAAAGGCCCTTTCCCTGTTTTTCAAACAGAAAAGGGCCTGGTTATGCAACCAGTCACCTCCGAATCGGCACGAACAATATCGCGGGCGCGTTAGATTACAAATATGGCAACAGCATTGACAAAACAATCCATTCAGGAAGCATTTTCCGTTCCGGCAGCGGACACAAAAGCAATTGTCGCGGACATAAAAAAAACATTATGCTCCAAGGCGGACAAACAGCGCGCGGGAAAAAGTCTTTCCGCCATTACATTTGATTGTGCCGACGGCGTCCTCCGCCTGACCTTTCCCCATGACATTCTCAAGGCGTGGTTTCTGGAAAACAAGGCAAGCGCGCTGAACGCCATTGTGCGTCAACACCCCGCGATAACCGGCGTTGAATACGTAACACGCACGGCCGGGCAGCTAAAACCACGCCCAACGCCACGGCAAGAGGCGGCCCATAACAACGCTCCTCCACGCTACTCTTTTGACAATTTCATAACCAACGATAAAAATGATTTTCCTTTTACCTTGTGTCAGGCTGTTGCCGAGCAGGAAAAAACCGATTTTAACCCGCTGATTTTATACGGAAAAAACGGGCGAGGCAAAACACATCTGCTAAAAGCGATTCTTGACAAAATGGGCATGGCAGCCACGCATGGTTTTGGGGGCAACATCAACAGTCTGCAAACGCTGCTGAACCGGCTTAAGCGGGACAAGTTCTTTTCTGTTGTCAGCACATACCGTTTTTTGTTTCTTGATGACTTCCACGAAATCGTGGATTTTCCCGCCCTGCAAAACGAACTCGTCCCCCTGTTTGACACGTTTGTGGCCCGACAAAAACAGATAGTGTTTTCTACTTCCGTGCCCATAAACGACTTTACGGATATACTCCCCCAGCTCAAATCCCGTCTGCTTGGCGGTGTAATCGCCTCGTTGAAAAAACCGGACATCGACATTAAAATCCGGTTCGTGCAAAGGGAAAACAAACAACGCGGCCTTGAACTGAACGAAGAGCAAATTTTTTACCTTGTGCGGCTGTTTGACGATTTTCGCTCCCTGGAGGGCTGTCTGTTAAAGATTGAAGCCTACAAAAAGCTGATAAACTCTACTTTTTCCCAGGCCCAGTTTAAAAGCATTGTCAGCGAAATTGCCGACAGAAAACAGGCGCCCGGCCCCAAAAACATTATCAGGGCCACCTGCGAGTACTATCAGGTTTCCGAAGAAGACATTTGCTCCGGAAAAAGACAAAAAGCCATTGCCGGAGCGCGACAGGTTGCCATATTTCTATGCCGGAAACATTTGGGGCTTTCCTATCCGGCGCTGGGGACGCTGTTTGGCAACAAGGACCACACCACCGCGCTGTACAGCTACAGAAAGATTGAGCACCGGACCAAAAACGATCCGGCGCTAAAAAAGGAACTGGGCCGCATTTACGCAGCGGCCAAAAACTAGTTGAGGATAGTCATGCAACTTCAAGTCACAAAAGACGATATTATTGATGGTCTGCAAAAAGCGGCAAACATCCTGCCAATGAAAACCGGAGCGGCCTACCTGCGTACCATCTGGCTGCGCACCAATTCAGGCCGTCTGGAAATTCTGGCCACGGACTCAAGTTTTGAGTTCACCGGTTCCTATCCGGCCAACGTTGTCAAGCCGGGCACGGTTGGCGTGCAGGGGAAAAACTTCAGCGAACTTCTCAGGCGTCTGCCGTCAGGTGAAATCACCCTTCGCCAGGAACAGGAAGGCGCTCCGCTGTTTATTGAGCAGGGCAGCAAAAAATACAAACTGCCCACCAGTGACGCGAGCTGGTTTCAGCCCTTCACCCCGTTTCCACAGGAAGAGGCCGTACTGTGGTCTGGCGATTTTCTTAAAGAGCTGATTGAACGTATCGCCTTTTGCACCAGCGATGAAGAAAGCATGATGGCCATGTCGTGCATCAACTTTGCCAGACAGGGGCACGACAGCATTGAAGTCTGCGGCCTTAATGGTCACCAGTTCGCGCTTGTTGAATTTAAAAATCCTGAACTGCGCTCGCTTATTCCGGAAAACGGTTTTTTGGTCAGCAAAAAGCACTTGCTGGAAATTCGCCGCCTGATTTCCAGCGATGAAATAGAAATCATGCTCAAGGACAAAAAACTGTTTATCCGCTCGGACCAGAAAAAAGAGGTGTTAAGCGTCCCTCTCAGTTCCTATGTTTTTCCCGACCACAAAAAGATCCTGAGCCAGTACGCGGACCAGTTTGTTTCCAGCATGACCATTGACCGTCAGGAACTCATCAACTGTTTGAACCGTATCTTGCTGTTTAACACCGTTGCCAACAAGGCCACAATTTTTCAGCTTGAACCTGAAACCGTGTCCATTTCCAGTCAGGGGCAGGACACCGGCGAAGCGTCAGAAAAAATTGCCATCACCTACAACGGCGCAATCAGCTCCATCGCGCTGAACACCAAAACAGTCCTTGATATTTTGTCTCACTTTGCCTGCAAGGAAGTTGTTTTCAACTTTTCCGGCGAACTTACCCCGTGCCAGATTACGGCCAGGGAAGAGGCAAATTATGTTGTCGTGACCATGCCTGTCGAAATCATCGAAGAAACACTCTACGCAACAGAAGAAGAGAAATAATCCATGAGTGAACAAAAAAACTATGATGCCGGAAGCATCACCATTTTAGAAGGGCTTTCGGCTGTCCGCAAACGTCCGGCCATGTATATAGGCAGCACCAACACGTATGGTCTGCACCATCTTGTCTATGAAGTTATTGACAACTGTATAGACGAGGCCATGGGCGGATATTGCGACCATATTGTTGTGACTCTCCACCTTGATAACAGCGTCAGCGTCAAGGACAATGGCCGAGGCATTCCGGTTGACATCCACCCCAAGGAAAAACGGCCAGCCGTGGAAGTTGTCATGACAGTCCTGCATGCCGGCGGAAAGTTCGATAACGATGCCTACAAGGTTTCCGGCGGGTTGCACGGTGTTGGCGTTTCGGTTGTCAACGCCCTGTCCGACTATCTGGAAGTCAGCATCAACCGTGATGGCCACCGCTACCGCCAACGCTACGAACGCGGCGTTCCGGTAACCGAACTCATCACTATTGGCGAAAGCGACCACACCGGTACAACCATCAAGTTTATGCCGGATGAAACCATTTTTGAAACAACGGACTTTCAGCACGAAATTCTGGCCAGACGTTTTGAAGAGCTGGCCTATCTCAATAGCGGAGTACGCATTGATTTTCTGGACGAAAAACACCAGAAAAATGTCAGCTACTGCTACGAAGGCGGCATTGTTTCCTTTGTGGAAAACAAAAACAAGGAAGGCGGTCTGCACCCGATTATCGCGGGACAGGGCGAGGTGGACAACGTGGTTATTGATTTTGCCATGCAGTACACCAGCGGCTACCAGGAAAATGTCCACACCTTTGCCAACAATATCTGCACCAAGGAAGGCGGCACCCACCTGCAAGGCTTCAGAACAGCCCTTACCCGCGCCATCAACGGCTATATCCAGAACACGCCGGATGTTCCCAAAAAGTACAAGGAAAAACTCAGCGGCGATGATGTGCGCGAGGGACTGACTGCCATTATCAGCGTCAAGATTCCCTCGCCCCAGTTTGAAGGCCAGACAAAGACCAAGCTCGGCAACAGCGAGGTAACCGCCTACACAAACAGCATTGTGTACGACAAGCTTTGTACTTTTTTTGCCGAACACCCACGCGAAACCCGCGACATTCTCGACAAGGTTGTGGACGCGGCCAGGGCCAGAGCCGCCGCGCGCAAGGCCAGAGAGCTTGTGCGGCGCAAGGGCGCGCTTGGCGACCATTCCCTTCCGGGCAAACTGGCCGACTGCCAGAGCAAGAAACCGGAAGAAAGCGAAATCTTTATTGTTGAGGGTGACAGCGCGGGCGGTTCGGCCAAACAGGGACGCAACTCCAAATTTCAGGCTATTTTGCCCTTGCGCGGAAAAATCCTGAACGTGGAAAAAACCCGCTTTGACAAGATGCTGGAAAACAAGGAAATCAAGGCCATGATTACGGCCATGGGCGCGGGAATAGGTGAAGACAACATCAATCTGGAAAAACTGCGCTACCACAAAATCGTCATCATGACCGATGCTGATGTTGACGGCGCGCATATCCGCACCCTGCTGCTGACCTTTTTCTTTCGCCAGTACCGCGAACTCATTGAAGGCGGGTACCTGTATATTGCCCAGCCGCCGTTGTACCGTGTGCATAAGGGCAGCTTTGAACGCTACGTGCATAACGAGGAAGAATTAAGCGACATCCTGTTTCACCGCGTCCGTTCCGATTTTGCCCTGCTGACTTCAACCGGACAAAAAATTGAGGGCGAGGCGCTGAAAAATTTTCTTGACCAGGCCCTGCATATTAAACGGTGTGTGCAGGAAGGCATGAATGCCGGACTGGGTGAAAATCTGTTTTACAAGTTACTTGGCTATACAGAACGCCTGAGTCCGACAGAACTTTCGCCCCAACAGGTAGAGGCCCTGCGTCAGGAACTGGCACCGGAGTATAATCTGGAGTTGCAGACCGAAGAGCAGGAAGACGAAACCAGGCATTTTCTGGTCTTTTCAGATGCCAACCTGCACACAACCCGTCTGGGGGTGGAATTTTTTAACTCCCGTCTGTACAAGATTGGCTACGAGGCTTTTCAGACCATGAAAGGCCAAAGTCCTGATTTGACATTTACCATTTTAAAAAAAGACAGCGGACAGGAACAAGGCAGTGTCAAGGGCGCGATTGAGCTGCTGGCCACATTGTCAGAGCTGGGGCATAAACTGTTCAATATCCAGCGGTATAAAGGTCTTGGTGAAATGAACCCTGACCAGCTCTGGGAAACAACCATGGACCCGGAAAAACGGACCATGCTGCGGGTCAGGATTGAAGACGCGAGCGAGGCCAACGACCTGTTTTCCAGACTGATGGGCGACAAGGTTGAGCCACGGCGCGAATTTATTGAAAAGAACGCTCTGAGGGTTACCGAACTTGACATCTAGTTTCATTTTTTAGCGAGCGAACAATCTGTTTACCAACACATATCGCACACAACCAACGAGGAAAACTGTGTCCAACGAACATCATATCAGTATAGAACAGGAAATAGAAAAATCCTATCTGGAATATTCACTCAGCGTCATTGTTGGTCGGGCTATTCCCGATATACGGGACGGACTCAAGCCCGTGCACCGGCGTATTCTTTTTGCCATGCACGAACTGTCAAACACCTACAACCGCCCATACAAAAAATCCGCGCGTATTGTTGGTGATGTTATCGGTAAATACCACCCGCACGGCGACTCGGCGGTTTACGATGCCCTTGTCCGGCTGGCGCAGGACTTCAACATGCGCGACCCGCTTGTTGACGGGCAGGGAAACTTTGGCTCCATAGACGGCGATTCAGCGGCGGCAATGCGGTACACTGAAAGCCGCATGTCCCGTCTGGCCGGAGAATTTTTAACCGACATTGAAAAAAACACGGTTGATTTCCGCCCCAACTACGACAACTCCCTGCAAGAACCGGAAGTGCTGCCAACCAGGGTGCCGAACCTGCTCATCAACGGTTCATCAGGTATTGCCGTTGGCATGGCCACCAATATTCCACCGCACAACCTGAACGAAGTCGTGCAGGCAACCATTCATCTGCTGGATAATCCGCAGGCCAGTATTGATGATTTATGCGAGTTTATCCCTGGGCCGGATTTTCCCACCGGTGCCTATATTTACGGAAAAAAAGGACTGCGGGAAGCCTATCATACAGGCCGTGGCACAGTAAAAATCAGGGCCAAGATTGAGGTTGAAACCAGAAAAAACAAGCAGGAACGGATTGTTATCCGCGAAATTCCTTACGCGCTCAACAAAACCTCCCTGATGGAAAAAATCGCCCAGCTTATTAACGATGGGCGGGTTGAAGGTGTCAGCGACCTGCGGGACGAAACCAGCCTGAAAGGCATGCGTATTGTGCTGGATTTGAAAAAAACCGCCTACTCGGAAATCACCATCAACCAGTTGTACAAATATACGCCTTTGCAAACCAGTTTTGGTATCAACATGATGGCTGTTGTCAACAACAGTCCACGGCTTTTAAATCTTAAAGATGTACTCGAACTGTTCCTGTCTTTTCGCAAGGAAGTTGTTTTGCGCCGCACCCGCTTTGAACTGGATAAGGCGCAGAAACGGGCGCATATTCTCGAAGGCCTGAAAATTGCCCTGGATGACATTGACAAGGTTATTGCCCTGATTCGAGGCTCAAAAACGCCGGCGGAAGCCAAAAACGGCCTGATGGAACAATTTGGTTTCAGCGAAGTTCAGGCCCAGGCCATTCTGGACATGCGCTTGCAGCGCCTGACCAATCTGGAGCGGGAAAAACTGCTGGAAGAACTGCGCCAGTTGTTGCAAACCATTGAATACTTAAACAGCATTTTATCCAACCGTGAAGTGCTGCACACGGTTATCCGTGATGAACTCAACGAACTGCGTTCCACCTTTGCCACTGAGCGCCGTTCCATCTTCCTTGACCACGACCCCGAAAACCTGGACGCGGAAGACATTATTCCCGATGACGATGTTGTTATCACCCTGTCAAACCGTGGGTACATGAAACGCACGGCACTCAGCAATTATCATCAGCAAAAACGGGGCGGCAAGGGCATTATTGGCGCGCATGTTTCTGACCAGGATTTTATCGCCAATATTCTGGCAACTTCCAATCACCAGTTTCTGAACCTCTTTACCAGTCGGGGACGGATGTTCCAGATAAAGGTTCATCAGGTGCCCGAAGGCGGACGCACGGCAAAAGGTGTGCATATCGCCAACCTTGTGCCACTCGACAAGGGCGAAAGCGTGGCCGCTGTCATGGCCTACCGCGAACTGCCGGACGACCGTTCCTTCTTCTTTATTACCCGCAACGGCGTGGTCAAAAGGTCGCTGATGAGCCTGTACCGCAATATCAGAACAACCGGCCTTATTGCCCTTGGTCTGCGCGATAATGACGAACTCATTGCCGTGCGGGAAGTTGGCGATGAAGACGAGGCGTTGCTGGTAACCAGAGACGGCTACGGCATCCGGTTTGCCTGCAAGGAAGTGCGGACAATGGGACGTACAGCCAGCGGCGTCAAGGGTATTGCGCTGCGAAAAGGCGACCATGTTGTAACAGGCGTTATTGCCACGGATGACACAAAGGCGTTGATGACCATTGCGGAAAAAGGCTACGGCAAACGCACCCAGCTGGAAGAATTTCGCGCCCAGTCGCGCGGCGGCAAGGGTGTTATCAACATGCGGGTTACGCCCAAAACCGGCGCGGTGCTGGGGGCCATGATGGTTGATGATGAAAGCGAAGTGCTGCTTCTCACCTCCGCCAACAAGCTCATCAGAATCAATGTCAACGAAATAAGACTGGTTGGACGCGCCACGCAAGGTGTTTTGCTTGTACGGCTGGAAGACGACCAAAAGGTTATCTGTTTTGACCAGCTTGAAACAGAAGACGGTGAAGGCGTAGAGCAATCCCACCCCGAAACCGAAGACCAGGACAACCCGTAAATCAGGAGAACAACCATGCTGCCAGCTCCGCTTATAACATCTGACGGTCAACTGACGGATGTCAGCGAAATTCATTTTGACCCGCGACAGGGCGTTCCCAGCCTGACAGCAACCATGCGTTTTGACGGGGCCGGCGATAAATTTCGCGGTATGATGCGCGATATCGCGTCCCGCATGGCCAAGGAAAAGCAGCCTCTGGAATCTTTTTGCCAAATCAGCGGTCGCAGCGGTCATTCGCGTATAGGGCTGGACGTTGCCTTTACCGATGAACCGCCCCAAATTTCCGACCGCGACAAAACAGTTGAGCTGGGAGTTCTTGTCTCGGCCCTGAATCCGGATTTAGGCGCGGCGCTCTCCGATTTGCAGGTTCTGGTTGAAAAGGAACCGGTTGATATTGGCCGCCTTTTTATTCCCCTGACTCCAGCGCTCGACAAATCCCGAATTGAAAACGCCGTCAAGGCCGGACACATCCTTCTGCCTCCAAGCCACACAATCAACGCGGATGGCGTTATTGAGCTGCCGCTTGAGGATTACCACTTCATCATGTCCAAGAAATTACTGGGGATTCCCAAAAATTTCGCGGAAATGGTTGTTCGGGGCAAACACGGGCTGAGCATGTTTCAACACCCGTCCCCCCTGGGGCTGCCGGCGCAGATGGAAGGGCACCAGTTTCTGGTCAGCGCCATTCATATCTCGCTTGGCCCCTACTGCGCCTTTATCCAGCGCGAGCTCAACAATCCCCAAATCCGCCATCTGGCTTCCCGTCTGCTGGACGGCATTCGTACCACCGGCATGCGTGTGCCTCGGCATGTGGAGCTATTCAACGCGGGCAAGGAAGCCGTCAACACAAAAGACCTGCGTGTGCGCCTGAAAATCTATCCTGCCGGCGAGCAGACACAGCAAATCGCCTCCCGTTTGTTCAGCTCCCCCAAGCAGGTAACAGCCATGCTTGAACGCGGCGTTGATGTTACAGAATTGACTTCCCTGTTTGACCCCAAAATCTGTGCCACGCTGTTTGACGAAATTTCCCCCTCGCCGGAACTGGGCGGCGCTTACGGGCGCCTGATTATGCCGGGCAAGCTGATTACCATTCCCTGGGAACAGGAAGGCCCGCACTGGATGCCGGAATTTCAGTGGCGGCTGGTGTATGAAGCGGCAAGCGGTTCAACCGCGGCCCTTGTTCAAAGCGGCAGCAAAATCCAGAAACGCTTTGAAGCCATCACCGAAAATTTGTCCTATGTTGGCGGCGAACAAAAACTGTCCAAAATTTTTCTGGCCGACAGTCTGCCGCCCACCGATACGTTGCGCGTTCTCAAACGCAACGGATTCGGCGTTGTTTTGCTGCGCAGTATCAGCTCCCGTGTCGGCAAGGAAAACGCCGCTCCCAACTTTTATCTCGACCAGAACATCTACGAAGAGCTTGTTGACCTGTCAGAAGGCGGTATGCGTTTTTTTCTGGTGATTGAATCAGGAGAATACAACGCCCACGTACGGGAATTTTACAAGGGATTTTGGGTAACGGCCAAAGGCAAGGCCGAGCTTGACCAAATCCATACCACCATCGCGGTTTTTGGTTCAGCCGTAGATAAAACAAAAGACAGCCTGATTCAGCAGTTTGGTGATTTTCTGGGCAGCCTGAACAAGGACAAACGGCTGCGCGGACATTTCGCGGTTACGCACGGCAGCGGGCCCGGAGTCATGAAAGCCATTGATGACGCGGCGGCCAGGCTGGACGTGGCCCGTATCGGGGTTGGCATTGACGCGGAAAAAATCGGCCAGAAAATTAACATGGCGCCGGAAATTCTGGTGCATTTCATCAGTTTGGCGCTCAATACCCGCCAGGACATCATGGACAGACGTTCCATATTCAAAATCTTTAATGTTGGTGGATTTGGCACCAGCTACGAAATCAACATGGCGCTTACCTTTATGAAAATAGGGCACTGTCTACCCGCGCCATATATTTTTGTTGACCCGTTTGGCCTTGGCCCCAAAGGACAACCTCTGTGGCAACAAACACTGGAGCAGTTTGCCACGATTACGACCCCCCAGACAATCAACAATGAAAAGATTCCGCCTCTTGGCCCCAGCTGGGTTGTCAACTGCTGTCATCTGGTCAGCTCCTACGATGAGGGCCTGAAACTGATTACCGGCTTTATTGACAATCCTCGCCAGTACTGGCAAGGGGCTGGAGTTGATATTGAATGTGTCCTGCGGGCCAGAAACAATCTCAAAAGCGTCAATGTTGCCATTCCGCCGTATATAGAAGAGGCTCTACAAAAGATATAAAAAATGTCAGCTCACAAAATCTCTCGCCTCTTTTCTTCTTTCCGCGACAGCAGCCTTCGTCTCAAGGCCGTTATCACATTTGTGGCGTTTTTTTTCTTTCTGACTTTGGCCTCGACCAGTATTGTTTCCTTTACCGTCAAATCCACCTTTGACACTTACGAAAAAAAACAGGTGCTGACAAAAACCAATCTGGCGGCAGGAGCCATTGGTCTGGATTTGTCAACTGTCAGCGAAGCCGTAAAAAAATGGGCGCGGAGGGATTCCAGTGTTCAATTTCTAAAAGGAGCCCACCCTGCCCATCCAGCACTTAACATTACCCCTGCCGTTTTTCAGGACCAGATGCTTGACGCGCTTATCTTTAGAAAAAATGATGGCGGCATTTTTTTCTCGGTTATGAAAGCCGATAAAGACAAACTTGTTTTTCCAGCCGACAAGACATTACTTGATTTCGTTGCCCACCGCCCCAAAAGTACACAGCCAACGTCCGGTATTGTCCTCGTGCAAAAACGCCTTTACATGACGTCCTGTCAGCCTGTCATGCGACCACGAGAACAAACCCCCTCCGGCTGGGTATGGGGATTCAAGGTGTGCGACAAGACTTGGCTTGCCAGTCTGAAAAACAGATTGGGGCTTGATGTCTCTCTCCAGCCATGGAAAAAAGACCTTTCGCTCCCTGAATGGCTCGAAAAAAAGGAAACAGGTTCCAAAACCATTCTTCACCCCATCCGTTCCTCCCAGGCATTCGAAACAAAAGAAAAAATCATTGGCACACGCCTGTTGAAAAACAAACCAGAATTCATTCCTGTTCTGGTTGTTGTCAAGGAAAACAGGGCTTTTCGTGAACCCCAGGCTCAGTTAGTTTTTTTCCTTTTTCTCATTCAGCTCGTAATCACGGCAATTGCCCTTTTCCATGGGCTTTACTTTTTAAACCGCAAAATCTTGCAGCCGGTGGAAGAACTCACAGCCAGCGTGGCCAGTCAAAGTCCGCCAGAGCTTGTGAAACGAGTTAAAGCAAAAGACGAAATACAAAAAATGAACCAAATGGTGCAAAGTACTCTTGCCTTTTGTCAGGAGAATGAAACATTTTTACAAACCATGCTCGATACCCTCAAGGTTGGCGTCATGCTTGTTTCCGCCAAGAACCGTACCCTGCTGCGCGTTAACCAGTATGGAGCAAAACTGCTCGGCGTGTCACCAGAACAAGTCATTGGCTATACCAGCCATATCTGCCCAAATGAGCAATCCCCGCTGCAACAGGCCCTTGCCATGGGCAACGCAAAATGCAGAATTTTTAACAAAAACGGTACTTTTCGCACGGTATTTACTTCTGTCACGCCATTACGCTATCAGGACAAAGAGCTGCTTCTTAAAACATTTACTGATATTAGCAAACTGGAACGCACCCGAACACTGCTGAGTGAATCCGAAGAACGTTACCGGACAATCTTTATGAACACCGGTACGGCCATATTCATCTCCGGCAAGGACAAGACAATCCTCCAGACTAATGATGAATTTGTCAGACTGGTCGGCAAGGAAAAAACAGCAGAAGTTGAAGGACACAAATGGACAAAATTCTACCACGCCGACAACATTGACCAGATG
>PDWJ01004523.1_pt1 | contig 12205 bp, 9 predicted proteins | sample 1430881 | NCBI WGS metagenome assembly PDWJ01 (sample SAMN01162460, study PRJNA174530) | Oral metagenome, whole genome shotgun sequencing project. | biome: Marine environment; feature: Marine mammal; material: Swab sample of the gingival sulcus; isolation source: swab sample of gingival sulcus... | reverse complement strand
GCCAAACTGCAGGGGAACCAGGGTCTCCTCTTCAGTTATGATGCCACGCTGCAAGGCCTCGGTGGCCCAGGCAAGGGCAACGCCACCGCTCATGGCATCAAGCCCTACCTTTTCAATTTCGTCAAGAACACGAAGTACACCAAATGTATTGGTGATACCCAGCATGGTGCCTGCGGCAAAAATGGGTTCATAATCATAGGCTACCTGATGGAAGTGATAGCGGTTGTCCTCTGTCATTTTTTCACGGATAAAACCAATATGAATACAGCCCACCGGGCAGCCGCCGCAGGCGCCATTGCGCAGCAGTGTCTCATTGGCAAATGCTGTACCTGTTATTGCTTCAATACCAGCGTCAGCGGTTTGTTGCAGATTGTTCCAGGGCAGTGAAGCGATATCGTTTAAGCCTTTGAGATTGACTGCGGTGCCCAGATTATGATATTTACGCATCATGTCTGTGCCCGTTACCTTGTCAAACACCTGTCTGTAGGCTGCCTGGTATACTTTTCCGGCCTTTCCGGAAGACAGGGCAAAATCACCTTCACCGCAGATAATAATTCCCTTGAGATTTTTCACTCCCATAGTGGCTCCACCTCCCAGCCTGCCGAAATGCCTGTAGGTATCGACATTGATACATGCCATCGACGAGCCAATTTCACCTGCCGGGCCAATGCGCAGAATAGAGCGGTGGCCACTGCCGGACGTGAAGATACGCCGCATTACCTTACCGGCACTGTCAGTGTTCATTCCCTTCATGAACGTGATGTCATGCAGCCTGTAATACCCTGAGCCGATGTTGAGACAGGACAGCCTTTTCGCCTGTCCGGTGATAACCAGACCATCAAGGTTGCAGAATCTCATGGCAAGGGCCATCCGGCCTCCGCCATGACTTTCTGTGTACTCGTTGTGGTAAGAGGATTTGAAGCTGCACACCGTTTTACTCATCAGTGGAAAGTATCCGGTAAGCGGCCCTATTGCGAAGATAAGCGGTTGCGATGCATCGTCCCAGTTTTTACCTGCATCCCCGTACTGTTGAAAAAGAAGTGCTGCCAGACCACTACCACCGGCTACGAGAGAGCGGCCTTCAATGGTGACAATCTTTCCCCTTTCTGCGGTGAGATCGTAAACAAGTACCCTGAATGTTTCGGAAATCATAACAGCATCTCCTCAATTTCATCCACTTCCCTCATCTCAAGACAGTCCTGCGGGCAGTAGGGCACACAGCGGCCGCAATGGATACAGACAAATATCTCCCCCTCTTCATTTTGGTAAATACCATTAACGGGACAGGTTTCAACACAATTGCCACATCGTATGCAGAGTTTTTTGCGCACAATCACGCCTCCACCCTTGCGTTGCTGAAGCGCACCTGAGGGACAGGCCCGGGCGCAGGATGCTGGTTCGCAGGCCAGACAGCGGATGGCCAGAAACCCGGTCGATAAACCGCCTGATGACTGGATGCGGATTCCAGCAGCGTTCCATGAAAGCCTGCGATGGATCTCTCTTGCACAGGCAAGCGAGCAGGAGTGGCAGCCAATACATTGATCCATCCGTGGTGTGGTCAATATTTTCATTTTTATAGTATTCTCCATTTCACAATCAAAATCACCATTATACTACAGGAATTTTGGTTTGTGATACAATGTTTATCTGAAAATCCGACTTGATCAAAAAATGCTCGTATTTTATGCTGCAAAAGCATATGTTTGGATGCATCTTTTCTTTATATCCCCAACAGCGAAAACAAATATTGAACTTTAAGGCTATGGAGATATCCTCGGAAGAAAGAAAATGGCATGGGAAGAATTTTTATGCAGCGAAAAAATGGTAGAAGTTAATGCTTTTTTCAGGAGTATATAAGGCGCAGTCATATTGAGGCGAAAATCGTGGAAACTCAAATGAAGCAATATGTAAAATAGAAAACAATTTTCCTGGGTATGAATAAAATCCGATTTTTGCTTGAATATCTGTTTCTTCGTTTGCTGGGCGCGTGTTTTCGTATGATGCCTCGTCGGTTAGTGGTGTCACTCGGCAAATGGGCGGGGAGTTTTATTTACCATTGTATTCCTGTCAGAAAAAAAATAACCCTTGAAAATCTGCGCAATGCATATCCGGAGAAATCAGAAAGGGAACTTGCACTGATTGCCAAGAAGGCGTATCAGACCCTTGCACAGAATGGTTTGGAGCATCTCTGTCTTGCCTTTATGCAGCCCGAAGAGCTTTATAGGATTGTGAAATTTAACAATGAAGAAATTTTGAAAAAGGCCTATGCACGTGGAAAGGGTGTGATTATTGTTGGCGGCCATTTTGGCAACTGGGAGTACTTGGGTGCTGCCATCAGTTCAAAAGGCTATCCGCTTACTTACATTATTGCAAAGATTGCCAACCCATATATTAACTCCGCTGTGAATGCGCACCGGAGAAAAATGGGCATCAAAATTCTCTCAAAAGGAATGTCAGTCCGAAGTATTTTGAAAACGCTCAAAGACGCAGGTGGCATGGGCATGCTCGTGGATCAGGATGCTGGCAGGAACGGGGTTTTCGTTACCTTTTTTGGCAGACCCTGCTCTACGCCTAAAGGGCCGGCCCTTTTTTGTTTGAAAACCGGAGCTGCCCTGGTCTTTGCTGCAGGAATACGCAACCAAGACGGCACGGTTACTATCCAGTGTGAAGAGGTTGAGGTGGACTATTCTCTTGGCAGCAGTGAAGAACATATTGCTCAGGTGATGCAGTCTTGTACTACTCTGCTTGAAAAATATGTACGGGAATATCCTGGCCAGTGGCTCTGGATGCATCGGCGCTGGAAGACAGGAGCTGGTGGCGAGAAGGCGCATGACTGAAAAATGTAAAATAAAAATCTTGCCTTATAGCCGCAAAATGTTTTAAAGAGCTACATGCAGGTATGGCTGATGAGAGATATGTGTAGTGTTTAAGCGGACATGATGTAACAAAATCAATCGTGGGGGAAGTATTGGAGATGGTTGTCGGCTTGTTGATCGAGACTGATCAACGACCTTTTTTTTATCTGCAATACTTTGATATGTGGCGTTACCAGTTGTCCTCTGTATCTTTCTCTTTTTTGTTGCTGTACCTTCATATGAGAGAAGTGTGATAGAGTCTCTATCGCAAATGTATAATACCTAGTAAATTGAAGGGGTAAAAAGAATGAAGAAAACTATTGTTGTGTTGGCGTTTGCATCTGTTTTTACTGCCGGTAATGTGTTTGGTTCCGGATTTCGAATTCCTGAGCAGTCTGCTGATTCCACGGCTAAGGCCGGGGCCAATGTAGCCAGTGCCTTGGGGGCTGATGCCGCCTACTATAATCCTGCCAATATGTCATGGATGAAGAATAGCAACTGGCTCTTTGAAGTGGATCTCACTGGAATTTATCTTACTGCAGTGGATTATACTGATGCCCGATCTCCTTATTATGATGATCAATCAGAAGATGAAAGCTTCTTACTGCCAACTTTCTTTTTAGTTTCACCAGAATTTAACAAAATGCGATTTGGCCTTTCTTTTACCGCGCCCTTCGGGCTTGCCAAGCGCTGGGAGAATGGGTTTGGTCGCACCTTTGCCGAGGAGTTCTCTTTGAAGGTGTTTGATTTAAATCCTGTACTTTCCTACAAAATCAATGATACATTTTCTGTCGCTGGCGGGGCCAGGATCATTTACAGCGATGCCAGCGTAAAAAGTAACGGATATCTGGCATACCCTTACTATGGGATTCGTGATGTATCAGGTGATGGTCTCGATTTTGGTTACAATCTCGCGGTTTCTGCCAAACCCAGCGAACAGCTAAACCTTTCTGTAACCTACCGTTCTCTTGTGGAGATGAATATTGAAGGTGATGCCTATCTGGCAACAAACCTTCCAATTCCTTCCTGGACAGTTAAGACAGGTGGTGACGTGGTTGTTCCATCACCTGCTATTCTTTCACTTTCAGGAGCTTATGATTTTGGCAGGGCCAAGGTGGAGTTTACCTTTGACCGTACTTTCTGGGAGGAATGGAAATCTCTTGATGTCGATTATAATGTGCCCATTACCAACCCCTTGCTGTTTACCGCCTTTGACCGGCCGGCATTACGAAACTGGCAGGATTCAAACTGTTTCCGGTTATCTGTTGAATATGACCTGAATCCCAGCGTAGTGCTTATGGGTGGCTTTGCCTATGATGAGAACCCCATCCCCGATGAAACGCTTGACTTCACTCTCCCAGATTCTGATGCCTATCTCTTCTCAGCAGGTGCCCGCTTTAAGGTTGGTGAAAAAGGTGAGATTGCCGCGGCAGTGCTTTACGATTACAAGGAATCCCGCGAAACTGCCCATGGCGCAATTAACGGGGAATTCACTAACAGTACCGCAACGCTGGTGAGTGTGGGATATAGTTATGAATTCTAATCTGATGTTTTTTGCGCCCAAAGTAATTCATTAAGCAGTGAGACCGGATGCTGGCTGCCGTCAGTGTCCGGTCTCCAGCTGTATTTTAGTGTGTGCCTGAACAAAAATTATGCATAATCAGAATGATGTTTCGGATTAATATCTTCTCTGTATGTGAAGATAATTTCTTTAAAATCTTCCCAGGTGGTTTTTTTTAATGACGGGTTACGCAGCAGTGCTGCCGGGTGGAAAACCGGCATGATCCGCCGACCTTCCATGCTGAGCCATTTACCCCGCACCGAGGAGATCTTGATTGCGTGGTCTTGCATAATTCGTTTTATTGCGGTACTGCCAAGTGTGATAAGGATTTGAGGATCAACGATTTCAATTTGTCTGTGGAGATAGGGAATACATGCCTGTGCCTCCTTATCTGTTGGTACTCTGTTATTAGGAGGTCTGCAGCGGACGATATTGGAGATAAAGACATGCTCATCACGGCTGAAACCGCAGGCAGCCAGGATCTTGTCGAGCAGCTGTCCTGATCTGCCGATGAAAGGGCGGCCCACCTTGTCTTCTTCACGGCCGGGCGCCTCACCGATTATGAAGATGGGCGCCTTGGGATGGCCTTCTCCGCAGATCGGATGGTTTCTTGTCTTGTAAAGCGAGCATTTACGGCAGTGAAGGATTTCATTATATAATGACTCCATGATGGGCTCTCTGTTCTATACTGGTTCAGGCTGTTTCGTTAATGCAAAGGGCACCATGTAATGCTTTTTGTGCCGCAGCAAAATGCTCACGATCTATGATAAACTGCATATTGGTCTGCCTGGTTGTCTGAGAAACTCCGAGAATATTGATGTTCTTGGCGGCCAGGGCCTGGCATGCCTTTGCCATGATACCGGGTTGTCCGATATTAGAGCCGATGGCACAGACAATTGCCAGCTTTCTTGTTGAGATCTTCTCAAATGTCCCGTTCAGAGAACTGAGCAGCTGCTGGCTACAATCTTTTTCCTCGATGATCATATCAATGGTATTGGCGTTTGTCACCTTGGCTATATAGGAGACACGGTGTCTGGAGAAAACCTTCATGATTTCCAGGTCAAAGCCCACCTCTCCAACCATTCTGGTGTCATGGATTTCTATGCCAGCCACAGTTGCAGATCCTGTTACAATTTCGACCTTGGACAGGGGGGCAATAAAGGATTTTGTAATTAAGGTGCCGGGATGTTCCGGTTCGAAGGCATTTTTGATCCTGATCGAAATATTTTTTGTTTCCAGAGGCTTGGATGCCTTGGGGTGAATGGCCTCCATACCGACATCGGCAAGCTGGTCTGCCACGTCATAATTAGTATTACAGACCGGTTTGACCGTATCTTCACCAATTACCAGCGGGTCTCCTGAGCAGAGATGATATTCCTTGTGAATAATAGCCTCAGATGCTCCGAGCAGCACCGCGACTTTAGAAAATGTCACCTCAGAGTATCCCCGGTCAAACTCACGCATGATTCCCTCCGTTCCCTTGGTGTATCCGGTGGCAAAACAGATGGTGGAGAAGGGATCTATCTGCGCAAAGCTGTCCTTGATCCGCTTGTCAATGGTGAGCTGTCTGCTGTCATGCCAGCCGCTGAGATCAACATATGTGGCGTCGAAACCTCTATTTTGCAGAATGTTAGCCGAGTTGAAGGCACTGTGCATTTCACCGAGTGAGGCGAGCAGTTCGCGTGCTGCCAGCAGCAGTTCTTTTTTTGTGATGTAGCCAGATGCCAGGACATTCTCCATACTGCGGAGAATGTTGATCGCCTCATCAATCTTATTTTCAATAAAGGTGTTTGCAGTCTGAAGATCCAGTCCATCCGCTGTAAAGCCTTTGTTGATCTGGAAAAGCTTCTCTCGAAGATCCAGTAATTTCATAGCGTAGTTCTGCTGCTCTTCAAAAAGTTTATAAATGCCCGGTTGACCTGTCTTTTTATGCTCAAGCAGCTCATTGGTGATCCCTGAATAGGCTGACACCACATAGATTCTGCCATAGACGTGATCAAGGTCTCGTAAGATAATATTTGCAATAATTTCAGAAAAACGGGACATTGAGGTCCCGCCAATTTTTTCAACGCTGAGATTACAGGTATTCATAGGTCTGCCAGCAGAGGTTAATAATAAAGAAAATCATATATTTTTTGTTATCTGTATGTTTCAGCTACAAACAACAGTAAACCCAAAATCGTGCGAATTCAACAGCAAGCGTGATATTACCATCAATAATTGATATTTGCCTCAAACTCTTTCAGTCGTTTGTGTATCGAACGCAGCTCGGTTATGGTCGTCCAGTTTGAGATGAAAAGGGAAAAGGATTGACGAACCTTGCCAAATGCATTGGATACCTGTACCAGTACACCGAGCGTGATCAGTCCTGTAAACAGCCCAGGTCCCATAATGAGATAGGGCACGATGATCATCAGCTGTTCAAAGAAATTTACCCAGATGTCAAAATAGCCATAATGGAGGAAGAGCCTGTTATAGTTAATCTTCAGACCTGTGAACAGTTCAACAAGGGTCGATGTTTTGCCAAAATTTATTTTATCATCTTCGGCGTAGACCAGCTCTTTACGAAAGGCTGCCTCAACTTTTTGGTTATTGTATTCCAGGCCCGGCAGCTTTATCCCGACAAACCAGGAAATGAGAAGACCGCCCACTGAGACAAGGAGTGCCACCCAGACAAGGCTACCGGGAATATCCTTGATATGCGGGATATCCACACCGCCGCTTAATCCCCAGAGTATCGGTAAAAAGGCGACAAGGGTCATAATGGCTCTGACCACCTGCAAGCCAAGGCCTTCAACGATTCTGGCAAAACGGTAAATATCCTCTTGAATACGCTGGCTGGAGCCTTCTATCTCTTCTTCCACCTTCTGCCATTTAGCGATATAGGCAAAAGTCATGGCTTCCCGCCATTTAAACGCGTAAATCCTGGTAAAATAGGCGGTTATCGTTGCTATGAGGACATAGGGAAAGGCGATGTAACCAAAAGTCAGCATCTCGGCCCAGAATTCTTCGATGGTATGTTCGGTGGCCTTTTGCAGGATGTTGTAAAAGGCGCCGTACCACTCGTTAAGCCGCACTGTGATTTCTACCTGCACGTAGAGTGAAACGAGGAGAAAGACGCCACCGCCCCAGGCCCAGAGGGCAAAGGTTTTACTTCTGAAAAATGCTTGAAACATGATAATCCTTGTGTATGATATTTATGTTTTTTGCTTGAATACGTTTCGCGGAATACTACAGGAAAAGTCTGGCCATTTCCCTAACTTTTTCTGTTGTAATACAAATGTAATCTTTAAGAGGTGATGGGTGTCCCCATCGCTGATATTTTTGATGATTATAGTGTAAACAGATGTGAGGATACTATGAACAGGTATGAGGAAGGGCATCTCTTTGTCGCTGCCGTCAGGGTGTTGCACCATCAACTGGGAGCACCGCCCTCTCTGGAGGATCTCTGCTCTATGCTTGGCACTTCTGTTGAAGCTGGCGGAGCAACCTGCAGATCACTGGCTCAACAAAACATTCTTGAGATGATTGCAGATCCTTTTTCTATCAAGGTGGCCATCCAGGACCATTTGTTACTTGAAGATCTGCCGAAAGACGAGGATAAAGAGGGCAGTCTCGCAGAAGAAATTGCCAGGTTTCAGGAGAAGAAAAAGAGCAAAGAGCGTGATATAGCCGCTATGCAGGCAGAAATAGAGCGGAAACAGCAGAAAAAACTCTCGGATATCGAGGCTCTTTTTAAAAAGGAGATGAAGAAAAATAGGGATTGAAACAGGGGGCATATCAGTTTTGTGGCCATAAATGGAGTATGAGTGATGGGAGAAATGATCAAACGAACACTATTTCCCGACAGTAGAGGGTGAAACGAAGTTCGTTAACCAGTGTTTGAGTGTATTCTTTTGAGCTTGCCGCTCAACGCAGCATTCTGCAAAACGTCTATAAAAGAACTGCTAGTGGTTCATGGGGAAAAACAATTTGCTGGCTGATAAAATAATTGATCTTGACTTTTTAACGTAAGCTGGTTAGGTTTCTATTCGATATACATATACAGTTTCAGGTGTTTTTAACGTAACAGGGAACCCGGTGAGAATCCGGGACGGGCCCGCCGCTGTAATCAGTGACGAAGGCTAGACAGGCCACTTGTTAGACGAATAGCAGGGAAGGCATAGCCGGAGGATGAACTGAGAGTCAGAATACCTACCTGAAATTTTTGTAACGATGTCTTCGTGGAAAAAGACAGTCTTACCGTATTCGAGGAAAACAGGGCACTCCCGGATCATGTAATGTGGTCTGGGTTTTTTTGTTTGTCCTTGTTTTACAGCGTTTACAAGTGGCCGGTCTTTTTCCAGGATTATATAGAATCATTTTTTTGCGTTCTATACATGAAATAGGAAATTACTCACGGTCATCGAACAGTCTCCAGGAGCTTAGCCAACTCTTCCTTTAATTCCGTTGACCTTGGGTAATTTCCTTTATTTTTTCTCAGCTACTCGGCCTGTCTCTCTTCTCTTTTCGCGTTTCAGTTTTTTATGGCTTTTTAGCATACCTGCCGGATAGATTTATTAACGTAATCGCCAGAGCTCACTGCCATGATCGGAGTCTTCTGCTGTAAAAAAGAGGATATCCTGGACGGCGGTGAAGTCTGCCGGGTAACTTCCCTCTTTGCCTGGAAAGATATCCTGGAGAAGGTAGGTGCCTTTTCGGGTGCCATCACTTTTCCAGAGTTCCTGACCAGTCTTGCCATTGTCTGCAGCAAAATAGAGTGACTTTTTGAAAGGGGTCATCATTTCCGGGTTGCCATCACCTTTTCCCGGATAAATATCCTTGAAAAGCTTTGTGCCTTCGAGGCTTCCATCGCTGCGCCAGAGCTCAGCGCCGTGAGTTTCTGTATGGGCCTTGAAATAGATGCTGTTTTTAAAGAGGGTAAACCCTTCGGGGTTGCTTCCCTTTTTTCCTTTGTTGATATCTTTTACCAGGGTAACTGTGTTTGTGGTACAGTCAACACTCCAGAGCTCAAGGCCTGTTTTACCATCGTCCAGGGAGTAGTATAACTTTCCCTTGTATTCAACACCCTGTTGTTGTGACGAATACTGTTTGAACGTTGCTGTGGAAAGAGGAGATGTGCCTTCAGGTGTGCCGTTGCTTTTCCAAAAAACGACAGCTTCATCGAGCTTTCCCAGAAAATAGAGGGTATTGTTACATATGGTGAGCTTTGAGAGCACGTCAATCGATGTTCCTGGCTTTACAGCGGTGGTTTGTAATGTTTTCACATCTGTCTTCCACAGATGGCATGGTTCGTTGTCACTTTGGGTGACATCGAAAAAAATGAAATCGTTTAAGGCTGCAAATCCACCCTTGTTGCCAGGGTAGCTGCTGTAGGATGTGCTGATATTTTTCACAATTTTTGTTCCCTTTTTACTGCCATCACTAACCCAGAGTTCACTGTCTTTTCCATCAAAGCCATCAAAGAAAATGAATTTTCCTGCTCTGATCGTCTGATCTGGTGAGACCATGTGAATCTTTTCTGTTGTGAGTGTGGTGGGATCAAGTTTCCATAAGCCGGAACGGTAATTCCCATCGGTGGCAGAAAAGAAGATTATCTTGTTAAAGGAGATAAAATTCATGGCCCAGTCAACATTGCCATAGCCGTTACTTTTTCCAGAGCCTGGATGGGTATCTTGTATTAATTTTGTATCACGGATAGTCCCTTTACTCGTCCATGGCTCTGCTCCATGAAGTCTGTCAATCGCGGTAAAAAACAGGGTGTTGTCAATAACGGTAAGATCCTTGATGTCAGCATGAGCCTTGCCCGGGTTGATGTCAGAAACCATTCTGGCCGCTTTTTTCCCCCCGATAAGAGGCAGTGAAAAAGAGGGGATAGGGGAGAAATTTGCAGCTTTGGCAGCTGCCACAGGTGCTGTTACCAGAAACAGCATAATAAAGATACGAAAGGTTTTTTCCAGCATTATATTCCCTGCAATGATATCAGATGTAAAAGGTTAAAAATGAGAGATTGTGGCAGTAAGATTATAAAATCTCATCATCCTCAATATTTAGCAGCACTACTGTTGAATGATACCATGCCTTGTAGGGAAAAACAATCCATGGTTGCGATCCGGCTCTAGATTTCTGATGAACAGTTTGTGTTTTGAAAGTGCTTCTTATGGTGTTGAGGATGCACACAAGCCCGATTGGCCTTGTAAAAAATACCAGGCTGGAGTATCCTCAGCAGCAGTTCTGTTTAATGGAACGAGTATAAAATATAGTAGCAAATAGAAATAGCAGGTGAAGTGGGGAAAAGTGTAGATGTGGGAAGATCTCGAGATAACAGTGAATAAGGTTGAAACCTCCCGGTTGAAAGAAAAGCCGGATCAGGAGGAGTCTCTGGGATTTGGTGTGCATTTTACTGATCATATGTTTCTGATGAAATGGGATCGGCAAAAGAGCTGGCATGATGCAGAAATACGCCCCTTCCAGGACTTGCAAGTCAGCCCGGCGGCAATGGTTTTTCATTATGGTCAGGCTATTTTTGAGGGTCTCAAGGCGTATCGAAGTAAAAAAAATGATATATTCCTTTTCAGGGCAAAGGATAATTTTGAACGGATGTGCAGATCTGCTACCCGTATGTGTATGCCGAGAATCCCTGTGGAGAAGGTGATAAAGGCCCTGAAAGCTCTCATCTATTTAGACAGAGAATGGGTGCCGGCATCTGAAGGGGCAGTACTTTATATCAGGCCAACCATGGTTGCCATGCAGCCCATGCTTGGGCTTAAACCATCTGACAGCTATTACTTTTATATTATCATGAGCCCGGTAGGTGCCTATTATCCAGAAGGGTTCAATCCCACAAGAATATATGTATCGGAAAAATATGCCCGTTCGGTACCCGGTGGGGTGGGAGCGGCCAAGACAGCAGGGAATTATGCCGCCTCATTGCTGGCTCAATATGAAGCCGGAAAAAAGGGATATACGCAGGTGCTTTGGTTGGACGGTTGTGAGCACAAATATATTGAGGAAGTGGGCACCAGTAATATCTTTTTCCGCATCAATGATACGCTGATAACCCCACCGTTGGAAGGCTCAATTCTCCCTGGAATAACCAGGGATTCTGTGATAACACTGGCAAAAGACTGGGGCTTGGAAGTGGTTGAGCGGCAGGTAACCATTGATGAGATCATAAAGGCTTGTAAAAACGGATTATTACAGGAAGCCTTTGCAACGGGAACAGCGGCGGTCATCTCTCCTGTTGGTGAATTATATTATAAAGAGGAAACCTTCCAGATAAATAATGGAAAAACAGGTGAAATTTCACAAAAAATCTTCGATGAGTTGGAGAAAATACAATTTGGAGAGAAACCGGAAGATTATGGCTGGTCTGAGCGAGTTTACTAGCAGATAATCCTCTCTATTGCATTGAAATAACGCTATAAACATTAATGGCGTTTTGTGAGAGGGGATGCGATTTTTTTTTGTCTCTATCCCCTTGATTTTTAAAAATCCAACCCTATAGTTTGGCCTGTCTTAAAACAGAACCCTAAAGAGGGTTATTTCGTAACCGGGGTTATATAATATAATGACAATGAGTTGGACCCCATAAAAGTTTGAACAAAGGTAGATAGGAGGAAGTAATGAAAATTCGTCCATTGAATGACCGTCTCCTGGTCAAAAGACTGGAAGAAGAGGAAAAAACTGCAGGTGGTATCATCATTCCTGATAGTGCAAAAGAGAAGCCGGCAGAGGGAGAGGTTGTCGCAGTAGGTCCTGGAAAGGTAAACGATAACGGAGAGCGGGT
>PDWJ01004522.1_pt1 | contig 12205 bp, 5 predicted proteins | sample 1430881 | NCBI WGS metagenome assembly PDWJ01 (sample SAMN01162460, study PRJNA174530) | Oral metagenome, whole genome shotgun sequencing project. | biome: Marine environment; feature: Marine mammal; material: Swab sample of the gingival sulcus; isolation source: swab sample of gingival sulcus... | reverse complement strand
GAGCCCGACGCGGCGCCGGGGCCCGCGGCGCAGGCCACGGCCGCCCCCACGCCGGCCGTCGATCCGGCGGCCGAGATGACGGTCAAGATCGACTTCGCGGGGCTGCTCGGCTCGCTCTTCAAGGTGACGCCGACGCCCCCGGCGCCACCCGTCGACGCCGACGCCGACGCCGACGCCGACTGAGGGGCGCAGCGCTCGCGGCGCGACAGCTGCCCCGCCCGCCCGCGCGCGTCCCGTAGCCGACCGATCGCGCCCTCGCCGAACCGGACGCGCCGCCGTGCGCCGGACCATCATCGCCAGGCTGCTGGCCGGCGCTCCCCGGGGTCCGCGGGGTCCGCGGGGTCCGCGGGGTCCGCCGCCTGACGACTCTGTTGCAGCCTGCTATCATGTGCGCTGTCGGCGGCCGTTCAGCGGTCGCCCCACACGCCATGAGGACTGCGAGACCGTATGCGCCGGACGCTAGCTCGTATCTCTCACCCTCTCCCGGCTGCGACCGGTAGATCCGCAGGCGCCACCGGCGCTTGCTCCCTCCGTCACCCGGCGACCTCTGTCGTCATTGGCGTGCTCCTCGGGGTGGTCGCGGGCTGCGAATCCGATCCGGTCGGCGCGCCCACGCACGAGGTCCCCAAGCTCATCGTCGAGTGTGCGGCGGTCGACGTGGAGCCTGGCGCGGCGCCGGTCGCGGGTGACTGCGCGACCTCGCAGCAGCTCCCGGGTGGCGGGGTGATGGCGCTGGTGCGGGCCAACTGCACGGACCCGAACATCACCATGATGGGCGACAAGCCCCACCTCATCATGCTCCCCGAGACCGTCACCCGCGACGTGCTCTGGCTGCACCTGGTGGGCACGAGCGGCACGCCGACCAACGCGAAGAACCTGGGCCAAGCGGCCATCAGCCAAGGGTACCGCTACATCGCGCTGGCCTACACCAACGAGCCTAGCGTGGGCACCCGCTGCAGGTGCCTCGAGGGGCTTCGGGACCCTACCTGCGAGGGCCTGGTGCGGGGCGAGGTCATCTATGGGCGCGACTTCACGCCGACCTTCAACATGGAGCCTGACGAGGCGATCTTGCCCCGCCTGACGGCGCTGTTGACGTGGCTCCAGGCGCAGCAGCCCCAGCGAGGCTGGGGCGCCTTCCTCGCGCAGGACGGCGCACCGAGGTGGGCCAAGATCGCGGTCTCGGGCTTCTCTCAGGGGGGCGGGATGGCCGCGATGATCGCCCGCGACCACGCCGTCGACCGCGCCGTCTACTTCTCCGTCGCCTCGGGCGCGACGCCCGAGGCCGCGCTCGACCCCAGCGTCTACCGCGCCTGCACCGACGCCTCGCAATGCCTCAACGAGACAAGCGCCTGCTGCCCTGCGGCCGACCTGCAGTGCGAGGTCACGCCGGCCGGGGGCGGGCTCTGCGTGGACCCCGTGCCGGCCGAGTGGACCCACTATGGGCGAGACATCGACGGCGACGGGCGCGGCGACGGCGGCGTGGAGGACCGCGCCACCGCGGCCTCGCGCCAGTTCGCCTTTGTCCACCGCGACGAGGACGCCTGGAGGTACGCGCCCATCGCCTTCGACGCGTGGGGCATGGGCGCCCGCGAGGACTTCATCGACGCCGACAGCGTCGGCGCACCCTTTGACGCCGACGCACGGCTGTTCAGCACCGGCCTGACGCCGCCCACCGGCTGCTCCGAGCACCAGGCGATGGGCTCCGATGCCTGCCAGCCCCGGCGCGCCGACGGCCGGCCCGCCCTGTGGGACCCTTGGATCCACGCGATGACGGCGGACGTCGGGCCATAGGCCCCGGCCCGAGCGGCCCGAGCGGCCCGAGCGGCCCACGAGAGCCCGCCAGCTCGGCGCCCTCCGAGGTTCCCGATCGCGCGGGCGCCGAGGCGGGCGCCCGCTCCATGGCTGCCGATGGAGCTGGGGCGCTGAGCGCGAGTTGCCCTGCCACGGGAGCTGTGGTGTCGTCTCCTGTGACACCGTGACACGACACCGTCTCCCCCGGAGGACCCCCCATGAAAGCCAGTGCCCGGAGCCTCGCGCTCGTCTTCGTCGCCGTCGCCCTCTACGCCTGCGGCAGCTCCGCCGCGCCCACCAAGGAGCAGCTAGCCAAGCAGCTGACTGAGCTATCCGCGGCGCTGCAGTCGAGCGACCTCGACGCGGCGGCCAGCCACATCATGCTGCCCCCGGACCGGAGCATCGATGAGATGAAGCCGATGCTCCCTCGCCTGCTCGAAAAGCGCGAGATCTCCGTCGAGGGCGTCAAGCTCCTCATCGACAAGGGCCAGTTCGGCACGCTCACCGAGGTCTTCCCCGACAAGGGCCCCAAGCGCGCCGAGCGCGTCGGCGCCAACGTCGAGGAGTGCTACGCCTTCAAGCTCGACGACGCCGAGGTGATGGCGCGCTGGACCGGCAGCGAGTTCAAGATCTTCCGCCTCGACGACGTCGGCAAGCTCGCCCCGAAGGAGTAGCTCACCCCCGGGGCCGGCGGTCCGCCCAAGGACAGGCCGCCCGGCCCAGTGTGCCGTCTACGCCTCGTCGCCTGCCTCGGTCTTGGCGGCCGGTGAGGTGTGGGGCTTCGGCGCCGTCAGGCGCGGCGAGGCCTCGTGGTGGATGCGGGTCGGCGGCGGCGTCGCATCCCACTCGACGCCCGGGTCGGCGATGACCTGTGGCTCGAAGTCGTGGCGGGCCGCCTTGGTCAGCGCGTCGGCATACTCGGCCAGGCGCCGGGTCATCTGGAAGCCCCACTTGTCTCGGACCTGACGGCAGTGGTTGAGGTCGACCTCGCTGACGAGGACGCCGTCGCGGGTGCGCGGCAGCCCCGGCGTGCGGGCACCGTCGGGCGCGGTGACGTAGCTCGAGCCGTAGAAGTGGCCGAAGTCGTGGTGGGCGTCGCGGCCGTCGCCCGAGGTGAACTCGTTGGGGAACGACTCGGTCCCGACGCGGTTGATGGCCGCGGTGAAGTAGTTGTTGGCGATGGACGCGCAGCGCGCCTCGATGGGCCACAGGGGCTCGGAGAGCGCGCCGACCGTCGCCGACGGGTTGAAGACGATCTCGGCGCCGTTGACGCCGAACATCAGCCAGTTGAGCGGGTGGTGCCGGCCGTAGCAGATGTTGACGCCCACGCGCCCGTACTTGGTGGCAAAGACCGGGTGTCCGGTGTCGCCCTCCATATAATAGGTCGACTCGTTGAAGTCGCCGACCCGCGGGATGTGGTGCTTGCGGTGGTAGCCGATGATGTTCCCGCGGTTGCCGATCATCACGACGGTGTTGTGGATGGTGCCGCCGTGACGTTCATCGCGCTCGAGGATCGGCGAGGCGATGACCATGTCGTAGCGGCGCGCGAGCTGCGCCAAGAGCTGGGTCGACGGCCCGTCGATGGGCTCGGCGAACTCGAGCCAGGGGTGCTTCTCGCGCGTGCAAAAGGCAAAGGGCATCGTCCAGGCCTCCTGCAGGCCGAGGACGTTGCAGCCCATGGCGCCGGCGGCGTGGACGAGCTGCTCGGTGCGCGCGCACAGCGCCGCAAACTGCGTCGCGATCGGCGCGTCCGTGGGCTCCACGATCTGCATCTGGGCGACGCCCAAGCGAACCAGCCGCGGGGCGCGCCGCTGCTCCGGCGTCGAGGCGAAGCGATAGGCCGCCACCGCGAAGTCGTGCTTTTCGGCCAGCGCCGCCGCCGCCGGCGGGATCGGCAGCTGCTGGGGCAGGTTGCCATAGAGGATGCGGAAGGCTTCGGCTTGGTCCTGCTCCGGGAGCTTGCGGAGCAGGCCCTCGAGGCTGTCGAGCTCGGTCTTGTTCGCCATGGGGTTCCCTCCGTCGAGTGGCAGACGAGTCGAAACATACGCCAGCTGGGCCGGCCCGTCATGAGCCACGCCGAGGCGCGCCACCGGCCGCCGGGGCGGGCGCCGCCGGCGAGGCTGCGACGAGGAGGCCGCCGCTGGCGGACGCGGCGTGGCAGCGGGACCGGCTCATGTCCTCCTCCGGGTGGGCGAGACAGGGTCGGGACCCAGCCACCGGCGGGAGCGCGAGCTCGCGGGGCAAGCCTGTCAGGACCGACTACGAGTTAGGGTCGCCGCCCTCGCCGCCCTCGCCCTTGGCCGCTTTGGCGAAGGTGACGGCGCGCTTGGCCAGCGCCTCGAGGCGCGCGGCGACCTTGCCGTTGATGGAGTCGGCCGGGAACGCCCCGTCGCCATCGGGCTCGCCGGCGGGCTCCCCTGTGAGGAGCTCGAGGGCCTGGTCCACGGTCTCCACCGACCACACGCTGAACTGCCCGGCGGCGCAGGCGGCGACGACCCGCCGGTCGAGCATCAGGTGGCGCTCGTTCTGCACCGGGATCAGGCAGCCGTGGGTGCCGTCGAGGCCGCGCTCGGCGCAGATGTCGAAGAAGCCCTCGATCTTGTCGTCGACGCCGCCGATGGGCTGCACCTCGCCGTACTGGTCGACCGAGCCGGTCACCGCCAGGCTCTGCTTGATGGGGACACCGCTGAGCGACGACAGCAGGCAGCACAGCTCGGCCAGGGACGCGCTGTCGCCGTCGACGCCGCCGTAGGACTGCTCGAAGACGAGGCTGGCCGTCAGGCTCAGCGGCGTGTCCGGCGCGTAGCGCGCCGCGAGGAAGCTGGTGAGGATGAGCACGCCTTTGGAGTGGATGGGGCCGCCGAGCTCGACCTCGCGCTCGATGTCGACCACCTGCCCCTTGCCGAGGCGGGTCCGCGCGCTGATCCGGCTCGGCCGCCCGAAGCGCAGCTTGCCCAGCTGCAGCACCGCGAGCCCATTGATCTGGCCGACGCGCGCGCCCGAGGTCGCCAGCAGCATCAACCCCTCGCGGAAGCTGTCGAGGCTGCGCTGGCGGATCCGATCCACCCGGCGCCGCTGGGCGTCGATGGCCGCCTGGACATGAGCCCGCGTGATGGTCTCCGAGCCCGCCTCGCCAGCGTGGTAGTCCGCCTCGCGCAGCAGGTCGATGCGGTTGGCCGCGTGGGTGGAGATCTTGTGCTGGTCGCCTGCGTCGCGGGCCGCCTGCTCCATGATCCGCTCGACGCCGCCGCGGTCGAGGGGGCGCAGCCGCTCCTCGCGCGCGATGGTCGCGACCTGCCGCGCATAGAGCGCCGCCGTCTCCGGATCGACCCTGAGCTCGTCCTCGATGTCCGCGGCGATCTTGAACAGCTGCAAGAACTCGGGGTCATGCTGGCACAGCATGTAGTAAAGGAACCGCTCGCCGAAGAGCACCACCGTCACGTCGACCTCGATGGGCTCGGGGTCGAGGCTGACCATGCTCACCAGGCCCACGATCTGGCTCAGCGACTGGATGCGGATCTGCCCCGAGCGCAGCGTCCGCTTGAGCGCCTCCCACGCATAGGGCGCGGTCAGCACCCGCCGAGCGTCGAGCAGCAGATAGCCGCCGTTGGCCCGGTGCATCGCCCCGGGCATCACGAGGGTGTGGTCGGTCATCAGCGCACCGAACTGCTGGCGGTGCTCCACCCGCCCGAGGAGGTTGTCGAGCACCGGGTGATCCTCGAGCACCACGGGCGCGCCGACGGTGTCGGTGTGGTCGACCAATAGGTTCACCTGATAGCGCTTGTCGATCCCGCGCTCGTCGCCGCCGGGCGCCCCCCTGACCATCGCCGCCATCGCCTTGGCCTGGGCGTTGTCATCGCCGCCGCGGAACTTGTCCGCGTGGTCCACGACGTCCTCGCGCACCGCCCGCAGCCACGCTGCGACGTCGGGCAGATCGCCATAGCGCGCGACCAGCTCCTCCATCAGGTGGGCCACGGCCTTGTCGGTGACCTCCCGATCGAGGCGCCGCATCGCCTCGCGCGCCTCGCGCTGCCACAGGGGGACCTGGCGGATCGTCTCCTCGAGGCGCGTTTCGAGCGCGCCGATGTTGGCGCGGATACGAGTCTGCTCGTCCTCGGGCAGCTCGGCGAAGTCGTCGGGCTCGAAGACGACGCCGTCGCGCATCGGCGCCAGGGCAAACCCCATCTGGGTCCGCAGCAGCGCCACACCCTTGTCCCCCGCCAGCTCCTGGAGCTCGGTGAAGGCCCGCTCGTGGCGCTCCTCGACGTCCTTGGCGATGCGCTTGTTGCGGCTCTGGTACTCGTTGGTCTCGAAGGCCGCCGGGATCGCGACCTGAAGCTCCTCGACCAGGGCGGCCATGTCGTTCCGGAAGACGCGGCCCCGCCCCGGCGGCAGCGCCAGCGCCCGAGGCCGCGCGGGCCGGGCGAAGTCGATCACATAGACCTGGTCGTCCGGCGCGACCCCACCGGCGGCGCGCTCCGTCAGCAGACGCTTGACCACGAAGTGCTTGCCCGAGCCGCTCGGCCCAAGGACGAAGAGGTTGTAGCCCCGCCCGCGGATCCCCACCCCGAGCTTCACCGCCTCGACGGCGCGCTCCTGACCGAGGGGGGTCTTCAGGTCCTGCAGCTCAGCGGTGCTCTCGAACGAGAGCGAAGACAGATCGAAGCTGGCTCGCAGCTTCTCGGTGGGCAGCGGTGCGCGGGTCGTCATGGCGCCGGATGATACACCGACAATGCGCGCCGCGCTTTTCGACACCAGCTGCGCTGGCGGGCAAGGTGGCGCCATGGTCGAGACGGACAAGAACCGCACCCTGTTCCTTGGCGTCATCGCCGCGGTCCTCGTGGGCCTGCTCTTCTACGCGATGCGCCCCGTCGTGCTCCCGATCGTCCTCGCGACCTTCTTCGCCCTGATGGTCCGCCCGGTGCACCGCTGGCTCAAGCGCTACGTCCCCTCGGCCCTGAGCGTGACCCTGCTGACGGCCAGCATCGGCGCCGTCCTCTTCGCCATCCCGGTGATGCTGGCCGCCAACATCCAGGCCATCCTCGACAAGCTCCCCGAGTATCGGCCGCGGATCCAGGCCATCTTCGACGAGGTCACCCGCGTCGCCGAGCGCCAATTCGACGTCGACCTGTCCGACCTCCACATCACCTCGGCCGACGCCATGGACAGCCTCCTGAGCGTCCTGTCCACCAGCGTCGAGGGCGCCGCCGCCTTCCTGGGCACCGTCGTCCTCGTCCTCTTCACCATGATCTTCGTCCTCAGCGAGACCGAGATCGCCCGCGCGAAGCTGGCGCTGGCCCTCGATCCCGCCAACGAGCGGAAGGTCATGGACTCGGTCCACTCCATGCGCGAGGCGATGACCCGCTACATCGCGACCAAGACCCTCATCAGCTTCCTGTCCGGGCTGTCGGCGGGCCTATTCACCTGGGCGCTGGACGTCGACTTCCCGTTCGTCTGGGGCGTCCTGACGTTCATGCTCTATTACATCCCCAACGTCGGCGCGACCATCGCCGTGGTCCCCCCGACCCTCATCGCCCTCGTCCAGTTCGACAGCCCCACGCAAGGCGTCGTCGTCCTCGCCTCGCTGGGGGTGTCCTTCAACCTCATCGGCAACGTCCTCGAGCCGCGCCTGATGGGGCGCACCCTGTCCATCTCGCCGCTGGTCGTCTTCATCTCCCTGATCTTCTGGGGATGGTACTGGGGCTTCATCGGCGTCATCCTGTCGGTGCCCCTGACCGTCACCGTCAAGATCGTCTGCGAGCACATCGACGCCCTGCGCCCCATCGCCATCATGCTCAGCGACGACCCAGAGGACTACAGGGTCCGGCCAGGCCCCCCGCCCGGCTGAGGCGCCGCGGCCTCGCCCGGCTGCCAGCGTCACCGCTCGGCCAGCAGAGGGGGCGCGCCGTGGGATCGAGCCGCGGGTTGTGATCAGACCCCATAAGCCGGCATGCTGGGCGACACACACGCAGACGAAGACGCAACGGGGGAGCCATGAAGCTCACACGCTACACGGTGCACGTCAGCCTCGCAGCCTTGGCGCTGATCGCCTGCTCCGAGGACAGCACCTCCGGCAGCGGCGGGGACACCGCCTCGGACACCTTCGCGACCGACGACACGGGCGGCCTCGCCGACAGCGGCGCGACGGACGCGATCGTGCCCGAGGACGCGCCGACGGCGGACACGGTCGCGCCCGGGGACGCGACGACGGCGGACACCGGGGGCGGCCCCCAGGACACGAGCGAGCCTGGCGAGGGCGAGTTCCTCTGGCCCTGCCAGGGCAACCGGGACTGCCTCGACGGCTTCTGTGTCGAGGGGGCCGAGGGCTTCTTCTGCACGAAGACCTGCATCGAGGAATGCCCCGAGGGCATGGACTGCAAGTCGGTCCTGACGGGCAGCGCCGATCCGGTGTTCCTGTGCCTGCCGCGCCTCGACAAGCTCTGCGTCCCCTGCAGGACCGACTACCAATGCACCGGCGGCGCCTGCCTCGACATCGACGGCGGCGGCTGGTGCGCGTCGACCTGCGAGGGGCAGGCCGAATGCCCCGAAGGCTACACCTGCGCCCCGGATCCGGCGGGCGTCCGCGACGGCGGCTTCTGCCAGCCCGCCTCCGGCAGCTGCGAGTGCACCCCCGCGCTCGCCGGCGCCGTGCGCACCTGCTTCGAGGACAACGCCATCGGCACCTGCTTCGGTGTCGAGACCTGCGCGCCCGAGGTCGGCTGGGTGGAGTGCTCCGCCAGCCCGCCCCAGGTGGACATCTGCGACGGGCTCGATAACGACTGCGACGGCCTGGTGGACGACGGGATCGCGGACGGCGGCGCCTGCTCGAACGAGGTCGCCGGTGTCGGCAGCTGCGACGGCGTCGAGGTCTGCCTCGGCGCTCAGGGCCTGGTGTGCAACGCGCCGACCCCACAGGCCGAGGTCTGTGACTTCAAGGACAACGACTGCGACGGCGTCGCCGACGAGGACTTCAAGGACGCGGGCGGCGGCTGGACCCTGACCGAGCACTGCGGCACCTGCGGCAACGACTGCACCGACAAATTCCCCCACGGCACGGGCCGCTGCGACACGTCAGGCGAGGGGACGCCGATCTGCGTGGTGGACACCTGCGACGACGACTATGTGGCCCTCAACCAATTCCAGTGCACCCTGCCCCCGGACGTCTCCTGCCAGCCCTGCGCCGAGGACGGGGACTGCCTCGGCGGCACCTGCGTCGAGCTCGACGGCCAGCGCGTCTGCGTGTCACCTTGCGGCGGCGAGACCCAGGCCTGCGGCGAGGGCTTCGCCTGTGAGGACCTCGGCGACGGCGTCGAGCGCTGCCTGCCGCTGACCCGCTCATGCGTGTGCAGCGCGTTGACCGACGGGCAGACGCGGACCTGCACCCAGGCCAACGACCATGGCGTCTGCTTCGGCCAGCAGGTCTGCGACCTGGCCACGGGTTGGAGCGCGTGCACCGCGACCACGCCCGGCGAGGAGATCTGCGACGGCGTCGATAACGACTGCAACGGCCTCGTCGACGACGGGATCACCCCGCCCGGTGATGCCTGCGAGGCTGGCGTCGCGGGCGTCGGGACCTGCGTCGGCACCTGGTTCTGCACCGACCCGAGCGGCGGCGGCGAGATCGGCTGGTGGTGCAGCGCCCCGGAGCCGACCGTCGAGGTCTGTGACTTCGTCGACAACGACTGCGACGGCGTCGTAGACGATGGCTTCAAGGACCCGACGTCGGGGCTCTACCTGGCCGACGCGCACTGCGGCTCCTGCGGCGTCAGCTGCGCGGGCGCCATCCCACATGCGACGGCCGCCTGCGCCGAGGTCGACGGCATCGCCCGCTGCCAGGTGCTCGAGTGCGACGAGGGCTTCTACCCGGCGGGGCCGCTGACCTGCATCGCGGTGACCGACGACCTGTGCACCCCCTGCCAGGTCGACGCCCACTGCCCGACGCCGGGCGACCGCTGCCTGAGCCTGGACGGCGGCGGCTACTGCGGCCGCGACTGCGGCGCCGACAACCCCCACGGCGCCGAGGGCGAGTGCCCGGCGGGCTTCGCCTGCGTCGCCCAGGCGGGCGGCGGCTTCCAGTGCGAGCCGACCTCGGGCGCGTGCTCGTGCCTGCTCGACGACCAGGGCGCCTCCAGGACCTGCGTGCGGTCCAATGACCTGGGGACCTGCTATGGCCAGGAGACCTGCGACCCCGCGACGGGCTGGGGTGGCTGCACCGCCACCGCCCCGGCCGCCGAGGTCTGCGACGGCGTCGACAACGACTGCAACGGCGCCATCGACGACGTCCCCGGCCGCGGCGCCGCCTGCACCATCAGCAATGAGCACGGGCAGTGCGACGGCCTGCTCGACTGCGCCGACGGCGGGCCCGAGCTCACCTGCGTCGGCCGCGTCCCGGCGCCCGAGGCGTGCAACTACATCGATGACGACTGCAATGGCGTCACCGACGACCCCTGGGACGACGCCCTGTTCCAGACCTGCTCCGACGGCCAAGGCGTCTGCCGGCGCTTCGGCTTCACCTCCTGCGCCGACGACGGCGCGGGCGTCGCCTGCAGCGCCCGGTCGGGTCAGCCCGGCGTGGAGATCTGCGACGGCTTCGACAACGACTGCGACGGCGCGGTCGACGAGGCCGAGGACGGCCCCTGGGGCGACAAGGGGGCCCCGTGCACCGACGGCGTCGGCGCCTGCGAGGTCACGGGCGTCAAGATCTGCAGCGGCGACGGGGCGACGCTGGTGTGCTCGGTGACGGCGCCCCAGGGCGCCGACAGCGACCCCTGCAACGGCGTGGACGACGACTGCAACGGCGTCGTCGACGACGCCTTCGCCGACGACAAGGGCGACCTGTGCACGGCGGGCCAGGGCCAGTGCCTCGGCTACGGCAACCTCGTGTGCGCCCAAGACGGCGCCGGCCTCGTCTGCAACGCCGTTGAGGGCGACGCCACGCCGGAGGTCTGCGATCTGCTCGACAACGACTGCGACGGCGTGACCGACAACGGCTTCCAGGTCGGCGGGCGCTACGTCGGCGACACGGCGTGTGGCAACTGCTTCACCGACTGCACGGCGGTCTTCCACGGCTACCCCGGCGGCTACGGCCGCTGCGACAGCGGGCCGGCGACGCCCCAATGCCGCCTGAGCTGCTGCCGCGCTGGCAGCGCCCACCTCGACTGCGACGGGGGCGACTACTACAACCTCAATGAGATCCCCGACGACGGCTGCGAGCTCCAGCTGGACCCGGCGGCCATCTACGTCTCCGAGGCCGACGGCGATGACGCGGGCGCCTGTGGTCTGGGACCGCACGATACGGCCGCCGGCGCGTGGCCCTGCAAGACGATCGCGCGCGGCATCGCGCGGGCGGCGGCGACCGGCGGTCGCGACAAGGTCCTGGTCGCGGCCGGCGCCTACGATGAGACCGTGACGGTGGTCGACGGCGTCAGCCTCTACGGCGGCTACAGCGCCATCACCTGGGAGCGCGACCCGGCCGTGCACCTGTCGGCCGTCTTCGGCGGCGGCGGCGGCGCCGGGCACCGCAAGACGCTCGTCGCCGAGGGCATCACCGACCATCCGACCGTGGTCGACGGCTTCACCATCTACGGCCAGGTGGCCAGCGGCGTCGGACAGAACAGCTACGCCGTCTACATCCGCGGCTGCGACGGCGACTTCGCGCTGACGAACAACCTCGTGCGCGGTGGCGTCGGCGGGCCGGGTGCGTGGGGCACCCGCGGCGGCGACGGCCAGGCCGGCGGCGACGGCGGCGACGGCGACGGCGCTTACGAGCCCGCGGGCGTCTTCGTCTGCCACGAGCAATGCAGCGGCAGCAATGGCGGGGGCTCCGCCGGGCACAACGACGACTGCTCCAGCGCGGACGGCGGAGCGGGCGGGGCGTCGGTCTGCCCGGACTTCAACGAGGGCATCGACATGTGCACGACGACGTCGACGAGCTTTTCTCAGACGAACGCAAACAGCGGCGCCTCGGGTCAGGGCGGTGGCGCCGGCGCGGGCGGCGTGGGCGGCTGCGACTCGATGATCGACCCCTTCGCGCTCGACCAGACGTGCGACTGCAAGCCGGCCTCGAGCTCCGCGGCCTGCCCCAACGGCGCCACCAGCGCGCCGGGCGGCAACGGCGCGGACGGCGGGGTCGGCGCGGCGGGCGCGGGCTGCACGGCGGCCACGGGTCGCGTCGTCGACGGTGAGTGGCTCGGCTACGACGGCGGGCCCGGCGGCGCGGGCGGCAACGGCGCGGGCGGCGGCGGTGGCGGCGCGGGCGGCGGCGTCGAGCAGTACAACCAGTTCGACAGCAGCGCGAATGTGTGGCTGTGCGACTCGGGCGGCTCGGACTTCGGCGGCAGCGGCGGCGGCGGCGGCGCGGGCGGCTGCGGGGCCGGCGGCGGCACGGCGGGCGGCCCCGGCGGCGGCGCCTTCG
>PDWJ01006115.1_pt1 | contig 12207 bp, 13 predicted proteins | sample 1430881 | NCBI WGS metagenome assembly PDWJ01 (sample SAMN01162460, study PRJNA174530) | Oral metagenome, whole genome shotgun sequencing project. | biome: Marine environment; feature: Marine mammal; material: Swab sample of the gingival sulcus; isolation source: swab sample of gingival sulcus... | reverse complement strand
GGCTTTGTCTCTTAGTATTTGAGGGTATATGTTGGGCATTGTATATTCCTTTATGTTTGTTGAATTTTCTTGTTTATTATAATACAGTTTTTATAATAGCAATCAACCCTTAGCAGATTTTCAACCTTTAATGGCAAGTAGTGGTAGTTGTCTTAGCAGGCAAGTAACCGATATTAGACAGTTAGAAGATTATCGCAGTGCCTATCGTATGGCAAATGATAGTATGTCATGGGGTGATGATATAGTGACCTTGACCACCCTACAAGGCAACTACTTTACTTTTGCGAGCAATTACTTTCATGAAAGTAGTTTAGTCTATGTATGGGAAGATATAAAGAAGCTAAGACAATATAACGGCTTACCAAACAACAAACACGACCCTATTGTTAAAATTCTACTGACTCATAAGAGTTGTGAAAAACATTACAATATCGTCAAAGGTCATTTAGAGAAAAAGCCCTTAGCCGTGCATTATAACGCTTTTGTTGAGCCACAAGCTACCAATGCACCACCCAACCCATTACAAGGGCAAAATGGAGCGATTAGAGAGCAAAACAAGGCGATTAATGCTGATAATAATGCTTCTAATCCTGTTAATCATGGCAATATATCTCCTCAAGCAGGCAAGACTCACCTTAAGCCATTACTGTTTTTATTGATATTGGTTATTTTCTGCTTGCCTTTTACGCATTCAATGGCATATACTAAAGACCTCTCGAAATTCCAAAGCGTTACCCCACAGCGTTACCGTGGTTTTTTTGTGTCTAAAGTTTATACAGACCCTCAATCTGTTAAGCCATTAAACACAAGACAATTTAATGTCCTTTTACAGGACAATTCTCTATTGAAAAATATGACCTTAGTAGGGTTATTCCCTTTTCATACAGAGATGACACCACCTAATAAGCATTTAATGCGAATAAGTGGGGCGGTATCTTTGGAAACCGAGAGTAAGTCTCTGTATGAACCTTTTAATAGGTTCATGCTTTTAACTCAAAATTCTAAAGGAGGGCATTATCATGCCTAATTCAACTCAAACCGCACCATTCAGCAATAACACGCCATCAGTAGCACCACAACCATCAAACATAACAGAGCGTTATCACGCCTTAAATGGGCAGTATAAAGATGATTTAGAGTTACAATCTTGTCACGCTCAACAACTCATAACTCTGTTTACTCAAATCATTAACTTAACCGCTATTGACAACGGCGAAGACATTCAGAATCTATGTTGTATTGGTATTGACCTTGCAGGCAAGCAAATCACTCAAACGCAGGACAGACTAACGAGTCTATATCATGACGCTAAGCTGATTAATAAGACTAGTGATACGCATGGTATTCAGCCAATTAGTGAGTCTATAAACGAGTCTAACAGCGAGCCTAACGACAATAGCAACCCTATCCCCACCCTTAAGCAAGCCGTACGAGATGGACAGGATATCGCCACATTGGGACGGTACTATAGCAACCAACTCAACAGCCTTACACAGGCAATCAGCAAGCTATCCGTACATAATCTAGTTTCTGATAGGGTTATTACTGACCTTGCAAGTATTGCTGACTTTTTGGCATTGACCTTTGATAGTGATGTGGAATACCAATTAGAGCAGTTTCAGCAAGCCCTAGCCGTACAAAGCAACACAAACAAGGGAGGTGCATAATGTTAAATCATACACAACAATCCACGCCTGCCAATGTTATCAAAGATAATTGTGATAATGATGGTAATGATACTGATGGACGTGATGACAAACAGGGAGCGGAATAATGAGACAAGCTATCAATACAAAAATCAATACAGAAATAAACCGATGTGATGATAGCAAAGTCACTGATAACCCTATGCAAGCTGATAAGCAGGGTTATCAGTCTCATGGCCACCCCTATCCCTATCACAACACCCAAAGACGAAAAAAACGCCTTAACAAACATAGCAAACGCATACGCCATTATAAAAAGAGACATGCAGAGCGTTACCGTCTATCTAACCTAGCCTGCTGACCGTAGCGAGTAGCGTTATAAAACGCCTCACAATATCAGCACAAAGTTGGCATAAGCATAAAAATAGGAGTATCAATGACTACCTCAACACAACAAAATAACCATGATAAACAAAAACCACCCAATCAAGCCATGCAATTGGTGAGCATGTTTCAAAACAACAAGCCCACGCAGGCAAGCATTCAGAGCTATCATGACCGTTTGGCTACCTTGCCATCAACTGCCATCGTAGGAGCTGAATTACTGCATACAGGTAGCGGTTTTATCTATGGTGAAGACCAACAGCAACCACCACAATACGCCAATCATCTGCTCATACCTCTATTGGACAGTGACTATAACGTGGTGAATACCGCTTTAATACCACCGCCAAACGAAACAGGCAATCAAGGCAAGATAGAATTTGAGCCAATCCGCCACCCTCAAGGGGCGTTTATCATCGGTAAAGCGTATGACTATGACTCTAACAGCACCACCCCAACCAATGATGATAGAGTCTATCTAGTAACCGATATTGAAGCAGGTATCAACCTTTACTACCTGTATCCAACCGCTACTATTCTTATCTGTTTCACGCCTGCCAACCTTGCCTATGTGTTTAAACAATGGCAATTTAAAGCCAAAGGGCGGTTAATCGTCCCTATCGCTTGCCACCTATTGGAGGACTACAAGGCACGGCTAGCAGACACTACCGCCATTATTTATAGCATGGAATATGATATTGATTTTCCACTAACCAATGAGGAAGTACGCCCATTAATTGAGGGGGCGATTATCTACCGTCTTAACAGCACGGATACAGATAACAGCCTAACCGATGATGAAAAAAAGCAACTCTCATGGACAGAAATTAACGAACGTGAACCCTTTCAGTTATTGGTTAATGAGCAAGGCGACCCAAACGCCTACCCATTGAATGCTTTACCAACGGTCGCACGCAATGCGGTAACTGCCATTGCTTACCACGCACAAGCTCCCATTGCGATGGCAGGGCAATGCGTGCTAGGGGCGTTATCCTATCTTGCTCAACCCTATGTAAACGCCTATGACAGATATACTCACAAAGGTAAGCCTTGTAGTCTATTTATTCTAACCGAGGGTGGTAGTGGCGACCGTAAATCCTCATGCCAACGTCTAGCCGACCAACGTATATATGAACGGCAAAAAACGAGAATGCACAACTACCATGCTACCCTTGAAGATTATAAAAGCGGATTGGCACAAAGCCGTACGCCAAAACAAAAAGCCGAATTTATCGAAAATACGCCACCACCACAAAACCCACAAACCCTATTTAAAGACGCAACGTTAGAGCCGATTATCAGTGCATTTATCCGTGGTGATGTTCATGATGTGGCATGGGTAAGCGATGAAGCAGGGCAAATCTTTGGCGGTCATACCCTCAAAGGTGATAACCGAGAAAGTGCCTTAGGGGCATTAACCAATCTATGGGATAAAGGCGTAGCAGAACGCACACGCTCACGCTCCAACCTTAACGAAAGTGGCACGGCTTATGACGTACGCCTAACCATCAACACCCTAGGGCAAAAGGTAGTATTACAAGGCGTACTCAATGACCCTGTTATGAGGGAGCAAGGCTTTTTACCACGCTTTTTATTCTCTGCCCCTGCTAGCCTTGCAGGCACACGCCTGCATAACAGCATTGAGTCATGGAAAGCCAAACCTTATCAAGACAAGCGATTAATCCACTATTGGCAACGATGTACCGAATTACTAGATTTACCACCGTTACAGACCACTGATGGAGCATTAACACGCCCTGTCATTCCCTTAAGCGAACAAGCAGAAACTATGCTATTAGAGCTATACAACCGTACTGAAAGCCAAATGAGCAAAAACGGACGTTATGCCCACTTTAAACCCTTTGCAAGCCGTACTGTTGAGCATGCTATCCGTATCGCTACCGTATTGGCATTCTTTGAGGGTATCGAGGCAATCACCCCTAATCTTATGCAAAGTGGTATCCAATTGGCTCAATACTCGCTTGATGAATGGGAACGCTATAACGTCAAGGTCGAGTTTGACGAAAAGCTGATAGAAGCAGACAGGCTAGAAAATTGGCTACTGTCTTATTGCCGTGATAATCAAGCCATGAGCGTACCACGAGCCACCATATTGCAACGAGTAAGCCCCAAACACTTACGCACAGCCAAAAACCTTAACAAGGTGCTAAAGATACTCACAGAGCAAAACCACGCAAGGGAAATCAAGATAAAAGGCAAGAGCCATATTGAACTGAATCCGAAGCTCTTTACCGATAAATGATTGTTGCTGATTGGCTATGATTGCAAAGGGTTGCGTTTAAAACGTGACCCTTTGTTATTTTTGTGACTTTTGTTATTGAACCTACAAGTTAAAAGGGTATCATTTTAAATGCGAGCCTTTGTTATTTTAACTTACTTGTATTGATATAACACAAAAGTTATAATAAACGCCATATTAAATGAGGTTATCCATGTATCAAATCATATTTACAGACACGTTTAGGGATTGGCTAGATAACTTAACCCCTATAGAGCGTGATAAGGTAATGGCAAGCATTGGTTTGTTAAGACAATACGGACACCAACTAAACCGTCCTTATGCAGATACCATAACAGGCAGTGGAATCACCAATTTAAAAGAGTTACGCACACAGATAAGTGGTAAACCTTATCGCAGTTTCTTTGTATTTGACCCATTAAGGCAAGCTGTATTGTTATGCGGTGGTGATAAAACAGGTGATAAACGCTTTTATAAACGCATGATACCACTAGCCGAAAGTGTTTATAGTGAATACCTAAAGCAACTCAAGCAAACCGAAACCGACAAATAAAGGTAATGATATGACTAAATTTACAACCTATGAGGATTATATGGCAACCTTGCCAAAACATGAGCAACAAGCCATACAACAGGAAACAAAAAAGCTAATTAAGGCTTATAAACTCTCACAGTTACGCCAATCATGCAAAGTCAATCAAAGCCAACTCGCTGAACGTATGGGCGTATCACAAGCCAATATCAGCAAAATAGAGCGAGGTGAGGGCATACAAGTGAATACTATGGAAAAATATATCAGTGCCTTAGGTGGTGAATTGAGTATCACCGCCAAAATGCCTACTGGTGATATTAGAATAGTATAACTACCCACTCATATTAGAGATAAAAACAAAAAGGCTAATTTTGCTAACTGCTGAAAACCTTGTTATTACTCGCTTTCAGAGAGTACATAAAAATAATTAGCCTCAATTAGCCCCCGTTAGCCTTTTGGTTTTTCCTCTGTATCCCTTGCTATCAAAGGCTTTCGAGAGATGAATTAGCAAGTTCGCCTGTTTTGTAGGCGTGCAATATCAATATATCAGCCATTCACTACACCAAGCAATACTATATCATTGCTTGTTAAAGCCTAAAAGGCTACAAGTAATGACAACAAAGTATCTGAATGTATTTTGCACTATGTCAAGGGTGATAATTCTATAAAAATAGTTGATATGAGTAGTCACCCACCTTTTGAATTACCAACCGTGGAACATTTAACCTAGTGTCTGTATGAGATAAAAAACAAACAAGCGTTTTAATTACTTTTAGTTATGTATCTTGCCTGCCATTAAGGTAACTTCACAACCATTCAAAACCCCTCCCAAAAGCCCTAAATATCAGTTTAGTTTCTATAGTAGGAGTTAAACTAAAAATATAACTAACTGATATTAATAAATATAAACGAAATCACATAATCTTTATACCGTAAAATATACCGTAATTTTACAAATATACCGCCAAATTAAGCAAAATTTGCCTATCAATCTATCATTGAGCAGACCGTTATTTATCCTTATCAATCATCGAATCTCAATGATTCAATACAAACCAATGGTAATGAATAACAATGAATGGTAGCCAATGATAGCAACCCTTATCAACTCAGTTCACTCTTAGGTTATATATAGTTAGCAAGTTAGCCCTTTTAATGCCTATGCTTACGTCACTCTATTACCTATTTATCACTAAATACAGAGGATAAAAACAAGGGGCTAATTTTTGCTAATCGCTGAAACCCTTGCTATCAGAGGCTTATAGACGGTCACAAATTAACAATTAGCAGAATTAGCCTCAGTTAGCCTTTTGGGTTTTCCTCTGTATCCCTTGCTATCAAAGGCTTACGAGAGATGAATTAGCAAATTCGCCTATTTTGACCCTGTGCGAATGTGATATATCACTATTAATTATATGCTAGGTTGAATGAATTACTCCATACTCCAATTTCATGGAAATTAAAAACCATAGTCCAATATAAAGAGGTTGGGGGCTTTAAAAACTCAAAACTTTAATCCTTACTAGACCGTACGCCTAGTCTTTTTTTTATGAACATCAAAAAATCAAAGGGGGGGGGTACACCCATAAAGGTTATGATATTTTAGTGACATTACTTTCGTAACCATAACGTATTAATGAGGTGGCTTATAGAAAAGTATGGGGGGTATAAAAAAGTTCAGAATATTAACGCTCAACGGACACCACGCCCCCTCTCAGTTATAAAAAAATTTTCTATTTCAAAAGTTTTTTCCCTTTTTATCTTATTCTATATTAGAATAAGGAAGTAGATTATATGAGGCTATATGACAATGCCATATTAACCATATAGAGGAAAAAGGCGGTCATTCAGTGGAAAAAATGTCCTAAAGTGCCATATTGCGGTACTTATTCAACAAAGGTTTATCAATTATGAGTAATAACAGCTCACACTCTAATCATCAAGCCGAGCCTATGACCCTGCCATTGGACGGTTTCAGCCGTGCAAAGCAGTTACTACCATTCCTGCCTATTGGTGAAAGTACACTATGGGCGTGGGTCAAGCAATCCAAATTCCCCCAACCAATCAAACTATCACCAACGGTTACTGCATGGGCAAATAAAGATGTTCATGAGTGGCTTAATGCCCATTATGAGAATAGTAAAAATAACGCTGACAAGATGGTTTGATAGAGGCTTGATAGGGTGCTTAGTGTGTTTTGTGTATGGCTGAATAGGTAGCAAGGGGTCGGTGGTCAATTTTCTATTATTCCATTTATTTATTAATATATATTAAATACCTTTATATATATAATATATATTAATAATTCATACATACATATCTATACCAAACAATAGACGGTATAAAATACGGTATATTTACAGTAAATAAAAATAATATTGTTATAAATCATTGTTTTATTGATAGTTTTGTGTCCTGCCATTCTGACCAAACTACTAAACGAGGGCTTACGATTATAGACCGTAAGCTCTTTTTTTATGGGCTACATTATCTTTTATAACAATAAAAGTTTCACATGAAACATCTTAGCTTAAACTCTATTTACCGCATCGATTAAATAGGGTATCATTTCCTCTCTTTTAAATCATTCTTTCTCATATAAAATATAAACAGAGCGATGCCATGAACCCAACTGCGACTGAAATCAGCAAACGTCTGCAAGCATTAGACCCTATCCATCTTGAATTAATCAATGAATCCATGTATCACGCAGGCTATTTTGAAGGTAAAGAGAGCCACTTTAAGCTGACCCTTGTTAGCGAAGTCTTTAATGATAAACGCATGATTGCACGCCATCAACAGATTTATGCCTTACTTAGCGATTTAATGACTGCACAAGGCGGAACGATACATGCCCTTGCCTTACACACTTATACGCCCAACGAATGGCAGGCTCAAGAGGCTAGCCCTAATAGTCCTAACTGTGCAGGGGCGAATCATAGCTAATAACAGTGGTTTATCTCAGTGGTAAAAAATAGTTGAATAAACATGACTTTTGCCTCATTAGACGGTACAATGGGGGTAATTGACTTTATTATTCATACATTATTTTATTCATATACACCGTGAGTTTATTATGGCAACTGTGACTTCCAATCAGGAAGAACCGCAATTAGCAATGTTAATTGATGCAGATAATGCCTCAATCAGGCACTTAGACTTTCTTATTGAAGAAGTTGCGACCTTAGGGCGTGCGAGTGTTCGTCGTATCTATGGTGATTGGACAAGACCACAGTTAAATAGTTGGAAAAGCAAACTGTTAAATTATTCACTACAGCCTATCCAACAATTTGCCTATACCACAGGTAAAAATGCAACCGACTCAGCATTGATTATTGATGCAATGGATTTGTTATATACAGGTCGATTGGATGGTTTTTGTTTGGTGAGTTCAGACAGTGATTATACCCGCCTTGCCCAACGCATTCGTGAAGAGGGCTTAAAGGTATTTGGTTTTGGCAATCAAGGTACGCCAAAGGCTTTTATGCAAGCCTGTGATAAATTTACCTATCTTGAAGTCTCCGATAATGGCAAAGATAACTCTCAGATGGACTTTTATGAATCGGCAGATATGTTATTTTCAATGCAGGGGAACAATTTCAAGCCGATGGACGTTGCCATTGCGATGGTAAAGGTTGCCATTGATAATATGGCTGATGATCAGGGTTGGGCAAATATCGCACCTGTAAAAAACTATATTTTAAAAGTCGAACCTGATTTTGATACTCGCCTGTTTCATTATGATAAATTCAGTAGCTTTTTGCGCGCGTATCCAAAATACTTTGAACTAGAAGAACGCTATCCGAGTGATAATCACAAAGTTATCTTTGTGCGTAATCGTGTTCGTGATATGGATAGTTTATAACCAATTTAAATAACTTAATCTAAGAGAATTCATATTTATGACTGAAAATAATCAATCAATACCAAAGAGTGTCCAAACTTGTTTAGACGCTGTAAAAACTGCGCTTGAAGACCTAAAAGCAAAAAACATTACTGTACTATCAGTTGCCGATTTAACCGAAGAAATGGACTACATGGTGATTGCCGATGCTACTTCCAAACGCCATGTAAAAGCCCTCGCCGATAATGTCAGAGTAGAAGCAAAAAAAGCAGGTTGTATCCCTCTAGGGCATGAAGGTGAGCGTGATAGTGATTGGACGTTAGTCGATATTGGTTCTGTCGTCGTACATGTTATGACCCCACAAGCACGAGAATTTTATGACTTAGAAGGCTTGTGGTCATCGCCGGAAGCCCTAGCAAAATTGGCAAAAACAACGCGTACATAACCCCCTTTTCTAAAACCCCTTTTTCTAAACGATCTAAGAGCATAATAATACGAAAGGCTTACCTATGAACACCACCGACTTTTCTCAAATCCAAACGGCTTATATCAATGGTCAATATTTACCAATCGACAGCAATTTAGAAACCTTTGAAACCATTAATCCTGCGACAGGTGAAATTTTAGAAAGTAAAGACACCGGCAAAGGCATTTCTGAAACCTTGTACGTTGATATCGTCACAGGGGCAGACGTGATTGAATATTATGCAGGTCTTGCTCAAAGTATCGAGGGGCGACAAATTCCTTTGCGTGATACTAGCTTTATTTATACTAAAGAAGAACCATTGGGTGTAGTTGCGGGCATTGGGGCGTGGAATTACCCAATTCAAATTGCTATGTGGAAATCCGCCCCCGCTCTTGCAAGTGGCAATGCGATGATTTTTAAACCGTCCGAAGTCACCCCGTTAACCGCATTAAAATTAGCAGAAATTTTTACCGAGGCAGGCTTGCCCAATGGCGTGTTTAACGTGGTGCAAGGCGATTATCGAGTGGGGCAAGCATTAAGTGAGCATCCTGAAATTGCCAAAGTGTCCTTTACAGGCAGTGTACCGACAGGCAAAAAAGTAATGGCAAGTTCTGCTTTGTCTTCATTAAAAGAAGTAACCATGGAATTGGGCGGAAAATCACCCCTGATTATCTGTGATGATGCCGATATTAATAAATCGGCAGATATTGCGATGATGGCGAATTTCTATAGTACAGGGCAAGTTTGCACCAATGGCACACGAGTTTTTGTACCTAAATCGATGCAAGCCGATTTTGAACAAGCCATTATCGAACGGGTAAAACGTATTAAAGTCGGCAACCCACTTGATGAAGCAACCAATATGGGGCCTTTGGTAAGTTTTGCCCATCTAGAAAAAGTATTAAGTTATATCGAAAAAGGCAAAAAAGAGGCTCGCTTATTAATTGGTGGAGAGCGTTTGCAAGCCGGCGAATTAGCAAAAGGGGCGTTTGTTGCTCCAACGGTGTTTACTGATTGCACCGATGAGATGGCGATTGTTAAAGATGAAATTTTTGGTCCTGTGATGAGTATTCTCACCTATGAAACGGAAGAAGAAGTGATCAAACGTGCTAATGCCAACGATTACGGTTTAGGGGCAGGCGTGGTAACTAAAGATTTAAACAAAGCTCATCGCATTATTGGACAGATTGAAGCAGGGATTTGTTGGATAAATACATGGGGTGAGTCCGATGCAAAAATGCCTGTCGGTGGTTATAAACAATCAGGCGTGGGTCGTGAAAACGGTCTGCAAACGCTAAAACACTATACGCAAACTAAGTCTATTCAAGTGGAAATGGGTGAGTTTGAGAGTGTGTTTTAACAACGGTATTAACAACAGTATTAATAACAATGACCAATATCGTTATCACCTCACAACAATCACCTCGTAAAACTGAGGGTTTAGGCATTCTACTAAAGATCTCATCGGTGATGGCGTTTGCAACGATGAATGCACTGGCAAAATATTTAGATGGAAGCGTGCCTTTACCTCAGTTGGTATTTTTTCGTTCGGCGGTTGCCTTGATTCCGTTGACGATATTTTTGTTATGGACGCATGAATTTCCCTCTGCTTTAAAAACCAAACACCCTTGGGGACATATCAAACGCTGTTTGATAGGCACGGTAGCAATGTTTTGTGCCTTTAAAGTATTGGAGTTGTTACCGATTGCTGAAGCAACGGCGTTAAATTATTTAAGTCCGATATTTTTAGTTGTCTTGGCAATGCTGTTTTTAAAGGAGCAGGTTAGCTTTCGACGTTGGCTTGGGGTGGCGTTTGGGATTATGGGCTTGTTGGTGATGACCTTGCCAAAGTTTAGTTTATTTTCAGGACAGGCTGAAGTGGCAAGCGATCCAAAGGCAATGTTAGGCATTATGATTGGCGTATTAAGTGCCTTTTTAATTGCCAGTGCCATGTTGCAAGTCCGACAATTAACTCAATTGGGCGAGCATGCAGGAGCGATTACCTTTTATTTTGCGATGACCAGTACTTTTATTAGTGCGGTTGTCATGATGAGCAACCCTGCTAACAGGGTTACACTAGAGCCGTGGCAGTTATTGTGTTTATCAGCGGTTGGCTTAGCAGGTGGATTAGCTCAAATATTAATGACCACGGCTTTTCAACACGCAGAAGCATCTGCACTCGCTCCTTATGATTATCTTGCGGTGGTCTTTGCGGTAATTATTGGTTTTGTAATTTTTGCTGAATTACCAGATAGCATGTTTTGGTTTGCCATGCCATTGATTATTATTGGGGCGATGATTGCAAGGACAAAGGCTAATACTAATCCTAATATTAAGCCTAAGCCTAAGCCTAAGCCTAAAAAATAACTCATCCTTATTAGGGCGTGTCCCTATTTACAATAAATAAATAGGGACACGCCCTAAACTAAATTTCCGCTATTCTTTAAGTCCATTCTTTATTGTCATAGTTTGTTATCAATAATTTGCTATAATAACCAGATAACTCTTCTATATTTAGGTAAATTTAGGCGAACATTAGGTAATCGAATGAAAAAATATCTTTCACTGTTATTAGCATCAATTTTACCCCTATCCTTGTTTTCGTGGTTTGTTCCGCAACCGATGAATCAAATTGATTTTTGGTTATTATGGCTTTTGGCTATGGTGTTATTGGCATTGCCTATGGTTTATGCTGAGATTGCATTGGCATTTCGTAGTGGCATGCCTCCTTTGACAGGTTTGCAAAAGCTCACTCGTGAAGCAGATGTCAGTGTCGGTTGGCGGTCATTTTCTTGGTTGAGTGCGATTATGATGGTATTAGTTGCCAGTTTGTTGGTAGCTAAGGCAAGTAGTGTACTATTGCCAGTGCTTACTAGCATGGGAGTGGTTTTACCTGATTTTGCTTTGATGGTTGGTTTGATGGTGGTTGCCACGATTGTGAGTATTTGGGGCTTGCGTATTGGTATATTGGGTTTGTGCTTGATGATTGCAGGCGTTGCAATGAGCTTAGGTAACGGTATCGCTGATTTTAACCCACAGATGACAGAGGTGACCCTTGCTGAATGGGGGCGTGCG
>PDWJ01004521.1_pt1 | contig 12208 bp, 7 predicted proteins | sample 1430881 | NCBI WGS metagenome assembly PDWJ01 (sample SAMN01162460, study PRJNA174530) | Oral metagenome, whole genome shotgun sequencing project. | biome: Marine environment; feature: Marine mammal; material: Swab sample of the gingival sulcus; isolation source: swab sample of gingival sulcus... | reverse complement strand
GTCTGAGCTACGCGGTAACGACTTGGCGATGATATTCCAAGACCCGATGACCTCGCTTAACCCAGTCTTTAAAATTAAAGACCAAATGATGGAAGTTATCTTAACACATACCAATATGAGCAAAGACGAAGCCTTTGAAAAAGCCGTTTCAATGCTCGAATTGGTCGGTATTCCTGAAGCGAGAAATCGCATTGAATCGTACCCACACGAATTTTCAGGGGGTATGCGCCAACGCGTCATGATTGCAACAGCCTTATCTTGTGACCCTAAATTGCTGATTGCCGATGAACCAACAACGGCACTTGATGTCACAATACAGGCGCAAATACTTGACATTATGCGCGATGTATCAGAAAAGCTTGATACGTCAATTATATTGATTACGCACGACTTAGGCGTTATCGCCGAAACCTGTAAAGACCTAATCGTGATGTACGGCGGCATGCCAATGGAAAAAGGCAGTGCCGAACAAATATTTGACAGCCCGCAACACCCCTACACAATTGGCTTATTAAAGTCGGTGCCACGCATGGACCGCAAAGAAAAAGAACGCCTTAAGCCAATTGCCGGTTCACCACCAGACTTATTGGCACCACCAAAAGGCTGTCCATTTTCAACCCGTTGTGAAAATGTCATGCAAATTTGTAAAGAAAAACCTGCGCCCATGTTTAAGGTTGATGAAAACCACACGTCAGCTTGTTGGCTATTAGACGAACGAGCACCAAAAGTTGAAGGTTTTAAAAAGGGGGTTGTCATAAATGGCTGATCAACGACCACTACTAGAAATTGTCGAACTCAAAAAGTACTTTGATGTCACAAAGGGCGGTTTCTTTAATAAGAAAAAACTAAATTTAACCGCCGTCGATGGCATTTCGTTTAGCATCAAGCGCGGCGAAACCTTTGGCTTAGTTGGCGAATCGGGCTGTGGTAAGTCGACTTTAGGGCGTACCATTGTCAGACTTTACGAGCCAACTGACGGCAAAATCATCTTTGATGGCGATGATATTACAACATTGTCACAAAATGAAATGCTTAAATATCGCAAGCGCTTGCAGATGATTTTCCAAGACCCTTATGCTTCGCTAAACACGCGTTTAACCGTTTCTGAAATTATCACCGAAGGCATGGAAACACATAATATTGACCCGCCGGGTGGACGCATGGAACGGGTTTACCAACTACTTGAAACGGTTGGTTTAAAGCGTGAACACGCCAATCGTTACCCACACGAATTTTCAGGTGGTCAAAGACAACGTATTGGCATTGCGCGGTCTTTAGCCGTTGAACCAGATTTAATCGTCTGTGACGAGCCAATTTCAGCACTTGATGTGTCGATTCAAGCACAAGTTGTCAATATGCTGGAAGACCTACAGGCCAAAATGGGTTTAACCTATTTATTTATCGCCCACGACTTGTCGATGGTTAAGCATATTTCAGACCGCATTGGCGTCATGTACCTTGGCCACTTAATGGAAGTTGCCACCAGTGATGACTTGTACGAAGAACCGCTTCACCCCTATACGCAGGCGCTGTTGTCGGCGATTCCGGTACCTGACCCCAAGGTGCGCACATCGAAAGATCGCATTATTTTACAAGGCGATGTCAAAAGCCCAATTAACCCACCAGTCGGTTGCCGTTTTAGCACGCGTTGTCGCTACGCAAAACCGATTTGTCACGAGCAAAACACAGAGCTTAAAGAGGTGCGACCAGGTCACTTTGTGGCATGTCATCTTGTTAAATAATCTAAATATGTTATAATTAATGTAATTAATTTGTTGACATTGTATTGATCTTATTTAAATCAATACGTCAAATGATAAAGGTAATAAAGCAAAACTAAGGAGGTAGACTTTGAACAAAAAATTATTAGCATTGTTCATGGCGATGGCATTGATCGTTGCCTCGCTAGCAGGTTGTACGCAACCGCCAGCAGAAACAACAAAAGCACCTGCAGAGACAACTGCTGCACCAGCAGAGACAACCGCAGCTGCAGAAACGACTGCACCAGCTGCAACAGGCGAAGTGGTATTCAATTGGAATATCGGCGCAGACCCCAAGACAATTGACCCATGCTTAAATGGCGCAAGTGATGGTGGCGATGTCATCAACCAGACATTTGAAGGTCTTGTCAGAGAAAAAAGCGGTGAAGTTTTACCTGGTATCGCTGAAAGCTGGGAAGTATCAGAAGACGGCTTAACCGTTACATTTAAACTTAGAAAATCAAACTGGTCAGATGGTACGCCACTGACAGCTAACGACTTTGTCTACTCTTGGAAGAGAGGCATGGATCCTGCTACTGCATCTGAGTACGCTTGGATTTGGGAATACACTAATGTAGTTGGCGCAAAAGAAGCTACTGAAGGTGGTTCTCTTGATGCAGTTGGCGTTAAAGCACTTGACGACTACACATTAGAAGTTAAACTTACTACACCAACTGATTACATCGTCAGCTTATTGTCATTCTATCACTTCTTGCCAACAAAGCAATCTGCAGTAGAAGCAGGCGCTGATGGCGCGTGGGCAAAAGACCCAGCAAACGCTGTTTGTAATGGTCCATTTATGTTGACAGAATACAAAATTGGCGACGGTTTAAAACTTGTTAAAAACCCAGAATACTGGAACGCAGACGCTGTTAAAATTGATGTGATCAACGGTAAATTTATCGATGACCAATCAACAGCTTATCAAGCATATCAATCAGGTCAATTAGACTTTATTCCTAGTGTTCCAGCAGCAGAAATACCAAAGTTAATCGCTGAAGATCCAAACTTTTATGTATTCCCATTATTGGGTACATACTACTACAACTTTAATTTAGATTTAGATCTATTTAAAGATGTCCGCGTTAGAAAAGCAATGGCACTTGCGATCGACCGTGACATGATTACTGAAACACTTGGCGCTGGTCAAATTCCGGCAACTGCTTTTGTACCGCCAGGGTTCTTAGACAGCGAAGGTAACGACTTCTTTGAAACAGCTGGTTCTTACGGCCTAGTAACAGATAGTAGCAAAGTTGAAGAAGCTAAGGCATTATTAGCTGAAGCTGGCTATCCAAATGGCGAAGGTTTCCCAGAATTTACATTACTTTACAACACAAGTGAAAACCACAAAAAGGTTGCTGAACTTGTTCAAGAAATGTGGAAGACAAACTTAGGTATCAATATTAAGTTAGAAAACCAAGAATGGGCAGTGTTCCAAGACACGCGTAAAGCTGGCGACTTTGAAGTTGCTCGCGGTGGTTGGTTGACAGACTTTATGGATCCAAGTGGCTTGTTAAGTATCTTTACTTCAGAAAATGCTTACAACGACCCTAACTTCTACAATGACGAATATGACGCATTGTTATCAGCATCAGCTAAGGCAAGAGGCAAAGAGCACTTTGATAAGCTCTATGCTGCACAAGAAATCTTGATGAACGAAATGCCAGTTATTCCAGTTTATCACTACACTGACTTTATGTTAGCTTCACCAAAAGTTCAAGGTTGGGATAGATCAGTACTTGGCACAATTGACTTTAGTACTGCCTACATTGCTGAATAATTAGTACAAAAACTCTAAAAGCTGTCGCATATGCGACAGCTTTTTTATACAGAAAACTAACTTTTCAGTCTAGTTGTCATTTCGAGTGAAGGCGAAGACGTAATCGAGAAATCACGGGTTCTAAAAGCGAGATCTCTCCACTTCACTAGCGTTTCGGTCGAGATGACTTTTATGAAACTATTTTATTCATGATATGCTCCTAACAATTATTCTTGTGTTACTAGCCCAGTTATCTGCATTTTTCTCATATAGTATAAAAACATCACTGTTAGCACAGTGCCTTTAAAGATACTCGATAAACTAATGCTCCACCAGATGCCGCTTAAGCCCAGTATCGCAATTGATGATAGTAACATGGCAGCAGGTATTCTTAGTAAGTTAAAAATAATGCTTACTGCTGACGGATACTTGGTCAACTTAAAGCCATTAAACGCGCCGCCGCTAATTGCTTCAATGCTCATAAACACTTGTGATATACCCAGTATTCTGGCGTAGTTGATGCCTATTTCAACAGCCTTTGGTTCTTTCATAAATACTTGATATATTTCTTTACCAAACAAAATTAACATCAACCCTGTAAAAAGACCAATTGATGACGCAAACCCGAGTGCAATAAAATAACCTTTCTTTATTCTCTGTTCTTTTTGGGCGCCGTAGTTTTGAGCGACAAATGTATTGGTGGCAAGGCCGATGCCGTCGGCGCTCTTCCACGTAATGCTCTCAATTTGTGTGCCTAGTCTTTGCACGGCAATGGCAACTGCACCCCACTGCGCAACAATGCGCACAATAATAATAGCGATTGTCGTAAACATAAAACTCTGTAAGCCAGTTGGCAAGCCCACTTTGATAATGTCTTTAGCAATGTCTTGGTTAAATCCTTTAAAAATATTTAGATTTGAAAACAGTTCAGCACTAATTGACATGGTGATAATAAAAACCAAAAGTGCGACGGCATGCGAAATAACAGTTGCCAAAGCCGCCCCTTTGACACCCATATTAAAATAGAAAATAAGCAGTGGGTCGAGTATTAAATTTGTAATAATGCCAACACCAAGCGATACAAAGGGCAACTTGCTATTACCATAACCATTCCAAATGGCGGTATAAACGCTTATTAAAAAGATAAGCGAAGCACCGTAGCCGTAGGTTTTAAGATACTGATAGGTCAATGCAATAAGTTGATTATCTCTTAGATTGAATAGTGCAACCAACTGATCGGCAAACAAGACGATTGTAACAGAATAAACAAGGCCAATAATAAGGCCTAGCTGCAATGCCGTTTTGACATATGCCTTAAGCGCTGACATATCTTTTTTGCCAACTGATTGGGCAACGCCAACCTGACAGCCCATGGTGCAGAGCATAATAAAGGCAAATGCCAGCCACAAGAAAAAGCCGCCGGTGCCAACTGCCGCAACCGCTTTGCTACCCAGTTTACCAACCCAAAACATATCCATTAAATTGTAGACTGTTTGCAACAATGACGTCGCCATAATCGGCAAAGATAAAGCGACGATTGCTGAAAAAATATTGCCATCTATAATATTATTCTTTTTCATCTGAATTAATCAAAGTTTGAATCTTGTTGATTAACATTGATAGCGCAACGAGGTTGTAACCACCCTCTGGTATGATAATGTCGGCCTTGCGCTTGCTCGGTTCAACAAATTCTTCGTGCATTACCTTAACCGTTGTCAAATACTGTTCGATGACAGAATCAAGGCTTCTGCCCCTTTCTTTAACGTCGCGTAGTATTCTTCTAATAATTCTAACATCGGCGTCAGTGTCGACGAATACTTTTATATCGAGCTCGTCGACCAATTTTTTGTTTTCAAAGATTAATATGCCCTCGACAATAATAACGCTCTTCGGCTCTATCCTAATCGTCTCTGTACTTCTGGTGTGATTGACAAAATCGTACTGCGGAATATCAACTGCCTTATTTTGTTTAAGAAGTTTGATGTGTTCTATCATCATATCGGTTTCAAGCGAATCGGGATGATCATAGTTTAACTTGCAGCGCGCTTCATAGGGCAGATCGGCATTGGCCTTGTAATAGTAGTCGTGACATAAAATTGCAATATCCTTGCCAATTTGTGCTTTGATGCTATTGACAATTGTACTTTTACCCGAACCTGTGCCGCCAGCGATTCCTATAACAATCGGTTTCATAGTTGCTCCTTGACTTGTTCAAAAACGGTTTATCACAGTTTATTATACCATTTTTTCTGGGTGCCAGGTTGATTTTTTCAAATATGTCATTTCACACGCAGTCGAGAAATCTCGAGTTTAAAAGCGAGCTCTCTCCATTTCGCTGACGCTTCAGTCGAGATGACAAGTGAAGATTATCCGCCAGTCGAGATGACACAATAGCGTGCCTTACAACTAAATAGCACAAAAAACAAGCGCTTTAAACACTTTGTCTTAATGCACTTGTCTTTAACTGTAACTATAATTTTTTAAACGTTGTCTTACTGGCTTAACACTGATAAATTGTCGGCCGTTGAACTAATCTCTTCGATTGACGTCTTAATATCATTCATACTTGCTGCTTGATTTTTTAACAGTTCATTTATCAATTTAATGCGCTCTGTAATATTGCCGATTGATTCGTCCATGCCGCCTAGTCCATTGGTGATTTTCTCAACCGCTTCGGTGCTGCTAGTGGCAAGCTTTCTAACTTCTTCGGCAACAACTGCAAAGCCCTTGCCTGATTCACCTGCTCGCGCCGCTTCTATACTAGCATTAAGCGAAAGCAAGTTGGTTTGATTCGAAATATCTCTTATAAAATCTGTAATTTTGAGTGTTTCATTTGTTCTCTCTAGGCTCTCGCCTGCGGCTGATGTCATGCTTTCCTGTTCTTTTAAAATCTTTGCCGTCTTTTCTGTCATATCATTAATAGCATTGCTAATACCATCTATATTAGTGGCTAAATCTTTAATCATTCCAGCTAATTTGGCATCAAATTGTTCTTTTTCTTTTTTCAGTGTAATGTCTTCAACAGCACCTGCTACTAATACTGGCACGCCTCCCTCACCGCGAATTGTTTCACCGATGACGTGTACCCAAATTGTTGATCCGTCTTTTTTGACCATGCGATATTCCATATCATAGGGCGTCTGACCTGTTACATCCATTAAATGCTTGCCAAAAGCTTCAACAACTAGACCTGCATCTTCGGGGTGAATACTGTTTGCCCAAGAATTAAAGACATTCGGAAAGTCGTGTTCATCGCTGTAGCCTAACAGGTTTCTCAGTTGTTGCGAATACCAAAGTATATTATCTGGGTTCATCGGATCTCCCGCAACTACTTTCATATTCCATGAACCTTCTGACAGAATAGAATCGATTAACTGATAGCGCTGAATCGTATAGTCAAGTTCTATTTCTTTTTTAACTTGATCGTCTACGATTAAAATTAATCCAAAAAATTCGAAAGGTTTGCCGTTGTTATCTTTTACCATCTTACCGACCGATTTTAACCAGCGATATTTACCATCATTAAATTTAAAGCGATATCTTAAATTATGTTCTTCAGCTGAGTTGACGTTTGCCATCGTCATAGTAAATTTGTCTCTGACCATTTTAACATCATCAGGATGAATTCTACTAGACCATCGTACTAACGTATCTGGAAAATCAGCTCTATTGCTGAAACCCATCATTTTTCTTAGCTCTTCAGAAACGTTAATATCTGCCTTCATTGGATCTTTATCTAATCTAACAGACCAATAACCTGAAGATATTGATTCACTTAATATAGTACTTTTCAGTTTTTCAATTTCTCTTTCGCGGTTAAACGAAACCATCAAGTCGTTAACACAATCAGCAATTTCTTTTTCTTCTGAAGAAAGTAAAGCAGTATCAATTAATGCACATTCACTTGAACTAGTGTATTGATTAACAATTGTCTCTAACTGATTTTTTAATTGATTAAACTCTACAGCCTGTTTCCTATTAAACATATTTGTCCTCCATAACCCAAAAAATAACCTCAGCGCATGAGATTATCTAAGTAAACCTATTAAATAACCACCCAATAATATTATCGGTTGAATAAAAAGAACACTTTAATAAAATTATTTTAGACCGTAAATATTTCGTCTGTTTTTTCAATCTCCATCGATACACGTGCACTGTCGTCTTGATAGAGCACTTGATTTGTTGACCTATCGCTTAGTTCAATTTCAATGATACCGTTACAGCTAATCAATTAACTAAAAATTACAGATGCGTTTTTTATTTATTGCCACTTAACAGTATTGCTGCCATCAGATTTTCAACAGCGAAATTACTATCAATTGATGATTTTTGCTGTAAGTCACAGGCGATAGCAGCTTCTAATAATTGCTTTAAATCATCTGCCGAAAAGCGCTTTAATTGACTAATTGACTTGCGCACGACAAAGCCTTTTAAGCCTAAAGCACTTTCGATTGACTTATTAGAATAATTCTGTTCTGCCAAATAGTTTATTTTTTGCAATTGACGAAGATGACGATGAATCATAAAATTGATTTTTATAGCAACTTCACCATTTTCTAGTAGGCGATTAAACTGCTGAAAGGCTTGTTTTGCACGGCCTTCAAAGAGGGCGTCAATCATTTTAAATATATTCGCTTCTAAACTGTTATCGACAACCACATCTAAATTTTCGTCATCAATAACATCACGCTTCGTCAAGTCACAGATGCGTTGAATAACACTGGCCACACCATATAAATCAATCGTCGCATCTTTATTGGCGTAACCTAATTTTGTCACCAAGCGCATTGCCGTATTCATTTTGATTGACTTGCCCATACGCTTAACTTCTTGCGTGATCCACTTTGCTAAAGTGCGTTCGTCAAGTTTCCCAAATTCAATGACTTTACCAACTTTTTTTACTTGTTTATAAAACTGTTTGCGCTTATCGATATTTGTGGCAACCAAGACAGTTGTCAAGGTAGCATTGTCTTTATGATAGTAAATAAAGTGTTTGCGTTCTGCATCAGACCACTGCGCTGACATCAATAAATCGGCATCGTTTATCACCACGACAATGCGCGAATCCATTAGCGGCAAGCGCTCTACTGTACTGATCGCGTCAGCAAAACTTAAATCTTCTGCCGATTTTGTCAGATAGTTAAAACTGCGCATGCTTGGTTCTAAAGTTGTATCGATTAATTGCTCAAGCATGCGGTCGATCATTAATTTTTCGCTGCCGTAAAGTAAATAAAGTGAACTGAGCTGGTTTAACTTAATATCGTTGTAAAAATCTTTATATGACATTTTTTCTCCAAATTAAACTTGTGGTAACTATTTAGTCGATAAATAATGTTATGTCATCTCGACCGAAGCGCCAGTGAAGTGGAGAGATCTCGCATTTAAAACCTGAGATTTCTCGACTACGCTCGAAATGACAACTTGATTGAATAGTTACATTCGTTATTACTAATGCTATCGTATCATAAAAAGTTGAAAGTTGAAAGAAAAAGCAAAAACCTAAAATCAAATTCAAATACGAACACGCGCCACGTTTTAAAAAGACAGCGCGTGTATATATTGGCGTTTTATTTATGCGGACAACTAGTAATTATGTAATGGCGATTGAAACAAAAGTATTTTACTCAATCACTACTGCAGGCAATCACCCACTATCTTTTTTTGATTATAGGTGCTTATGATAAAGTTATTATTGCGCACTTTAATGCATATTTCACCATCTGGCATGGTATCACAAAACGGCGTTTTAGTCGTCTCTAAAATATGATAGATTTTAGACTTGTTGATCCGTTTTTTGCCACCACCGGCAATAATGGCAACCTCTGCTTGACAACCTTTAAGCAAGTCTAAAAATCTTTTATTGTAACTGCCGTGATGTGGTACTTTTAATACTTCTACGGGCGCTAATCCATGTTCAATTAACCAACCGGTCGATGCTTCTTCCATATCGCCAGTAAAGAGCATATCAAATGCACCGTATTGCAGATGACAGGCAATTGAACTGTCGTTGATATTATTGCTGATACCAAGTGGCGCTTGGCATAAGCGCAGTTTTAGTATACCAATATTTAACTGCGTATCATCATCTATTTTAGTAATAACGCGCGCAACATCAAACTGCTGGCAAATTGCCTGCAACATGCCGTCATGGTCTTGATGGGCATGGCTAATGATAATGGCGTCAATTTTAGTAATGCCACTGCGCCGTAGTATTTCGATAATTTCAGGTGAGTTGCCGACATCGTACATGACAACCGCGCCAGGTGCGCGTATTAAATAGGCCTCGCCATCGTAAAGTGCGTAGCTGTTTATTGCTAAGCCAAAATTGACTTGTTGAAACATCATAAGGCCTGTAATTAATAGCCCCATGATTAAGCCGCTGCTCAACCGCCAGCCACGATTGGTCAGTATATAGGCCACAAATATAGCAAGCATTATAATGATTATACTCATTGCAATTAGTGGTGAAAACTGCACGGCCAATGCCGCCAAGTCTTCTGACCAAATAATAAAGTCGTAAATGCGATCTGCCATAAAACTAAGTAGCCAACTATAATAGGGCAAAAATCCCAACAAGCTAATTACTAAACCAATAATGGCAAGCATAATAAAGGCGCCGATTAATGGCGTTAACAGCGGCACCAGTAAAACGCCACTAAGTGCCACTTTACCCTGACTGTATATCAAGACGCTGCCAATGGTAGCAAATACAACAGCACTGATGATAAGCCCTTGCAACGTTGTTGTCATGCTAGACCAACGCTTCAGCTTTCGGCTGGTCATCACGACGGCAATGTAAGTTAGCGTTGTAAGTTGAAAGCCCAAGTCAAACACAGCCGCCGTATTAAACAACAGCGTAATATAAACAAAGATTAGAGCAATTTGCACGGAATCGGCCTTGCGTTTGATAAAAAAACAGGCAAAGCCGACAACAAGTGCCAGGCTGGCACGCATGCTCCCAAAGCCAACTTTAATAATGGCTAAGTAAAGTAAACTGAGTGAGATGACGGCTATAATTGACAGTCGATAAGGCAACTTTAATAGACGATGCAACACAAATAAAAACAGCGCTGATATCACCGTAAAGTGAAAGCCGCTTATTACAAACAAGTGCAGCAGGCCAAGTGATTTAACCTGTTTTAATAACTTGCTGTCATCAATTTCACCGAGTATCAATGCCTTACACAATACTTCGGCACGTGGCGATAAGCTTTCAGCATAGTCAAATATAGTACTTCTGATTAAATAAGAAACGCGTCTGACCACACTGTCTGGTGGCGCTTTTGCACGCCCCGCTATACTACCTTTTAAATAGCCATGGTAGCCTAACAATTGATAATGCCGCTGATAATTATAGGTGTGATGGTTTAGTGTTCTTTGATGAAAAAGTGTGACGTCTTTAAGTTTAATGTATTGACCTTCGTATTTTTCAGATAAGCCTTTAGCCTTTAATTTATACTTTTGATTGTCGATATAAATGTCAGCTTTATTGCCTTTAATACGATAGACATAGCCTTCAACTTCTGTTGGTATGGCGACAGCGTTGTAATGTAAAAATATCTTTTGAACATCGCAAATCGCAAATGCCAACAGCAAACCGTAAATCACAAAACGGCGTTGTCCTTTTGGGCATACCAATAAAACGACTCCAAAAATAATCGCCATGCTATAAAGCGACAATTTTAAGGTGGACAATACTAACCAAAAAAGACAATAAATCAAATTTTTCCCCACTTTTAAAACCTTAGATTTGTCGACGTTACTCAAAACGACAAATCTTACTAGATAGTCAGCATTATTTTAACACAGCTGCCATAAAAAATGGTCTGCTCGCTGCACACTTGTCATTTGGGGGTTTACTTTATAGCACAAAACACTTAAACTAACTGTGGGAGAAATTATGAAAGATCACTTTGAAGAAAACAGCATACGCTATATAAAATTTGGCATTCTATATGAACTGATGATTATCTGCATTAGACCTTATGCCATAAAATTTTTAACGCGATTGGGTGGCACGCCATTTGACATTGCCTTATTTAACGCGATGAAGGGCATCTTTATGATTTTAGTTGTCTTGCCTGGTGTCTATTTTATCGATCAGGCAATCGATAAAAAGCGAATAACCGCAAGACTTGTTCTGGCAATTGCGAGTATCGCAATGCTCAATGCCTTTGTGCCATTTGTACCAGTAAAGGCACAGCCGCTGACCTTTATCTTAATCAGCGCTGCAATGATGATACCAATGTCAATTTACGACCCCAGTTACCGCAATTTTACGGGCGAGCTGTTCCCCTATCGCCGCTCACAAGTTGTCGCAAGGCGCAACAAGTACACAGTGGGCGCCATTACCGTATTCACTTTAATTAGCGGTTTGGTGTTTCGCTTTTTTGCCAATAGCGACCGAGATTATATTTTGATTTATCAGCTATTATTTGTCTTGGCATTTGTCTTTGGCGGCGCTGCCTTTTATACATTTAATAAATTTTATTATACGCCAACTGAAGGCGTTCAAAGAATTAACATTAATAACAGCATCAAAGCAATCGGCCAAAATATACCCTATCGGCGCTTTGTGATCGCTTCGGTATTGTTTCACTTTGGCTGGCAAATGGGTTGGCCGCTATTTGGCATTTACACGATTAACACTTTAGGCGCCGACGAACTGTGGCTCGCCATTATCAGT
>PDWJ01008013.1_pt1 | contig 12214 bp, 13 predicted proteins | sample 1430881 | NCBI WGS metagenome assembly PDWJ01 (sample SAMN01162460, study PRJNA174530) | Oral metagenome, whole genome shotgun sequencing project. | biome: Marine environment; feature: Marine mammal; material: Swab sample of the gingival sulcus; isolation source: swab sample of gingival sulcus... | reverse complement strand
GCTCCATGCAATGCGGAAACTAGCTGCTTCCATGCAGCATGTCCGCATTTGCTCCATGCAATGCGGAAACTAGCTGCTTCCATGCAGCATGTCCGCATTAGTGCTCCATGCAATGCGCAAACTCCCCTCTTCCCTGTGGGTCGTCCGCATTTAAGCGAGCAGGCTATTTGTCCAGCGTGGCGGCAAACACTATGCCTTTATCAACCCAGATAGCGACTTCCACACCTTTTGCGGCGCGAATCAGCGGGGCTTGTCCTGCGCCGATGTCTGGCAGGTCGGCGAAGTAGGCCTCTGAGTATTCCGTCTCGTACAGGGTCTGCCGCACGCCCTGTTGGTCGTGGTAGCGGATTTGTGCTGCGGGTACGGTGCGCAGGGAGCAGTAGCGGCCACCCATCAGCTCGCCTTGCCAGAGCGGGCCGGCAAAGGGTTTAAAGTCCAGCTCGGTAAAGTAGTTGACCAATTGGCTGAAGTGGCTGGTTTGCATGTCCATCGGTTTGTTTTTCAGGTGCTGGCTGGCCACTTCATAGGCGATCAGGCCGGGGATGTCTGCTGCGGCAGGGGGTTGCTGGTAGCCGCCCAGCCAAAAGCCCAGCCCCAGCATCAGTAGCAGCAGAGCCACTGCGTTTATGTGCCTCCAGCTAAACCTGTCTGCGGGTGCGGGCTGGCTGGCCGTTTGCAGTTGCATCAGCTCGGCCAGTTGGCGCTCGTCCAGGCCGGGCTTTTCCAGCTCGGCTTTAAGCGCCTGTTTAATCGGCAGTTTCTGTTCTGGCTTCATGGTGTACCTCCCTGCGCTTGTCGGGAGCTGTCTTTGAGTTTTTGCCGCAGTCGGTGAATGCGGGACAGCACGGTGTTTTTCGGCATGCCCAAATGCACGGCGACTTCTGCGGTGCTGTAGCCCTCCACCGCCCAGAGGAACATCATCTCCCGCTCTATGCCGGTCATTTGTTTGAGCAGCTGTTCCGCTTCGTCCTCGGCAATCCGGTTTTGCTCCAGGGTGTTCCAGTTTAAATCCACCGATACGGTTTGTTGCTCGTCGTAGTCGTCCCACTGGATCAAAGCATCGTGGCGCAGCTGGTCAATGTGATGGTTGCGCATAATGCTGCGCATATATGCCATGGGCTTGCTGCGCCCGGCTGGGCTGCTGCTCTTGATATATTTCTCCAGCGCGTTGTGCAGCAAATCAAACGCGTCCTGCTGTTTGCCGAGCAGTGAGCAGGCGTAGCGGTACAGCTGATTGAGCTCGTCGGCGCTAAATTCAGCCTGGTTCATCGCTGGCCTCCCAGTACAGATAGCCTGCGCCTATCCAGTTCGGCAGGTAGCCCGGCAGCTGCTCTGCAAGCTCAGGACAGTGCGCCATCCACTGCGCCAGGCTGTCGCCCTGCAAGCAGCGCAGCAGCTGGAACTGGGGCTGGTCAATACGCTGTACAGATACCTGATATGCCCGGTTTTGCAGCAAAATATAATACGGCGGCGGCGCGGTTTCATGGACTGCCTCGGCGCTGCCTTGCTGGTTCAGACAATAAATTTTATCGACGGGGAAGTCGGCACAGAGCAAGCGGCAGTCGCGGTGGAGATCAAAGCGCAAGTTGGCGGCATCGGCCAGCAGTGCGGAGTCTGCCGCTGCGTGGCTTGTTGCTTGCAGCTGGTGAATCTGCCATTCCAGTCTGGCCAAATCCGGCAAATAGTCGAAGGCGGCCAGCTCGGCTCGGCCTTGCAGTTCGGTGGCGATAAATGTGCTGAAGTCCGCGCCATAGGTATTTAAATCTGGCGATGTGCTCCGTTGGCTGCGGGCATAGGCTCTACACAGTTGGCGAAAATAGTCTGCGCCGAGTATGTTGACGCAGCAGGCATAGATTTCCACCAGCGCATTGATGCGGCTGCCGAGGGTGTTGTTCTGATAGACCGCCAGGGCCTCGGCCGCAGACAATAAGCCGGCAGGCTTTATCGCTTCCCCGGGCATATCATCACCGCGCACCGCCGCGCCGAGAAGTTGTTGTTGCCATTGCTGCAATTGCATCAGGCCACCTCTGCGGCAAGGGCGGTATCGAAATAGCCCTGTGCTTGCGCCCGCTCGCGCAGCAGGCGAGCCAAGGGCGGGATATTATTGTCCCACTCAATCAGGCTTGGCACAGCACCGGTTTTGTGCAGGGCGTATTGATATAAGTCCCACACCTCTGTGGCGACGGGGTGATTGTGCGCATCGAGGAGAAACTCGCCTCTGTCTTCAAAGCCGGCCAGATGAATTTCGCCCACGCAATCTGGCGGCAGCTGGTCAATAAATGCGGTTGCCGACTCGCCGTGGTTGCACTGGTTGACGTAGAGGTTGTTAATATCCAACAGCAGGCCGCAGTTGGCCTCGCTGATTACGGCGCTGACAAATGCCGCCTCTGTCAGTGCTGCCGCCTTGCAGTTGATATAGCTGGAAACATTTTCAATCAAGATGCGCTCGCCCCAGTAGTCTTGAAACTGGGCAATGCGCCGGGCGCAGTGCTGCACCGCCTCATCGGTATAGGGCAGTGGTAAAAGGTCATGGCTATATAGACCCTGTCCATAGCTAAAGCACAGATGCTCAGAAAACCAGCTGATTTCCAGCTCACGATAGAGTGCTTTCAGCCTGTCCGCATAACACCAGTCAATCGGCTCCAGACCGCCCAGGGACAGATTGACCCCGTGCAGGGTCATGGGGTAGTGCTCGCGCAGCGGGTGCAACACCTGTCGGGACAAACCGCTCAAGTGGTTATCCGCCAGCAGCTCCAGCCAGGGTATTGCCGGCTTGCTCGCCAGTATTTCCTGCATATGGGGCGAGCGCAGGCCAATACCGACATGGTTAATAGCAGATTTCATAAAGCTTTAGAGTGGCTGCATGGGCAGAGAACGCCGCGAAAGCGTGAGCAATCGCGGCTCCCCGCTTGAGGAATCTCTGAACAAGTCGTGAGCGGTTTTTCGCTGGCCATAATTTGCTACTTCTTCGTTGGAAAACTTGGCAATAGCTGGCTAATCCCGGCGTTTTCCGCCTCGAATTAACAAATTCTGCCTCAGCGAAAATTCCACTCAGGCTTATTCAGAGCTTCCTTAAGCATTACCAGGCGCGCTTGTTGGCCGGCTTTACTTTGGCCACTACGCCGCCGGTGATTTTGGTGCATGTGCCCTCGGGTACATACACCCACTCATTGGCATCGTTATCGCGCGCTGCCAGCCCGGAGCAGCCATGCTTGCCGTCCAGCGAGCCGCAATCGTTCATGCCCTTTTTGGCAATTCCCGCACACTTTTCCCAGGCCTTGGGTGACTCGGGCACGGCCTGAGCGGTTGTAGTGGCAAAGACGCTAACACTGGCCAGTGCAGCAGCCAGCAATGTGTTGTTATCAGTTTTCATCGTTCGTTCTCCAGTTAGGGTTCATTACCAGAGACGGATAAAGCCCCACTTTGATTGCATAATTATTGCAGCAGTGTCAGGGGGCTTAATGCGGATAGGCCAAAACACCCCCCTCGCCAGCCTATCCGCATTGTGCTCCATACAATGCGCAAACTCCTCACCTCCCTGTGAGTCGTCCGCAGGGGGACAGTGGCCGCTTATGTCAACGCGCTAATCAGTGCGTTTTGCGCACTAAAGGCAGGCTCCGCTGCGCTGGCGGTGATGCGCTGGTAGCTGCCGTCGGGCTGGGCGTCCCAGGCGAGCTGGTTTTCCTTCAGGTAGCTCTCGATGCTCTCCTCCAATATGATGCCGCGCTGTGCCGGGCATTCGATGGGGAAGACGACTTCTACGCGGCGGAAGAAGTTGCGCGGCATCCAGTCGGCGCTGCCGAGGTACATTTCCGGCTCGCCATTGTTGTGGAAGTAGAATACCCGCGAGTGTTCCAGAAAGCGTCCCAGCACCGAGCGCAGGCGAATATTCTCGGACACGCCGGGAATGCCCGGGCGCAGGCTGCACATGCCGCGCACAATCAGGTCTACCTTTACCCCGGCCTGGGAGGCTCGATACAGGGCGCGAATCATCTTCGGTTCTATCAGCGAGTTCATGCGTGCGGCAATCCGCGCCGGCTGGCCCGCCTCGGCGTGGGCGGTTTCGCGCTCGACCTTGCTCAGCATGGCCGCGTGCAGGTTATTCGGCGCGGCGAGTATTTTTTTAAACTCGCCGACCTGCCCGGCGCCGGTGATTTGCATAAACACCTTGTGAACATCTTCGGTGATGTCGGGGTTGCGGGTCAGCATGCCGTAGTCGGTGTAGATGCGCGCGGTGCCGGCGTGGTAGTTGCCCGTGCCGAGGTGGGCGTAGCGCACCAGTTGTTCACCTTCGCGGCGCACCACCAGCATGGTCTTGGCGTGGGTTTTGTAGCCGGCAGTTCAATCACCACGGTGACTTCCTTGCCGGCCAAGGCGGCCTCCATCAGCGCTTCGATAATCGGCGATTTGGCACCGGCGCGGTAGACGGTTTGCTTGATGGCCAGCACTTGCGGGTCGCGCGCGGCCTGCTTTAAAAAGTCAATTACCGGAACAAAGGACTGGTAGGGGTGGTGGAGAAAAATATCGTGGTGGCCAATCGCCTCGAACAAGTCGGTGTCTTTGCCCAGCGGCGGCGGCAGGCTGGGCTGGAACGGCGGGAAGCACAAGTCGGGGCGGTTAATCTCATCCAGCACGCTGGACAGGCGGCTCAAGTTCACCGGCCCCTTAACCTGAAACAAATCCGTTCTGTCGAGCTGGAATTTGTCGAGCAGGTAGTCGGCGGTCTCATCGGGGCAGGTGTCGGCAATTTCCAGGCGCACGGCCTGGCCAAAGTGGCGCTGCGGCAGCTCGCCCTTGATCGCGCTGAGCAGGTCGTCAATCTCTTCTTCGACGACGAACAAGTCGGTGTTGCGGGTAACGCGGAACTGGTGGAAGCCGGTAATTTCCATGCCCGGGAACAGCTCTTCGACAAAGGCGTGAATCACCGAGGAGAGAAAGACAAAATCGTTGTCACCGCCCGAGATTTTCTTCGGCAGGCGGATAACCCGGGGCAAGACGCGCGGCGCTTGCAGCACGGCGACATTGATATCGCGGCCAAACGGGTCTACGCCCTCCAGGGTGACGACAAAGTTGAGGCTTTTGTTAATCAGGCGCGGAAAGGGGTGGGAGGAGTCCAGCCCCAGCGGACTGACCACGGGGATAACCTCGTTGCGGAAGTAGTCGTGAATCCAGCGGGTCTGCTTGTCCGTCCAGTTGGCGCGGCGAATAAAGCGGATGCCCTCCGCCGCCAGCTGCGGGAATACATCCTGATTGAGAATCTTGTACTGCTGCTTGACCAGCTTGTGCGCCTCGCGGGAAATCACCGCCAGCTGCTCGTGGGGGTTCATACCGTCGGGGCCGAGCTGAAGCAGATCCAGTGCAATTTGCTCCTGCAATCCCGCCACGCGCACCTCGTAAAACTCATCCAGATTGGACGAGCAAATGCACAGATAGCGCAGGCGCTCCAGCAGCGGCACAGCATCATCCCCGGCCAGCTCCATAACGCGACGATTAAAGGCCAGCCAGCTCAGCTCGCGGTTGCTGTATAGCTCGGGGGCGTGCAAGTCCTGCACGATGGCAGTGTGTGGGGTTTTGTCATTCATTTTAATATTCTAGCAGCTTTTTGATGTCAGATTAGTGAATGCGGATAGTCTCCTGAAGAGGGCGCACAGGCTTGTACACGATACTCGGTAATGCAGTACACTAGAATAAACTCAACAGCGAACCCAACAGCAAATTCAACGCACGGAAACCACTATGCCGCACAAAATCAAAGTTTCTTCCCCCCTCGTTTTACTCCACGGCGATGAGATGGCGCAGATCGCCTTTAGCCGGGTGGTGGATCAATTTATCAAGCAGCATCTGGATGTGCAGCTGGTCGAGATTGATCTCTCGGCAGAGAATCGCATCCTCACCAATGGCCGCATTGTGCAAGATGCCATCGAGGCGCTGAAAGCGCACAAAATCGGCATCAAGAATGCGGGCATGACGGTGAACCGCGAACAGCTGGATGATTTTCTGGCACGCTTCCCCGCCATTGACGAGGCCAGCTTGCACCCGCTGGCGACCAAATCGCCCAACGGCGCGATTCGCAAGGGCATCGGCGGCAATATCACCCGCGAGGATATTCCCTTTTGCAATCTCAAGCGCCTGACCCCCGACTGGATAGGCCGCGATATTGTCGTCGATACGATGGATGACGGCGGACACATTGACAGCGACAATGCCATCTCCAAGCGCACCGGTTATATCAAAGTCGTGTTCGTCGGCCAGGATGGCAACCCGCGCGAGCTGCACAGCCGCAAAATCAACCGCAACGACCCCTGGCTGCTGGCCTCCAACAGCGCGGCCAAGGTGCAGGACTGGGCGCACCGCTTCTTCCAGCGCGCCCTGGATGAGCAGCGCGATATTTATCTCGGCCTCAAGGATACGGTCATCCCCGGCTACGACGGGGTAATGCGCACGCTGGTGGAGGATATCTACCACCGCGACTACGAGGCCAAGGTGCAGGCCGCCGGTCTGAGCTACCACTACGAGCTGATTGATGCCCAGGCCGCACGGTTGATTTCCAACCCGCCCGAGCGCGCCATCTGGGGGATTCCCGACAACAACACCGGCTGCAAAATTCTCGAACTGGTCGATGCGCTGAAAAAGTACGGCATCCCCGAGCGCAAGTTTAATGTCTCCATCTCGCGCATGAGCGCCGGCGGCGGCGACCAGTACGGCAGCTTCAATATGCCGGTCGAGGAGGACGGTATCGTCAAGGTGCTTCTGGACGGCAAGGAAATGTGCGCCCGCGAGCTACAACAGGGCGACCCGATTATCTTTATGGCCAACGAGCGCAGCGCGATTAAAGACTGGGCCAAGCAGGTCTACCGCGATGCCTCGCTGAACGACAAGGAAATCTACTTCGGCCTCAAGCGCGAGTATATGGAATACGACGATGTCTTCAGCAAGGTGATTAACGAGATTCGCGAAGAGCTGGTGCAAGAGCATGTGCAGCCGCCGTCGTTTATGATTATGAACCCGGCCAATCAGCTGATTAAAATGATTACCGACCCGCCGCGCCACGCACTCTACCCGGCGCTGAATCTGGATGGCGATATTTTCTCCGATATCTCTGCGGCGCTCGGCGGCAGCCTCGCCACGGCCAGCTCAATCATCGAGAGCAAGGATGGCACGCTGCTGTTTGAAGCTCCGCACGGCACTGCCCACGATCTGTACCTGCTCTATCAGGAAAGTGACGGCAAGACCGCCCTGTTCAACTCATCCGCATTGCTCTACGGCGTGGCCAACGCGCTGGAGGCGCTCGCCCGCCGCGACAACAACGATGCCCTGCTCGACTACTCGGAAAAGATGAAGCAGGCGCTGGTCGATACCGTGGCTCAGGGCACAATTACCGGCGACATCAAGGGCAAAACCACCCAGCCCGAGGCGGAACATGTTGTCGATATGTTTGGCTTCCTCGATGCGGTGCATGCCAATTTGGTGGCCTAGCTTGAGAGCTATGCGGATAGCCTATCCGCATAGGTTGCCCTGCACGTAGTGTGGCACAATAAAAATTGATATAGCAACGAGAACCACCATGGCGTACAAAGACCTGCGCGAGTTTATTGAACAGCTGGAGAACCGGGGCGAGCTCAAGCGTATCAGCCTGCCCGTTGATCCGGTGCTGGAGATGACGGAAATTTGCGACCGCACCCTGAAGATGGGTGGCCCGGCGCTATTGTTCGAGAATGTGAAGGGGCACAGTGTGCCGGTGCTGGGCAATTTGTTTGGCACGGCGCGGCGAGTGGCGCTGGGCATGGGCGAGGAGAGCACGGCGGCGCTGCGCGATGTCGGCAAGCTGCTGGCCTTTTTAAAGGAGCCGGAACCGCCCAAGGGCTTCAAGGAAGCACTAGCGACCTTGCCCAAGTATAAAAAAGTGGTCGATATGGCGCCCAAGCGGGTTAAAAAAGCGCCCTGCCAAAGCGTGGTGATTGACAAGGAAAATGTCGATTTGCAGCAGATACCTGTGCAAACCTGCTGGCCGGGAGATGCCGGGCCGCTGATTACCTGGGGGCTGGTGGTCACCCGCGGCCCCGGCAAGGAGCGGCAAAATCTGGGTATTTATCGCCAGCAGGTGATTGGCAAAAACCGCGTAATTATGCGCTGGCTGTCGCACCGTGGCGGGGCGCTGGATTTCAAGGCCTTCCAGCAGGCAAATCCTGGGCAGCCGTTTCCCGTGGCTGTAGTGCTGGGCTGCGATCCGGCGACAATTCTCGGTGCCGTCACCCCGGTACCCGACAGCTTGTCTGAATATGCCTTTGCCGGGCTGCTGCGCGGTGCGCGCACCGAGCTGACGCAGTGTTTGCTGTCTGATCTGGATGTACCGGCATCGGCTGAATATATTTTGGAGGGCTTTATCTACCCGGACGATATGGCCGAGGAAGGGCCGTTCGGCGATCACACCGGCTATTACAATGAAGTCGAGCACTTCCCGGTGTTGACCGTGGAGACCATCACCCAGCGCAAGCAGCCCATTTATCACAGCACTTATACCGGCCGGCCGCCGGATGAGCCGGCCATGCTCGGCGTGGCGCTGAACGAGGTGTTTGTGCCGATTTTGCAAAAGCAGTTCCCCGAGATTGTCGATTTTTACCTCCCCCCCGAGGGCTGCTCCTATCGTCTCGCCGTGGTCAGCATGAAGAAGGAATACCCCGGCCATGCCAAGCGCGTTATGCTCGGCGTGTGGTCATTTTTGCGCCAGTTTATGTACACCAAGTTTGTGATTGTGGTGGATGAGGATGTCAACACCCGCGACTGGAAGGAAGTGATCTGGGCCATCACCACGCGTATGGATCCACGGCGCGATATGAGCTTTATCGACAACACGCCGATTGACTATCTCGACTTCGCCTCACCCGTGCCGCGCCTTGGCTCCAAGGTCGGCTTTGATGCCACCAACAAGTGGCCGGGCGAAACCGAGCGCGAATGGGGCGAGCCAATCAGCATGAGTGAAGAGGTCAAACAGCGCGTTGATACCATCTGGCAACAGCTCGGCATTGTCCCGGGAGAGGTCAAGCCATAAGGCCGCAGTATTTCCCTATCGCCCGGCCCTCTGCTACATTGCAGGTTTGGCATCAACACACGAGAGAAATCAATGCGCAGCATTATGGTACTCAACACCAAAGGTGGCTCGGGCAAATCAACCCTGGCGACCAATTTGGCCGCTTATTACGCCCGCGCCGGGCAACAGGTTTTGCTGGCCGACTACGACCCTCAGGAATCCAGCCTCGACTGGTTGCAGGAACGCCCCCCCGGTGGCACAGCCATCACGGGCGTGGCCGCCCACCGCGAGCCGGTGCGAGTCGGCAAGCAAACCGATATTGTTATTATGGATGTGCCCGCCAATCTGCACGACACGGCACTGGCGCAGCTGGTTAAGCGCGCTCACACCCTGATTATCCCCATACTGCCCTCACCGCTGGACATCCGCGCCTGCAAGCGATTTTTGCACGAGCTGCAAACCATACCAGCGGTTAAAAACCAGCGGGTTAAAGTCGGCATCGTCGCCAATCGCGCCCGTGGCAGCAGCAATATCTTTCTTGAGCTGGATGATTATCTGGAAAGTCTGCAAGGCATAAAATACGTCACCGCGCTGCGCGAGAGCAATAACTACCTGCGCGCCGCTGAGCGAGGTCTGGGCATTTTTGACCTGCAAGGCCCGGCCACAGCAATTGACCGCGAAGAGTGGCAACCCTTGATAAAATGGCTGGGTTCAAAACGCTCCCTGCCACAGAGCCGTTAAGGAAGCTCTGATTAAGCCCCCTCTCCCTCTGGGAGACGACTCCAAGATGGAGGAGTTAGGGCGACGCAGGAGGCTAAAGCCGAGGGTTGGGGTGAGGGAAGGAAATCAACGACTTAGGCAATGCGGATAGTCTGTGGAAGCACTTGTTCAGAGCTTCCTTAAGGAAGCGCTACACATACGCGTTTGCAGCTTGAATTTAGAATCAGGAGTCCATTATGAAAAAATATTTATTATTGTGCGCTGTATTAAGCACTACCGCCCACGCTGGTGATACCTTGCAACCCGCTCTGCAGAAGTTATGTAAAAAAACCCAACGCTGTGCGATAGAGCAAATGCGCGCCACCCTGCCGCCAGAAATGGTGAAGATGGCCGAGGCCATGGCGGGTGCGCAACTTTGCCAGGGCTTTGCACAAACCTATGAGCCAGCACTGACTGGTGAGAACAAGCAGCTGCTGCATGCCGCAGAAGATTGCATCAACAGCATGAACGCTTTGATTTGCGAGGCTCTGCTGAATGAGCCAAATACCGCCGCTTGCCAAAAGTACGAGCAGATGCTCGAACAATACTCGCAGGAATAATACCTGCCAGGTAATTACTCCGCCTCGTCTGCTCCCTGAGCGGCGGCGGCATCCTCCTCCGCAGGGGGGGTGATGCCTTTTAGCTCGCGAAAGCGTGCCAAATCATCGGCAAATTGTTTCTCCAGCAGTATTTTGTCCTTGTTCAGGCGGTTGATATAGGTTTCATTCTGCTCTAACTGCCCCGCCAGATTTTTGGCTTTTTTGCGCAGGTTAACCGGCACTTCGCGGTCGTTTTTCTCCAGCACATCAATGCGCTGTTGCGTGGTGTCGAGATGCTGTTTCAGCTGCGCGTTATAGGCTTCAGTCAATTTGAGATTGGAGGCAATCGCACCAAGGCGATCATCCCGCATCAGGATAATGTCCCTTTCTACGGTAAAGGTGTCGAGCAGGATTTGATCCTTTCTGGATTGCTCCAGTGCCAAACGCTGCTCACGCGCCAAACGTTCCGCCTCTTCGGTTTTGGCCTGCTGTTCTGCGGCAATTTCTTCTGCCGTTTTCGCCCGCTCAACATCGCGCACCTCGATACCACGGGCACTGAGCTGCTGATAGTGCTGCTTGGCGTAGCGCGGGGGAATACTGTCGCTGTAGTGCACTTCGCCTTCTTCGTCCACCCACTTATACAGCCCGGCCTGCAACGGCAATGCCGCGAGCAGGCTCGCGCCCGCCAAAATCACTGCCAGTCGAAGTTGTCTGTTCATTATCAACACCTGTTAGAATATAAAGTGATAGTACCCGATAATCCTCTGGACTCAAACCAAGGCTTGCCGAGAATACCTTGGAATACCTGCTACTCTTTGCCGTGGCGATTGTCGCCAACTTCTTTAGCGCCCTGGCCGGTGGCGGCGCGGGGCTGTTGCAATTCCCCGTGCTGATTTTTCTCGGCCTGCCCTTTGGCACGGCGCTGGCCACGCACAAGGTCGCCAGTGTTGCCCTGGGCGTCGGTGCAACTGCGCGTCATTTGCGCGAAAGCCATTTCGACCTGCGCTTTTGCCTGTTGATACTCGCCACCGGGCTGCCCGGCGTGGTACTGGGCGCAAACAGCATTCTCCACGTTCCCGAAGCGCTGGCACTGCTCGCCCTTGGCCTGCTCACTGTGGGCTTGGGCATCTACTCCTTCTGCAAGCAAGACCTGGGGCAATGTTATCAGCCGAAGCATTTTAATCTGCACGGTTATCTGCGCGGCGGGCTGGGCGTATTCGCCGTGGGCTTCCTCAATGGCTCGCTGACCTCGGGCACCGGGCTGTTTTTGACCTTGTGGCTAATCCACTGGTTTGGTCTGGACTATAAACGCGCCGTGGCCTATACCCTGGTGCTGGTTGGTCTGCTGTGGAATTTTACCGGCGCACTCACCCTGGGCATGCTCGGCAACATTCAATGGGACTGGATACCTGCACTGCTGGCAGGTGCCTTGATCGGCGGCTATCTGGGCGCTCACCTGTCGATTGAAAAAGGCAATCAGCTGATTAAGTGCGCCTTTGAGATAATGACGATACTGATGGGCTTGGCATTGCTGGCCAGGGCACTGCTGTAAGCAATACCGCAAGACGCCAGGGAAACGCTGAACAAGTGCCTCCACAGACTATCCGCATTAGCAAAATCAATCACTTGCGCTATGCGGATAGGGTAAAACGAGCTTATTGGCGACGAAAGGCATCTTTGATAGAGGCTGTGTAAAAACGTAGCGAGCGAAGGTTAATTAAGGAATCTCTGAACAAGTCGTGAGCAGTTTTTCACTGGCCATAATCCGCTACTTCTGCGTTGGAAAACTTGCGCGGATTTTAATCGCTAGTGCGACACATTGAAAAAGGACGGCCAGTGGGCGAAGCTCACGGTCGCTTAAAACCCAATGTGAGAACACTATGCCAGA
>PDWJ01004520.1_pt1 | contig 12215 bp, 12 predicted proteins | sample 1430881 | NCBI WGS metagenome assembly PDWJ01 (sample SAMN01162460, study PRJNA174530) | Oral metagenome, whole genome shotgun sequencing project. | biome: Marine environment; feature: Marine mammal; material: Swab sample of the gingival sulcus; isolation source: swab sample of gingival sulcus... | reverse complement strand
AGCATGCAACAAGCTTCATTAATCGGTCAATTATCCAGCGAAGACATGCTCAAGCTTAGCGCTAAAATGTTTAATCAAGCCGACATTGATCCAATTTATCTCAACAAAATGGCTTCGGGAATGTCAAGCAATATGCTCGATCAAGGTCAATTATATAACGCTACCGTAATCCAAAACGCGATCAAAACCAACGGTTCGTTGATTACTACTGGCAATGCTAATTATATGGAAGCAGTTGCCAATGCTAGTGGTAAAATCGATCCTCAACTCCTAGAAAATGCTTTTAATCTACCTCAGACTGACGATCAACGTGAAGATTTGGTCAAAGAAACTTTTCTTGGTTCTAAGAAGCTAGCTAAAGTCAAGCTTGAGAATGACAACAAATACAGTTCTAGAATTCAAAACAACGCTATTCTTCGCGCCGCCCAAGAGAACCCTCGTTCAATTGCTGGTCGTATTAAGACCATTGAGGATAGTGGTACTAAAAGCGCCCTTAAAAAAGTTATCAAAGCCAATTCAAAAAAGACACCTTAAAATGATATAATAAACATTAGCAATTATGGACAAATTTAACCCTGGCGATCAGCATTATCAAGACACTATCAAGCGGTTCGAACAGCCGCTCGAGTCTGTTAATCAAGTTAATTCTCAAGCTGATGCTAAGCAAGCCGAGACCGATCCCGAGCCTTTCAGATATGACCCCAACACCAGTTTTCCATTCAAAAATTGAGCCAACAAACTAGCTGGCAACAAGCCCAAACCCAGCGGCACTATCAGCAAGTTCAAAAAGTTCAAGCAGCTTGGACCAATCTTAGGTCTTTTTTCTGGGTTGTTATTAGGCGGTAGTTTTTTGTTCAGCGCTGTTATGACTCCAATGCTCGCGCTTCAACATGTTACCGAGTTAGTCAAAGACAATGTCAATCCCCCAGTTTATATTCAAGACCGTCGGGCTCATCAATTAATGATCTTAAAACTAAAAGGTGGCGAACCCAGCACCAACAAGAAAGCCCAACGTTATCAAACTTTTTCTGAGGCTCACAAGCAGAATCTGCTTTGGAAAGGCATAAAAGTCGAGGGGACTGGCAACGCTCCTAAGCGCTTAATTTGGGTCGGCTCAAAAGAGCCAATCACCGCCGAAAACTATTGGCAAATGGTCGAAAGCAATGTTGCTTTTCGCGATGCTATTTATAAGTCCAACCGCACTGAATACGGTCCAGCCGTTGATGCCGTTTCGATCAAAACCAATATTTTGAATAAAGTTAGTCGCAATGTTTTTAGTCGAAAATTAGCTCGAGCTGGTCGTAAGGCTGGTAAAAAAAGCCTTAAAAAGCAACTTAATAAGATCTCTTCTGGTAATAAAGCCAGCAAAGATATCATGGAGGCGGCTTTAGATAAAGCTGGCCGTGAAATTGTTGATAAAACCACCAACGAAATCGTCGAAGAACTAAACGAAGAAACCGCCACCAATGCTCTCAAGAAAAACTTTAAAAAAGTCTCTGGCAAGCTCGGTAAAAACGTCCTCAAAAGCGCCCTTAATGTTTTTCGTATTTCTGACGGCGCTGATCATTATTGCACTATTTATAACAGTCTTCGTGGCGCTAATTTATTAGTCAAGACTTATAAAAGACGCAATATTATCCGCCTAGCTATTGCTTATTTATCCGTCTCCGACCAGCTAAAAGTTGATCAAAGTTACGGCGGTACCGAGCTGACCGAAGAGCAACTGGCTTTTATGGGTAATAATCTTACGCAAGTCAGTAACCAAACCGGCGAAACTGATTTATCCCAAATGGATTTAACCAAGAACCGCAACGCCCTCGATTCTTTTGGTATTAAGTATTTAGAAGAGAACTCCAATCAAGACGCCGAGCCAGCTCGCGTCAACCCTTACGCCGACCCTCAGACTAAGGAATCCCTCCAACGCGTTCAAGTTGGCCAAAGCCCCGAAGTTAATAATTTTTTTCAACAATTGCTTTCTTCGTCACCTTTAAGCAATTCTTCTTACGCTGATCAATTTTGTAAATTTATTAACAGTCCCACCTTCATCGCTTTAGAATTTGCAGCTGGTGTTGGAATCGCTATTATTACTGGCGGCATAGCCAATATCGGTGTTGGTGCTGCTCTTGATATTGTTACTGGTTTGGCTGGTAGTTTTGGCGTTAAAATTATCGGTAATTATCTTGCTGACGCTATGGTCGCTGGGGCTACTAGCAACTTATTTGGTGCCGATACTACTGGTGAAGATCTCGGTAATGTCATTGCCGCTGGTGGCACCGCCAGTCTGAACGAAACCACCATGCACGGTGGGGGAACAGTCATGAACAAGTATGATTACGCCACTTTTAAGGCTCAAGAGCGGATTTTTCTGGCTCAACGCGCCGAAATGATTCGTTACAACCGCAGTCCGTTTGACATCACTACTCGTCACACTTTTTTAGGTAGCATTATTAGTCAAATCTTACCTTATTCTGCTAAGATTACCACTTTTGGTGGTCAACTCGCTACCATCACCCAGCTTGCTAAAACTTCCTTTTTCAATTTATTACCTGGTTCTCAAGCTTTAGCCGACACCAAGCGCCAACGCCTCGATTCTTATTATATGGACATGTGTCAAGACAACGACATTCAACAACTCGGTTCTGACATTGCTACCGATCCGTTTTGCAATGTCATGATTGGCACCAGTACTACCGCCTTAGCTATTGATAATCCCGAGTATGGCGCCCTTAAGGTTCTTAAGCATTTAGCTAAGGATATTAACAAGCCCTTCAAACGTAAAAAACAAATCAACGATAATGGTATTATTCCTAGTATCAGAAGAAACGGCAAAGTTAAATACGATAAAGATATTCGAGCAAAACACATTAAAGAATTTCGCTTCGATTGCGTTAATCGTGATGGTACCCCGCTTGGTATTCCCGATAAGGACAAAAAAGATGAAGAAAGAAAAAATGTAACCCAAGGTAATGGTGAAGTTTGTTCCCTCAATTATAGCCCCGAGACTATTTATTATTCTCTCTACTTTTTAGACGAACGAGTCCAATGTAATCTCGACCAAGGTCAGAACTGCCACAACGAAACCACTGCTCAAGCCTACACCGCCCAAGCCAGCGGCGGTGCTAACAGCAGCGGCGGTTCAGCTGGTCCTGGTAATTATGGGGGAGCCACTTTATCTAAAGCCGTTAGTAGCTGGGGCGGCCACAAGAACGGTCAAATTCCTCTTTCTGCCTTAACTCTTGTTGGTCGACAATCAGCTAACGACCTTAACTATAAAGCTTACCTTCATCCTGATGCCGCCGCTGGTTTTAAGGCTCTTAATGCCGCTTTTCGCCAAAAATTTGGCTCTAGCATTCACATCACCGCTGCTTATCGTAGCCTTGCCCGCCAACGCTATCTCAAGCGAACTAAGGGTCGCTTAGCCGCTGCTCCTGGTACTTCTAACCACGGTTGGGGCTTAGCCGCTGACCTTGGTAGTGGTATTAACCGCTTCGGCTCGGCTCAACACCGCTGGATGCAAGCTAACGCTGGTAAATATGGTTGGTGTCATCCGCCTTGGGCTAGACGTAACGGTCGCCTGCCTGAGCCTTGGCATTGGGAATATTGTCGTCCCGTCAAATAAATCTCCATTTAAAAAAGTTACCAATTAAGGTAACTTTTTTATTTTTCATAAAGATAAAAAGATCTTATCTCACTTTTTCCGATCTGAATTAACTCATTTTTTAGCAATGGTTCATTAAACATATTTGCCATCCAGCCAGAGCCATGTTCAAGATAAAGACTTGTTTCAAAGTAATATTTTAATAATTCACCTTTATTTGACTCATACACAAAATACACTCCGGCTACATCAATATCTTCGCCTTTTTTCATCGCTTCAGTTGAAGCTTTGTCAATCACGAAAACACCATGTGGATCAACCACTTTTTCGCCGTAATAGTATATTGGAATCAAATAGACCGTCATGTCATTCTCTTGCTCTTTCGAACCGATACTTTCTAGCAATTCTCCCATTGTAAAAGTTGTTGCATTTTCCTCTGTTTGACCCTTTATCAAAGAATTATTATAAGGTCTGAAAGGAGCTTTTTTTGACCCACCTACTTCTCGAATCGAATCCAGATTTAGAGTAACCGTTCCCTTAGGCCGCGGTGGTGGTGTAATTTCCCCATAACCATCCTCTGGCTCAGGATCTTCTTCCGGCTCACCCTCAGTGTTAGTCGGTAGCTCTTCATTCTCCTGATCAGTTTCCGAACTCTTAGGTTCTTCCACTTCAGTTGATTCTTCCAACTCTTCCTGGTCAGCTTCAACCTTCTCAGGTTCAGCTTTAACTTCCTCTTTATTCTCAGTGTTAGTATTGCTACCATCACTCGTTGCATTTACTTTATCACCACAAGAGGTAACAGCAATCACAACCATTAAAACCAACATCATAATCATCAGTCTTTTCATCATTACTTCCTTTACCTGTCTAAATTTTTTTAAAATTCTCGGTAACTGCTTACCGAATATTAATCGAGTTTTCAAACGGTAAATAAACGACTCTAATATTCTATAACTTATGTATAGTAATATTAAATGTTTTTTACTTTTTAAGTATATCACAGATAGGTTTTTTGTGTACATATTGTTGGTGATTCCATAATAAATCTATAGTTATTTAAAATTCTGTAAATATTTATATGGGTAGTATGTGAAAATTTGATAGACCTATGATATGATACCAATAGACTAAAAACTTAAGTTTAGAGATTGTCGTAGTCAATTATAGGAGATCTTATTTAGTTCCTTTAAAAAAATAAAAGTTGAGGTGAAAATGACAAAAAAGGAAAAAATAGCATTTATATCATCACTTATATACATAGGCATAATGGCTGTAGGTATGTATGTTTTAAAAAATGTAGCAAAGAGCTCATATGTTAGAACAGATATGGTAAATACACTTATTTACTTTGAAATAATAATGACGCTTTTTAGCGCGTTTATTTATATAAAATACTTTAGAGGTATGTCTTTTAATAAACTTGAGAAATTCCCATTTGGTTCAGTAACAAGTTCTCTTTTTTCTATAATGTTTATACTATTAATATTTATAGGAATTGTTCAATTAGTTACAAGTAAATATGTTGGGAAAGATATGTTTTTAGTATTTATGGTATTTCTAACAACGCTTTTTGTTGGTATATCAGAAGAGCTTATGTTTAGAGGGATTTTGTTACCAGTATTTATGCAAAAGCGTGGTAGTGTGCGAGCTGTCATGGTTTCAAGTTCTATGTTTTCTGCATTGCATTCTGTAAATGTTTTAGGCGGACTTCCTATTAATAGTGTGTTCATTCAATTGGTAATAACTTTTATTTTAGGAACCCTTTTTGCTTGTGTTCTGATTGAAATTAAAAATATTATTCCTATTATGATTTATCATGCTTTATTAGATGCGTTTATAATTTCAGCGAAATATTTAGACAATTTAAGTGGTGGACTCCTCGTTATTCTAACTTTAGTTGAGATAATATTTGCTATTGTTATGATTATTATACTGATGAAAAAAAGAAAAATGAGAGTATAATTTCTTTTATTATGTTGGGAGGCAATATGAATAAAAAATTTGATATGGTTAAAGCACAAGATTATTTATCTAAATGGCAAGAAATTCTAAGGCTTAGGGACTGGGATATTCGTTTGCATGAGGTTGATAAGAAATGGAGAAAAACAGGAGACATTAAAATCGATGAAGCGGATAGAAGAGCAGTACTGATGATAAATAATTATAACCCTCACGATGATAATCTAGAAGCGCTAATTATACATGAACTATTGCACCTAAAACTATGGGGGATGGATCAGATGATAGAAGACCTAATCGTGAGAGTTTTTGGTGATGATGAGAATGATGTCAAATACAGTTTTGCTTTTAAGAAGTTTATGGATATCTTAGAACCTACTGTAGAAGACCTTGCTAAAGGTTATTTGTTACTCGGTGGCGAGGATAAATCATTATCGTTTGGTAGAATTAACGAGCAAATAAAAAAAGAGCTCTTAGAAAAATCTTAATGATTAACTAAGAGCTTAAACTTGCATATTTTATTTAAGTTGATTTAAATCTATTTTTAGTCCTGTAAACTTATTTTTATAGGTGTTAGATAATTTGCTTTTTTCAAATATAGTATATGCATTAGTATAGTATTTATCTGAAGCATTTGCAAAAACAATGTACTCCGTATTTTCTTCAAATTCAAAGTAGTATGTTAAATACTCTTTTATCTTTACATTTTCTTCTTCTTTGCTTGGTTTAGGGATATCACCAGTTTTTTCATAAAATTCTTTTTTAGTAACGATACCACCTTGTATTCCTATCATGTTTTCCTTTGGCCTCTTTTTAGATTTTATTACATCAAAATCTTCTAGAGTATAAAATGTCCTAGGTACAAGGGCGCCTTTTTTAAGAACGGTATTTTTATATTTAATGTTTTTTACAAGCAATATGGTATCAAATTCTCCCATTATTGACTCTAGATTATCTTTATCAAATGTCAGTCTGACTTCTGCTCTAGGACCGTAATTAAGCTCATTTGAACAACTTGTTAGTAAAAATATGGATACAGCAACTATTAGTATTAACTTTTTCATCATACCCCCTTTCAATATGTGAGAAGGCAAAAATCTCATAAGGTTACATTTATTATACTATATTTGAGTTTATTTTAAATTATATATGTTATATTTTGTTGACAAAAGCATTATTATGAAGTATCATTTTTAGCAGAGAAAATTACTCTTTTAAATTAGTACGAGAGACTATCAAGGGGGAAAAATGAAAAATTTAATTGGAATTAACGATTTCTCAATAGAGGAATTAAAAGAGTTGGTTAAGGTTGGTTGTGACATTTCTAGTAATCCAAGTAAGTACATGGATGAAATGAAGGGAAGAGTTATGGCGACCTTATTTTTTGAGCCTTCAACAAGGACAAAGTTTAGTTTTGAGAGTGCTATGCTTCGTCTCGGTGGAAGACTCATTTCATTATCAGAGGTAAAAAACTCTTCCGTGTCTAAGGGGGAATCACTTAAAGATACCGTTAGAACCGTTGGCTGTTATTCAGATATTGTCGTTATGCGCCACCCAAATGAAGGAGCACCTAGGCTTGCTATTGAAACTTTAGATGTACCATTAATCAACGCTGGAGATGGAGGTCATGAACATCCAACACAAACGCTTACAGATCTTCTTACCATCTATTCAGAGATGGGTAGACTAGATGACTTAAATATAGCATTAGTCGGAGACCTTAAATACGGAAGAACTGTGCATTCATTAGTAGAGGCTATGAGTAAATTTAATAATAACACTTTCTTTTTTGTATCTCCCAAAGAACTTGAACTACCAGAGTATATTCAAAATTCTTTAAAAGGGGGATGCTTTTTTAATGAGAGGAGTTTAGAAAAGGTGCTCCCAAAAGTGGATGTAGTATACATGACTAGAATACAAAGAGAGCGATTTGATGATATGAACACTTACGAAAGGCTTAAAGATGTGTACATACTGGATGAAGAAAAAATGAAGCTAGCACGAGAAGATGCGATAATACTTCATCCACTGCCAAGGGTAAATGAGATAACAGAGGGCGTGGATAAAGATCCTAGGGCTAAATACTTTAAACAGGTTAAAAATGGCATGTATATAAGGATGGCGCTTATTATGAAGCTTATAAGAGAGGTTGACGAGATCGTTGAAGACAAAGAATATCCCGTTATCTATTCCAGTTGCCCTAATCCTAAATGTATTACCAATCATCAGTACGTAGAGAGGGTGGCATTTGAACAGAGGTCAATAAAGAACAGGAACTACGCTTGTCGATACTGTGGTAAGATTGTAAGTTTTTAGGAGGTAATATGTTGCTTATAAAAAATGCGTTTGTAGTTGAACTAGATGAAGTTACAAATATTTTAATAGATGATGGAAAGATAAAGGCAATCGGCACTTGTAATGTCAGCGGGGATTACGAAATTATTGATGCTTTGGGTATGACAGTGATGCCTTCCTTTTCTGATAGCCACTTTCACTTACGAAACCCAGGACAAGAGTATAAGCAGACCTATAGAGAGGCAAATGATGCCTGCCTTAAAGGTGGGTATACCGATGTGGTTGCACTGGCAAATACAAAGCCTGTTGTCGATAGTGTAGAGCTATTAAATGAAGTAAAAGCTAATACTGAAAAGTTCCCTTTAGATGTTTACCAAGTCTCTAGTGTAACAAAAGGGTTAAATGGTAAAGAACTAGTGGACTTTGATGAGTTAATTAAATATACAAAAATATTTAGTGATGATGGTAAAAATGTTGATGACATCACTATAATGAAAGCCGCACTTGAGAAGTCAGCTGAACTTGGATTTATAATAATGGATCATAGTGAGCCTGAGAGTGAGATGGTCATACGAAATATAGAACTTGTAAAAGAAGTGGGTGGAAACCTCCACTTTTGTCATATAAGTAGGAAAGAATCTATAGAGGCTTTAATAAAAGCTAAAGAGGAGGGACTTAGCGTTACTTTTGAGGTTACACCTCATCACTTGTTTAGTACCGATTTAGATTATCGAGTGAACCCTCCTATAGCGACAAAAGCAGATAGAGCGTCTTTGATTCAAGCGATAAAAATGGGCTATGTTGATTCAATAGGAACGGACCACGCGCCACATACCGAAGACGATAAGAAAAATGGTTCACCTGGCATAATAAATATAGAAAATGCTTATTCAATGATAAGAAAAGTGTTCTATGAAAATGACATAGATATGAAGACGTTAATTAAACTTATGTCTAAGTGGCCAGCGAAGTTAGTGGGTAAAGAACGTGGTATTTTCGAAGGTTCCGTTGCAGATATAGTTATCGTTTCAGACGAAGAGTATAAGATAGATAAGAAGAGTTTTGTAACTAGGAGTAAGAATACGCCATTTGATGGTATGGATGTTAGAGGCAAGGTTTTAATGACAATAGCTAAGGGGGAGATTGTATATGATAATGGAGAACCTACAAAAAAGAGCAATAGATAAGAGCCCGCTATGTGTAGGTATCGATTTAAGGCAGGAACATATTCCTTTTGAGATAACAAATGGTGGGTTTGATGTAGAAAATCATTTTGTAGAATACGCAAAGGCTATTGTGGATTTAACCACTGATGTTGCAGCATGCTACAAAGTTCAAATTGCATGCTACGAGGCTTTTGGCATACCTGGACTTAAAGCAGATAAAGAAATTCTTAAATACATAAGAAGTAAGGGCGAATATGTAATCGCCGATATCAAGAGGTCAGACATAGGTTCTACGGCTAAAATGTATGCGAAAGCTCACTTTGAAGGGGAGCTTGAAGCGGATATCGTTACACTAAATCCCTTTATGGGAAAGGATTCCATCTCACCGTACTTTGATTATTTTAAAAAGGGAAAAGGGGCGTTTATACTTGCAAAGACAACAAATGAGGGATCAAAGGATTTCCAGGATTTAATCGTTGGGAATAGAAGTATATCATCAACTGTGCTAGATAAGGTATATGAGTGGTCCAAAGAATTAGGAGACTTTACTAATTTTCCTAATATGGGCGCTGTTGTAGGTGTAAACAATGCAAGTAGTTTAAATGCGCTAAAAGAGTCAACGGATAAACTCTTTTTATTAATCCCTGGATATGGTGCCCAGGGGGCGAAACTAGAAGACATTAAGTATCTTATGGGAGACAAGATGAATGGTGTGGTGAATGTCTCTAGAGGTATTAGTGGCGGCCTTAGTGAAGACAGAGATTTTAGAAAAAGTTTAAGAGAGAGAGCACTTAAACTGGCGAAGGAGTTAAGATATTGAATGGCAAAGTAAAGGTAATAGAAAACAGAGGTATCACAAAGGATATTAATCTATTAAAGCTAGATGTAAGTGTTGAAGTCAAAGCAGGTCAGTTTTTTATGCTAAAGGTAGAGGATTCAGATACCACATTGTATAGACCAATTAGTGTTTTTGATTCTTCTAAGTCGACTTTATCTTTTTTATATATGATTAGAGGAAAGGGAACAAAGGCCATCAGTAGATTAAAAAAAGGAGATGGTATTTTAATACATGGTCCTTATGGCAATGGTTTTGATAATACGGATTTAAATCTAGCCCTTTTAGGTGGTGGAATTGGGATGGCACCACTCTATATGTGTGCCAAGAATAATCCTCAATCTAAAGTGTATATAGGTCTTAGATCTGATAGGTATACCAATGGAGAAATACGGAATATAAAGGATATTTTCAAAGGGATAGATGTTCACATAAAAGAGGGTGGAACGGTAATTGATGATGTGAATTTTAGCGAGTTTGACGCGGTTTTTTGTTGTGGACCCACAGGAATGATGAAGGAAATAAGCAAGTATCATGATAATACCTATGTGTCTTTAGAAAATCATATGGGTTGTGGTATTGGGGCGTGTCTGTCGTGTTCGTGTAAAACAAAGGGTGGTATGAAAAAGACATGTAAAGATGGGCCAGTCTTTAGAGCACAGGAGGTCGTATGGGACTAAGGCAGATCTTATTTGGCAAAGAGTTTAAAAACCCAATCATTTCAGCATCTGGGACATTTGGCTTTGGTACGGAATATAATGATTTTTATGACGTCTCAATTTTGGGTGGTGTTAGCACAAAAGGTCTTACACTAGAACCAAGAGAGGGAAACAAAGGTATCAGGATAATGGAAACGCCAAGTGGTATTATGAATTCCATTGGTCTTGAAAACCCAGGTGTGGAAAGCTATATAAATGCGGAGAGTGAATTTCTTAGTAAAAAGAATACTGTAATACTTGCCAATGTCGGTGGTTCCACGTTAGAAAGCTACTTAGAGGCACTTAGATTGCTTGAAGAGGCCAATGCAAAAAAAAGAGTTATGGATGTGCTAGAGCTAAACATTTCCTGTCCCAATGTTAAAGCAGGTGGTATGGCCTTTGGGATGAGAGCATGTGATGCGGCTAACATTACAAAGGAAGCAAAGAAGATCGTTTCATGTCCACTCGTGGTTAAGTTATCGCCAAATGCACACAATCTAGTTGACGTTGCAAAGTCTGTTGAAGCCTCAGGGGCTGATGGGATAAGCTTAGTAAATACTTTTAATGCCCTTGAGATAGATATTAGAAACAGAAAGTCTTACTTTAGTAACATAACCGCTGGGCTTTCAGGGCCTGCTATTAGGCCAATAGCACTGAGGATGGTAAGAGATGTTAGTCGAGCTGTTAGCATCCCAGTTATTGGGATGGGTGGTGTAAGTAGCGCTGAGGATGTCGTCAAGTTTATCATGGCGGGAGCTCATTTAGTGCAGTTTGGCACAGCTTCATTTATGGATCCGATGATTGGTAAAAAGTTAGTTGTTGGACTGGAAACATTTTTAAAAAGCGAAAATATAAATAGTTTAGATGAGATAAGAGGAATAATATAGGAGGAAAAATGTTGAATATTTTAGAAGAAAGTGGTGCTTTACTAGAGGGACATTTCCTACTTACTTCAGGAAGACATTCCAATAGGTATGTGCAATGTGCTAAGGTTTTAAGGTATCCAGACAAAGCTGAAAAAATACTAAAACCGGTAGCTGATAGATTAAAAGAGCTTAACTTAGATTTAGTAGTTGGGCCTGCTATGGGTGGGATTATAGTGGCATATGAGATTGGAAGACAACTTGGCCTTGAAGCGATTTTCACCGAAAGAGTTGATGGAGAGATGAAGCTCAGGCGAGGGTTTGAAATAAAGGCTGGCTCTAGGGTTGCGATATGCGAAGATGTGGTAACAACTGCCAAATCATCACTTGAAGTGAAAAGACTTCTGGAAAGTCTAGGAGCAGAGGTTGTAGCGCTTGCATCAATAATTGATAGGACAAATGATAATACGGAATTCAACATCATTAGTGCTGTTAAACTAGAGATAGAAACATTTGATAAAGAGAACTGTCCTATGTGTGCAAAGGGGATTCCTTATGAAAAACCTGGGAGTAGGGTTAAAATTTATTAATAATTACAATCACTTTATGGTATAATTATCATAAGATAAGTATATTATGGAGGGATGATGTTTTTAGACGTTTTAAAGAGGGAATTAATGGTAGCCTTAGGGTGTACAGAACCTATTTCTATTGCACTTGCTAGTGCCAAGGCAAGAGAAGTGCTTGGAGAAATGCCAGATAGAATCGTCTTAGAACTCAGTGCCAATATGATTAAAAATG
>PDWJ01004518.1_pt1 | contig 12221 bp, 16 predicted proteins | sample 1430881 | NCBI WGS metagenome assembly PDWJ01 (sample SAMN01162460, study PRJNA174530) | Oral metagenome, whole genome shotgun sequencing project. | biome: Marine environment; feature: Marine mammal; material: Swab sample of the gingival sulcus; isolation source: swab sample of gingival sulcus... | reverse complement strand
CCTCAAGCCGAACAGCGTAATCAGGTATGTGGTCGTGCTCTTCGTCTTGCGCAACGATGTTCGCGATTAACCGTTTGAATTCTCTACTAGTAGACGATGATCCGCATTTTCTTTGTAAAGCGCCTAAGCTGATCCGCCAATCCGGTTTTTGTCCGCAATGCTTTCGCGCAATTTCGTAAATGCGCCGCTCAAGTGGTTTTCTAAGCCGGAAGTAGTTCCGATGCAGAGTTAGAACTTCGTGTGCTTGAATCGCGTTAAATACCCAGTCTGAAAGCTGTATTTCTATTTCTTGCATCCGACCGTCGCGAGTTTCGCGCACTATTTTTGCGCGTTCAATGACGCTGAATATGTCGAGTTGTTCCGTTTTGCCGGTGACAATATTTGTTTCGATCTGTGTTCCTTGCAAGCGAACGAGCGCACTCCTCAAACCTGCATAACCTCGGCCGTCAGTAGTCCGGTTGGTAGCTTTTAACATTTCATGTGCCGTCAGGCGCACCGTTTTAGACACACGTTTGCCCTCATTCAGCGCCGCCATGATTTGACTAATGCAATAAATTAATACGTCGCGGTCATGGATGGTTGCCAAGCCATCAGCTGATGGTTTGACCTCAAGATAGTTCTTCCCACTCTCGTCTTCGTAGCGACGCACTCTAAAATCTGGTTTCGTAGAGAGTGAGAAAATGGGGTGCGCCATTGAGGCCATATCGCCCTTCGGGGCCGCGTCAAAGATATCGCAGACGAAGAAATCTCCCTGTTCTTGACGATCAGGAAGGAGCGGCGATCTGTCTGCTTCGTTCGTGATTTCACCCACCATGTGGGCATATTCGTGATTTCACCCACGCGGTCAAGTCGTTTCGTGACTCTGCACACGCTTTTTCGTGACTCTGCACACGGCGATTCGTGACTCTACACACGTTCCAGTATAAATAAGATGCCACATATCCGAATTAATTGCGTAATTTCAGTCACTTGCGGTGACTTCGTTCTGTGGTGCAAAGCTCGTAACACATAATATAACACATATTTAACACCCTCTCTGGCAAGAGCCTGTGGATAACTTGGTCTACAGAAACTCGAGACCTGCGCTTCTGGCTTACATCGGATTTGCTGAGAATGATCAGAACTTGGGGCCGCTGGTCCGCCCGGGCTTGGAGCTTGGAGCCCGTGGTTTCAGTGGTTCTGGTTCTGGCTGGACCGTGGGAGTATTCTGCTGCGATGGTGGACCCACCATAGGGGTAGGGGATGGCACCCTCTGGGCCGCTGGCCTTTCGATGATCCGGGCCAAAGGGTCAGAACCATCAAGAAGCCTGTTGGCGCGCTCATCCTTGAGTAGCCTGCGCCACGCTTCAGGAACCATCGAGCCAATGCCCCATTCCGAGATTTTCTTGGCAACGGCATCGCAAATCCGCTCAAACCAGCGATCAATCACCTGCCGCCACCCATCCCGGATTTCATCCGGGGTCGGATCGGGAGCGCCATGGCTGTGCAGGTGGTGGGCAAAGACCTGTTCCGGGAACGGATCATCCCACCGGGGGCCGGGATCCGCCGGGGTCGGGAAGGTCTCGGCAAGATCCACAGCAATGCGCTTGACGGTCTCCGCCCTCTCAGAAGCCCGTAGGGCGGCCTCACGGGCTTCCTGCCGCTCCATGGCCTCCACTCGCTCCAGAAGTGACCTGCGGGGCGTCTGGGCGCTCTCTGCGGCCTTTACGCGGCGCTCAAGGCTTTCAATCTCGCCAGCAAGGCGGCTTTCCTCGCTCTCAAGCTGGTCACGTTCGTTTTTTTTTGAGCCAGCGTTTCGTCCAGGGCGCGGTTATCGGCTTCCAGACCGCTGCGTCTTTTGCGTAGGTCTTCGAGTATGCTTTCGAGATTTGCCACGTCATCGCGGGCCGTTTCTGCGCGGCGCTCGTAGGTTTCTGCCCTCTTGCGGGCTTTCTCGGCCTTTGCGCCATCTTCGGTGGCCTGCTTCTCGGCTTTGGCGAGGCGGTCGAGGTTGGTTTTCAGCTTGGCTTGCGCCTCAGCCAGCTCGACTTCCTTGGCGGCGATCTCTGCCGGGAGGTCTTCGTGAAGCTGCTTCACGGACCGATTGACGGTTGCGGCGAAGTCTTCGCCTTCGTCAATCCGCACCCACTTGTCCTTGCCGCGCTCGATGCCGGGGGCGTAGCGGGCCATGACCTCGGCGGTAATGTCCTGCACGTCACGAAGCGCACCACGCTTCACGACCTGCGACAGCATCGTCCCATCGTCGGCCATCCCCCGAAGCTGGAAGTGTGCATGTGGCGCGGTTTCGTCGCCATGAAAGACCATCCCTGTCAGGCGCGTGTTGAAGCGTTCCGCGATCTTCTTGCCAACTTCCAGAAAGGCCGCGTCCTGCTGCTCGCTGGTCAGCCCTTCAAAAATCCCCTGAGCTTCATGGCCGAAGGTGATGATCCCAGCATAGGAAAGGTTCTGATTGGATCTGATTTTACCCTTCTTGCCGATCTGGGTTTTGACCTCGTGCCACTCGTCCCGGAGGGCGTCATTGGTGAGCGGTTCGATCATGACGCGGTTCAGATGCGAGCGATCTTTATCGACATACTCGGGTTGCGGGCCAAGGCGCAGATCGTGCGCTCTCTGGCCGCTGCGTGACGGCTCAATGCGGGTCGATACTGCTTTTTCATTGGCCGCCATGCGCTAGTTCCAGACAAAGTTTGTCTAACCTACTAGATAAACCTTCGTTTATCTTCCGGTGAAGGAGGGATAGCACACTCTCCCCCCTTTCAAAACCCCCCTTGCCTTCCGCAGGACCGAAAGAGGCTGCGCCCCTTTGGAAACCCCCTTCTCCGGCGAATGCCTGCGCGGGTTTGCGACCTTCGGCCAGCACCCTTGCCAAGCCGCCGTTGGCGGCTGCAAAGCCCCTCCTCCCCTGCCTTGTGGCGGGCGATGTCGTCGGGGCTTTGCGGGGAGCCTGAGAAATCCACATGAGCGAGGCGGACGGCTCCCCCATAGAGCAAAGGGAGCCGAGCGATTGTGGGGTTCTCAGGCGGGGCTGCGGAGATTACGCGGCCTATTCTCCGCATCTGGTGCGGAGAATAGCGGTGGCGCTACCAGCGGACCCCCGGCGCATGGCCGCATAGTGCTATGGTGCGATCCTCGATCTCGGCGGCGGTCATGCCGATCTCGGCCGCGAGGTCCGGCACGGAATCCGCGGGCATCTCCAGCATGGCCTGCTCGAAGCGTACGCGCTCCGCATCGGTCGGGGTGTCGCCTCGCAGGATCGACCGTAGACGTGTCGCGCTGATCTCGCCATAGCTGCACGATCCGTGTTGGGCATACATCGCCAGCACCGTCATGCGCTTCTTGCCCAGCTCGCGCTCTAGCGCTGCGATCATCCTCGCCTTCAATTCGGCGGGCATGTCGTCCAGCGTATCTGCCCGCTGATCTGGAGTGCCAGTCAGCCCCTCATACCGCTCAAGGGTAGGCGGCCGGTGGCGTAGGTTGATCCCCTTTGCCGGGAGAAGCGTTCCATCCACATCGGGAAGCTGATCCTCTGGCCCGAGTGGATCCAGTGAGGCCAGCACCTCAGCAAGTTTATGGTCGTCTCCCGTGCTCATGCGTTCTCGCCTTCCCATGCTGCCATGATCCAGCCGCGCTCATCCGTTGGGCGTTCGATGCCGAAGCTGTCGAGCTGGCGGCGCAACTCGTCTTGGCGTTCGGCCCGATCCGCCGGGGACAGCGTTGTCCACCATGCGCGGGCGCGGGTTTCGTCGTCGGTCATGGTGCCTCCCTGAAGGTCACGACGATGCTCGAAGCTGTTCAAGTTCTGTCCTTGATATAAGGACCATCTCGTTTGGGTCATGTGAATTTAAGGACCACTGCCCATTCAGGGCTTGGATTATCAGATCTGACATGGATGTTTTTTGCGTCACGGCTGCTATGCGCAGGGCTTGGTGGAGTGTGGCCGGCAGGTAGATCGATGTATGCTGCATTTTTGCACTCATGATTTGCCACCCTCTTGAGCAAGTTTGTGACCAAGATCCGAAGCGCGCCTCAGCCACGCCGCTGCGTCAATCTTACGGCCCTGTTCTTTGGCAACGAGATAGAGTTCGTAGGCTGATGCGGCACAGCCGTTCTCCGCCCAGATACAAAGCTGGTCGTGGTGACGTTGCGCAACGGGCCAATTCGATAGTATCGCCAAGGCTCCACGTAGAAAAAGTGCAATGACTCCGACAATCAATGCTGTCGGCAGCGCCGATTCAATGTTGTACACTATCAGGTAGTTAACAGCATTGCCCCAATCATTAGCCCATGTCTGAGCGCGCTCCACAGAGAATTGAACCAAAGATGCTGCTTGTATGCCTGTCACGACGATTGCAATAGTGACGGTTAAAAATGCCAATTTCGAAAAAGGTAGAACTGCTTCGTTTCCAATCCTGCCTGCCAACCTTTTGGCAATCATCTGGAGGCGAAACAGTTTCATCGGGAAATTCTCCCAGCTTTGATGTTCTCGCGTCTAATGACGTCATCCGCATAACGCTTTTGGGCGGCCTTCATATCTGCTTCATGGCGTATTTTTCTGGTATTCCCAACTTTTTCTAAGTCGTAGTCTGCGTCGTCCTTGATGGCGTCGTACAAGGCTTTAAAAATTCTTTTAAACTTCATTTGCTCAACAGCCCTTTGATTTGTTTTCCAGTCTGTTTCCCGATTGTATTCACGCCGCCGAGCGATGCTATTGCTGGGCCACCATGAGGCACAGGGGACATGCTTTCGGTTTTGGCGTTCATTCTGGACCCGATGTTGTCAGTGGTAAACCTACCTGCGAACGCACCAATCCAGCTCAGTGCTTCGTCACCGAGCATCGTAATCATACTGGCACTGTGCAGTGCGACCATGATCGAGGCCATCGCATAGAGCCCAATTAGGCCGAGAATGGTGATCAAGCTCATCAGTCCGCTTTTCGGTGCTAGCACCGATAGTAGGGGACTAAAAAAGAGATTCAGGATAGCGAGACCGACCCATAGCAAAAGCACACATATCACCAGTCCTACTACCATGAAGAATGGGCGCAAAAGGAGGCTGAAGAGGCTCAGAACAACCTTTTGCCACGGCCCGATAAGAGACGGCTCTCGAGCTGGTAGGAACCAGACGGCCAGGGCGATAGGCAGCGCAAACATCGCTTCGAGAACGACTGCCAGCCAGCTGAGCAGTCCGCCGATGTAGTAGGCGATGGGAATGAAAGGTATGATGATCATGAAGATGATCCCGATGATCAGCAGATACTTCCCTGCAAATGATACGGGACCAACGATTGTTCCCGCTATGTCGCCGAGCTGGAAGACTGAAGCTACACCTTCCAGCAAGGCGCTGCCTCCAGCCAGTATGCCACCCAGAAAGGTCAAATCATAACCAGTATTCGTAAATTGCACGTAGGGGTCTTCAAAGGTTTCCGTGCTGGTGTTGAACCATGAGCGAGCATAGCTGTAGACTTTTTCACTAACGCGGTTTGTCAACTCTTCACCGTCATTCACGCTAAAACCCGCAGTCTCACCGCTATCTTGATCATAAAGGTTTATCAGAAGTGGTTGAAATTCCGTCAGGTAGCTCAGGTCACGGGTAACCGGATCGAATAGGCTCCGATCGATTGAGCCTCCGCCAGTCACGTTGGAGCGGCCGCGTGTCACCGCTTCAAAAAGGCTCATGGGCCTTACTTCCGCATTGGCATTCAAGTTGAGCTCTGACCTATATTCCCGGAGCATAGTGTGGATTTGGCTTAGCTTCCTCTGTCCTAAAGGGGCCAGAAGCCAGCCCCGTTCAGTCGCAATGTCGAGCACAGAGGCTTGAACCGCGCCCATCTCGGCACTGGAAAATGAAGCGGCGGAATTTCGGCTCGAATAGAGGGAGTTCGCGGCTGAGGTGGCGATCGAACGGATCTCGGTGGCAATAGCGGCGTTGTCACGGAGGGCTTCGCTCTCGGCACTACCACTGTAGATCTTCATGGCGAGATCTCTGGCGCGCGGGCGAACCGTGTTCAGCAGAACGGACTTGGTATTCTGATAGATCGAGTCGCGGGCGATTGCATGGAGCTGTCGCTCGAACGTGGACACCTCGGATGTCGCAAGGTCTCCGCCGCTACTTTCGACGAAGCTAATAGAGTAGTTCACCTTCCCGCACAGGTCATTGCTGTTTCTCGCAGCGGTGGGGCTGCTGAAGAACATTTCGAAGGTTCGGGTTACGGTCCTGTCTGACGAAAAAGTATGCTCGCGGATACGGTCAAATGCGTTTGTGCCTTCGGTGACAGTCCCCGCAGAGCCTAAAATAGCCCCTAGCCTGTTGAGATGAAGCTGGCACAAGTAGCCTGCCGTAAGCGCGTAAGTCGCCTGTCCGAACTCACCGCGCATGTTCAGCATTTCATCGGTATTGATCGAGGGGACACCTGCATAGCTTTCGGCTCTGAGGTAGCCTTCAGCGAATTTTGTCCATGTGAAATCAGCCAGTCCAACCCCCATCGTCACGAGATACAAAGCGAGGAGCTGAATGACTGCGAAGCCGCCTTTTACGGGCAGGAGGAGCAGGCCACCGATACCCATACGCAAGAAGGTATATTTTGTGTCTGTGGAGCGGCCCAAGAAATCACCGTCAGACGCGGTGTCAGCCGTCATTGATAAAATGCTGTAAAGCCCAATAACCGTTACGATCATCAGCATCACGACATTCAGGATCCCGATCCCGTCGCTGATCACCGTTCCGGAACCCAAACTGGCATCTGAACCAGTCCTAACGAAATCAACGATACCGCCAAGTAGGTGTTGTAACAGATCTAGGGACTGATCCCGTTCGACGGGAGAAAACAGTGTTTCAGTGTCGATCTCTTCCATAGTCCAGAATCCTTCCGAGAGCGCGGCCCTGTTCTTCGCGGTGGTCGTTTGTGCCAGTATTCTTTTGTGCCATAGCACTGCCGAATTCAATAAAAATGTTAAAAATCAATATGATAGTGCTATATCGCTATAGCACTATGCCGCCATCGCCCTATGGGGCGTAACTTGTGTGTATGCGGTCAGCATTGACCGGCTGGTTTTGCGCTAACTAGATTGAATTGATTGCTCATCCGCATTTCCGCGAGGGACAGAACCATCTTCGCGGCCGACAGCCAGTCTTCGGATGGAACTGGGAAATTCAAGTCGCCGTGTTGAGCGTCTAGCCCAACCTCGATCTGAGGTATGCGCGGACGAGGCGGGGGCGCCGATGATATTCTCACATACGTTTCTTGACCGGTCGCCAGCGCGGTTATGGCAATGTGAAGCTGATACGGCCGGAGGCGCGCGATGATAAGCTCTACGGCCAAGTCTCGCTTGGTGGCCTCGTTCTCCAATGCCCAAAAAAACTCCAGTCCAGCTTCGCGTAACTCTTGAGTCCCAGCTGGAATTTGTTGCGGAAAAGACGGTTTTCTCAACATGTGCGCCTCCATGCCATTGTGGTAGCGCAAATGAGTTTTTGAGTAAATGAGTTTTTGAGGCTTAGGGGGAGTTTTTTGTTTGCTCGATCCAGTCCGTAAGAGGAGTAAGGTCGTGTGCCCAAAAAAGCGTGAGACCTCGCTCTTGTGCATCCCTCAGATTGTGCAGCTTGTAGACGCCACTTAAGACGGCACTTGGCACGACCTGCCGCAAACCAAAGTCCGTTTTCCAGCTCACGGCTTTTACTGCTGCGTCATTGTTGAGCCGCTTTACAGAGTTGGTCGACGAATTAGAGACCTTGCACTCTATGGGCATAACCCGGTCATCCCAGAGTCTGACGATGATATCGCCTTTTCGGGTCCCGAGAACGCTCTCTCCACAGAACTCTCCTTTGGAGGGAGCATGAGAAATGGTTTGGATCCTGCGGGTAGGAACTTCGGAAAACCCTAACGCCTTCAACGCATCCTTCACCATCGCTTCTTGCTGGTCTTTTCCGATGTTACGCCGCAGAGTTTGTGTTCTACTGGCGGCCATCAAGGCCGCTGACGCAAGGACTGCTGCATTGCGTTCGGCCTCTGTTGGTTCTCGGCGCTCTACTACCCACGCAAAGCGCCGCCGATCTAGAACCTGACGCACCACACCAATCAGCCGCTGAACGAGATCTGGCGATTTTTCAAGGGTTCCTCGAGTCAAGGATCGAGCGTCTGCAAGAACCTTTAAGTCATCCTGTGAAATCGGCGGCCCTGCGAGATAGCGAAAGGCTTCCAGTAGTCGCGGGTCACCCAACACATCGAGCGCTGTTTCATCGAGATCTGTAAGGTCTACCGTCGCTTCTAGGATCTCTTCGACATGCCCCTGATATTCATCGAACGCTTCGAGGTAGTCTTCTAGCGGCTCTTCGAGGCGTTCTTTAGAAAAGGCAGCGATGGCTTTAAGGCGATCAGCTTCGAGCTCGCCATCGCTCCAAACGGGCGGATTAATCAATGTGTAACTCCGGCAGCCAGTAGTGACGGTCCCGGCACAATCAGCCGCTCCATTTCTCTGGGTTCGAATTTTGTCAGACCACCAGCATAGGTTCTTCCAGAGCGTTGGGAAACATTCGTTTGAAGATATGCCACCAACGTTTCTTTCACCGTTTCACTCAAGGGATCACGGGGGTAGAGGCCGTGGGCAATGTTGATATGGCGCGCATCAGCTTTGTTGATCACGAAACCGGGCGGTCGACGGGCCATGTAGGTTGAAATAATCGGCGCAGCGGCACGAAGTCCAACAGCCCACCAAGCCTTGCGATGGCTGGCCACATAGCCAGTGCTCGCTCCCATTGCCTTCGCAACCTTCAAGAACTTCTCGACGGCCTTTCGGGCAGTCTTGTCCAGTTCGTCCAGATCGGCAGGAAGGTCGATCACCCGACGAAGCCTGTGTGAGTCGGACAAAAGACCGTCTGCCTCCAATACCTCTCTCGCCCGCGTAATCGTTGGGAACAAAACTTCCTCGGGTAGGCCGACGCTGTGTGCGCCCGCGATCCAAACCCCGTTTGCTCCTGTGACCGTACCGCGGTGAACTCGGCAGAGTTCACCTAGCTCGACATAGCCTTCAGGCGGTTTTTCCGAACTGCGGGTCAGGTGTGACCATCGTCCCTCGGAGGCCAGCCTATCACGGTGGATACGCCTTCCCTTCCCGAGTTCATCTAGAGAAGCCAGATCTTCGATTCGCCGGAAGTAGACTGACTTAGGTTTTGCTCCGATCTCGAATGTCGTAATCGCGGCGGTGGTAGCAGCATCAGGAAATGGTTGGGCCGTAGGCTCAATAACTGTCACGCTTTTCCCGCCGAGACGACCGAGCATTAGTGATCGAACCAAAGCACCGTAGTTCACATCCAGCCATTCCGATGCGGTGATGAACGCACCGAAATCCTTCGGTCGCGCACTTCTGGCCGTAGCGAGAAAGAAATAAACATGCAGACCTGCAAGCTTGCTTGCGGTCAGCTTCAATTTTCCTGCCTCCGAAGATAGCCACTCCTTCCAAGGGGCAGCGATCTGATGATGTCTCACATAAGGTGGGTTGCCGATGTAGAGAGTGCTTCCGTCGACCTGTTCATTGAAGCGGCGGTAATCGCCTAAAATGATCCGTGTGCGCGAACCGAAGCCACTGACGGCAATGTTTGCACGCGCCATCAGCGTGGCAACCGGATCAATGTCGATCCCGATCAGTTCAGCCTTAGGAAACTTCATTCCGGCGCGGGCGAGGAAGCGTGCCGATCCAACGCCCGGGTCGACAATCCTGCACGGGGTTCGTGTACTGGCAGCCCAATCAACCATCGTCTGCACAATAGGTGCGGGTGTATAGGTTGCACCATTTTCTCGACGCACATCGGGTGATCGTAGGGCGGCGAATATGTCTCCGAGCGGATCGTCGCCCGCGAGAATGCGGCTGCGTACATCCTCGATGATGAACGGCGCAATGGACACATTAGATGCCGCCTTGGCCAGTGAAATTTCAGCCGGCGACAAGTGTCCACCGACCTCAGCGGCACCAAGCGCAAGCGTCATGGCAACAAGGTCAGCCTCTTGGCTAAACACGTTCAGAGGAGGATTCATGATGCTGACTTCATAGACGGAAGGCTACGGCGTCCCTGAAACGGCAGAACATTGATCGCCTTCTCTTTCTTCCGTGCTTCCGCGATGTCGTAGGTGTTTTGCATCCGCATCAGAGTGTCCATCGCCACACCAAATGCCTTTTCTATCCGCAATGCCATTTCGGATGAGAGGCTGGCTCTGCCGTTAATGACTTTGGAAAGGGAAGGGCGGGTAACTCCCAGAGCTTGCGCTGCCTCCGTGATGGATAGGCCAAGAGGCTCCAAGACCTCTGACCAGATAAATCGCCCTGGATGCGCCGGATGCTTATTGCTTGTTTTTGCTATCATTATGGAGAACTCACATTGGCTATGCTGCGCAAAATCAGCGTATCCCGTAGCGCCACGATATACAAGAATGATCTGCGTTTGTTCTTTTAATTTGTAGCGTGTGTGTGGGGTTGCTGTCGGATGGGGCCGATCAGCCCAGCCGGTCTTGGCCATGGGTCAGGCTCGCCGGATGGTGTTAGGGCTGACCTTGAAGAGGCGCGCCAGCTCCGCGACCCCACGACCGTCATCATCTCGCATCTTGCGAACTTCATCGCGTTGACCATCTGTTAGTGCCGGGGGTCTCCCCCCTACCCTGCCTCGCTTGCGCGCAGCGGCTAGTCCTTCTTTCGTCCGCTCGGAAATTCGTTCTCGCTCGAACTGTGCGATGGATGCGAATACGTGGAAAATCAGTCGGCCAGCTGGTGTGGTAGTGTCGATGTCTTCGGCCAAGGATTTAAAGCCCGCACCTTGCGCACGGATCGTCTCTACGATCTCCAGTAGGTCTTTGAGCGACCGTGAAAGGCGGTCATACTTGGTAACGACCACCACATCGCCATCGCGCAGCTGCTCGATCATCCGGTCTAGCTCGGGTCGCGAACGGGATGAGCCAGTGATCTTGTCCGAAAAGATCCGGTCGGCTCCAGCGACGGTCAAGGCATCCAGTTGTGCATCGAGGAGCTGGTCTTCAGTGGAGATGCGGGCGTAGCCAAAGATCATGCCAAAAACCTTCCAAAACTAATTCTGTTTTGAACATGGTTTTTGGCAGCGTCAATGGGGCTTGCCTAAGCCTCCCCCCAATAACGATCGTTTCTGGGATCTGCGGGTTTCTACTCTCCGTGTGCGGGTAAATGTTTATTTACTCAAATACTCAATCCACATTTCCCGTGTCATCTCTGAAATCGTTCTGCCCTCCTCGGCAGCTTTCATCTTGATTCTACGGTAGAGGGAGTCTTCGATTTCGGCGTTCAAGCGCCGCTTCTTTTCTTCGGAGTCGACAACTTGCTCCATAATCCTTTGACGAGCTTCATCACCTTTGCTGGGGCGTTTCGCGGATAGTGCCATTACGCATCCTCCCCCGTTTTCAGTGCCAGTACGGCCAATAGCTCGCTTATCATCGCTTCAACCTCTTGCCGGGCTTTCATGTTGTCACCGTCGAAAACTGTGCGCCCGTCCGAGGCAGTTTGGGGATAGATCTGACGTTGTGTGATAGCGCTTTGCAGGACAGGTAACCCATACTCATCTAATGCCGCACGAACATCTTCGCCTAGCTTTGTTCCTTCGATCTTGCGGGTGACGATGAAGGCGGCTTCCGGTTTGCCATCCGTGACTTCCCGCCGTGCCTTGATCAACTCAACCAGATCGCTGGCCGCCCAAATGTCATAAGGCGAAGGTTGTACAGGGATTAGGATGAAATCACTTATCTTGATAGCAGCAGCGATCATATCCTCCAGCTTTGCGGCCCCATCGATGACAATGAAGTCGTAGCTGTGCACCATGCTCGTTAGCGTCTTGATGTTGTTTGCGCGGTCAAGAGCGACAAGAGGGAGGGGGTTGTCTTCGTCGGCAGCGTGCCAGTCTCTGGCACTGCCCTGCGGGTCGCTGTCGACGATCAGCACCCGCTTCCCTGTCTCATAGAGTCCTCGTGCGAGATTCGTACTCAAAGTGGTTTTCCCGCACCCGCCCTTGGGGTTCAGGATCGAGATCACTGTCATAGCTTTACCTTTGGCTCGTTTGAAACTTTGAGTAAAACAGTTTTCACACTTTTTCAACTATGAGACTTTGAGTGACTACGGCCTGCCGCGCTTCTCGTATACTTTCCGGCAGAAGCCGAGGAAGGCCGCATCAGGGTTCCGAGGTGCTTCCGTCATCCAATCACGCCATTCCTGCTCAAG
>PDWJ01004516.1_pt1 | contig 12222 bp, 12 predicted proteins | sample 1430881 | NCBI WGS metagenome assembly PDWJ01 (sample SAMN01162460, study PRJNA174530) | Oral metagenome, whole genome shotgun sequencing project. | biome: Marine environment; feature: Marine mammal; material: Swab sample of the gingival sulcus; isolation source: swab sample of gingival sulcus... | reverse complement strand
GGAAAACTTGGAAATAGCTGGCTAATCCCTGCGTTTTCCGCCTCGAATTAGCGAATTCTGTCTCAGCGAAAATTCCACTCAGACTTATTCAGAGATTCCATAAGCAATCTCGAGCTATGCGGATAGTCCAGAAACAGGCCTGTTCAGCTCCATAAAAATAAAGCTACCAGCAAACACGGGGGACGTCATGTCTAAAAACATTGAATCCATACTGACTGAAAAACGCCACTTTGAACCCAGCGCCGAATTCAGCGCCCAGGCGAACATCAAGCACGAGCAACTGGCCGCGCTGCACGCCAGGGCCGAGCGCGACTACGAGGGCTTCTGGGCTGATTTGGCGCGCGAGCATCTGCACTGGAGCAAGGACTTCAGCGAGGTGCTCGACGACAGCCGCGCCCCTCACTACCGCTGGTTTGGCGATGGTGAGCTGAACGTCTCCTACAACTGTCTGGATCGCCATCTGGCCGAGAGAGGCGACAAGACCGCTATTATCTTTGAAGGTGAGCAAGGCGATACACTGCGCCTGAGCTATACCGAGCTGCACCGCGAGGTCTGCCGCTTTGCCAATGTCCTCAAAGGCCGGGGCATTACCCAGGGCGACCGCGTGGTGCTGTATATGCCGATGACCCACCAGGCGATTATTGCCATGCAGGCCTGCGCCCGCATCGGCGCGATTCAGTCGGTGGTGTTTGGCGGCTTCTCTGCTGAGGCGCTCAAGGATCGCATTGAAGACAGCCAGGCCTGCGCCGTGATCACCGCCGATGGCGGCACGCGCGGCGGCGGCATTGTGACGCTGAAAGACACCGTGGATCAGGCGCTGGCAATGGGTGGCGCCAGCGTTGCATCGGTGCTGGTATTTCGCCGCAGCGGCCAGCCCGTTGCCCTGCAGGAAGGCCGCGACTACTGGGTGGATGAGCTGCTGGCAACGGTGGACGCGCACTGCCCGGCGACCTCGCTCAACGCCGAGCACCCGCTGTTTTTGCTCTATACCTCCGGCTCCACCGGCAAGCCCAAGGGCATTCAGCACGCCAGCGCGGGCTATCTGCTCAATGCCGTTATCACCAACCAGTGGGTGTTTGATCTAAAGGACGACGACATCTTCTGGTGTACCGCCGATGTCGGCTGGATTACCGGCCACAGCTATGTCAGCTTTGGCCCGCTGGCCGCCGGCGGCACGGTGCTGGTCTACGAGGGCGCGCCGCTCGTGCCCGATGCCGGGCGCTTCTGGCGCATGGTGCAGGATCACCGCGTCAGCATCTTCTACACCGCGCCGACGGCGATACGCGCCCTGATGAAGTACGGCGACACCTTCCCCCAGGCCTACGATTTAAGCTCGCTGCGCCTGCTCGGCACCGTGGGCGAGCCAATTAACCCGGAAGCCTGGATGTGGTATCACCATGTGATTGGCCAGGCGCGCTGCCCGGTGGTCGATACCTGGTGGCAGACCGAGACCGGCGCCAATATGATTGCCCCCCTGCCCGGCGTCACCCCGACCAAGCCCGGCTCCTGTACCCTCCCCCTGCCCGGCATTATGGCCGATATTGTTGACGACGACGGCAACAGCATCAGCGACCCGCATCAGGGCGGCTATCTGGTGATTAAAAAGCCCTGGCCGTCGATGCTGCGCAATATCTGGGGTGACGAGCAGCGCTACAAGGACACCTACTGGCCGATGTTTGATGGTCGCTACTATCTGGCAGGCGACAGCGCGCACAAGGACGAGGACGGCTGCTTCTGGATACTCGGGCGGATTGATGATGTTGTCAACGTCTCGGGGCATCGCCTCGGCACGATGGAGATAGAATCCGCACTGGTCGCCCACCCCAAGGTTATCGAAGCCGCCGTGGTCGGCGTGCCCCACGATGTCAAGGGCGAGTCGCTGGCCTGCTTTGTCGTGCTCAAGGGCGAGCGCCCCGCCAACGGCAGCGATAAGGCACTGGACGGTGAGCTGCGCGACTGGGTTGGCGGGCAGATCGGCTCTATCGCCAAGCCCGACACCCTGCGCTATGCGGATAACCTGCCCAAGACCCGCTCGGGCAAAATTATGCGCCGCCTGCTGCGCTCACTGGCGCGCGGTGAGGCCATCACCGGCGACACCTCCACCCTGGAGAACGCCGGCATCCTCGAACAGCTCAGAGGGGAAGTGTAAATACGTCCTGTGGTAGCCTATCCGCATTATACTTTTCAGCAGCAGGCCGCCGCGCCTGCGGCACTTTTCACAACACCGGAGTCAGCACAGTTTGAACGCCATCAATACCCTGCCCGCCCTTGCCGCTGTACTGCTCAGCGCTTGCAGCCTGTATCAGCCCGCCCCCGCCGCGCCACAGGGGGTGTATATCAACCCGCACAGCGCCACGCCGCCCAGCTGCCAACAGCTGCAACAGCAGATTGATACCCTGGAACAAGCCCCGCGCACCGATGTCTACAACCCCGGCCTCAGCAACGCGGGAACGCCCTTTGCCTTTAAAAATGCCAATACCGACAGCCTCAAACAGCTCAAGCGCCGCGCCGCCCGGCAGGGCTGCTACGACCGCCCCGCGCACAGCGCACCGAGTACGCCTGTCGGCAAGGCCACGCGCCTCAGCTTTGAGCAGTGCTTCCAGCAGTGCCAGCGCCTGACCAAGCGCAGCGCCGAACAGTGCTTCGATAGCTGCAAGTAGACAGCGCGGCACAGACTATCCGCATACACGGCTATGCGGATAGCCTGGTCGGCCTGTTCAGCACCACCAGCGCCAGCCGCCGCTACAACCCAAGTGCATAGGTCTTATCCAGGTACGCCAGTATCGCCTTGGAGTCAAACAGTGCGGTGTCGGTGTTCGGGTCTTGCAGAAACGGCACTTGCACCCGACCGTGAGCGGCGAGGAAGTCGGCGCGTTTAGTGTTCGGCAGCGGCTGGTATTTGCCCAGGCTCAAGTGCATCGCCGCCAGCCCCATATCGGAGGCTTTCTGCTTGCTCAGGTTAATCAGCTGGTAGGCAATTTCCAGCTCGCACAGCCGCTCGCGCACCAGGCGACTAAACGGGCTGGACTCAAAGCCGTACAGGATCAGCAGCTGCTTTGCAGCCTTGGCCGGACACGCGCGTGTACCGGCGTACTTGCGCAGGGCGTCGACGCGCTCTGACTGCTGCAAATTTTTCCCCTCGGGGCGCAGCGCATCAGGGGTCTGGCGCTGGCCGTACTGGGTGAATAAATAGTCAACAATCGCCGCGCTGCCACTGAGCGTGGTGTCGCTATTGGGGTCGAACAGGGCGGGCAGTACCGTGGTCCCCACGGTCGCTTGCATTTTCTCGGCGTAGCGCTGGCCGCCCTCGGGGCGGGGATAAATCACCGCGTCCAAATCCAGCTCGCTCAAGGCCTCGCGGACAAAGCGGCACTGCGCGCAGCCCTCGCGATCAAACAGCAGCAGTGACTGCGCCGGGTACGCGGTGGCATAGGGGCGCGAGCTGGTGCCGCGCCACTTGCGCGCCGTGGAGGCGCGGGTGGAATTAACGATATTCAAAAAGTGTTGCATGGTTTGCTCCGATTTATTTAAGGAAGCGCTAAATAAGCCCTTATTGGACTATCCGCATTAAGCAAGATCAAGCACTTGTGCTATGCGGATAGTCTGTGGAAGCCGGTGTTCAGAGCTTCCTCAAAACAAGTATTGGCTACAGAGCATACTCGTAAGTACCGCCCTTATCGAGGCCGCGCTGATACGCGGGGCGCTGTTGCATGCGCTGCACATAGGCGGCGATATGCGGATAGTCTGTGCCGGCACCCTTGCTCACCGCCGCCTCCAGCGGGAACAGCATTTGCACATCTGCACCGCTGAGCTTGTCGCCGACAAAGTACTCCCTGCCCTGCACATGCTGTTCGACAAAGGCGAGGTTATCCGCCACATTGGGGCCGACATAGGCCTTTATCGCTTCATTGGCAATGCCCCTGGCCACCGGGCGCGCAATAAACGGCATGGGCGCGTTTTTTATCGTGTCAAAAACCAGCTGCATCACCAGAAACGGCATCAGCGTACCCTCGGCATAGTGCAGCCAGTACTGATACTGGCGCTGCTGCTCGCTGCCGGGCTTGAACGCCCACGGCTTGCCGCCGTAAGTCTGGATCAAATACTCGACAATCGCCCCCGACTCGGCCACGGTAATATCGCCATCGCTAATCACTGGCGACTTGCCCAGCGGGTGAACCGCGCGCAGGCTCGCTGGCGCCAGCTGGGTCTTGGGGTCGCGCTGGTAGTGCTTGACGGTGTAATCCACGCCCAGCTCTTCGAGCAGCCACAAAACGCGCTGCGAGCGGGAGTTATTCAAATGGTGTACGGTAATCATTGGTCAGGCTCCAGGGGTTATCAATAGCGGTACAGTTTAAGGAAGCTATGAATAAGTCTGAGTGGAATTTTCACTGAGACGGGATTCGCTAATTCTAGGCGGAAAACGCCGGGATTAGCCAGCTATTTCCAAGTTTTCCAACGCAGAAGTAGCGGATTATGGCCAGTGAAAAACCGCTCACGGCTTGTTCAGCGCTTCCTTGGCAAAGCGGCCAGTCTATTGTGCAAACAGAATTTAAGGTATGGTTGCGGCCATGAAAAAACCGACTCGCAAGGGCGCGCGCAAGCCCAAAACTGTTGATAGCCTGCTGCACGCCCGCTGGGTGGTGCCGGTGGATAATGACAATACGGTGCTGGAGCAGCACAGCGTGGCGATTGCGGATGGCAAGATAAAGGCGATTCTGCCCACGGCGGCGGCGCGGCAAAAATACTGCGCCGAGGACACTCGCGAGCTGGGCGAGCACGTCCTGATACCGGGGCTGATTAACGCCCACGCCCACTCGGCCATGACGCTGCTGCGCGGCATTGCCGATGACTTGCCGCTGATGGAGTGGCTGGAGCAACATATCTGGCCGGCGGAAGCGCAGTGCGTCAACGAGCAATTTGTCGCCGACGGCACGCGCCTGGCGATTGCGGAGATGCTCAAATCCGGCACGACGACCTTTGCCGATATGTATTTCTTTCCCAATATCGTCGCCCGCGAAGCGCGCAGTGCGGGGATGCGCGCCTGCGTTGGCCTGATTGCGATTGATTTCCCCACGGTCTGGGCCAAGGATGCCGCCGAGTACATCAGCAAGGGCGTGGCGCTGCACGACACCTACAAGCACGATGCCCTGATCAGCACCATGTTTGCCCCCCACGCGCCCTATACCGTGTCGAACGACTCGCTGCAAAAAATCACCAGCCTCGCCGCCGAGCTGGAGATTCCGATTCAGATGCACATCCATGAAACTGCTGGTGAAGTTGCCGCCGCCGAGGCGCAACACGGCGAGCGCCCATTGGCGCGCCTGCAGGCGCTGGGCATGCTGTACCCCGAGCTGATGGCCGTGCACATGACCCAGCTGACTGATGATGAAATCCGCCAGCTCAAGCACAGCAAGGTGCATGTGATCCACTGCCCGGCGTCGAATATGAAGCTGGCCTCGGGCATCTGCCCCACTACACGCCTGCTTGAGGCCGGGGTCAATGTTGCCCTGGGCACGGACAGCGCGGCCAGCAATAACGATTTGAGCATGCTCGGCGAGATGCGCAGTGCCGCGCTGCTGGCGAAAGTCAGCACCGGCGAGGCCACCGCGCTGAGCGCCCACACGGTGCTGCGCATGGCCACGCTAAACGGTGCGAAGGCGCTGGGTATCGACGCGCTCACCGGCAGCCTGAAAAGGGGCAAGGCCGCCGATATCACCGCCATCGACCTGAACCGCATCAACACCCAGCCGGTGCACTGCCCGGTCGCGCAGATTGTCTACGCCGCCAGCCGCGAGCAGGTCAGCGATGTCTGGGTCAACGGCCAGGCGCTGCTGCGCGAGCATCAACTCACCGGTTTTAACGAGCAGCATTTGTTGCAGACGGCGGCGCAATGGCAGGGTAGAATTGCCGCAAGCCAAACTGACAAGCCCACATCATGAGCAATGTAGACCCCGCTGAAATAGAAAAATTTAACGCCGTTGCCGCCCACTGGTGGGATATGCACGGCGAGTTCAAACCCCTGCACGACATCAACCCCCTGCGCCTCAGCTATATTATTGAACGCTGTGCGGGGCTGGCGGGCAAGAAGGTACTGGATGTCGGCTGTGGCGGCGGTATTCTCAGCGAGAGCATGGCGGCCAGCGGCGCCGATGTCACCGGGATTGATTTAAGCCCCGAGGCACTGCACGTCGCCCGCCAGCACCTGAACGAGTCGGGGCACAGCATCGACTACCGCCAGGTGCCTGCCGAGCAGCTCGCCGAGACCCTGCCCGAGCAGTTCGATGTCGTCACCTGCATGGAGATGCTGGAGCACGTCCCCGATCCCGGCGCGGTGATTGCCGCCTGCGCCCGGCTGGTCAAGCCCGGCGGTCATGTGGTGTTCAGCACCATCAACCGCAATCCCAAGGCCTTTCTGTTTGCGATTGTCGGTGCCGAGTATGTGCTCAATCTGGTGCCGCGTGGCACCCACGAGTACCAAAAGTTTATCCGCCCCTCCGAGCTGGCCGAGTGGGTCGAGACCGCCGGCCTGCAACGCCACCACACCACCGGGCTGCACTACAACCCGCTCAGCAAGCACTACTGGCTGGCGGACAATGTCGATGTCAACTATCTGATGCACACCAGCAAGGCCTGAGGCAAGCCGCTTCATGGACGCCAAACTGCTGCTGCTCGACCTCGATGGCACCCTGATGGACACCGCGATTGACCTGGTCGAATCCGTGCAAATCCTCCGCCAGCGCCACGGCCGCCCGCGCCTGCCCTGGGCAACGCTGCGCCCCGCCGTGCCCGAGGGCAGCGCCGCCCTGGTGCAGGCGGGCTTTGCCGACATCCAGCAGCCCGACACGCTGGAGACACTGCGCGAGGAGTTGCTGGCGATTTACCAGCAGCAACTCAGCCACAATCCGGTCATCTTCGACGGCCTCGATGGCGCCCTGCAACAGTGGGAGGCGAGCGGCAAGCCCTGGGGCATTGTCACCAACAAGCCGCGCTTTCTCACCGAGCCGCTGCTACAGACTATCCGCATTGACCAGCGCATTGCCGTGCTGGTCTGCGGCGACGACTTGCCGCACTGCAAGCCCCAGCCCCAGCCGCTGCTCCACGCCGCCGCGCAGCTGGGTATCGCCGCAGAGCACTGCGTCTATCTGGGCGATGACCGCCGCGATGTAATCGCCTGCCGCGCCGCCAATATGCCCGTGCTGGTCGCCGCCTATGACTACCTTCCGGCGGGCGAAGACCCCGCCGACTGGGATGCGGATGGTCTGCTGGAGCAGCCCGCGCAGCTGCTCGCCGCTATCGCCCGTATTCAATCCGGCACTCAAGCCAACAACCCCCGGCAACCCGTATGAACGAAACCAGCCAGTACAGCACCCTGCTCCCGATTGCCCTCGCGATTATCGGCCTGCTCGCCGGCTTTGCCCTGGGCTGGCTGCTGCGCCAGGTCGAGCTGGTCAAACTGCGTGCAGAGCTGGACAAGCAACAGGCGCTGCACGGTGAGAAGCTCGCCACCCTGGAGCAGGCCAACCACCAGCTGAAAGACAGCTTTGCCGCCCTCAGCCAGTCCGCGCTCAAGGACAACCGCGACACCTTTATGCAAATGGCCGAGCAACACCTCAAGCACCAGCAAGTGCTGGCACAGGGCGAGATGGACAAGCGCCAGCAATCCATTGCCAGCATGGTTGACCCCATCAAGGAAGCGCTGAACAAAACCGGGCAACAGCTGCAGAGCATGGAAAAGGAACGCGCCGCCAGCCTCGGCTCCCTGACCCAGCAACTGCACGCCGTGGCGGAAACGCAAAACCTGCTGCAAGCCGAAACCCGCAACCTGGTCACCGCCCTGCGCCGCCCCGAAGTGCGCGGGCAATGGGGCGAGATCACCCTCAAGCGCCTCGCCGAGCTGGCCGGGATGGTCGAGTATTGCGACTTTACCGAGCAGACCTCGGTGCGCTCGGAAGACGGCCTGCTGCGCCCGGACATGGTCGTGCGCATGCCCGACCAGCGCGAGCTGATTATTGATGCCAAAACCCCGCTGGATGCCTATCTCAGCGCCGTGCAGGCCGACAGCGACGAGCTGCGCAAGCAGGCGCTGCAGCAACACGCCGGCATCGTGCGCAAGCGCGTGCGCGAGCTGGCGCAGAAAAAATACTGGGATCAATTCGAAAACGCCCCGGACTATGTGGTGCTGTTTATCCCCGGCGACCAGTTCCTCGCCGCCGCGCTGGAAGTGGACAGCGAGATTATGGAATACGCCCTCGGCAACCAGGTGATTCTCGCCACCCCGACCAGCCTGATTGCCCTGCTGCGCGCCGTCGCCTTTGGCTGGCGGCAACAGGCCGTGGCAGAAAATGCCGAGAAAATCCAAAAGCTCGGCGAAGACCTGTACAACCGCGTCACCGTCTTTAGCGAGCACTTGAGCAAAATGGGAGCGAGCCTCGGCAAAACCGTGGACTTCTTTAACAAGGCGGTGGGCAGCATGGACAGAAACGTGCTCCCCGGCGCGCGCAAATTTATCGAACTGGGCATCGAGGAAAAGAAAAAGCTCAATGAACCAGACCCCATAGAAACCCAACCCCGCAACGTGGAGGCTGCCAAAGAGGCGCGCTAAACCAACCCGTTTTCAGACTATCCGCATAGCTTAATTGAACCATCTTGCCGAATGCGGATAGTCTAAAAACGGCCTGCTCAACGCCTTCTTGAGAAGATCATGGAAAAGTCACAAGCCATACAACATGCCTACCAGCACTGCCTGAACCTGGCGGCCAGCCACTACGAAAACTTCCCCGTCGCCTCGCGGCTGCTGCCCGACAAAACCCGCCGGCCGGTGGCCGCCATCTACGCCTTTGCCCGCCGCGCCGACGATATCGCCGACGAGGGCGAGCTGCCGCCGCAGGAGCGTCTGCGCCAGCTGGAGCAACTGGAGGCACAGCTCGACGCACTCGCCAGCGGTACACTCAGCAGCGACGACCCGGTGCTGATAGCGCTGGCCGACACCATCGAGCAGCACGCCCTGCCGCTGTCGTTGTTCAAGGATCTGCTCAGTGCCTTTAAACAGGATGTCACCACCACCCGCTACGACAACATCGACGCCCTGCTCGACTACGCGCGCCGCTCCGCCAACCCGGTGGGTCGGCTGATGCTGCACCTGACCGGCAACGCCAGCGACATCAACCTGGCCGATTCCGACAAGGTCTGCTCGGCTCTGCAACTGATTAACTTCTATCAAGACATCCAGCAGGATATTAACGAAAACGACCGCCTCTACATCCCCCTTATCGAGCTGGAATCCTACGAGCTCGGCCCCGAGGATATCCGCATGCAAAACCAGGGCGCGGCGATGCAGGCACTGCTGCAGTTCCAGTTTCACCGCGCCCAAAAAATGCTCCGCGACGGCGCCGCGCTGGGCAGCCGCCTGCATGGCCGCGTTGGCTTTGAAATCCGCATGATTATCGCCGGTGGCCTGTGCATCTGCGACAAGCTTATCCACCAGGACGACCTCTACTCCCGCCCCCGCCTCAACAAGCGCGACTGGCTGCGCATCCTGCTCTACGCCCTGTTCAAGCGCCAACCGCGCCATCACCGCGATACTCAGGAAAGCTAGGAAGCTCTGATTAAGCCCCTCTCCCAAAGGAAGAGAGGGTCTCTCCGTATCATATTTGCGTTAATCCGTATGCCTGTCCTGGCCAAACAACCCGGTTGACAGGTAGCGGTCGCCACGGTCGCAGATAACGCAGACGACCAGGGCATTCTCAACCGCGCGGGCGACTTTGATCGCGGTGGCTACAGCGCCGCCGGAGGATATGCCGCAGAAAATGCCCTCTTCTGCCGCCAGGCGCAAGGTGGTCTGTTCGGCTTCCTGCTGGCTGACTTCGAGAATCTGGTCGATATGCTTGTCGGTAAAAATATCGGGCAGGTACGCTGCTGGCCATTTGCGGATGCCGGGGATGCTGGCATCATCCGCAGGCTGGATGCCGACCACCTGGATGGCGGGGTTTTGCTCCTTGAGATAGCGGGATACGCCGACGATAGTGCCGGTAGTGCCCATGGCGCTGACAAAGTGGGTCAGCTTGCCGCCCGTATCCCGCCAGATTTCCGGGCCGGTGCCGGTGTAGTGCGCCAGCGGGTTATCCGCATTGGCAAACTGGTTGAGCTGCTTGGCCTCGCCCTTGGTCTGCATGGCCTGCGCCACATCGCGCGCGCCTTCCATACCCGCCGCCTGACTGACCAGCACCACCTTGGCACCGAAGGCGCGCATGGTATCGATGCGCTCCTGGCTGGCATTTTCCGGCATGATCAAGGTCATATGATAACCCTTGATAGCCGCCGCCATGGCCAGGGCAATGCCGGTGTTGCCGCTGGTCGCCTCGACCAGATGATCGCCCGGGGCAATCTCGCCGCGCTGCTCGGCGCGGCTAATCATGGAGATCGCCGGGCGATCCTTGACGGATCCGGCAGGGTTGTTACCCTCAAGCTTCATCAGCAAGGTACTGCTGCCCAAATCGGCCATACGCTGCATGCGCACCAACGGGGTTTTGCCAATAAAATCTTCAATGGTGGGAAAGTGCATGGTAGTGTTCCTGAGGGCAGAGGCCAGATACAATGGCCGCATTATATCCAAACAGCGAGAACCGCGACCAGCTCCCTATGACCAAGACTGCCCCTTATCTGTTAAACCTGCTGATTCTGGCGAGCCTGTTTAGCAGCCGTGCGGCTGTGGCCGACACCGAAGCGGCCTATTTGCAGGATTTTCCGGTTATTCTCGCCGCCTCGCGCCTGCAGTACCTGGCAGTCTCCGGATCAGTGACCGCGAAGAGCAGGAGCTGGCAGGGTGATAGCGGCACCAAGCGCGGCTCGCCGCATAATACTGGCAAAAAAACCCTGAAAGTGGGTTTTGGTATTCACAATCTCGGCAATCGGGACTATGCTGATTATCATCCTCGCAACCCCGCTGAATTGAGCAGTTATTTCAGATTGGGGCTGGACTTTTAAAACGGACACAGACGGGCTGGATGCACTTTTTTAATCGACAAGTCGTACTGCGAATCACGGCACTGCTGTGCTGTATTGCGCTCTATCTACCTGCGCTCTGCCACGCCGAGGATGCCACTGCGCAAGCGCCGCTGTTAATTATTACCGACAGCCAGGAGCAAGTGCACTATCGCGGCATATTGGACAGCCTGCACAACCGGCTTGGCAATGACTTCAGCATCCGCGTGCTCAATGCCGGTCAGCGCGCAGAGATTACTCGCCACCTCTCCAAGCAGCCCACTGGCTGCGTGTTATCCATCGGGCCACTCAGCTTTGATGCCATCAGCCAGGAGCCACCCGCGCACTGCCGTCTGGCACTGTTGATTTCCAAATATCGCTTTGCCCGCGCCCCGGCCAGGTATCGCCAGCAAAGCTCGGCAATTTTTATCAACCAACCGCTGGAGCGCATCACCCGCGTTGCCCGGCAAACCCTGAAGCGCGCGCGCCAGGCTGCGATTATTATCTCGCGCGATTGGCCAGAGACCTTGAGCTTCGGCTCGTCGGATATGGATTTGTATATCAAGCGTATCAAGCCCGGCGATTCGGTCGTTGACACCTTTCGCCAGGCCGGCCGCCACGCGGATTTTATTATCGCCCTGCCCGATGACGAGGTTTACAACCGCAGCAATATCAAGAGCATTCTCCTCACCACTTACAAGGCCAAAGTCCCGCTGATTGGCTACTCCGAGGCGCTATCCCGCGCCGGTGCGCTGATTTCTGTCTACACACCGCCACAGTACCTGGGCAAACAAGCCGCCGAGTGGTTGATCAGCAACCAGCAACAACCCGCCAGTCAAGCGGCCAGCGCCTTTGCCGCGCCACCGCGCTACTACCGGGTTGCCATCAATGCCAAGGTCGCCCACTCTTTGGGCACTGCCCTGCGCGACGACGCTGTTCTTGCTCAAGGTATCCGCGAGGACAGCGATGAATAACTGGCCCCTGCAAAAGCGTCTGCTGTTAATCACCCTGCTGCCCCTGCTGATGGTGATGCTGGTATTGTCCTTTTACTATTTGCGCAACAGTGTCAATGCCATGCGCGAGCAGATGTTTGAACAGGGTCAACTGCTCGCCTCACAGCTTGCACCCGCCGCAGAGTACGGGGTGATTGCTGGCAATCACCGTTCGCTCCAGCGCATTACGCAAAAACTGCTGGAACACGATGGTGTCAGCAGCGTGGAAATTCTTGACCACAAGCGGCAG
>PDWJ01005403.1_pt1 | contig 12224 bp, 9 predicted proteins | sample 1430881 | NCBI WGS metagenome assembly PDWJ01 (sample SAMN01162460, study PRJNA174530) | Oral metagenome, whole genome shotgun sequencing project. | biome: Marine environment; feature: Marine mammal; material: Swab sample of the gingival sulcus; isolation source: swab sample of gingival sulcus... | reverse complement strand
GATAACCATAACAACCAATGCAAAAAAGAAGATGCTCGAAATTACAGATAATGGTAAAGGGATTAGTAAAGAGGTTGAAGAAAAACTGTTTAGTCCGTTTTTTTCAAGTAAGCCGATGGGGCAGGGGTTAGGATTAATTTTTATTCGAGAAGTCTTATCGCAACATGATTGTCGCTACTCTCTACGCACTTATACGGATGGATTGACAAGGTTCCGGATATTTTTTGCGATTGCTTGAATTAAATTCATTTCGATTTAAACGGAAAACCGTTACTTTATGACCGGTTGGGAATGATTGAGGGAGCAAAAATACCTGTATTTTTCAGTTAGTAGTATACAAAAAGAGTGTGATTTTTGCCGACACTCGAAAATAAATTTGTATTTTTGAAATTTGAATAAAATTTAACTGCGGATTAAAAAATATATGGCTAAAAAGAAAGCAAACGAAAAACAAAAAAGCATAGAGGAAACACTATGGCAATCGTGTGATAAATTGAGAGGTGCGGTTGAGCCGGCAGAATATAAACACGTTGTACTTGGACTTTTATTCTTAAAATACGCAAGCGACCGATTTGAAGAACGCCGACAAGAATTGCTCGACGAGGGAAAAGAAAAATATGTGGAAATGAAAGATTTCTATAATATGAAAAATGTTTTTTTCTTAGAAGAAGAATCGCGTTGGAGTTTCATTCAAAAAAAAGCAAAACAAAGTGATATTGCTTTACATATTGATACCGCATTGCATCTAATAGAAAAAGATAATCCGGCTCTAAAAGGTGCATTACCGGATAATTACTTTTCTCGACTTGGACTTGATACAACCAAACTGGCATCCCTGATTGACAAAATAAACGAGATAAACACACTTGCAGATAAAGAGCAAGATATTGTAGGGCGTGTTTATGAATATTTTTTGCGAAAATTTGCAATTCAGGAAGGAAAAGGAAAGGGGGAGTTTTACACGCCAAAGACCATTGTAAACTTAATTGCCGAATTAATCGAGCCATACAAAGGAATTATTTATGACCCTTGTTGCGGTTCGGGTGGTATGTTTGTGCAGTCGGTTAAATTTATAGAAAGTCATCAGGGAAACAAAAAAGAAGTTTCCATTTACGGACAGGAATACACAAAAACAACTTACAAGCTGGCTAAGATGAACCTTGCCATTCGTGGCATTTCTGCAAATTTGGGTGAGGTTGATGCCGATACATTTGCAAAAGACCAACATAAAGACTTGAAAGCCGACTATATTATGGCTAATCCGCCTTTTAACCAAAAAGACTGGCGAGGCGATAAAGAATTGTTGGACGACCCGCGTTGGAACGGTTACGATGTACCCCCGAAAAGCAATGCCAATTATGCTTGGATTTTAAATATGGTAAGTAAACTATCCGAAAATGGAGTTGCCGGTTTTATTCTTGCAAATGGTGCTTTATCGGGCGGTGGCGAGGAATATAAAATCCGCAAAAAACTAATTGAAAACAATTTGGTAGAGGCAATTATTATTTTGCCACGAAATATGTTTTATACCACCGATATTAGTGTTACGCTATGGATTTTAAATAAAAATAAAAAAGAAAGAACCCTTGAAATAAATGGTAAAACAAAAAAATATCGTAACCGTGAAAAGGAGATTCTTTTTATGGATTTACGCCAAAAAGGAGTGCCTTTTGAAAAGAAATATACGCAATTCTCTAACAAGGAAATTAATAATTCATCATTATAAAGATGTTCCTGAATATTGTTACAGTGCAGATATTGAAGAGGTAAGAAAAAATGACTATTCACTTGTGCCGAGTAAATATATTGAATTTATCAACCGTGATGAAAATATTGATTTCGACAATAAAATGAAAACCTTACAAACAGAACTTTCAGCATTATTTGCCGAGCAAAGCAAGTCCGACGAGCAGTTAAAAAAAGTCTTTAAAGAGTTGGGGTATGCAATTAATTATGAATTGTGAATTATGATACCGTCCTATTGAACAAATAGAAAAAGAATTGAAAAGATGAGTACAGAAATACAAAAATACCAAGGCGATTTTGAAACCGTTTTAGTTTCTATTAAGCAAACGCAACAGCTAGTTTATAAGCAAGTAAATTCTTCTTTAATTATCTTGTATTGGAATCTTGGAAAATACATTTCTAATAAAGTGCAAACAAACGATTGGGGCAAAAGTGTAGTAAAAGTTTTAGCAAATTATCTTAAAGAAAAAGAGCCTAATCTTAAAGGGTTTTCAGATAAGAATTTGTGGCGAATGAAACAATTTTACGAAACCTATAAAAACTCTCCACACTGTGGCGAGAATTTAGAAAACACAAAACTGCCCACATTGTGGACAGAATTGAGTTGGTCGCATCATCGTAGAATAATGAGCCTGAAAACCGAAGAAGAACGCTTGTTTTACATCACTCTTTGTGCAAAACAAAAATATAGTGTTAGAGAATTAGAAAAATTAATCAATACGAGTACTTTTGAACGCACAATGATAGCGAATGAAAAGTTATCGGAACAGGTTAAAAAACTACCTCAAAATACTGAAAATGTATTTAAAGATACCTATGTTTTTGATTTTCTAAATATCCCTAAAATACACAAAGAAAAAGACTTACAAAAATCATTATTACTATCTCTAAAAGATTTTATTTTAGAATTAGGCACAGGTTTTTCTTTTATAGGCGAAGAATATCGTGTGCAAGTAGGTAATGAAGATTTTTATATTGATTTACTATTTTTCCATAGAGAATTACAATGTTTAGTTGCTTTTGAATTAAAAACCGATAAATTTAAACCTCAATTTATGGGGCAATTAGAATTTTATTTAGAAGCCCTTGACCGTAATGTGAAATTGCCACAAGAAAATCCAAGTATTGGCGTATTACTTTGCCGAGAAAAAGATGAAGAGGTGGTTAAATTTGCATTAAGTCGTTCATTAAGTCCTACGGTGGTAGCTGAGTACGAAACAAAACTTATCCCCAAAGAAGTTTTACAACGAAAATTAAACGAACTGTACAATTTAATTGAAAATTATTAATTATTAATTGAAAATGAACAACAAAAAAAATCAAATAATTATTTATAAAGGTTCAGACGGACTTTCGGAACTTGCGGTACGTTTAGAAAATGAAGATGTATGGCTAACACAAAAGCAATTAGTAGAATTGGTATCAAACAACCAAATCAAATGTTAGTAAGCATATTAGAAATATTTATGTTGATAAGGAATTAACATCGGAAGCAACTGTTCGGAAAATCCGAACAGTTCAAAGAAAAGGCAACCCATGAATACAAAAAATACAAAGCAAAAACATTAAATGCAGTAGAAAAAGATTACCTTAAAACAGTAAAGGCATTAGAAAAAAAGTAAAAAAAAATAAAAATGGCAAATAATAATTCTCAACTAAACAGATTAGGTAATTACATACAAGAGGTTAATGTTAGAAATACTGACTTGGCTGTGGATACTTTATTGGGAGTGAGTATTTCAAAAGAGTTTATTCCTTCCGTAGCAAATACAGTTGGAACAGATATGAAAAATTATAAAATTGTTTATAAAAATCAATTTGTTTATATTTCTGACACTTCAAGACGTGGTGATAAAATAGGAATTACAATATTGGAAGATTATGAAGAAGCAATTGTTTCACAAGCTTATACTGTTTTTGAAATTACAGATACAGAAAAACTTTTGCCCGAATATTTGATGATGTGGTTTCGCCGACCGGAATTTGACCGTTATGCTCGTTATAAATCACACGGGAGTGTAAGAGAAACATTTGATTGGGATGAAATGTGCGAAGTAAAACTACCCATTCCGAGCATAGAAAAACAACAGCAAATAGTAGATGAGTACAATTCTGTTACCAATCGAATAGCATTAAATGATAAAATCAACCAAAAATTAGAAGAAACGGCACAAACAATTTATAAACATTGGTTTGTCGATTTTGAATTTCCTGATGAAAATGGATTGCCGTATAAATCTAACGGTGGCGAAATGGTGTATAATGAGGAGTTGGATAGGGAGATTCCGCTGGGGTGGGAGGTTGTTGAGTTGGGTGAGATTGCAGAAATGAAATATGGCAAAGTGTTAAATTCTAATTTATTTGAGAAAGAAGGCTATCCTGTTTTTTCTGGATATGGAATAAGAGGTTATTATTCAGAGTATATGTATAAGGAGCCTCAAATTCTTGTATTATGTAGAGGGGTTAGTGGTACTGGTAGAGTTGAAATGTCGCCACCATATTCTTATATTACTAATCTCAGTATAATTGTTGAGTTAAATAATAAAGAACTGCTTAAATCTTATTTATATTATTATTTAAAAAATGAGAACCTTAGAAAACTTGATAGTGGTTCAGCACAATCTCAAATCACAATTAATGTTTTATATACATATAAAATTCTAGTTCCTTGTTTTGATATGTATAATGAATTTAGTAAAAAATTAGAAAAGATTAATAGATACAATGAAAATTTGGAAAAACAAAACCAGTATTTAGAAGAATTAAAAAGCCTGTTGTTGGCTAGAATGAGTGAGTAAAAAGTGAAATTATTATGAAAACAATGTTAAAAGAAAAAGGTTCTCAATGGCATAAATGGGATCTGCACATACATACTCCTGAATCGATTGTTCACAGGTATGGAGATAGCACTTCTGAAGAAATATGGGAAAAGTATATTTCTGATTTAGAAAATCTGCCGGAAGAATACAAAGTTATCGGAATTAATGACTATTTCTTTTTAGATGGATATGAGAGGTTATTAAAAGAGCAACAAGAAAATAACAGATTGCAAAATCTTGTTCTATTTCCTGTTGTAGAATTTAGAATTGAAAAATTTGCAGGTGTAGAATTTAAAAAGACTAAGAGAATAAATTTACACGTTATTTTTTCTCCAGAACTCACTATATCAACCATTAAAAGTCAGTTTCTAAATACGTTAGAGCAATATTATGTATTAGAAAAAAGTGGAGCAAAGTGGCAAAGAGCAATCACAAGAGAAAGTATAGAAGAATTAGGAAAAGAAATAAAATCTTCTGTATCACAAGAGGAATTGAGCAAATATGGTTCTGATTTAGTTGAAGGTTTTAATAATCTTAATGTTGATGAAAAAGTAATATTGAATTCCTTAGATAAGGATTGTTTCAAAGACAAATATTTAATTGCAATTGGAAAAACTGAATGGGACGAATTAAAATGGTCAGATTCTTCTATTGCAACAAAAAAGACAATTATTAATCAGGCAGATATTGTTTTCACAGCTTCTGAAAATTTAGAGACATTTTATGATGCAAAGAGTAAATTAAAAGAAAATAAAGTTAATGATTTTCTATTTGATTGTAGTGATGCTCATTCTTTTTCATCTGATAGAAATGAAAAAGATAGAATAGGAAATTGTAATAATTGGATTAAATCAGACATTACTTTTAAAGGACTTAAACAAGTACTTATAGAAAAAGATAGATTATTTGTAGGAGAAAAACCTGAAATTATAGATAGGGTTTTATCAAATAGAACAAAGTATATTAAAACTGTAAATATTGATAAAATTGATAGTTATAACGGTGAATATGGAACTTGGTTTGAAAATATAAGTATTCCTTTAAATAGTGAATTAGTTGCAATTATTGGAAATAAAGGAAGTGGTAAGAGTGCTTTGGCTGATATGATTGCTTTATGTGCTAATTATAAAAATCATTCTGATTTTTCATTTCTAAAAAAAGGTAAATTTAGAGATGGAAAACACGCTAAAAACTTTAATGCAAAATTAATTTGGGAAAGTAATACTGAAAATTTTAAAAAACTAGATGACGAATCAAGTGATGGAGTGGAATTAGTTAAGTATTTGCCACAAGGTTATTTTGAGCGTTTAACAAATGAGATAGATTCTATTGCAGACTTTCAACGAGAAATAGAGAATGTCGTTTTTACTCACATAAAAGATGATGATAAAGTCGGATATTCTTCTTTTAGTAAACTAATTGATGATAAGAAGAAAACAGTTAATTACAAAATTAATAGTTTGAAAGAAAGATTGCAATCAGTTAATGAGGATATTATTGCAAAAGAAAGAAAATTAAATATTGATTACTCTCAAGAATTAAAAAATAAGATTGAACAGAAGAAACAGGAGTTGTCTGCTTTGATAGAACCTGTTGAAGTTAAAAATCCTAATACAGACCCAAATATAACAAAAGAAAATCAAGAAAATTCTGAAAAAATAACGCAACTAAAAGAGGAAATTAGTAAATTAGAAGAAAACATCAATACCAAACAAGCAGAAAAGCAACGACTAATATTAGAAAGTAACAAAATAAAAGAACTTAAAGAGTTAATACAAAGCAAAGAAAAAGATTTAGAATACTTTAAGCAGGAACAATCTTCTATTCTAGCAGAATTTGAGTTGATTTTTGATAATATTGTTCAATACAAATTCGATTATTTGAGTATTGATTTAATTCTACAAGAAAAACAAGATGAAATAAATAAAATAAAAATTGAAATTGGAGAAATACCTTCTGTTGATGTAGAGCAAAACATCTCTTTGTCGAAGAAAATAGAAATTAAAAAGACAGAATTAAAAGCAATCCAAGAAAAATTAGGTAAAGAAGAGAAAGAATATCAAAAATATTTAGAACTTAAAAAAGTATGGGAAACTAATAAAAATAATATTATTGGAGATGATAAAACTCCAAATACATTAAAATGTTTAGAAAAAGAATTAAAGTATGTAACTGAAAATTTACAGCAAGATATTGATGATTTAAAAGAAAACAGAATTGATTTATCAAAACAAATTTTTGAGGCAATGAATTCTGTTTTGAATGTTTATACAGAAGTAAAATCAAGTATAGATAAAATTATTTCAGATAATGAAAAATTATTAGGAGAATATAAAATCAGTATTGATGCTTCTTTTGTATTAAATACAAACTTCGTTAGTAAATTTCTATCATATATTTCTTTAAATAGAGTAGGAACATATTATGGAAAAGATAACGCTGATAAGCAAATAAGAAAAATAATTGAAGATGTAGATTTTAATAAGTTTGACTCTGTAAAAGAGATGTTAGAAAAAATTATTGAATCTTTATTTAAAAATTTAAATAAAGACAATGAACCAACGCATATTTCTAATCAAGTAAATGAAATTTCTGATTTATATGAATATTTATTCTCTCTAAATTTTATAGAATACAACTATCAACTTAAACAAGGTGGAAAAACTTTACAACAACTATCACCGGGAGAAAAAGGAGCATTGTTATTAATATTTTATTTATTGTTAGACAATAATGATATTCCTTTGATAATAGACCAACCTGAAGATAATTTGGATAATGATAGTGTAGCAAATATTTTAGTTCCATTTATAAAGAGGGCAAAAAGTAAAAGACAGATTATTTTAGTAACTCATAATCCTAATCTTGCTGTTGTAGCCGATGCAGAACAAATTATTTATGTTGAATTGGATAAAAAAAATAGTAATAAATTTTCTTTTAAATCAGGGGCAATTGAAAATCCTGAAATAAATAGATGTATTGTGAAAGTTTTAGAGGGGGCAATGCCTGCGTTTAATAATAGAAAATATAAATGTTTTGATAAATAATGCCCGAAATAAACCGCATAGAATACAAAGAAAAATTAAGCAAAGACCTTGATATATAAAAAGATGAAATTATTATTTTGAATGATGGGAAAGGTGGCAATATTAATGGCAATGGAAATGGGGGCTTTCGTACAGACAGGGCATGCCCTGTCTACAATGAACAAACAAAATGAACAGAAAATATCAAAATAAATATCGCATACCATCGGCACGATTACCCCATTGGGATTATCGTAACGCAGGTGCATATTTTATAACCATTTGTACCACAAATAGAAATCATTATTTTGGCGAGGTGCAAAATGGTAAAATGATATTATCGCAAATCGGGATAATTGCAAATATTTTGTGGTACGAAATAAAAAATCATTACAATAATATGGAATTGGGCGAATTTGTGATTATGCCCAATCACATTCACGGAATTATCATTTTGAATGATGATGGTGGTGGCAATATTGATTACGATGGAAATGGAAATGGGGATACCGTAGAGACAGGGCATGCCCTGTCTCTACAATCGCAATCGCAATCAAAAAATAAAATAAATCGTTATCAAAATATTGGTAAAAATTCTATTTCATCAATTGTCGGTTCGTACAAATCCGCCGTTACCAAACACGCACATCGTTTGGGTTTTGATTTTGCATGGCAAACACGATTTTATGACAATATTATTAGAAACGAAAAATCATTTAACAATATTTCGGAATATATTGTAAACAATCCCGAGAAATGGGTGCAAGATAAATTTTATTATGAATGGTGAATTATAAATTATGAAACGGGAGAATGTTATAAAAGAAAAAAGTTTTGATTTTGCTTTAAGAATAGTTAATTTGTACAAATTTTTATGTGAAAAAAAAAGAGAATTTGTATTAAGTAAACAACTACTGAGAAGTGGTACAGCAATTGGTGCTTTGGTACGAGAGGCAGAACACGCTGAAAGCAAAATGGATTTTATTCATAAAATGGCAATTGCTCAAAAAGAAGCAAACGAAACAGATTATTGGATAGACCTTTTGCATAAATCCGGTTATTTAGATGAAAAGCAATATCAATCGATAAATAACGATATACAAGAGCTTTTGAAAATAATCTCATCAATAATAATAACAACAAAGAATAATTTATAATTCACAATTTACAATTAAAAAAAATGAAATTCACAGAAGAAAAACTTGAACAGGCTTTTATAGAACTTTTAGAGCAAGAAGGCTATCAGCACACATTGGGTGCAAATATAGAACGCGCAGATGATGAGGTCATTATAAGAGATGATTTACGTACTTTTCTGAAAAATAGATATTCTTCTGAAAATATTACTGATACGGAAATAGAACAAATTATTCTTAAACTAACTTCATTATCGGATTCTGATTTATACGAAAGCAACAAAATCATAATGCGTTGGCTTGCTGACGGCTTTATTTTAAAAAGAGAAGACCGCCGGCAAAAAGACATATTCATTGAATTAATTGATTATAAAGGACTACAAACACAGCGAAAAAGCCGAAATTTGGATACTATTGTTGCCGAACCTGAAACAGAATATGATACAGACCTAAATATATATAAATTTGTAAATCAACTTGAAATAACAGGAACGGAAAAGCGTATTCCTGATGGAATAATTTATATAAATGGTATTCCGGTTGTTGTTTTTGAGTTTAAAAGTGCCATTCGTCCGGAAGCTACAATTTATGATGCTTTTAAGCAATTAACCGTTCGCTATAAAAGAGATATTCCGGAACTTTTTAAGTACAATGCTTTTTGCGTAATTAGCGATGGAGTAAATAACAAAGCCGGTTCATTTTTTGCCTCTTACGAATTTTTTTATTCTTGGCGTAGAATATCGGGTTTAAATAAAGGTGTAGATGGAATTGACAGCATGTTTACGCTTATTCAGGGTATGCTACATAAAAATCGTTTGCGAGATATAATCAGAAATTTTATTTACATTCCCGACAGTTCAAAAAAAGATGAAAAAATAGTTTGTCGTTATCCTCAGTATTATGCTGCGCGCAGACTTTACGAAAATATCAAAGAACATCAGAAACCCAAAGGAGACGGAAAAGGCGGAACATATTTCGGTGCTACAGGTTGCGGTAAAAGTTTTACCATGCTTTTTCTTACTCGCCTTTTAATGAAAAGTGAATACTTTGAAAGTCCGACTATCGTATTAATTACCGACCGTACCGATTTAGACGACCAGTTGGCAGGGCAATTTACCAATGCAAAAGATTATATTGGAGACAATGACATTGAAAGTGTAGAAAGTCGGGAACATTTAAGAGAGTTATTGCAAGGCAGACAAAGCGGCGGTGTTTTCCTTACTACTATTCATAAATTCACAGAAGACACCAAGTTATTAACTGACCGAACAAATGTAATCTGTATTTCAGATGAAGCACATAGAAGTCAGATTAACCTTGACCAAAAAATTAGCATTACTGAGAAAGGAGTGAAAAAAAGTTTCGGTTTTGCAAAATACCTTCACGATTCTTTACCAAATGCAACTTATGTGGGTTTTACCGGAACTCCGATTGACGCAACTCTTGACGTATTCGGGAAAGTTGTTGATGCCTACACAATGACCGAATCGGTTAAAGATGAAATTACTGTCCGCATAGTTTATGAAGGAAGAGCGGCTAAAGTTGCTTTAAATAATTCTGAACTTGAAAAAATTGAAAAGTACTACGAAAAAGCTGCTGAAGAAGGTGCAAACGAATATCAAATAGAAGAGAGTAAAAAGGCTACAGCCAAGATGAATGCCATAATTGGCGACCCTGACCGCCTAAAAGAATTAGCAAAAGATTTTGTTGAACATTACGAAAATCGAGTAAACGAAGGAGCTACAATAAAAGGCAAGGTAATGTTTGTTTGTAGTGCTCGTGAAATTGCATACAAATTCTATAAAAATGTTATTTCACTCCGTCCGGAATGGGCTGAAGTTAAAGTTGCTGAAACCGGAGCGGAATTAACAGAAAAAGAAAAACGGGAAATAAAACCAATGGAAAGAATCAAAATGATTATGACCAGAGGAAAAGACGACCCGAAAGAACTTTATGATATGCTTGGCACTAAAGAGTATCGCAAAGAATTGGACAGACAGTTTAAAAATGAAAAATCCAATTTCAAAATAGCCATTGTTGTGGATATGTGGCTAACCGGTTTTGATGTTCCTTTTCTTGATAGTATTTACATTGATAAACCAATAAAACAACACAATCTAATTCAAACCATTTCGAGAGTGAACCGAAAGTTTGAAGGTAAAAATAAAGGTTTAGTTGTCGATTATATTGGCATTAAAAAGCAAATGAATCTTGCCTTAGCCAAATACAATAAAGGAGAAAGAGAAAATTTTGAAGATATTGAAGAATCTTTGGTTGTGGTTCGCAATCATTTAGATTTGTTAGCAAAACTATTTCATAAATTTGATTCCGATAAATATTTTACCGGTTCAGCTTTAGAACAATTGAATACATTAAATATGGCTGCTGAATTTATTCAGTTGACCAAAGAAATGGAAACTCGTTTTATGAGGCTTGTCAAAAGATTAAAGGCTGCTTATGATATTTGTGCCGGAAGTGAGAAACTAAAACAAGATGAACGAGATAAAACACATTTTTATTTAGCGGTTCGTTCAATTATCTTTAAATTGACAAAAGGCAATGCTCCGGATACAGCACAAATGAATGCAAAAGTCCGTGAGATGATTAAAGATGCTTTGTCAAGCGATGGCATTGAAGAAATCTTTAAACTTGGTGAAGATGGGGAAGCACATCAAGATATTTTTGATGAAGATTATTTGGCTAAAATTGACCAAATAAAACTCCCGAATACAAAAATCAAATTGCTGCAACAGCTTTTAGCCAAAGCAATTGGCGAAATTAGAAAAGTAAACAAAATAAAAGGGATTGATTTTTCAAAAAAAATGCAATCACTTGTTGAACGCTACAACGAAAGAAATGAAAATGATGTTCTGCGAAGTGAGGTTTACGAAGAAATGGCAGACCAATTAATGGATTTGATTTGGCAAGTAAGAGACGAGTTTAATGCCGGCGATGATTTAGGAATTGACATTGAAGAGAAAGCGTTTTACGATATATTGAAAAAACTTTGTGGTAAATATGACTTCTTTTATCCGGAAGACAAATTGATAAAACTCGCAACAGCCGTAAAAGAACTTGTTGATTCACAAGCTAAATTTCCTGACTGGAATAATAGAGAGGATATAAAATCAGCATTGAAAGTCGGATTAATACTTTTGCTTGATGAACATGGCTATCCGCCGGTTGAGAGAGACGAAGTATATGTGGAAATATTTGAACAAGCGGAAAACTTTAAAAAATATCAAAAAAGACAATGATTCTCAATTCTTTGCAGTCATACATATTTGTAAGTCGCACAACCCTAATTCTAATACCCAAACTTGCAAAAGCGAATGTCTGCCCAAAGGCATATGAAAAATGTCGCTCCTGATAAAATAAACATGGCTTTATGTTGATTGTAATGGGTAATTTTAATATTGTTGCATTTACTAATTGAACTTACAATGACTATAAAGAAACCATCAATCAAAATCCGCAAAGATTTGATTGATGGTTCT
>PDWJ01005940.1_pt1 | contig 12225 bp, 8 predicted proteins | sample 1430881 | NCBI WGS metagenome assembly PDWJ01 (sample SAMN01162460, study PRJNA174530) | Oral metagenome, whole genome shotgun sequencing project. | biome: Marine environment; feature: Marine mammal; material: Swab sample of the gingival sulcus; isolation source: swab sample of gingival sulcus... | reverse complement strand
TCGGTGAGCGGGTTCGGGTAGCCATCTCACCGTGATGTGGTCGGTTGCGACGTCGTACGAACACCCTGACGATGGCGTCCCGGGTGAGACGGCGCAGGTAAACACCTCGGGTTCCCCTGTCGGCACCGCGTTTTCGTCGATCCCCGACGAGAAGGCACGGATGTCCACGTTCACAGGAGCCACCGCCGCCGCGATCGTCATCTCGACGACTTGTCCAACAACAACGGAGACCGCGGGCCACGTGACGGTGGTCGTGCCGTCGTCCGGCGATCCAGTGCGCTCACCCCCGCCGGGCACCGTCCAGTTGAAGGCGAGCAGGTGCCCCTCCACGACTCCGGCCGGACCGTCAGCGGTGGCAGAGGGCACGTCCTCCGGTGGGGGCACGTCGGGCAGTGTGCCGGAAGACGTCGGACCGACCGAGTCGGGGGGCGGACCTGAGCCGAGGGTATCAACGCTGCCGGGCTCAGCCCGGGTGTTTGCAGAGCCGCTGCTGGTACATCCCGCGACCCCCAGAGCGAACGCTCCGGCGGTCGCCAACGCCAGTGTTGTCTTTCTCATGGCTCTCCTGCGTCGCGGTGTCGGTTCTCGCGCGATCTGTCAGGTGCTTGGCGTCCTGAACTGTACGTTGTCGCGAACTCGAGGAATTGTCAAGACCTGTGGATTGGCGTGTCATGAGGAGAGTTGGTCACCTTGGCCTTGATCGTCGTCGCGTTTGATGTGGCTGCCGTTCTTGAAGCGGGCGCCGGCTCAGACGAGGGCGACCAGGTGGTGTGCGTTGACGGCGCGCCAGCGGCGTTGCGCGGACTGGATCAGTCTGAATGCCATGGCGATCCCGGCGGCGCGTGAGCCGGGGTCTTTGGTGACTCGTTGCCGTTTGACCGCAATTATTTAATAAACATATCACACGGTCGGACGAAGTGCGGCCGCGGCCCATGCTCTTCTTGTATATCCTCACAGTCTTAGAGTGGCACATAGGGCACCAGTTTCTCGCCGGTTCCGGGATGCATGGCCGGTCCGATTACGCGGCATTTGTTGCCCTTGTGGCGGCGATAGACGTCAGTGATGGTTTGATCTGTTGGATTTTTTCGTGCTCATGCTACGTATCAAAACACGCCGCCTAAAGCACGTCACGCTACCGGCAACAAGGATCCGCCAAACTAATACGAAACCTGCGCTACAATAGATGGCTGTAGTACCATGCAACGTGGGCAGGATTGCTCCTGAGGCAGGTTTGACGGCAGCCCAAGCAAAGCTTAGCGCTACGGATATAACCATCAGCCAACGAGATCAGTGTAGCTAGGCCTGACGGGTATCAAGATGCAAGAATTATTAAACAGCAGAGATATTCACAACGCCACCGTGCTGGTGTTCCGTAATGGCGAAAAAGTCGGCGAGTTATCGAAGGGTGGCATGACCATCGATTCGCCGTTTGCGATCGCTAGTATTTCTAAGCTCTATACGCATGCAATGATTTTTCAGCTGATCGATCAGGAAAAGCTGCATTACGACACGAAACTAACCGATTTATTGCCAGAGGTTGTCCAACAATTGCCCCATGGCGACGAAGTAACGGTGCGGCACATGATCGATCAGACGTCAGGTTTGGCTAATTACGAAATGGAAAAACAACAAAACGGCCAGGTGCTGTTTCGAGAATTAATCGAACAGGATCGGCGAGTTGATTTTGATGAGGCGCTCAAGATTGTGCAGGCTCTGCCAGCCCGCTTTCGTCCGGGCGAAAAAGGTCGGGCGCACTATGCTGACGTCAATGCTATGTTGATGGGCAGGATCATCGAAGAGCTGGATAGGTGCCCGCTACCTCAGGCTTTGGAGACGCACATTTGCCGCCGGCTCGATCTAAAGATGACGCATTTTGTCAGTTCTGACGAGGTGATTACGCCGATATATTATAGCGACAGGCGGCTGAACCTGCGGCTTTATCTGAATGGTCAGATGGCGCAGGGCGGCATTGTTGCCACCAACCGCGAATTGATGGCTTTTCTGCAAGCTTTCTTTGGCGGAGAGTTATTTGACCCGAAACATATTGATGGCCCAACGTTTCGGCGGATTCAATTTGGCCCAATCAAGTATGGCAGCGGTATGGTGCGAATGGCGATTCCACGGCTATTGTCGCCGCTTATAGCCGCGCCAGAGATCATCGGCCATAGCGGAGTTACCGGTAGTTTTGCTTTTTACTGTCCGTCAAGACAAACCTTCATAACTGGCACTATCAACCAAGCTAAGGGTCTTGGGCGACCATTCAAACTGATATATCGTATATTGTCTAAGATCAGAAGAAGCTAAGGGCTGTTTAGTCTTGGGCCGCGACAAGGCGTGTTGTGTTTTGCCAAGAAAACTACGGCCACCGGCTCGTGCGATAAGCTGCCGGCTAGACGGCGCGCTTACAGCCTTGAACGCGCCAGAAATATGCCTTTCGCCACCCGGCTAGCCCAAAAGCTCGTCGCCGAGTCGGCAGGAAGAACCGACGCGGCGGTGGTCATCACCTTTGCTGCAGGTGCTCCTTGTTTAGGTCATCGTCCAGCTCCAGCTCTAGGGGTGGGTGATCGCCGAGTGAGTGAAGTGATGTGCGTGCACCGGCCCGGTGGCGTCCACCAGCGGTGACCCCTACGCTGGCGCGGACGCCATTCCTCGACCGGATCGCCTACCCGTGTATGGTGCGGCACGGCCTGGCCCGGCTGGAGGTCTTCGACCTGACGGTCTTCGACGCAGACGCCGCCCGCGGTCGCGGGTGGCGCATCCGTCTGAAGGCCCAGCTTGCTGACACGTCGACGGGGTCGCCCGGCGGAACCTGCACCACGTGTAGGTTCCGGCGGTTCTTGTCCGAGGGGCAGGCCTCTGACCTGCGGCGGGACAAGATGGTGAGACGCCGGTTGTCTCACTATCTTGTCCGTTTCCTCGGCCGGTGGCTGGAGTCTCTATGCCCGGTTCCTGCGGCACCCCACGGCACCCCACCGTCGTTGTCGCCCATCCGTGCAGCAGCACCCCCGGCTCGTGGCTTGCAGATCGCGCCATCGCGACAAGAAGGCGAGACAACGACAACATCGGCGAGAGAACCTACAGCTGCTGGGGTGGCCGAAAGGAGCGATCTGGTGGAAGCTGCCAACGAAGCGTTGGCGCTTCGGCTTAGTCTGAGCTCCTGGGGCATCCTTCCCAGGGAGGAGGCCACAGAGGGCGTCGCCCAGAATCTGGAGATCACACGTGAGTGAAGGAACAGGCCCTGAGCCGCAGTGGAAGGGCTGGCGTGACGATCCGATCAAGGCCGTTGCAGACGACCGACTCCGCCGCGCGCCCGTGGCGCAACGTGCAGCCAAGTTGATCGCCGAGAACCACTCTCCTGATTCCAGCGTCGTCTACGGGCTGGAAGGCCCATGGGGTAGCGGGAAGTCCTCCATGGTTGCACTCCTGACCTCGTACCTCACGGAGGCGAACGGCAGCCGGTGGAAGGTCGTTCCCTTCACCCCTTGGGCGACGACGGGAACAGAAGGCCTGCTCTCCGAGTTCTTTGCCGCTCTTGCCACGGTCGCGCCTAAGAAGACCAAGAAAGGTGACCAGATGCGCCGCGGGATCGCCCGCTACGCCGACATCGCGCGGCCGTTCGCCTCCCTAATACCAGTCGTCGGGCCTGCCGCCGTCGAAGCGTCCCGAACGATCGAGGATCGGCTCAACGAGAAACCCTGGAATGCCGCGTTCGACGAGATCGCTGCAGCCCTTCGGGAACTGGACACCCCGGTGCTGGTCGTGGTCGATGACATCGACCGACTTCAGTCCAATGAGTTGCTCGACTTGCTGAAGGTTGTGCGACTGCTAGGACGCTTTCCGGGCGTGGACTATCTGTTGGCGTATGACGAACAGACTCTAGTCGAGACCCTTCAGAGCCCAGGCGGGGGGAGCGCCTCGAAGGCACGCGCACGCGCTTTCATGGAGAAGATCGTGCAGTACCCGCTCAGCATCCCCCCACTCCTGACAAGCCAGATCCAGAGGATGCTCGAGGTCGGCCTTACAGAGATCCTAACGATGGAACGGATCGAGACGAGCTCCGACAAGCACCGCTTCGCCGACGTGATCGTGACCACGATGCCCGCCCATCTGACCACACCGAGGGCGATCCAGCGCTTCCTTGCCCAAGTGCGCGAGCAGTTCCGGACTCACGACCGCGATGAGATAAACGTCGTGGACCTGATCCTGACGACCTTCCTCAGGGTCCAGTTCCCCGACGTGTTCTCGCGGCTCCAGTCTCGGAAGTCAGACCTCACGAGGGCGGCCTCGCCGTCCGGAAGTCTCAACAGACGCGAAGAGAAGGAACCGAACTGGGACAACCTGGTGATGGCACTCGAGAACGAGGAAGATCGCCGGGATGTCCTGTCTGTGCTCAGTGCGATCTTCCCCGCAGTACTCCTCACGAAACTCCCGCCCGCTCCAGCGAAACGGTTCGCGCATCCCGACTACTTCGATCGTTACCTAGCTCAGGCCATCCCCGAGGGCGACATCCCCGACGCACAAATAGCGCTGGCAATCGAGCAGGCATCCTCCGGCAACGACGACCGCATCCGTCATCTGGTGTTCGACGAGGACAACGATCGGAGAATGCTCGCGTTGACCAAGATCCGCAGACGTTACCCCGACGTTCGTGAGATCAACGACCCCGAAGGTCAGGAGATTCCGGTCACGCTCGATCTGCTAGCCGTGGCCATGAGGTTGCTCGATGAGTCGGACGATGCTCGCTCGGCCACCTTGACATCCCGGAGCGAGCAACTCGGGCGGTGGGCAGCCACGCTTCTCCGGAGGCTGCTTGTCAAGGACTCCACTTGCAACGTCGACTCCGCGTTGCGTGAGTGTGCCCAGATCCATCAGCGTGCCCAGGTCATCAGGGCGGCAACGCGCGACCTCAGTGATCTCCAGCCTGAGTCTCAGCAAGCATTGAGTGAAGCATTAGAGCGCGAGGTAAGCCGGATCCTGCCGTTCCTTCTCGAGGACCTGCGCAAGGGCGACAAGTCGAGCGGAGAGCCCGGGAGTAGCTTCCTTTATCAGCTGGTGGCGGACTCGCCCAGCCTGAAAGAACTGCAGACCCAGATCGGCGACGGTCTGACTGCAAGACACTTCACCATCGAGGATGTCGCCGCCAGGTTCGTCGGGCTAAACTACGTCATCGGTGGGTCGGGCCACCCATCGTCCGCATCGTTCTCGGGCGATCTCTTCACGACGATCACCGGAACGCTCGCACGGTCAGTCGATTACCTGGACACGGGTGAGTGGTCCGACACGAGTTGGCCCAGTCGCCGCAGGTTCGCTGCGCAGTTCATTGCGCCCCTCCGTGAAGAAGGTCCCGATGGCAGTGCGTCTGAGAGCCAGCAATAGTGCAGCAACTTGTTGCGCTATTGCTGACCGGTCGGACGGGACATGCAAGGGGCAGCTTGAGGAGTAGATCGACTGCAGTCGATCGCCAAGCCGACGGGCCAGCATCCACGTCGTCGCGCCCACCCGTTCCGGCTCTGGGACGGTGACCACCGACTCGTCGTGCAGGCACCACGCGTGCACGCCGTATGCCTCGGTCGTGATCAGCAACAGCTGTCCTTGCTCCGCGTGTAGCAGCGCTTCGCTCACAGTCCCGGCGATAGCCACCAATATCAGGCACGGGGTCGTCCCGACAGAGCCGGGCCATGGCCTGCAGCCACTGGAGGACGCACGTCTCGGGGCCGCTCTTGCTTGCGGCCAATGCAGCGGCGAGATCGTTGAGGAGCCCCAGCATCTTGTCGTTCTGCAGGCGTGAGTCTGCGTGGGGATTGATGCCGCCAAGAGTCAGGAGTGCGGGTCAGTCAAGGAATCGGTCGGAGTCCCCGGCGTCGTCGAAATAACCACCACTGGGGGCAGGTTCCGCAGCACGCGGCCGTTGTGGCCTTCCAGTTCGGCGATCACACCGACACCTCCATGGCCCTCCGCCCACGTGTGAAGTACTCGAGTTCGGTATGACTCTTGTGCAGCCATGTCGGCACCCGCTGATGGTGGTATTCGATCGGATCCGCGACGGCCCAGTCGAGTTCCCACTTCTCGACGAACGGCCACTGGTGGTTGTCCTCGTAGCGCAGGAGCGTGTGCTGGAGGCAGCGGCCGAGCGTGCTGCGGAGGTTCATGATCGATGTCGGGCCGGGGATGACGTGGTCGAGGTAGCCGACGGTCTCGATGTCCGGTGCGTATGTTGCGATCCAGCCGACGTGGCGGGTGTGTTCGCTGCCGATCTCTCCGGCGGCGAGGGTGGCCGCGAGGACGTTGAGGTCGCGTGTCGGGTAGGGAGGCTCGGCCCTAATGGCCCACGGTAGGCGCCGCTGCGGGTGCCTCATGCCCGGGACTATGGCTCTTCAAGGTGGCTGCCAGATCAGCGGCTCGTCGGTCGATTTCCCGAGTCCTGTCGCGGCTGCATCGATCAAGTTGTCCGGTTTTTTCCCGGCTGTGATGGTCCACGCGTTCAGAGGTGTTGGGGCGAATTCGAGCTCGCCGCCGGTGTAGAGCGCCCAGAGGCTCGCGCCGACGCGACGGCGTTCTTCCCGTGTCGCGTCGGGCAGGAGCCTTCTGGCCTGGGCCTTGATAGCGGTGGGTTGGGCGGTGATGCGTCGCCGTTCATAGTCTATCGGTGGCGGGTCGGCGTGAAGGTGCTCGAAGAGTCGCGCGATCGCGCGCACGTAGGTGGGCCAGTGGCCGGCTTTGTCGATGGTGTGCCAGTGCCGAGCACCGGTGCTGGCGCAGTGGGCGGGCAGCCCGAGGTTGACGGCGATGAGGCGCCAGCCACGGTCGCTGGCGAACCGAGCCAGGGCGATGGCGGCGAAAGCCCTCCCAAGTGGGGTGTCGACGCCGAATCGAGTGTCGAGCTCCGGGGAGCCGAGGGTGACCGATCCGGGCCAGAGCGTGCTCGGGATCGCTGACATGGGCAGGTCCGGAAGGCTCGCGACGGGAGCAAGGGGTGTGGTCTTGACACGCCAGGCCTGGGGGTAGCAGGGCGTAGAGGTGCCGACGCGGAACTTCAGCTCGGCGCCGACGGCGAGTTGGCCTTGGTGCTGTTGCAGCGAGATCGCTGTGAGGACCGCGTTGCGTGGCCGATGCTGGACGCGGAAGCGCGGCCCGACCGGCGCGACGCCATCCTGGGGATTGAACCCACGGACCTGGGCCGCAGTTGCGGCGGTCTCTTGCAGTGAGGGTTGGGTGAGGAGGAAGTGCGCGAGTTGCAGGCCGTGTTCCTCGGGGAAGCGGACGTCGGTGATGGTCGGGTCGAGGGTGTTCTCGGTGATGATCTCTGCGGCCGCCTCGTATGCCGTCGCGGCAGGGACGTCGAAACCAGCGACGGTCACGTTCTCTTGCCGCGCCGCGCAGCCAAGGACGGACCAGAGCCACCCTTGGGCGGCCAACAGGTCCGGATGAGCCTGCGTGGTCGGCGCCTCGGCGAGTGGGGTGCCGCACCGGTCCCGGTACCTCCTGCCGGTGGGGGTATCGATGAAGTCGTGGCAGGTGGTCGGGTTGCCGTCGTGAGCGAGCCAGGTGGGTTTGGCGAACGGTTCGGCGTGGCAGGAGGGGCAGCGCCACTCCAGCAGCACGCCGTGAGCCAGGCAGGCGAGGTGGTAGGGGTGCTGCCAGGTCTCGAGCCAGGTTCCGGTCTCGGCCAGGCAGGCGGGGCAGTATCGGCTCGCTCGCGACCACCTCGGGCTGCGACGGCAGCGGGTCTGTGACCAGTAGTGGCTGTCGAGATGGTCGAGCGTGGCACCGATAGTCGAGCAGCGGGCCGATTGTTTCGGTGGGTCGAGACCGGCGCGGGCGAAGCCGAGAGGGTCGGCCGCGATCATGGTCGGCAGGTCAGGTTGTGCCTGGTTGCGATGGTCGATGCCGAGATCGTTGAGCACCCCGGATGCGGTGATCCCGTACCGGTGGGCCAGCCTGCGCAGCCAGCCTGCCAGGGACTCGCCTTCACGGCGGGGGACGTAGATGGGCCAGCGGTAGATGTCGTACCCACCGACGATCGTCCGCAGCGAGGGTGGCCCGACGAGCGACGAGCGGCTGGCGTCAGCTGACGGCTGCGGCGCTGGTCTCGGAGGCATTGTCAGCAACGGACATGGACAGGACCTCGGCAGTGATGTCCTCGATCCCGGTGGTGACGGCAATGTGGCAGGCGTGCTCGAGCAGACTGGCCAGAGAGCCGATGCGGCCTTGAGTTCGGCGGAACAGGTCGCGGGCGTGACGGGTGAGGACATCGGCGGGTGCGTCGGCGAGCACCAGTTGTCCTTGGAAGGCGGTGAGCAGGTCGACCCACGCCCTGAAGCCGGCGTCCGTGGAGAGCGTGAACGGGGCCACCGGGCAGCGGGTGGTCCGTCGGGCCATCTGTGCCACCTCGAGTCCCTTGGATGCTCGCTCGTTCCCCTCGGTGAAGAAGCGGCGCTCCAGCAGACCGACCCCGATGTACATGAACGTGACCGGCAGGGCGTTGGCCAGGCCCTTGAGGTGGTTGGCGACAGCCTTGCCATCGCGGTGGTTGTAGTCGACGAAGTGCAGATCGTCGATGATGATCAGGCGGGTCTCAGCGGTGGTCACGCAGTCCACAACCAGAGCGACGAGGTCGGCCTTGGTGTCGCGCGAGCCAGCCGGGTGCCGGTAGAACCTGAGGATCTGCTTGTTCAGGTCCTTGAGTGTGGTGGCGCTTCGGAGCGGCACGAAGGCGATCGGCAGCCGCTGGGATCCGTCCTTCGTCGTCGGACCGTAGCGGCGGTAGATGCGGCGGTGGAAGTCTCGGCCGTATCGAGTCGCGATGGTGGTCTTGCCGAGACCGGGCTCCGAGTCGATGGCCACTGCTCCGCGGAGTCGGTCGCCGTCGCGGTGGTTGCTGGCCATGACCTGGTCGATGACGGAGAAGGCGGCCGCAACTTGGCTCGTGCGGACGGCGGCGGGGTTGGCATGCCACACATGCCTGGCCGCGTTGTAGTCCTCCAACGCCTCGGCGGACAGGGCGCCCATCTCCTGCCTGGAGAGCACCTTGAGGGGGTCGCGGGTGCCGGAGTTCACGAAGGCGTCCCAGCCGACCTTGTCGGCAAGGATGTAGGGCTGGCGGTCGTTGGTGCGGAGCCACAATGCCCACGGGTTACTCACGGGTCCCTCTCTCAGCCGTCGAGTAGGCCGAAGCCGCCGTCGTCGGGCTGGCCGGTGTAGTACCGCTCGAAGACGTCGTCAAGATCGTCTCGGTGGCCGGGGGTTTCCTTCGGACGTCTGCTCAGAAGGTCGATGACCCCGGGCATGGAGGCCGTTTCGCTTGGCTCGGCATTCGGGTCCTGGGCGCGGGCGTCTGCCATGCTTGCGAGCCGGATGGCGAGGTTCCGCTCCCGGCGACCGAGGACCTCTTCGCGGCTCCAGCGGGTGAGTAGGTCCTCGACGGCCTGCTGCGGGTCGACGTGGCGCTGCTCGTGGACGCTCACACGACGCGTGTAGTCGGCGGCGTCCTTGCTGAATGGCGCGTTGATGCCTGCAGCGAGGCGCCATTCCAACGGGTGCCACGTCTTGTCGATCGGGTCCTGGAAGTAGACCGTGCGTATGTCGTCGACGTCGACGAGGATTGGCCACTTCCCCGGGTGAGCTCCCCCGTAATCGGATCGGTGGCCCCGGTACGGGTTCAGTGCTGCGCCGTCGTAACGGCGGTTGTCGATATCGACGCCGTAGTGGTTGATCTTGCGCCACTCGACCTCCATCAGCTCGTAGCGCACTTCCTCGTGCGCCGGCAGTCGCAGCAGCCCGGAGACTGCGATGCCACGGTTGAACATCTCCTGCGGCGACAGATCCACGTCGGGTAGCCGTGGATCTCGCAGCCCCTTGTGCGCCTTGAGGTGATACACGTCGCCAACCCATTCCCGGATGAGTTGCTCGAGTTCGGTGACGTAGTAGAAGGCACCCTGTTCGACGTCCTTTCCCCGCGAGGCGATGTTTGGGCCTTTGTACCCGGGCAGCTTGTCTAACAGCGATTGGCGCATCGACCGGAAGAACCGCTCAAGGATCGGCTTGTCGGTTGCCTTGTCCGGGATCGCGGGTTGAACTGAGATCCCAAGCCGACGGCACGCACCGAGCGTGTGTTCCGACATGTACACCTTGCCGTGGTCGATGACGATCGTGTCCGGCAGCAGCCCGACCGACCCGAGCACGATGTGCTCGGGAACCCCGGCGTACGGCCCTGTCGAGGCTTCGTCGGCTCGACCCCACCGCTGGGGCGTTAGACACTGCAGCAGGACACCGGCGACATCGGCCGACTTGGCCGCCATGGGCCGAAGCCGGATCCCTTTGATCGACCGGTCGAACATATCCATGGCAATCGTGAGTTCGGTGTTCACCCACCTCATCGTGACCGGCTCCATGGCGAAGACGTCCAGCTTGTAGCCGTCCATCAGTACGTACTCACCCGGGTGTGTTGGGCGCAGTTGGCCGAGGACTCCTTGCGGACGTTTGGCCACGGACCGACGTCGGGGAGCGTTGCTGAAGGTGTATTTGCCAGCGTCGAGTTCGTCCACACGTCGGTACGCGACAGCACGTGAAGGGGCTATGCCGTCAGGCACGGCGTTCAGGAAGGACCTCGTCGCTCGAGTGATGACGGTCTGCTTCGATGGCGTCGACCGATTGGTGTACTCGTGCAGGATCTCGACACACGCTTTGTCCCAGCGCGGATCCACGCTCCGTCGGGTGTCCTTGAGGCGGCGTTCGTCGATCAATCCCTCGGGTCCGAGGGCCGCGAACCGCCGTAGCCGGCGCTGCACGGTCCGTACTGATACACCCAGCGCCGCGGCCGTCTGCCGAATAGCGTGCGCCTGCTCGTCGGGCCCGACGTCTTCAATCAAGCGTTTGAACGCCGCCGAATCTCTTTCGAGCGAGGTCTTTTCCTTGGTCGAGAGACTGGCCCACGCCACGTTGCGTGGGATCGGCAGGGCCAAGGCGTCTCCCGGGTCGTACGGCGCTGTGAGGCTGGCGTTGTCCAGCAACTCCGCCACAGTCGCGAGGCGGTAGGAGCCTTGCCCGTCGTTGAGGCGCACCGTTGTGGCGTTGACATCGCACACGGTCCACTCTTCACCGTCGAACCAGAGTCGACTGCCGACGCGCACCTCAAGGACGAGTTGGGGCATAGCCAACCTCTCGGGTTGATTGGATCGTCGTGTTCGAATCGACTGGCCGATCAAGACGCACCCTCCACGCTTGTAGCCACAGCAAGGTGATGAGCGCGCTCCGTAGTGCGGAGGTGGAGTGGGGCGAATCGCGGGCTGTTTCGAGAGCCTGTCCGAGAGTCATCCCGGGCCGACCACTGTCGGACAACGCGGCCATGGCGGCTGGGTCGACGAATCGGGACCGGCGTCCTTGGGACAAGAAGCGGATGTTGGTGAGCTCAATGGGGTTTCCCCCGGACCAGATCGAGTAGTGCCAGCCCCGTTCACGCATCAGTCGACCGGTCCAGGCGAGGACTACGGCCACGTCTGCCTTGCCCAACAAGCCAGCGGGCTTGACGTCGATCACTTCGACCTCCCCGTTGCCACTCAGCAACAGATAGTCCGGAACATGCCGACGTAGGACGTCCCCGTCACGCCCCGAGATGCCGAACGGCTGGCTCACGATGGCGACCACGCGGGGGTCGAAGTCGGCCAGCATCAGCCGGTCACGCTCCAGCAGGCTCTCGTAGCCGACGTGATCACCCGTCGTGGCTGACCACCACCAACCCGGGTAGTGGCCCATGCCGGCGTACGAGGGGAACGATCGCACCGGCAAGCCAGCCGCCACTTCCATGACTGGGGCCGCTGCGAGCGTGGTAGTGACGTCCTCGCCCTTGCGAGACGTGTACCGGAACTCAACCGTCCGGTCATGCGGCTTCGTGGACACATATCCAGCCTCCACCCGCGCGACAAGAAGGCGAGACAACGACACGCTCACGACAAGAAAGTGAGACAACGACAACTTCGGCGAGAACCTACACCACGGACAGGACGGCTGCCCGGCCTCGCCGGGAACAAACCCGGCCTGCCCGGAGTTGAGTCAACCAAGCGCAACTTTGCCGAGTCCCGAGTTGACAACCTGCCCGGTGACAGAGCAGATTGAGCGACACCCAAGCATCCGGCATACCAGCTCGTATGCCGCCTCGACACAGGAGAACTACTCATGGCACGTGCGGTCGGCATCGACCTCGGCACCACCAACTCGGCCGTCGCCGTC
>PDWJ01009693.1_pt1 | contig 12228 bp, 10 predicted proteins | sample 1430881 | NCBI WGS metagenome assembly PDWJ01 (sample SAMN01162460, study PRJNA174530) | Oral metagenome, whole genome shotgun sequencing project. | biome: Marine environment; feature: Marine mammal; material: Swab sample of the gingival sulcus; isolation source: swab sample of gingival sulcus... | reverse complement strand
CGCCCTCGATCGTCGTGAACATGGCGTCGGTGCGGTTGGGTAGGCCGGATTCGCGCACGATGCGCACGGCCTTGGCCACCGACCGGCTATAGGACTCGTTGTCATCGGGCGTCGCCGGAGCGATCGAGAAGGCGAGGAGCATAGGTCAACCGTACGGGTCGGCATGACCCCGGTCGCTCGGTCAGGAGCTGCTGACCGAACGTGAGCCCAACGGTTCGGCCAGCGTCACCCCGACCCACATGATCGCGGCCACGGCCGGCTGTGACCCGTCGCAGCCGGTAGCCTCCGGGGTGCGCCCCACCCAGGCAGCGATGCGCACCTCGGTGCTCGACTCCTCGACGTCGAGACCGGTGACTGCCTCACACGGTGGGCCTCCCGCCACGACCTCGACCACGAGTTCACGCCCCGAGGAGGATACGACTTTGACCGGGACACTTCGCTCCCGAGTGCCCGGCACCGGTTGGGTCACGCTCGGGGTCGGTCCGGGGGGCTCGGACGTGTCGGGCATCGGTGCTGGCTGGCCGGTCGTGCCGGTCGGAGGAATGCTGGGATCTGGGGGGGATGCCGTGACGTCGGTCATGGACGTCGCCCCGCCGGTGTTGCCTGATCCTGGTGCGACATCGGTCTCTCCTGTGCCACACGACGTCATGAGAAGTGCTGCGGTGAGCAGCACGGTGCTGGTGAACGGCATTCCGCGGTGAGTCCGTGGCATACCGGATTGTATGCCCGGGAGCGCGCCCGGGGTGGCCGAGCGCGCTCCCGTGTCGAATCGACGTGTCATCGGAGTTAGATCAGAGGTAGCGGGTTGCGTTGTAGAGGCTCCACGCGTCGTTGTCGAAGTACGGCGAGAGCATGATCGTCGGGTTGACAATCCGGTCGATCCGGCTGTTCACGCCATTGAGGTAGCCCCAGTTGCCATCGTAGTTGAGCATCCAGCCGCCGCCGGAAGAGCCACGAGTCATGTTGCACGGCATCTTGAGGGTCTGTGACCAGATGAACCAGGCATTCCACTCCGGCGAGGTGCTGCCGGCGCAGTAGCGCAGGTTGCCGCCGTCGAACGGCCACTCGGCCGGGTAGCCGAAAGCACGGATGTAGACGCGCTTGCCCTGGTTGACCGCAAAGCCCTGGCCGCCGAAGTAGCTGACGATGTGATGCCCGTTGCGGGTGTTCATGATCGCTACGCCCATGTCCTCGGAGAAGTCCGATTTGTTGGCCCAGTCGCTGCGGGTCCACAGCTGCTTGGCGGTCCACGTGCCGTAAGGACGCGGGTTCGCCAAGTCGTCGTCATAGGCCGGTACGAAAGACCAGTTGCTGTGCCAGGTGCCGTTCTTGCCGTCGTGCACACAGTGCCCGGCCGTCCAGACGGTGTCCTTGCCTTCGGAGTTGATGACCGTGCCGGAGCAGACGTAGCCCAACCCACCATTGGTGAAGAAGACCTTGCCCATCGTGCGGGCCGTCGGCGCGTAGTAGGGCAGGTTGGGGTTGTATGCCGCGGTCACCGGGCCTTTGTTGTCGGAGATCGCGCCGCCTTTGTGGTCGAAGACCGCGCTCTGAGCACTGCGCACGCTTCGCGGCGGCCCGTCTTCCTTGGGCGGTTTGCGACTCTTGCGGGTCTTAGCCGCCTGCTCCTGCTTCGCTTCGAAAGCGCGGGCGGCTTTCTGCAGTTTGGGGTCGCGGTCGGCCGGGATCGCCGCACGCATTCGCTCGGGGGTCCAGTAGGCTTCAACGGACTGTTCGTAGGTTGCCGACTTGCCGTATGCGGCCCGACCGGCTGCTTTGGCTTCGGCGGTGAGCTTGGCGGCTCCGGACGCGACACTCGTCGACTGTTTGTCCTTGGGGTCGCTTGGTGCGGCGTTCGCTTCGGCCGTCGAGACCGTGAGGGTTACCGCCGTCACGACGCCGACACCCAACGCCATCAACCGGCGCGTCGTGGAGGGCCTAGAGTTATTTCCCATACTGGTGCCTTTCGGGAGAGGCCGGGCACCCCATGCACCCGGCTACCTATGGGGAGGCAGGCCGACCTGCTCAGATACCTCTGTTGGCCGGATTTCTATCGCTTTGTTAGGGGTGAATGTGCGTTCAGCCCGTGAGTGTGCACCGAGCACCGGTCGGTCGTTCACCAGGGAGATGCTGCCGACGATGGCGGTCGATGCTGGTCTGGACCAGCGCCCCAGCGAATCAGCGGTAGTGCGGGTGGTTCGGTCAGTATCGCACGGTGAGTGGGGGGCGGCTATCCTGACGTGATGACCTCCCGTTTCGCCGCGGCCCTCAACGCCCAGATCGGCAACGAGTTCGCTGCTCATCATCAATACGTCGCAATAGCCGTCCACTACGACGCGCTCACCATGCCGCAGATGGCCGGTTTCTTCTACCGGCAGGCTCGCGAAGAGCGGGAGCACGCGATGATGCTGATCGGCTATCTGCTCGACACCGAGCAGGAGGTCGTCATTCCCGAGACCGCTGCTCCACGGTCGCGCTTCGAGGGGATTCTCGAGCCGATCGAGCTGGCCGTCGCCCAGGAGCGCCAGGTCACGGAGCAGATCCATTCGCTTACCCGAACTGCGCGCGAAGAGAACGATTTCGCTGCCGAACAGTTTATGCAGTGGTTCATCAAGGAGCAGGTCGAGGAGATCGCGACGATGACCGCGCTCGCCGCGATCGCCGGTCGCACGACCGACCGGAACATCGCCGACCTGGAGGAGTACATCGCCCGCGAGGGCGGTGCGGCCGGGACCGACCCCACCGCTCCACGCGTCGCCGATGCCTGAGGACTTGCTCACATAGCAGGCTCGATCATCACGGCACCTGGCTTGGCTGCCGAGTGTGACTCAACCTGCCGTTGGCCGGCCCGGTTGTCGCGCCGCTAGTTGCTCGCGTTCGGCCCAGGCTCGGGTATCCCCGCCGGTCATTGCGACAGCGAGCAAGTCGGGGAAAGCATCGGGGGTGCAGGCGAAGGCAGGCACGCCAACCTTGTCGAGGGCAGCGGCATTCTCGTGGTCGTATGCCGGTGCCCCGTCGTCGGAGAGGGCGAGGAGCACGACGACGGTGACTCCGTCGTCACGCATGCGGCGCACCCGGCGCAGCATCTCTGCGCGCACGCCGCCTTCGTAGAGGTCGGAGATGAGCACGAACACCGCATCCCGGGGGCGGGTGATCAGCTCTTGACAGTAGGCGATCGCCCGGTTGATGTCGGTGCCGCCACCGAGTTGGGTGCCGAAGAGCACGTCGACCGGGTCGGACAGCTGGTCAGTGAGGTCGGCGACGGCGGTGTCGAAGACGACAACCGATGTGCCCAAGGTACGCATCGACGCGAGCACGGACCCGAACACCGAGGCGTAGACGACGGACGCCGCCATCGACCCGGATTGGTCGATGGCGAGCACGACCTCCTTCTTCAGCGACTGTTGCCGCCTGCCGTAACCGACGAGCCGCTCCGGCACGATCGTGCGGTAGTCGGGGAGATAGTTGGCCAGGTTCGCGCGGATCGTAGAGTTCCAGTCAATGTCACCCCGCCTCGGTCGGTGGGTGCGAGCTGCCCGGTTCAATGCTCCCGACACGGCGGCTCTGGTCGCGCCGGCTACTCGACGTTCGATCTCGTCAACGACGTGCCGCACGATCGCCCGGGCCGTGCTTTTCGTCTGCTCGGGGATCGATCCCTTGAGGGTGAGCAGCGTGCCGACCAGATGCACGTCGGGCTCGACCGACTCGAGCAGCTCCGGTTCGAGCAGTAGCCGGGTCAGACCCAAACGTGTGACGGCATCGCGCTGCACGACCTGGACGACCCGACTGGGGAAGTACGTGCGGATGTCACCGAGCCATCGGGCCACTCGCGGCGCGGATCCGCCCAGCCCGGCCGAGCGGGCTCCGGCCTGCTCCGTCGGCCGGTCGTAGAGTGCCGCTAGGGCGGCGTCGGCAGCACTGTCGGCGGTGCTGAGTTCGACGCCGCAGGAACTGTCGGCCGCTTGGCCCAGCAGCAGCCGCCACCGGCGCAGGTGTTCCGACTCGTCGACGGGGCTCATCGGGCACCTCCGGTCAACCGAGGGGGGATCGGGCCGAGCCCGAGTAGGGCCGTGGCGGTTTCTAGCGCAGCGGCTGCCCGGTCCGGATCCCAGCCGACAGTTGTCCCGGCAGCGGCCGGACCGGCGTCGCCGAGGTGGCGGACCGACTCACCGATCGACCGGCGCTCGGGGGGAGTGAAAGCGCCGAAGGTGCGTCGTAGCAGCGGCAATGCGTCGAGGAAATCTTCGGCACGGAGCTGGCGGACCCACTCGTCAACCAGTGCCAACAACGCCGTGTCGTGGACCAGCAGCAGACCACTGCCGGATAGGAATCCCTCTACCCAGGCCGCCTTTTCCGGTGGTGGCGACCCTACCGAGAGGGCCCGGGCCAGCCGATCGCCGGCCTGCGTGGCGCTCAGTTGGCCCGCGTCGAGCAACAGTCGCACCATTCGCCCGGAGAGCAGGCCGTGCACGTCGGCACGGTCGACGAGCCTGGACAGCACGTCGAGCCACTGGTCGCGGCTTGCGTCGTCGGCGCGCAGCGCTACGGCGTCGTGCACGGCGTCGATGTGGCCGCGCATTTGCCTGGCCCCCGCGTCGTCGAGCGAGGTGACTGCTGTCGTCAGCCCGGCACAGATCCGCACGAGCAGCGTATCGGCGACTGTGGCTAGCGCCGCAGTGTCAGTGTCGCGTACATCCCCATAGCGCACCGACCGCACGAGGGGCGGCAACGCTGCCATGAGCTGGGCGATGTCGTGGTCGTGGGCGGCGCGCGTGTCGAGCGCACCGAGCAGATCGGGCAGGGCGTCACCGAGGTCGGCCAGCAGCGCGGTTTCGACGAGGGCGGTCAGCTGGCTCAATCCGGCGCCGAGTGCGTCCGAGCACACTTTGGCGACCGTCGCCGACCGCACTGTGGTGCCCCACATCGAAGCTTCGACGACATCGACCGCGTACTCCGGTCTCCAGATCAGCTCCCAGCTCTCTCGAAACGTTCCGGTCGAACGTACTTGACTGGTCGTCGTTTTCCCCCACGGGATCCCGAGCAACGCCAGTCGGTGCAGCAGCCGCGAACGTTCGGCATCGGTCGGTTTGCGCAGGTCGAGATCCTTGGTCGCAGGTGTCGGGCTGCGTTTGAGCCGGAGCCGGCGATTGGTAGCGGCCAGGTCGTTCTCCAACGGCACGGTTGGCGTGTTCTCGGGGACCTCGCCGAGCGCTTCACCAACCACGAGTCGCCGGGTTACCAGATCGAGGACGGCCTCGTTGCCGTCGCAGATGACCGATCGGGTCGCTTCGGTCACTTCGGCCAGACCGGCCAGTGGCCGACCGCGCAGGACCGCGAGTGTCTCGGCCAACCGCACTGCCTCGATGACGCGGCGATCGGCTGTTCCGGGGTGGTGAACAGATGCGCCGACCAGCCCGGCGACACCACCCCGGCACCGTATCCCGATGCGTAGGAGAGACGTCCGTGGGTCCACGGGATCCAGGTCAGGACGGTCTTGCGTTTCGGTAGGCCCCGGAGCGTGGCCGTGTCTCGATTCGCCGGGGGGAGTGGCAAGGTGAGTGCCGGGGCATGCCAGGCGCCGCAGACGACCGCTACCCGATCTGTCCCCGACTTGAGGGTGGCCCGCAACACCTGGCGCATGTGCGCCTCGCGCATCTCGGTTTCGGTCGTGCTGGAGGAAGTAGCCGCCGATCCTGGATCGGCCTCTCGCAACGCGCGCATCGCGTCGGTCACGGCGTCGAACACGTCGACAGCGTCGTCGCGCTGGGACTCGACGACGTCGTCCCACCAGCGCTCCGGATCGTCGTAGCCGGCGACGTGCGCGAGCACGGCGATCGGGTCCCGGTGCAGGTGTCCGGCCTCGGTGGTCTCCTCTGTCGGGGTGGCTGCCTCGCTTTCGCTGGCGTGATCGGCTCTCTTCGCTGTGCCCTCGGCGGTCTCGCTCGGATCACGTCCGGGCGCCTTTCGAGCCAGCACCACACGCGAAGGCAGGTCCATGAACCGCACCGGTACGCCCCGTTCCTGCGCCCACCGGATCGCTTGCCACTCCGGCGAGAAGACCGCAAACGGCCAGAACGACGAGATGCCGGGGTCGTCGTCGGCATAGGCGAGCAACGCGACCGGTGGGGTCATCCCGTCGCTGGTGAGCGTCACGAGGGGATCGGCGTCGGCGGGCCCTTCGACGAGCACGACCTGCGGGTCGAATCGTTCGAGGGCAGCCCGCACGGCGCGCGCCGACCCAGGCCCGTGGTGGCGCACACCGAGCACCCGGACCAAGCTCATCCACTGACCTCCCGGGCAGCCCGGTAGAAGTCCGACCAGTCGGGTCGCTCTCGCACGACGGTCTCGAGATACTCCGTCCAGACGATCTGGTCCGAGACCGGGTCCTTCACGACCGCGCCAAGGATGCCGCCGGCGACATCACCGGCGCGGAGCACGCCGTCGCCGAAGTGGGCGGCCAAGGCCAGCCCCCCGGTGACGACCGAGATGGCTTCGGCAGTGGAGAGCGTGCCGGACGGCGACTTCACCGACGTACGGCCGTCTTCAGTTGCCCCGGAACGCAACTCACGGAAGATCGTCACGACACGGCGGATCTCATCGACGGCTGCCGACGCCTCGGGCAGCTCGAGTGAGCTGCCCAGTTGCGCGACCCGGCGCGTGACGATGTCGACCTCTTCGTCGTGGCTGGCCGGCAACGGTAGAACGACCGTGTTGAAGCGGCGCCGCAATGCGCTGGACAACTCGTTGACCCCGCGGTCCCGGTCGTTGGCAGTGGCGATGACGGTGAAGCCCTTGGCGGCTTGCACCTCGTCACCGAGCTCCGGGATCGGCAGCGCCTTCTCGGACAGGATCGTGATGAGGGCATCCTGCACGTCCGATGGGATGCGGGTCAGCTCTTCGATCCGGGCCACTCGGCCCTCCCGCATCGCCACCATGACCGGGGACGGGACCAGCGCCGCAGCCGACGGTCCCTCGGTCAACAGGCGGGCATAGTTCCAGCCGTAGCGGACTGCTTCTTCGGCTGTGCCGGAGGTGCCCTGGACGAGGAGTGTCGAGTCGCCGCTGACTGCTGCGGCCAAGTGTTCCGACACCCAGGTCTTGGCGGTTCCCGGCACGCCGATCAGGAGAAGAGCCCGGTCGGTGGCCAGCGTCGCGACAGCCACCTCGATCAGCCGGCGCGGTCCGACGTATTTCGGGGTGATCTCGGTGCCGTCGGCTAGCGGACCACCGAGCAGGTAGTGGACCGTTGCCCATGGTGAGAGCTGCCACGACGGCGGCCGCGGCCGATCGTCGGCTTCGGCGAGCGCGGCGAGCTCGGCGGCATACGTCTGTTCGGCGTGCGGACGAAGCAGGGCGTCGGTGTGCTCGTCGGTCACGGTGAGTCTCCCTGTGGTGGTGAGTCATTGGTGGGGGATCCCGGTGGATGGGGGATGCTGCGATCCGCCGCGTCGAGGGCCGTGAGCAGCTGGCTACGCAACTCGAGGGTGTCGAGGCATCGGGTCAGCACGGTGACCCAGGCGGTGGCAACCGGATGGTCCGGATGGGCTCGGCCCGGGTCGGTGATGGCGAGCAGGGCGGGTGTGAGCACCTGCGCGATCTGTGGTGGCTCGTGAGCCGCCAGGTCGTGGAAGGTGGCCGTCCAGGCATGCGGCGGAGTCTGCGCGAGCTTCGGAAGCGCTGCCACGAGAGCGTCGAGCAGGCGGGCCGGCCACGGGTGCGGCACTGCCGCGAGCTGCCGCGCGGTGATTGCCGGATCAGCCGTCGTCGAGGACAACCGGTGCAGCAGAGCGGCTTCCCGTGCTGCCGGGGAGCAGATCGACACCAGCTGCTCGACTGTGGCCAGCGTGCCGGCGTCGGACAGCAAAGCATCTGCCCAGGCTGAGTCCCGCTCGGTGATCGCTCGCTGAGCCCAGGCGTGGTGGAGCACCGGGGCCCAACCGTCGGAAACCTGCATCCGCACCAGTTGCTCCGGCGTGCCCCAGGGCGCCCAGGTCGCCAAGGGAGCCGTGGCCACGGCGCCGTGCACGAGTCGAGCTCCGGTGCCGCGTAGCTGCCCGTGCCATTCGGCGTCCAGCTGGTCGCGTTCGGCCTGTTCATCGAGGTGGGTCGGCACCATGACGGTGAGCACCGGGTTCCGGCCGCGCATCAGACGACGTGGGCCCTGGTCGAGGTGCACCCACGCGTGAGCGCGGGCCGCCATTCGCTGCTGGTAGGGGGCGTCGGCTGCGGCCCCGAGCGCCCGGGCCGCCGCGCGCCGGACTCGGAGAGCCCGGTCATCGAGGGCCGCCTCGAGCAACTCGACCGTCCCGGAGCATAGGCGGGTCGCGAGCACACCGATCACCCGCTCGCGCAGGTCGGCGCTCTCGCCGCGCCCGGTGAGCGCCGTGCGGGCCAGCTCCAATGCGGCACTGGGCTGGTCGGTCAGCAGGGTCGCAAGCCACTCGATCCGGGTGGCCGGGGCACCTTCCCGCCACGCCGGGTGTTCGGCCGGGTCGTCAGCATCCGGGCTTCCGGTGATGTCGGCAGGGGTGTCCGGGCCTGGACGGTTCTCGGCCGTAGCGGCACCGTGGGCGGCGTACCTGCTCCAGCGTTCGTCCTGCCCGGCCAGCCAGGCGCCGCGGGCTCCAGCCGCAGCGAACGCGGCCGGGGCGAGCGCGCCGTCACGGACTCCGAGGTCGAGGACCTCCGGGACGATGGCGGCTGGGAAGACCAGGCCACGAGCCCGCATCTCGGCCAACAGCTGCGGCATCAGCTGGGGTGCGGTCTCAGCCAGCCGCTCGAACCAGGGAACCAACCCGGTCGCTACTCGCCCCGGCTCGGGCGGTGCCGGTGGCACGGGCGGTCGTCCTGGCTCGATCGGCACCGAACCGGGGATCGTCCCGGCCCGGCGGCCTACGGTCGCGAGGACCGCCGCGTCGAGCAGGCGCTGTGGCGGCTCACCGCCGAGCTCGGCTGCGACCGGTCCGAGCTCGGCCAGCCAGCTCGCCGCCTCCGGTTGCCGACGGGCCGTGCCCTGCACGGCTGTCGCCACGAGATCGTCCCACGCCCTCGCGCTCACAAGGCCACCAGACCGTCCGGCGTAGCGACGCTGACCGGGAGCCAGCCGATCGGCGACCAGTCGACCAAGATCGGCGAAGCCTGGCCGCCGCACACGGCGACCAACCGCCACACTTGCGCATCGGTGGCCTGCAGCGGCAGGGTGTCGCCGAGTTCATCGGCGACGACCCAGCCGGCGCCGGCTCGCACCGGCACGGCCCGCAGCCACACGGCCGTGTCGCGGGCCCATGGATCGGCTCCCAGGGTCGCGGCCACCTGGTCGAGCGCCGCGTCCACGAGTCCACTCTCGGGGTAGCCCGGCCGCCCGGGTGGCCCGTGCTCGCCGACGAGCACCCGGTTGGGTCGGCTGCCCGGATAGAAGTGAAGCGCTCCTTCGAAAGCGGTGCCGGGAACCAGCTCGGAGTCCAGCGGCTGTCCCGGACCGGCGAAGGACAATGAGACCGCCATCCGCCTACTCCGGGCTCCTTGGAGCCATACGGTGCGCTGGCGCAGGTTGCCTGACTCCGAGTCCCGACGCCCCCAGATCGACCATAGGTCGGTCACCGCTGGCCGCCCGAGAACCAGTTCCTTGGCGACCGGATAGCCGACGTGTTGGCGCACCGTCGCCGCCAGTTCCGGCGCGCTGGAGTCGAGGTCGGCCAGTTGTCGGTGAGCACGCACGAGCAGTCGCAGCAGAGCCAGCTCCTCGAGCAGTCGCTGTGGCCACGTGCTGCCACTGGCGATCACGTTCGGCAGGTCGCGCAACCGGGCCGCGATCCCCGGTGCTTGCGTGTCGATCATCCGCGCGGCCATCGGCTCGAACGCGGCATACCCCTTGGCCGGTAGTGCCGCTAGACCGGTGCGTATCTGGTCGGCCAGCCACCGGTCCAGCTCGGCAAGCCCCGCACGGACGGCGCGTTCCCGGGCCTGGGCTCGCGCGGTCGCTTTTTCGGGCTCGGCGGTGCGGGCAACCACGGCCGCGGCTTTGGCCCGGGCGCGCTCGGTTCGCTCGGCGCGCGAGGCGAGCCAAGCGGCGGCATACTCCGGCGGCTCGCTCGCCTCGGGGACCTTGGCCTCGGACCACCGCAGCAGCAACGCGAGCACGTGCTTGCAGGGGAACTTCCGGCTCGGGCAAGAGCAGGAGTATGCCGGTCCACTCAGGTCGATGGCCGTGCGGTGCGTGGTTGCGTCGCTGCCCTGACACAGCCCCCATACGACGTGAGTGAGGCAACCCTCCTGGCTCCAGCCCGAGCCAGCGGCGAGCTTGCGGGACGCCATGACCGAGCTGGCATCGGGCGCGAGCGCCAGGACTTGCTCGCGCGCCCACCGGGTCATCGGGGCACCTGGGCAACCTGACGGGAGGACATCGACGCCGAGTCAATCATCTCTGGACCCGTCAAGCATCCTCGGAGCGATGCCCGGGCCAGTCGCCGGCTCGGGCTGGCGAACCGGTCCGCGACACCGGCCGTCCTGTCGCGGGCCCCTAGGCTAGCGCCGTGCTCGACGCTTTCGTCATCCTCCTGTGCTTCGCCGCAGTGCTGGCGTGGTTGAACGAGCGCTTCGTCAAGATCCCGACGACGGTCGGGGTGACCCTTGCCGGGGCCGTGGCGTCGATCCTGCTGATCGTGCTCGACGCTTTCGGGTTGTCCTTCGGTTTGCGTGATCAGGCCGAGCATCTGCTCGAGACGCTCGACTTCACCGAGTTCGTCCTCAACGGGATCCTGTCGGTGCTGCTCTTCTCCGGTGCGATGAATCTCGACACCCGGCAACTCCTCCGCCAGCGCACGAGCATTCTTGCGCTGGCGACCGTGAGCACCCTGCTGAGCACAGCCGTGATCGGGATCGCTGCTTTCGGCGTGTTCAACCTCGCGGGCCTGGAGGTGCCGCTGCTCGGGGCGTTGCTCTTCGGGGCGCTGATCAGCCCCACCGACCCGGTCGCGGTCCTCGATCTGCTCAAGCGGGCGCACGTCCCCGAGAAGCTCAAAACGCTCATCGCCGGTGAGAGCCTTTTCAACGACGGTGTCGGGGTCGTCGTCTTCAGCGTGCTCGCCGGGCTCGCCGGTGCCGGGCATACGCACGCTGAGCCGTCGGTCTCTGGGGCCCTGCTGCTTTTCGGGCGCGAGGCGGCCGGCGGGATCGTCTTCGGCATCCTGCTCGGCTGGATCGGCTACCGGATGTGCCGGTCGGTCGACGGCTACGTCGTCGAGGTGCTGCTCACCTTGGCCATCGTCGTCGGCGGCTATCTCGCGGCGACCACACTCGGAGTCAGCGGCCCGCTAGCCATGGTCATGGTCGGATTGGCGATGTCCGCGGGTAAGGAGGCGGCCTTCCACGGTCCGACCCGCGAGCACGTTCTCGGGTTCTGGGAAACGCTCGACCAGGTGCTCAACGTGCTGCTCTTCGCCTTTATCGGGGTCGACGTGCTGCTGACGGAAACGACCGTGCCCCAGGTGCTCGCAGCGCTCGCCCTCGTGGCGGTCGCTCTCGCGGCCCGGTTCGTTAGCGTGTCGGTGCCGATGGCGGCCGTGCGGGGCCGCGATGGCTATGGGCCGTGGACGATCCGGCTGCTCACCTGGGGTGGGCTCCGCGGCGGGATTGCGATCTCGCTTGCCTTGAGTCTGCCCGACAACGACTACACACCTCACGTCCTCACGGCGACGTATGCCGTCGTGCTCTTCACCATTGCCGTCCAAGGCCTGACCGTGATGCCGATCGCGCGTCGGGCAGCGGCGGCTGACGATCTAGCCACCTCTCGGGTGGCCGCGGACTCGACCGATCGGAAGGAGAACTGACGTGTTAGCCCAAGACCTGGCGGAGCAGATCCCGATGGTGCAGCACAGCACCACCGGTGCCGAAGCTGCCCGCATCCTGGCGGAGTACCGGATCAGCGCCCTCGTCGTCACCGACGCGGCGGGACAGCCGGAGGCAGTGATTCCCGGGAGTCAGGTCCTGGCACTCATCCTGCCGAGCTATCTGCGTGAGAACCTCGGGCTGACGCACGCTTTCGACGAGGTGAGCGCCGATGCGATGTGCAAGCGACTCAACGACGCGACGGTCGGGGAGCTGCTCGAACGGAACGCCCTCAACGTGGTTGAGCTGCACTCGGTGCTGCCGGAGGACACCGTTGTGGAGATCGCAGCGGCCATGGCCGGACGACGGACACCGCTGACTCTGGTGCGCTCACAGGACGGC
>PDWJ01004512.1_pt1 | contig 12228 bp, 13 predicted proteins | sample 1430881 | NCBI WGS metagenome assembly PDWJ01 (sample SAMN01162460, study PRJNA174530) | Oral metagenome, whole genome shotgun sequencing project. | biome: Marine environment; feature: Marine mammal; material: Swab sample of the gingival sulcus; isolation source: swab sample of gingival sulcus... | reverse complement strand
AAGTTTTTCAAAACTTTGTATGCCGATCGGCAGTTTCCGAAGTTTTTTCATGGATTGATTATAGCATAAAGCAGATGATTCTGTCATATTGAGTTTTAACAAAAAAATTTCAACATATGGAATTTAACAAGTAATTTTTCATAGCTATATTATAATAAGATTTTATGACACCCGCTTTTAATAAGTGGATAATGCGATCATAGCCCCGGCAATAGCAAAGATAACCACAGCGACAAGAATCCGTTTATACAATTTATAAAACTCCGTTAGAACATCTGCAAAGTAGCTTTTCTGATTTCTTCAGCCTTTTCATTATCGGCAAATATTCTTACAAGCTCTATTGCAAATTCTGCAGCCGTTCCCGGCCCCATACTTGTAACAATATTACCGTCTGTAACCAGCCTTGCCTTCTGAGCCTTTACATCTTTTCCAAACTGGGCTTCAAACCCCGGATAGGCCGTAGCCTTCCTGCCGTCAAGAACACCGGTCTTTGGAAGAATTACCCCCGGTGAGGCGCATATTGCCGCAATAACCTTACCCTCATTATTAAATGATTCTATAAGATTAATAACTTTCTTTTCGGACGCGATATTCTCGGCCCCCGGCATACCGCCGGGCAGGATGATACCGTCGTAGTCATCAGGACTGATAACACCATCTTCAATCTGCTTAAGTTCCACGTCTGCTGTAATCTTGATCCCGTGAGCACCGGTTATCTCAAGACCGCCTATACCTGCAATTGTGACATCAATTCCTGCCCTTCTTAAAAAATCAACCGGCGTTACAGCCTCAACCTCTTCAAATCCCTCAGCAAGAAATAATAATACCTTTTCCATTACCTGCCTCCTAAACTATTCCATGCATATTCCAGCATTTCTTCCGTTGTTTCCCAGCCGACACATTCATCAGTAATCGAAACACCATAGGCAAGCTCATTTATATCAGCAGGGATTTTCTGATTTCCCTCAAAGAGGTTACTCTCAATCATTACACCCTTTATTGAAAAATGTCTTGTTCTCTGCTCAAGAACCGATCTTAATACACGAAACTGTTTCAGATGACTTTTTCCTGAATTAGCATGGCTGCAGTCTATGACCAATGATGCATCCATACCGTTTTTTTGAAAAAGCTCTTCAACATCCTCAACAGTCTCTTCATAATAATTGGGCCCCAAATTACCGCCGCGGAGTATCAGGTTTGTTGCCATATTACCGGAGGTACTGAGGATGCAGATCTTACCGTGATCATCAATTCCGAGAAAACTATGAGAATTTCTGGCAGACTGTATTGCATTTACAGCCTTCTCGACACTTCCGTCGGTTCCGTTCTTGAACCCAACAGGCATCGAAAGACCGCTTACCATATTTCTGTGGGTCTGACTCTCGGTCGTTCTTGCGCCTACAGCAGCCCAGCTAAGCAGATCCGCAATATACTGCGGTATAATCGGATCAAGAACCTCTGTTGCCGTAGGCAGTCCTGTTTCAGTAATCATGGAGAGAATTCTTCTGGCCCTTCTAAGGCCCATATTTATATTGTATGAACCGTCAATCTCAGGATCAGTAATAAGACCACGCCAGCCTATAGTTGTTCTGGGTTTTTCAAAATAAACCCTCATAACTATATAAAGCCTGTCTTCATATTTTTTGCGAAGATCATTAAGCCTTTCCGCATACTCAATGGCAGCATTCTCATCATGGATCGAGCAGGGGCCTGTAATAGCAAGAAAACGATCATCACGGCCTTCGATGATATCGGTTATAATCTCCCTGCTATTAAAGACTGTCTCACTGCTTTTATCAGAAACCGGATATTCATCTCTCAATTCTTTCGGCGTAACAGCCTGCTCAACAGAAAGAATTCTCAGGTTGTTTGTTTTCTTCATAACAATATAAGATAAACTTTTTAGAGGGTTAATTGCAAGCTTAAATACATGCTACAGGCTTACCTTTGGGACATATCACCCATTGCCCCTTCCATTCAAGCCTTTCATTCAGCTCTGATTCAAGGACCTCGGGAGAATTATTCGTCGATGAGAGATGACAAAAATAGACTTCTTTAAGTCTGGAGTTTTCACGGAATCCGGCTTCATCCAGAAAACGTATTGCATCCTTATTTGAAAGATGTCCCCTATCAGAGGCAATGCGCTGTTTAAGCCTGAGAGGATACGGCCCCTCATTAAGCATATTATCATCGTAATTAGCCTCTAAAAACAGAACATCCGAATCAGCAGCAAGATCTACCATCTCATCACTGAAGACTCCGGTATCGGTTATAATAGTAAAAACCGCGGGCCCAAGTTCAAAATGATATGAAACCGAATAATCGGCATCGTGAGATGTCTGAAAGGCTCTGAATCTGAAATTATCCTCAACATAGAATGGCCCAGGCTGAATATTCTTACGCTTATAGAGGTGATTTTTAAGTTTATGGTTTATATTTAGCTTTTCATGCATCACAACGGGGGCACAGAGCCTTTTGGAAAGCAGTTCTATACCTCTGAAATGATCTTCATGTGAGTGGGTTAAAAAGATATATTTAACATTTGCTGTATCAAAACCAAGGTTGGCAGCCCTCTCCATTACCTGCTTGCATGAAAAACCATTGTCTACAATTATTGCAAAACCCTTATAATCAAAAATATAAGAATTGGCGGAAGATCCGCTTCCAAGAACAGCGTATTTTAGTCCATCTATTTTCATTTCGTCTATCTCTGAAGTAAAGCCCTCTCAACAGGCAGGGTCATACATCTTGCGCCTCCGCCGCCCCGCGCAAGCTCAACACCGCTTATACCAATAACCAGCTTTCTGTATCTGTCAATTGATTCACCGCCTGATAAAAAGTCCTGATCACTTTTTATCTCATATCCGGCCTTATGCAGGGCCTCCATTGTGTATTTGTTACAGGCGTAACCGATAATCTTTCCCGGCGCAATTGCCAAAAAATTACAGCCGCTGAGCCACTGCTCTCTCTGCTGCTGGACAGGATCCAAATTACCGCAGTATATGGGTCTAAAATCATAGCCGTCTTTTCTCAAGGCCTCTAAAAGATCGGGAACCTCGGTTAAAACCGGTTCTTTACCGGGCACCGCCTCAATACGGACAACCGGAAGCTTCTCGTCACCGCAGAGGTAGGGTTCATAGACCATGACATCATTACGGTCAAGCTGGGTAAAGATCATATCAAGATGAATAGTTGAGCGGTCATGAGGCAGTATGACCGCATAGACAGTAAGTTTATCTTCGGTTTGACTCACAAGTGCGTCAATTGCTGCCGGACTTGTTCTTTCTGAACAGCCTATAACCAATGTATTGGCGGATAAAACAAGAAAATCGCCTCCTTCAATGCTGAAACCATCTTTTTTTATCCTGTTTCCTTCAATAAATATATTTTTACCGCCTGACTCAGAAGCCGGTCCAAGTTCAGGATGGGCAGAAAAAACCGCGGCAGCAATATCGGCCTCAGGCCTGCGCACCGAATTAGCCATAGAACCGATGATGATCCTTTCACCATATACCATTGCCGCATCACGTGTAAAATACAGATTGGGCAGAGGATTTATGTCATAGACCCTGCTTGAAAGATATTTTTCAAGGCTGCTCTTTTTTTGCAAAAGCCCTGTTACCATAATTTCAGTCAGTTCAGCAGGCTTCAGGCTGCATAATTCATCATATCTTTCTTCAATCCCGAATTCTGAAATCACATTTTTCAGAAAACCATACCTTAATTCTTCATCAGTAAAAACATCGGTAAGCAGATCGGTGTATTCATATACATCAGAAACCCGCTGCAGGATCTTCTTTAAATGATCATGCTCTACACTCACAACTGAGAGCGGAATAATATCGTTATACAGAAGTTTTTCCGCCATCCTGGGTGTCATATCCTGAATCTCTCTTCCGGGAGAGTGGACAATTACCTTTTTAAGGTTTCCAATTTCGGATTCTACTAAAGCCATATCAGCCCTCACCCGCCATTTCTTTCCACAATTCAGGATTATAACCCAATACAGCCCTTCCGCCTGATCTCACAACCGGGGTTTTCATAAGCTCAGGATGTTCTTCTATCTCTTCCAGAGGATCAAATTCCATATAGGCCATTCCCTTTTTCTTGTAAACCTTTGATTCAGTATCAATGAGCCGCTCTGCTCCTATTGCAGCCGCTACAGAATTCAGCTCACCGGGGCTTAAGCTCCTCTGGTTAAGATCAACAAAATGATAGGACCAGCCTCTTTCTTTAAAATAACGCTCGGCTTTTTGTGTTTCTCTGCACTTTTTAGTTCCGATTATCTGAATACCCAAATTTATACTCCTGCTTGATCACTAAGATCTAAATAGCACTTTAACTATGTGAAACTATAGTGTAACATAGTGCAGCACCATAGTGTAACCTTATGGTGTTACTATTGCAGGAGTATAACATGAGACCACTAATTAAAGAAATACTGTTGATGAAACCTGATACCGAAAACAGAACGGTTTACGGATGGGTAAGAACAAAGCGTGATTCAAAGAACGTCTGCTTTTTTGAACTCTCCGACGGTTCCTGCCTGAAAAACCTTCAGGTAATCGTTGATAAAGAAAAATATAACCCTGAAGACATACTTGCAAGAATCACAACCGGAGCAGGCGTTGAGGTTGACGGCATGCTGGTTGAATCTCCGGGCGCTAACCAATCAGTAGAGCTTCAGGCTTCCGAGATAAGGGTTCTGGGTGAGGCTCCGGCTGAAAGCTACCCCTTGCAGAAAAAGAGACACAGCTTTGAGTTTCTGCGCGAGATTGCCCACCTAAGGCCCAGAACAAACGCACTGGGTGCAGTAACCCGTGTGCGGAGCACTGCCAGCTATGCCGTTCATAAATTTTTTCAGGAGAGGGGTTTTTACTATATTCATACACCCATTATTTCAGCATCCGACTGTGAGGGCGCGGGCGAAATGTTTCAGGTAACAACAATGGATCTTGAAAACATACCAAAAGAAGATGGAGCGGTAGACTACAGTAAGGACTTCTTTGGAAAAAGCGCGTCCCTTACCGTAAGCGGACAGCTTGAGGCCGAGATATACGCACTTTCACATTCAAACGTCTACACCTTCGGCCCTACCTTCAGGGCGGAAAACTCAAACACGGCCCGCCATCTTGCCGAGTTCTGGATGATTGAGCCCGAAATGGCCTTCTGCGCTCTTGAAGGCAATATGGACACAGCTGAGGATTTTATAAAATACGTTATAGACTATGTCCTCGAACATTGTGCCGAAGATATGGAACTTTTCAATAAATTCATTGAAAAGGGAATTATCGATTCTCTCAAATCTATTGTAAACTCCGAATTTAAAAGGATCACATACACAGAGGCAATGAAAGAACTCGAAAAGAGCTCAGATAAATTCGAGTTCAAGCCCTCATGGGGAGTTGATCTGCAGTCGGAACATGAAAAATACCTGACCGAACAGGTATTCAAGGGCCCGGTCATAGTTACTGATTATCCCAGGGATATCAAAGCCTTTTATATGAAGCTTAATGATGATGGTAAAACAGTAAGGGCAATGGATATCCTTGTTCCGCGCCTGGGCGAGATCATAGGAGGCTCACAGCGTGAGGATGATCTTCAAAGGCTTACAAGCCGGATCGAAGAAATGGGACTGGAAAAAGATGATTACTGGTGGTACCTGGACCTCCGCCGCTACGGCTCGGTTCCGCACTCAGGTTTCGGCCTTGGGTTTGAGCGGCTTATTCAGTATATGACGGGAATGCAGAACATACGTGATGTCATTCCGTTTCCGAGAACGGTTCATAACGCCGAGTTCTAAACAGACTGCTGCCGCCTGATAAGCTTTGAAAGTTCACGGTCAAAGGCGGCGGCAAACTGCTGTATCTCACGCCGCCCGAAGCTGCTTTCACGCTCGGGCATTATACCCATATCGCGGAAATCCTTCATTATATTTCGGATTGAAAGCCTCTCTCTGATGTTCTCGGGCGTGAAATGGTTACCCCTGTCATTTATTACAACGACCTTATTTTCAATTAGTTCGGCGGCGAGGGGGATGTCCCTTGTGATTGCAAGATCTCCCTCGGCAGCCCGCTCGATTATATACCGGTCGGCAACACCCTCACCCTTTTCAACAACAACCATCTCAAGCATTTGATCTTCAGGAATTTGAATCCTCGTATTTGCCGCAAAAACAGCTTTCACACCCCGCTTAACAGCAGCCCTCGTGATTATCTCACGTACCGGCTGGGGACAAGAGTCCGAATCAACCCATATTGTCATCAGTTTTCCATATTATCATAAGCTTTATTAGCATAAGCTTTCAATCACCTTCGGCCTAACCGATGCCCGGTACAGAAGACCGCCGCCGTTCAGAATAATCCTGCTGCCGGGGGTTACAAATGCCGTATCCCCGCGTTTGAGATCCACACGGTAATCTCCGGCTCCTTCAGAGGCCTTATCCTCCATTGTTAAACCGCCGTCAAGGCAAATAAAAATCGACGGCAGCTGAGGACTGCGCTCATCTTCAGGCAGAAGGTACTCTCCATCAAGATCTATCCTTGAAAGATAAAACTCAGGCGCCGGAGTAACATAGACCGATTCAGAATCCGATATCTTCGCCGGTTTAAGGATCTCGGGCTCAGAGGGCTCAAAACTAAGTGTAGCCAGCAGCTCGGGAACATCCACATGCTTTGGGGTAAGTCCGCCGCGCAGAACATTATCCGAATTTGCCATCAACTCTATCCCGAGCCCCTCCAGATAGGCATGCAGCTCACCGGCGGGAATATACATTGCCTCTCCGGGCTGGAGTATAACCAGGTTTAAATAAAGCGGACTTAGAATACCTATGTCGCCGGGGTATAGCTCCGAAAAGCGTTTAATCCAGCGGGAGGCCGGCAGTTGGCTCTTTTGGGCCTTAACAAGCGCGGCCTTGAGCAGTTTCTGTTTTTGGCCGGCCTCAAGCCGCATCAGATCGGTGAAAAAGTTTCGTATACCTGAAGAGCTTTCTGAGGCCGTTTCCAGACCGGCCACGGATGATTCAAGCGCCGGAACCATTATTTCTTTAAAATTCGCGGCAATCCCGGCCGCGGGCCTGAAACCCCGCATTGCATGAAATTCGGTCAAAGCACAGATAATCTCGGGTTTATGGTTATGATCCTTGTAATTACGGTCAAACGCGTCAAAGGCCTTTCCGGCCGCGTTCTCGCGGGCATAGCCCGCCCGGGCCTGCTTCAAATCAGGATGGGCCTGAATGGAAAGGGGCTTGTCTGAGGCCAGAACCTTAAACAGGAACGGAATACTGCCGTTTGTGGTTTCATTCAGCGGTACCGGGTTTCCGTCAGTTTTCTCCGCCAGCGAAGGGGCCTTGGGATGGGCTCCCATCCATAGTTCAGCCATGGGCTCATTATTGGCATTTTCATATCCCAGTAATTCCGGGATAGCCCTGACAGAGCCCCAGGCATATTTTTGAATCTGGTTTATAAGCTTGTATACTGCCATAAATTAAGGCTACAATATAAATATACAAAAATCCAGCTTTGCAGAGGCTTAAAACCAGCATTTAATACTACATTTACATTCAAGGTTTAAATTTACCCCGCAGCCGTTTCTTTTTTTTGTTTTAATGATATAATAAGCGGGATACAAAATTGGCCAAATGGTTTTGAAATTCCCTATGAATACAAGGAGAAATCTAATATGAATTTATCACCCCTGCAAAAAGCAAGGTATGGATATGAACCTAATCTTCCCAAAATTTTAAAAACAAATGTAACTAAGATAAACGTAAAAAAGGGGGAACCAACCGAGTCGGAATCAGACAGGGCTGAACTTAAACAGCTTTTTACAAAAACATACGGAATGCCTGTTGTTACCCTTTCGGAAGCGGAGAACACAAGCGCGGATAAGAAAATAAACGTTGGTGTTATTCTCTCAGGCGGTCAGGCTCCCGGCGGACACAATGTAATAGCCGGACTCTTTGACGGAATAAAGGCCGCAAATCCCGAATCCAGGCTATACGGATTTCTCGGAGGACCTTCAGGTTTGCTGGAAGACAAAAAGATCGAGATAACCCCTTCATACCTTGATGATTTCAGAAACACCGGAGGCTTTGACATAATTGGTTCAGGAAGAACAAAGCTTGAAACCGAAGAACAGTTTGACATAAGCATTGAGGTTTGTAAAAAAAATAACATAAACGCAATAGTGATTATCGGAGGTGATGATTCAAACACAAACGCCGCCATGCTTGCGGAGTACTTTTTATCAAAGGGTGAGAATATTCAGGTTATAGGCTGTCCGAAAACAATCGACGGAGATCTAAAGAATGAGCATATCGAGGCCTCATTCGGATTTGATACCGCAACAAAGACATACTCCGAGCTTATTGGTAATATTCAGCGGGACGCGAATTCAGCAAAAAAATACTGGCACTTTATAAAACTAATGGGGCGCTCAGCATCTCACATCAGCCTTGAATGCGCATTACAGACCCAACCCAATATTACAATAATCTCTGAAGAGGTGGCACATAATAAAACCAGCCTCAATGAAATTATCGATCAAATAGCGGATGTAGTTGTGAAAAGGGCCGATAATGGTGAAAACTTCGGAGTAGTTCTGGTACCCGAAGGACTAATTGAATTCATCCCGGAGATGGGAGAATTAATAAGTGAACTTAACAACCTTCTTGCGGAAAAGGCTAACTACTACAATACACTTAATACATTTGAGGATCAGTCAGAGTTCATAAATAAACACCTCTCAAAGGATTCTTCATACGTATTCTCATCACTGCCTAACAGCATTCAGAGACAGCTTTTGATGGATCGTGACCCTCATGGTAATGTTCAGGTTTCAAGAATTGAAACTGAACAACTAGTTATAGAGATGGTAGAATCAAAACTTCACGAACTTAAAAGCGAGGGTGAATATAAGGGCAGTTTTGCCTACCAGCACCATTTCTTCGGTTATGAAGGAAGATGTGCATTTCCTTCAAATTTTGATTCAGACTACTGCTACGCATTAGGCTACACAGCCTTTTTACTTATAGCAAACTCACTTACCGGATATATGTCATCAATAAGGAACCTGTCAAAACCGGCTTCAGAATGGGTTGCAGGAGGAATTCCGGTTACAATGATGATGAACCTTGAGGTTAGACATGGGAAAAGTAAACCCGTTATTAAAAAGGCATTTGTCAAACTTGACGGGGCACCGTTTAAAGAATTTGCTGCTGAACGTGAAAAATGGGCAATAAAAACAAGCTATAAATATCCGGGAGCTATCCAGTACTACGGCCCGGATGAAATATGCAATGCCCCGACAATAACACTTAAACTTGAAGCAGAAAAACGAAGCAAGGCATAAGAATAATAAAACCCAATAAAAAAGGAAGCCTGACTACGGCTTCCTTTTTTGTGATTCAATTATCTTTTAATACCCAACCCAGGTAAAAACAATCTCACCTCCTTCCACATCGGTTAATGTAAGCGTATCTCCCTCTACCGCCCAGGCAAAAGACTCTTTTTCTTCTTCAGGCATTTTTTCCCATTCGTTCCAATTACCGGACTCATCAGCTTCTCTCTGATATATAAAGGTTAATTTAGCAGTACCTCCATCTACCTCTAAGCTTCCCTTGGTAGCTGCAGTATTAACCCAGAGATTATCTTCTTTTGTCTGAAAAGACAATTCAAAAGTGTCTTGTGTTAAAGTTAATATATCTTTATCAACTTTATCTATACATTCCCATGTACCAAGATAGGGCTTAAAGATACCCATTATCATATTACAGGATGTCATACCGAAAACAGCGGCCAGCACAAGAAGTGCTACTACAATTTTTTTCATAAAATCTCCTAAAATGGTTATTATAAATTAAATATATCCCCTATAAATACCGATTTCAATTTATTTCATTTATTAGTTTCGAATATTTATAGATAAGGTTAACAGGATCGATTAGTATATGTTTATTTAACTTCAACCAGAAAAACGAAGCAAGGCATAAGAATAATAAAACCCAATAAAAAAGGAAGCCTGACTACGGCTTCCTTTTTTTATGATTCAATTATCTTTTAATACCCAACCCAATTAAAAACATCTTTTGTACCATCTTCATAAGTAAATGTAAGTTCATTGCCGTCTACAGACCAAGTACCTTCTGCTGTCGCTGGTGAGGGGATATTCTCCCAAGGGCCAAGCGCCCCTGCTCCATCATCCCACAGTCTTCGCTTTCTAAAAGTATATTCGAATTTGCTACCGTCAACCTTAAAATCCCCTTTAGCCATAAGTCCAACAACCCATTCACCATTATCTTTAGCACTCACAGACATAGAAATAGTATCTTTTGTAATAGTTAATTCTGATTTACCATCTCCTACTACTAATTCCCAATTACCTATGTATGGGGCAAACAGACTGTTTATAAGGTTACAGGATGTCATACCCAAAACAGCGGCCAGTACAAGAAGTACTACAACAAGCTTTTTTATAAAATCTCCTAAAATTGTTTTTATAAATTAAATATATACAATATAAATACTGATTTCAATCTCCATAGTTTGATTACTTCAAATTTTTATACAAACCCACCAATTGAATAGCTCTATGTATTTCAGAAATATAGGTGTATAATATCAGTATGAGTGAAAAATATATCAGACCCAGTTGGGATGAATACTTTATGGAGGTGGCAAACTCCATTTCAAAAAGAGCGACATGCGACAGAGGAAGAAGCGGCTGTGTAATAGCTAAAGACAGACAGATTCTTGTTACCGGATATGTAGGTTCCCCCCTGGGGCTTCCCCACTGCGATGATGTTGGTCATCAGATGAAGAAGGTAATCCATGAAGATGGTACAATAAGCCAGCACTGTGTCCGCACAGTACACGCTGAGCAAAATGCAATATGCCAGGCAGCCCGGAGGGGAATCAGCATAGAGGGCGCAACCCTCTACTGCCGAATGACGCCCTGCCGAACCTGCGCCATGCTTATAATTAATTGCGGTATAACACGTGTTGTCTGTGAAAAAAAATACCATTCAGGTGAAGAATCTGAACAAATGTTTGCCGAAGTCGGGATAAAACTCGAATATGTAAGTGAAGATGTCTTGAAATATGAAAAACAATAAATTAAAAAAGCCGCCGGAACTGAAATACCGGCAGCTTCTATATCATTAAGACTTTTTTTAAAAATCGGTTAATTATGGGATTTCATCTATTGCCTGAAAATAAAATCAATAAATTCAGCATAAGTATATTCTTCTTCAAGTAAAAGAACACCACTGTTATTGAAGACCTTAACAGTAATAACAAGATCCTCTTCGCCTGCAAAATTACCGGATGCTATATCATCAGCATCTAACTCTATACTGTTAACATACTTGAATGATATTACATATTTACCTGAGAAACCCTCACCGGAAATTGAAAAACCTAATGATGTTGCAAGAGCTGTATAGGCTGATACTTCCTTGAGCTGAAGAATTGGTACAAATTTGGCAGTTCCGTTACCGTTGAGATTAGAATTAATAGTAAATTCATGGAGAGTTACTCCGTCTTCCGGCTCAAAACCTGTCATTGACGCCATAATCTCAGCTTCAATCTCAGCACTAACCTGTGTCGTATTAGGAAAAGGTTTATCTCCTTCTAAACTGCCTGATATAAACAGCTTATCAACATAAACGGTAATACCGTCTTGTGAAAATTCTTCATCTATAATTGAAACCTCACCATCTATATTCCAATCACGGGGAATATTTTCTTCCGGTTCAAAAACCATAGCTACCTGCGGTGCGGCAAACTTAAGCATATCCATAGTATTGTTATAATCATCACCTAAAACACGGCCGAAGAAATCTGTACCGGAAACACTTCCGAAGGCCTTATTTAAACCGGTTTCAATATCAGCTCTATTTTCTGCCTCACTTCCTGAATAATTTTCAAGATCGGAGGCTTTTACATCCGGAGTTGTTAAAAACATGGAGTCCAGAACGCCATTAATCTCATTACATCCAATAAAAGTAATACTAATTAATGCTACTATAAGTAAAAGTATGATATTTTTTGTTCTCATATAAACTCTCCCTTTATTACTATAATACTAATATAACACTGTTTATAGAATTCATCAATGTTTAAAAAAATAGAGGCATTTGCGCTGCGCGCTTTTTTTGCGTGAATATCGAGCAGATTAGATCTTTGACCACTATTTTGCTGGGATTATAACCGCAAAGATATGATTCAA
>PDWJ01011758.1_pt1 | contig 12229 bp, 9 predicted proteins | sample 1430881 | NCBI WGS metagenome assembly PDWJ01 (sample SAMN01162460, study PRJNA174530) | Oral metagenome, whole genome shotgun sequencing project. | biome: Marine environment; feature: Marine mammal; material: Swab sample of the gingival sulcus; isolation source: swab sample of gingival sulcus... | reverse complement strand
GCTTTAATTTACCGTCTTTTATACTTGCGGTGATATGATCAACACCGTTTACAGGGTGATTAAATTTATCGACAACATCTTGCAAGCTATCTGTGGGAGCAAAACTTAAAGTTGTTTTCCGTACCTGTCCGTTTGCATCATAAACAAAAAACGTTGTTTCTCCATTTTGTAATTTATCTCCAAAAAACAAATCTGCCCGACTGCCATTAAGAGGCTCATTTGGGAATACAGTATCAATCGCATATGTTCCTGTTGATTCAGTAAATTTTTTCAGCCCCATTCCCTGCGAATGAATTTTATTTATTTCCCAAACAAAAGAACGAGTAAAAGAATCGAGTTTTTCTCTGTATTCTCCAAGATACGCATCACGATACAGCATTTTTCCCGCAAGCAGCCCACCTTGCAATCTTCTGTTATGCAAATCAGTGATAGACGGGTCAGGAAATGGAGAGATATGTTCTTTTGTTGAAGCATTTTTAATCCAAAAAAGTCCTTTTTTGGGAACGACCACAAATGTATCGTCCACTCTCATTGGATTATTGGCAGGACCTTGACGAAAAGCAATTTTTAATTCACGCCCGGGAAGTTTAAAAAAATCACCGTCAGATGTAAAAGTATCATTTCCGTTTTCATCTGTAAGCCAAGTTGCTCCGTTATCAACGGAAACTTTATATTGTGCAGTACCAATTGTTCCGTCTTGAACAACTTTTATTAAATATTCATAGCGGGATTCACCTTTAAAAACGACTTCACCGTCAAAATTTGACCCCGCAGTCAATTCTTGCAAAACCTGCGGGTCTTCAAAACTCAATCTAAAAGCATGAAAACCATCAACAAGCGTCTGCCCGGAATCAGTCAAAACCGAAAAATTGCCACCGCCGTTATCGATACAATGAACATCTAATTTTTTACCCAGTTCACGCACGAGACGATCTCGCTCGTCATACAAAGAATTTGCATTTTGCGAACCGGGAATATCTTCGCCTTGTATTTCTTTATTTATTTGGGCTATTTTATTTATTAAATCATTTGTTTTTTGTGTTTCTGCAAACAACTCTAAATCAAGTTGTTCATTTTGATTACTCATATCAACGGCACTGCTGTGCATTGAACCGAGAAGAGATTCTATACGCCCGATAAGTGCCGTTCTGGACGCAACGGAATCGGGGTGAACGCTCAAATTTTGAAAATCCTTAAATACTTCAATAAGGCCTTTACTTATACCTGATTTTTTTGATTCATTAAAAAGATTTTCTACGCTACGCAATTCTTCATGCAGTTTATTCCATTTTTCTTCTTGAGAAGACTTTGTTAAATAATGAGCTTCTATAAATTTATCAAAATGCCGTATAACTTCCTTTGTCTCAACTCCCATACCAATTTCACCGGGAATTGTATAAAAAGGATACGCTTCTTCTAAAATTACTGTCTGCTTTCTGTATCCGGGAGTATTAACATTGGCAATATTATTTCCTGTCGTGGAAATATTTGTCTGAGCAGCAAAAAGCCCTGATTTACCAATACCAAGAAGAGTATTAAGACCTGACATTTTTTTCTCTCTTTTTTAATAATGCGTACTCAAAATTGCAGGACTTGTTGTTTGAGAATACATCTTTGCATTGGCACTATATACATTTTCTTCTCTTGGCATTACAGCAGCCCGAAAATAATTTAAAAGTTGAACGCTTTGTTCCTGCAAAGCATAAACGAGTTCTGCATTCATACTTGCTTGTCCGGCACATTCCTGTTCTTTTATTTCTACATTACCGACCAAAGCAAAAACTTTTTTTGCCTCTTCGTCCGGCAAACACTGCAAAACAGAACGGACGCCTTCACTTTCAGGAACATATGTTTGCAAAAATACCCGCAAATCTTCTTTTTCAGCTGCCAACTGCCGCAAAAGCTCCTGAATGGAAAGTTCGACAGAAGCGACTTCATCGGGCTTACCTTCCTGCAAAAGGGAAAATTCTTCCTGCAAAAGCTCATTTAAAAATTCCAAAGCCCCTTCTTGCCGCCGCAGTCTTTCTTGTATTTTCTGTCCGATAGCAAACATTTTTCCTCCAAGTTCACACCTTAAAACAGGTTCTTTTTTCCTGGTATGCACTAGGCTTTATTGCCAATATGCAGACCTGCTTTCATTCTGTTTAAAATCATTTCGGGATTCCACGCCTGATCGCCCTGTCGCAATTCAAAATGCAAATGCGGTCCCGTGGAACGCCCTGTATTTCCTACCTTTGCAATTTCCTTGCCAGCTGCAACTTTATCTCCGACTTTCACCAAATTTTCGCTTGTATGCCCGTAATAACTTTGCCAGCCTCCGGGGTGGTCAATAATTACCAAATTGCCGTATCCGCCGCGAGTTCCGACGAAACTGACCGTTCCCGGCCAACACGATGTAATCGGACTTCCTGTCGGAGCTGCCAAATCAACACCGGCATGCCACGCCTTTTCACCCGTAAACGGGTCATTTCTCCAACCAAAATTTGAACTTTTGCGACCATTTTTCAGCGGCCATTGCAGTTCGGGCAAAAGAGCATTGCCCAGTTCAGAAACAATACCTTCTTTTTCGATACGACCGATAAAATCAGGCTCCCGTCCACCCTGTGCAATATGATGATTTTGAATAACAAGACTTGCGAGTTCCATAGCCTGCATTTTTGTTGTCCAATCTTTACTTACGCTATCCGTTTTTGTTTTTTCGGCAATATTTATCGACTTATGAGCAGGCTTTTCTTCGGTCGGCTGCATTTTCTTCGCCCGAACCTGCTCCTGTGCTTCTCGCAAAGCAATTTGCACCACTAAATCTTCCTGCGAAGTTCTGCTTACTAATTGGTTGTTATCTTTCTTTTGAAGCGGTATTGTTTCCGCTTTCGATTCCGATTTTTGCTTTGCCTGTTCTTTGAGTGACTGAGCGATAACCTTTTTAGGCAAAGGATTGAGTTCCGTCTTTTTTTTCAAAGCAATGGGGTCGGGATTTTTTTTCAAGGCAATCGGTTCTTGTTTCTTAAAAACAGGCTGTGTTTTCGGGTCGATTGTTCGGCTGGCGTTTTTTAAAGACTGTTGCAAATTTTGATACAACATCTTGCCTAAACCGATTCCGCCGGCATTTGCCATTTTTGAGGCGAGTTCGTGTTCAAACATTCCCAGATACTGTTCTTCCTGCTTACTGTGCAAATAGCCCTCTTTCGGAAGGGTCGAACGCATTTGCTGCCAAATTTTTGTCATAAAAAGCGATTCAAAATCCTGACAAGTTTGCTTCAGTTTTTTTTCGTCGCTCGGCATATTTGTCAGCCGTTTTTGCAAGTCCTGAATTTTTTGTTGATTTCTTGCCTGCTCTGCCTTTCCGTAATCCATTGCCATTAACGGATTCATATAACCTCCACATCGGCATGCAACGCACCGGCTGCTTTTAGGGAAAACAAAATCGTCATAATATCGCTCGAACTCGCACCAATGGCATTCAATCCGTTGACCAGTTCCTGAATATTCGCCCCTTCAACCAACATCAGCTTTCTGCTCGTCTCCAAAGCCTGCACATCACTTTTCGGCGTTACGACAGTCTGTCCCTGACTGAGCGGCTCGGGTTGCGAAACTTCGGCACTTTCCCGAACCACGATATGCAAATTACCGTGACTGAGAGCAACCTTGGAAAGCGTAACATTTTGCCCCAACACAACCGTACCTGTTTTTTCATCCACCACGACTTTTGCCCGTACATCGGGACTGACTTCCAAATTTTCCAAAGAAGCCAAAAGCGGCACAAGATTACCGTTAAATTTTTCGGGGATTTTCAGATTAATGGTCGAAGCACTTTTAGCAACGGCATATTGTCCGCCAAGTTGGGAATTTATTGATTTAACCACATTCATTGTTGTAGAAAAATCACCGGAATTAAGATTGATGGCAATATTTTTTTGTTCATTAAACGAAAACGGCAAACTGCGTTCAACCGTTGCACCACTTGGAATTGCCGCCGCAGTCGGAACATTTTTTGTCGAAACTGCCGCCTCGCCTCCGGCTGCGTAACCGCCAACCAAAATCGACCCCTGTGCCAAGGCATACACCTTGCCGTCAATTCCCCTTAATGGTGTCATTAAAAGCGTTCCGCCATACAAACTGGACGCATCGCCGATAGAAGACACGCTGACATGCAACTTTGCTCCGGGTGTAGCCGAAGCAGGCATTTTGGCAGTAACCATAACTGCCGCCACATTTTTGGGTTTAAGCGATTTTTTATCGACTCGCACGCCAACCCGTTCCAGCATATTTGCCATAGATTGAATGGTAAATTCAGAACCAGCCTTGTCACCCGTTCCAACCAAACCGACAACAAGTCCATATCCCACAAGCTGATTGGAACGCATACCGCTGAACTGTGCAATATCTTTCAAACGTACTGCCGATACAGCAACGCTGACATGCAAAAGAAAAAATACGGCAAAAAATAAAACTGTCTTTTTCATAGATACACTCCAATACGCCTCGTCAAATAACAATTTTCTCTCCATTAAAACGGCCACATATTATCAAGAATACGCGAAAGCCAACCTGGTTTTTGCTTATCCGTCAAAATTCCTTCGCCGTACAATTCAATTCTGGCATCAGCGATTTTTGTGGACACAATGCTGTTGTCGGCATCAATATCCCGACCGCGAGCAAGCCCCCGAAGCACAACAATCTGATTTTCGTCGTTGACCCGAACTTCCCGTCCGCCCTCAAGTTCAAAAACATTATTGGGCAAAACCCGAACAATGCGGGCTGCTACGGTTGTTGTGAGCGTACTTTGTCTGGTTGTCCGCCCGTCGCCGTTAAACGAACTGCCCGATTCCGCCCCGACAATCGGATTTTTCCCGACAGGAGTACCAAGAAAACTGTCTTTACCAAAAAATCCGCCAACCTTCATTTCCGTACCGGATTGTCTTTTGGCACTGGTCGTGGCTTTATTGGTCGCAAGCGTGCTTTCGACAATACGAACCAAAACAATATCACCGACCCGATACGCCCGACTGTCGGCAAATAAAAAATCCGCCTGCCCTGAAGCAAAAAGCGAACCCGGATTATCGCTGCGACCGACATTTTCCTGCGGCGGCGGCGTATAAACCGGCATCGGCGACGGTTTTTGTTTTTCGGCTCCGCAACCGACCAGCAAAACAAGAAAACTCGCAATCAAAATTGTTTTTTTCATTATATACTCCAAAATAAAATCCTGCGAAACTAAGGACTTCCAACCACGACAACACCCGGAGAAAGTACTCGTCCCATAACTGTTTTCTTACTTTGCAAATTCCGAACCAAAACACTTTCCCCAATGCCGCCGTCCTGTAGAGCGGTTGCCGGCACTTCCAGGGCAATATATTTTCCCGAAAAACGCAGCACGCAACGCTCTCCTTTGGCAATAACGGGAAGAGCTTCCAAGCTCGAAAGATAAAACGGTTGATTTGTTCCGACAGACCGTGTCGTACGCCATACTCCGCCTTTTCCGTCCCAAACACTTTCCCTGAGATATGCCGCATTTTTCCGCAAAAACTGCACATCTGTCGAAATATTGACTTTATTGCCTTTTTGAATCGGGTGTACAGCACACGGCACGCTCACCCACCTGTCCATAAAAACCGAACCGCTAAAGCGCCGAATGCCTTTTCCCGTTACGTCCTGCAATTCCAAACGCAAAGCAATCCGACCGGGAGCGAGTTTTCTTACCAATTCTATTTTAATGTCCCTGCCGTCTTTGCCGGAAAAAATCCAAGTCGGAATCTGAAAATCCCGAAAAATGATTTCGCCTGAAAGTCCTGCGACTTTCGGAGTCAGAAAACTGTCGATTTTTTGACGAAGTGCGGCTTGATCCCAAAACATACCGCCGCTTTTTGGAGATACAGACAAGCGGTTGAACCAAGATAGAACCGGCAACCGCTTTGCCTGCAAAAAAGACAAAAAAAAGACAAATCAGGCAAAAAACTCTTCGCCTTTTCATCGCTCTACCGCTTCATTTGGTTGGCAAGCTGCAACATACTGTCGGAAGTCGTAATCGCCTTGGAGTTTACTTCGTACGCTCTTTGCCCGACAATCATATTTACCATTTCTTCGACCAGCTCGACATTGGACATTTCAAGCGAAGCCTGAGCAATCGTACCGACATTGTTTTCGCCGGGAACTCCCTGTACTGCCTCGCCCGAACCAAGCGTTTGCTTGTACAGATTGCGTCCTGCACTGTTAAGACCGGCAGGATTTATAAAAGTATAAAGCGGAATATCGATGCCTGCCAATTCATTTCCCTCTTTGTCGAGAGCGGAAATATGCCCCTGCTCGGTAATAACGACATGCTGCGTTTCCTGCGGAATAATAAATTCGGGGTCAAGCGGATAGCCGTTGCTGGTTACGATTCTCCCCTCGTTGTCGGGTTTGAAATTTCCCGCTCGCGTCAAACGGATTCCCGACACATTTTCCGCACCGGCAACGCGATGCGTTTGGTACATTAAATCTTCAAACTCGGCACGGCTTTTCTTAAAACCCGTTGTATTCACGTTTGCCAAGTTATTCGAGGTTACATCAATATTCATTTGCTGAGCAATCATTCCTGAAGCCGCTGTCCATAAAGAACGAATCATTTTTCCACTCCTTGTTATTAGTTACCGTTTCCGACTTTATTCATTAACCGTTGGTCGGTTTCCTGCGTAGAGGAAACAACTTTTTGACACGCCTCAAAAATCCGCAGCGTATCAATCATATTGACCATTTCTTGTACGACCTCTACATTTGAGGTTTCCAAAAATCCTTGCGAAATCTGCGTTCCTTCGGGACGAAATTCTTCCAAGCCCTCTTGATTTTTCCACCGCTCATTTATGCGGTACAGATTTTTCCCGATCTTTTGCAATGCCCCCAAATCTTTAATACTGGCAATATCGATTGTGCCGACAGGTTCTTCGTTCACCAAAAGCAAGCCGTTTTCGCCAACCTGCACCCGACCTTGCGGCGGAAGTTTTACGGGCGAACCTCCCACCAATAATTTGTTACCGCTTTGGTCAACGATGTTGCCTTCATCGCTGCGACGAAACATACCGCTGCGAGTAAAAAAATCGCCTTTTGGACCACGAACCTTAAAAAATCCTTCGCCCTCCAAAGCCAAATCAAGGGGATTTCCCGTTTGTTTCATTCCGCCCTGCTCATAAACAATGTGATTACCGTTGACTCTGGGCTTGGCAATCAAATATTGCTTAAACCACGGCACAGCATCTTCCACCGCCGTATTGGGATTGATGTAATCATGGGCATAACGGGCAAACACATCTCGAAACGAAGCATGTTCCCGTTTAAAACCGGTCGTATTCACATTCGCCAAATTATTGGAAATAAGGTCAAGACGACGCTGCTGAGTCAATGCCCCGAATACTCCATTATAAGCACTTGCTTGCATAAATTTTCCTCCTGCTGAACAAGCATTTTGCAAATTATGTTCCAAAACGAATTTAATCCGCCACTCTCCTTTCTTTGCTTGACAGGCAAATATCTTCAAGATAAAGGAATTTGTTTTGTAGATGAGCGGGAATAGCTCAGTTGGTAGAGTACGAGCTTCCCAAGCTCGGTGTCGCGGGTTCGAATCCCGTTTCCCGCTCCACTCCTGAGTAGATTTTTCAAAGGGGTGGACCGCACGGTCCATTTTTTTTTCGGTAAAATGTATGAAAACAGAACTTGAAACCAAACTTGCAAACATCATCAAACCGCTTTGCGACGAACACGAGCTTGAACTGTGGGGCATTCATATCGGCGGCGGCAACAAAAAAATCCTGCAAGTTTTTATTGATTCCAAAAACGGTGCAAGCATTGAACAATGCTCTGCAATAAGCCGAGAATTGAGCGTGATTTTAGATGCAGAAGATTTGATAAAAAGTGCGTACACGCTTGAAGTTTCCTCACCCGGGCTGGAACGACAGTTTTTTGAACTTGTACAACTTGAAAACTATATCGGCGAAAAATTAAAAATAGCCTGTTTAGCCAGCTCATTTGGACGCAAAAATTTTACCGGTGTTTTACAAAGCATCGACAAAGAAGAAAAAGAATTGATACTTGAAGTTGATGGACAGAATACTCGTTTGGAATGGGACGCAATAAAAAAAGCTCGACTCATCTATCCATTTACACTTCCAAATATATAAATACGAGGAGAAATCTATGAGCCTAAATATGGAACTCAAAAAAACTATTGACCAAATCAGCAGAGACAGAGGTATTGACCGAGAGGCACTTATTGAAACTCTCGAAGAAGCCGTCCGCTCATCAGTGAACAAAAAGTTTGGTGATACTCTTGATATCGAAGTCAACTTTAACGAAGATGAAGGCAAAATAGAAGTCTATCAATTCAAACTTGTAGTTGATAAAGTTGAAGATGAACAAACAGAAATTGCACTTGAAGATGCAAAAGAATACAATCCCGAAGTTCATCTTGAAGACGAAGTCGGTTTTAAATTAGAAGTAAAAGACTTGGGTCGTATTGCCGCACAATCTGCCAAGCAAGTTATAATTCAAAGAATGCGAGATGCAGAACAAAAAATCATTTATGAAGAATACAAAAACCGCAAAGGCGAAATCATCAGCGGAAATGTGCAACGCCGCGACCGTTCCGGCTGGGTTATCAATTTGGGACGAACCGATGCTTTGCTTCCGCGTGAAGAACAAATTCCGGCTGAACGCTTTCACAGAGGCGACCGCGTACAGGGACTGATTATTGATGTCCGCGAGGAAGGAAGAGGCCCCCAAATCATTATCAGCCGTTCGCACCCCGATTATCTCAAGGCTCTTTTTGAGCAGGAAGTTCCCGAAATCGCCGACGGCATTATCCATATTATGGGAGCAGCCAGAGATCCGGGACGGCGTGCCAAGCTGGCAGTTATTTCCAAAGAAAACGAAGTCGATCCGGTCGGAGCATGCGTTGGCGTACGAGGCTCGCGTATTCACAATATCGTACAGGAACTCAGGGGCGAACGCATCGACATCGTGGTTTGGCACCCCGATATTGCCAGTTATGCCGTCAATGCCTTATCGCCTGCTCGAGTTTCTCGAATTTTTGTCGATGAAGAAGAAAAAACGCTGGAAGTCATTGTTCCCGATGACCAACTCACGCCTGCGATTGGCAAAAAAGGACAAAATGTCAAACTCGCCTCCAAATTGCTCGGCTGGCGGATAGATGTTTTGACTGAAAGCCGCTACGCCGATGTCAGCGTAAGCAAGCAACAACTTTCACAGCTTTCAGAGGCAACGGAAATTTCTATAGAAAATTTTATCAAAGCGGGTTTTGACAGTCCTGCCGCTCTTGCCGATGCCGAAGAAGAGGCTTTATTGCAAATCGAAGGCATGAACCAAGAAAAACAAGAAGCCTTGCAAGCTGCTTTAAATTCATTGCAAATCGACAAGGCACAGGAAGAAACAGAAAAGTAAGCGTGGAAAAGAAAACAAAACCGACAAATAAGCATATTCCGATACGAAGTTGCGTTATCTGTCGCAACAAATTTCCACAAAATGAACTGGAACGAGTAACATTCCCGACCAAAGACGCATTTGTTGTCGATGACGGGAAAAAAAATACAGGGCGAGGCTATTATTTCTGCCACCTTCCTGCCTGTCAGGAAAAGAAAAAATGCTTTCGACCGCGTTGCAAAGCAAAAAACGGAGCGAAGAAAAAAGAATGAGAGTCAACGAACTGGCAAAAGAACTCAAGGTTACCAACAAAGAACTGCTTGAGATTCTAGGCAAACAGGGAATAAAAAAGACCCATAGCAGCAATCTGGAAGACAGTGAAGAAAAACTGTTGCGAAAAGCGATAAACGCTCCGACATCTTTGGAAAAAGACGCCCCCCAAAAAGCACCGAGTGTCATTATTCGACGAAGACAAAAATCAAACACTTCCCAAAAAACGGAAGAAAAAACGCCCGAAACCGCTCAAGTTACAGATGAAACAAAAGATGAAACAAAAACTGCGGCAAAAGACGAAAAGAAAAACGAACAAAAAACCAAAAAAGAAAGCGTCAAAACAAAAGCAAAACGTGTAGAAACGCCAAAGGCAAAAATAATTCGCCCTGCCGATTCCGTCACCGCCAAAACTCCAAAAACCGAAAAAGACAAAAAACCGCTTAAAGAAAAAAAGGTCGAAATCGTCGAAAAAATAGAAATCGTCGAAACCAAAGCGGCAAAGGTTGAAACCGCCGAAACAAAAACGGCTGCCAAACCAAAGCAAAGCGAAAAATCAAAACCGGCCGAGCAGGAAGAAACTCCCAAAAAATCAGCAACAAAAGCGACAGCCAAAAAAGAAAAAGAAGAGACGCAAGAAAAAAACGCTCCGCAAGCTCGGATTATTTCTCGTCCGATTATTATCGAAAAACCCCAAAAAGAGCAGCCCGTATATACTCCCGAGCAAACGGATATGCCAAGAAACTCGCATTCAAAAAATGATTTTTTCAAAAAAAATACGCAACGAGATGAAGAAGAAACCAATTTAAAAAAGAAAAAGGTTAAAGGCTCTCGCAAAAAAGACAGAAGAATTGTTGAAGCTGCCGAACTCTATCACGACAATGAAGAAGTACATGATTTGTGGTCGGAAAAAGAAAGCGAGAACACAAACAAGCCGCAACAGCGAAAACGCCCGCCCAAAAAGAACAAGGCAAACAAAAAACAGGCAAAAGAACAAGCCCCGATTACGCAGCCGCTTAAAGCTTCCAAACGCAAAATCAGAATGGAAGACAATATCCGTCTTGGCGATTTGGCTCAACAACTCGGAATCAAAGCCCAAGAAATTATCAAGCTGCTTTTTAATCTGGGAATGATGGCAACCATCAACCAAAGCGTTGACCTTGAAACTGCCACCTTGATTGCCTCAGAGTACAATTTTGAAGTCGAAAGTTTCAGCTTCAACGAAGATTCATTTTTGCTGACGCAAGAAGAAGACACAAGCGAACAGCTCAAGCCCCGTCCGCCTGTTGTTACAATTATGGGACATGTTGACCACGGAAAAACTTCACTTTTGGATGCCATTCGCCAAAGCAGCGTTACAAAGGGCGAAGCAGGCGGAATTACCCAACATATCGGGGCGTACCATGTCCAAACCAGCCGCGGCGAAATCGTTTTTCTGGATACTCCCGGACACGAAGCCTTTACGGCAATGCGCGCCAGAGGAGCGGAAATCACCGACTTGGTTATCTTGGTTGTTGCCGCCGATGACGGCGTTATGGAACAAACCAGAGAAGCGGTCAGCCACTCCAAAGCCGCAGGCGTACCAATTGTTGTTGCCGTAAACAAAATAGACAAAGAAGGAGCAAATCCCGACAGAGTGAAACGGGAACTTGCAGAAATCGGACTTACTCCCGAAGACTGGGGCGGCGATACAATTTTTTCCGAAGTTTCCGCCAAAACAGGCACAGGACTGGAAGATTTATTGGAACTTGTTGCCCTGCAAGCGGAAGTATTGGATTTAAAAGCCAATCCCGACAAACGCGCACTCGGTCATATTATCGAAGCCAAATTGGACAAAGGTCGCGGACCGGTTGCCACGGTTTTGGTACAAGAAGGAACGCTCAAACAGGGCGATGCCTTTGTCTGCGGCGTACATAGCGGCAAACTCCGTGCTTTATTTAATGACCAAGGCAAAAAAATCAAATCCGCAGGCCCGTCAATTCCTGTCGAAGTTTTAGGAATGGAAGGCATTCCCGATGCCGGTGAATCATTTGTCGTTGTGGCAGACGAAAAAATCGCCCGCAAAATCGCCGAAACAAGACACAGCAAAGAACGGGCAAAAGCCCTTGCCTCCGAAACCAAACTAACACTTGAAACCTTTCTTGCAGGCAAAACAGAGGGCGAAGTCAAGCAACTCAATCTTGTTTTAAAAACCGATGTTTTCGGTTCGCAAGGAGCAATTATCGACTCGCTCAACAAATTATCAACGGACGAAGTCAAAGTCGAAATCGTCCACGCCGGAACAGGTGCAATAAGAGAAGCCGATATTTTGCTGGCTGCCGCCTCCAAGGCGATTTTAATAGGTTTTAATGTTCGCCCGACTGCCAAAATCAAAGACATCGCCGAGCAGGAACAAGTTGAAATTCGTTTTTACGACATCATTTACAAGCTGATTGACGATGTGAAAAATGCCATGGCTGGTATGCTCGCTCCGATTATCACCGAACAATATCTCGGGCAGGCAACGGTTTTGGATACCTTTACCGTTCCCAAAGTCGGCACAATCGCAGGT
>PDWJ01004510.1_pt1 | contig 12232 bp, 7 predicted proteins | sample 1430881 | NCBI WGS metagenome assembly PDWJ01 (sample SAMN01162460, study PRJNA174530) | Oral metagenome, whole genome shotgun sequencing project. | biome: Marine environment; feature: Marine mammal; material: Swab sample of the gingival sulcus; isolation source: swab sample of gingival sulcus... | reverse complement strand
GGGATGTGATCATAGAAAAATTTTATACGAAAGAACAGGTCTACGGCAGCGAAGAATAAAAGGGATTCGCTTTCATCTGTGTGTCATGTATGACTGTTTTCTTATCCCCAAAGACACCAGGCTCTTCGCCTGTTCGCCGCCCTGATTGTTGGAGGGTTTTTGCATGTGTCGACAGGCCAGGCTTGGCACGAACGGCTGCACAAACAGTCGTGCTTGACACACGCTTCATCATCCTGTGCGTTGTTCGGTCGATGTCTTGAACAAGCAGAAAGAAGTATCACATATAGGCATCCTAAATCCAATTGTGCGGACGTGAACCCTGGCAGGGTTGTGATGTATCTCATAGAGGACACCTATATTCGAGGAATTTCTGCCTATTTAGAGAGAATGGAGGAAAAGGGAGAAATCCCTTTTCCTTTTTTTACAGCCGCTTGAGAATCGTGAGAATGTTTTTCTCCCTCCAAAAACTTGACAGGAAGACCGTCTGCTGATGAGATTGACGTGGTTAATTAGGCCAGTGTTCAGCAGTTTTGATAGCCCCATCTTCGAGGTGGTGCCCACCTTGCCCTGCCAAATCTCCAACAACTTTTGGGTCGGTACTTATAGTGATCCTACGTGAATTATATCAACCCAGACAAAAATTGTAACCCTGTCGGGGGGGGCAGGCATGACATAAATCATTGAGGACACCTCTATAACTGGCGATGGTAAGGATTTGAGAGTACTTTGTCAATACCCGCTTCATCATTGAGTTGTTGTGTCACAACTCGATGATCGCAGTAACGTGAGAGAGAGACATGATAAGCAACGGGGGAGGAGATCCGTATGAAGCCGACTGTGGTGTTTGTGACGTTCGAAAGTGAATTCTCATCGTATGGGGGATTGGGAGCCGTGATGAATGTGTTGCCGAGCGCCATGAGCGAGAGCGGGCCGTGTTGCGTGATGACGCCATTGTTTGACTCGTTCATCGATCTTGATAGCTTGAAAAAGGCCGGAAAGGTTCAGCGGTTCTCTTCTGTGCTTGCGTTTTCTCTCTTGATTCGAGGCCAGAGCTATCCGGTGGAGGTTATCGAAGCAATCAATGCGAAAGGCTTATGTACCTATTTTATTTCGTCGGATGATTTTTTTACGGCTCCGAACAATCCGTACACCAACCCTTGTAACCCTGCGTTCCCTTTAGATCCTTATCGTAACCCGATCAACCCGGACAAGTTGACCGAGGATGCCCTCTTTTTTTCCCTGGCTGTTCCGACGACCATCGTGGAGCTTTCGAAAGACGGGAAGATTCCCGGGCGGGATTTTCTGTTTCACTTGCAAGATTGGGAAACCGCAGCCGTTGCCCAGGCGTTAAAGGTCGTGAATACCAGTCCGGCCTTGCGATCGACTCGCTGTGTGCTCACCATCCACAATCCCTATGATAAAGCCGTACATGACATGAGTTCTGCGCGTGCGCGAGATTGTGCGGCCCAGTTAGGGCTGCAGCAACATCGTTCGTTTTTGGAGCAGGTGATTCCAATCCTCGATGCGCCGGTGTCGACAGTCTCCCGGAATTTCGCTCATGAGCTACAGAACGAAGTGCTGCATACGCAGATTTTTTGTCCGCATCTGCAAAAATTCTTCAAGCAGAATGGTCTGATCGGAATCGATAACGGCATCTTTGGAAATGCGGCATTTCCGTTTTCAGACGAAGCGCTCACATTGGCGCTTCAGGGGAATTTTCATCCGCTCCAGAAAGAAAAATGGGAGCGCCGCCGAAAGTTAGCCGATGTGATGAACGGGTCGCAGCAGCATCTTCTTGAGGGAGGAGCGAGTTGGGGAGAGCTCCTTGATCTCTCAGATCCGGTGATTCCGGTATTTTTTGTGCTCGGGCGTGATGATCCGCGCCAAAAAGGCTATGATGTGATCGTCGAAGCGATTCATGCTCTTCCGAAAGGCCAGGCCAGGTTTATTTTTACGCCCATGCCCGGCGACGAAGGGCTGATCGGCTTGAAATTTCTTGAGGATTTGGCTCGTCAGCGTCCTGGCGAGGTTCAGGTTTTTCCCTTCAGACTCGACGAATCGGTGTTCCATGCTGTGCAGCAGGGCTGTTCATTTTTGGTGATGGGTTCTTTGTACGAACCCTTTGGCGCGGCGACTGAAGCCTATTCCGCAGGGATGCCCGTTGTGGCACGGGCTACAGGCGGGCTGGTGCAGCAAGTCGCGCCTCACGCCGAGTGCTGGCAATCGGATCGCGTGCTCGGGGCCTATGGCCGGGAATTCGTGAAACGCTATTATCATCCCGATGAAGCCCCTACCGGCATTCTTTTTCGCGAGCAAGCCGCGTTTGCCGACGAAGTCGAAGGCTGGCGGCGCATTGTGGATTGCGGCTATTGGAATACCAATCCTAAAGGCGATCGGATCGTTGACCGACGTTCGCTGACGCTTTTCCACAGCATGGCCAAAAGTGCGGCCAATGCGCTTCAACTTGCGATCGATGTGTATCGCGATCAGGAGCAATATGCTGCCATGATCTATCATGGCTGGGCGCTGCTAAAACAATTCCAATGGGACAACACGATTCGTCGGTACCAAACGGAGTTGTATCAGTGAGCCTCGGTTTGAGCGAGGTCGATCGCCGTAGAGATGCCGGCGATCGACTGGGAACACTCTATATGAGTGATGCGCTTAATGGCCCATCATTTTTGATGGCAGCCAGGTAATGATTCCCGGAAAAATCGTACACAGAATCAGCGTGAAGATGATGATTGCGATGAAGGGAAGCACGCCTTTAATGATGTCCTGCATGGTGACGCCCAATTCAGGCGGAGCCGTGCCTTTGCAAACGAAGATTGACATCGCCATCGGCGGCGTTTGAAAAGCCATTTGTAAGTTGATACAAATCATCATGCCTGCCCAGAGCGGATTGAAGCCCAACTCTTTGAGAATCGGAGAAAAAATCGGAACGATAATAAAAACGATGCCGATCCATTCGATAAACATCCCGAGCATAAACACGATAATCATTACCACAGCAAAGGCCCCCCATTTCCCGCCGGGGGTTGCCATAATCGCATCAGACACGACTTCACCGCATCCGGCGCTCATGAACACCCCGACAAAGGCGTAACATGCTCCGGCAATCAGCACGACAAATGCGCTGACGCGCAGTGTTTCGATGGCTGAGTGTTTGACGAGATGCCAACTGAATTTTTTATACGCAATTGCCAGCCCGATCGCTGCGACGCTTCCAACGGCTGCCGCTTCAGTTGGTGGCGCGATACCTGTGAAAATCGTGCCCAGCACAGCGGCGATCAGGATGACCGGAGGGAGCAGCGACTTGAGCAAGCGCGCTGTTTTTTCGGCGCTGCTATGTTTTCCGCGAGCTTCGACCGGAATTGGCGGGCCTAATTCCGGTTTCAGATAGCAGCTAATACTGATATAGGCCACGTATAATCCCGACAGGATCAGACCGGGAAAAACGGCGCCGATGAACATCTGCCCCACAGAAATTCCGGCTTGCGGTCCGTAGACCACAAGCATGATACTGGGAGGAATTAAAATTCCCAATGTTCCGGCAGCCACGCAGGTTCCGGAAGCCAGTGATTTATCATAGCCGCGTGTAACCATCGGTCCGAGCGCGATAAGCGTCAATATTGTTACAGAGGCCGTGATAACCCCTAAACAGGCCGCTAGAATCGTTCCGACAATGACGGTGACGACCGCAAGTCCTCCTTTGAAGCCGCTCAAACTTTCATACAGGCTTTCGTAGAGTTCCTCCGCGATGCCCGACGCTTGAAGCACCACCCCCATGAAGGTGAAGAGTGGAACTGATAAGTAGGGGTAATTCAGAGTCAGTTCATATAGACGGCTGTACAAGATATGGGATGCAATATCCGGCCCGAACAGCACCACCCCGGATATGGCCCCGATACTCCCAATCACAAATGCGATCGGAAACCCGGTCAGGACGAGCACAAGTACGCCCCCAAACATCAACATGGTTACGATTTCAGGACTGATATCAATCAAGAGCTTCCCCCTTTATAAAAAAATAGATATCCCGGACGAACTTTGCAATCCCCTGGAGTACCAGCAAAAAGGTTCCCAGCGCAAAGATCGTGCGATATGGAGCCGCCGGAGGATACCAAAATGTAGACGTCATCGTTTCATTAATCCGCCATGCCCGAATCGCCCAGGACGTCGAACTGACCAGTAAGGCGATCATTAATGGGAAAAACAGGAAGGCCGCACTGATAGCATTCATCAGCGCCTGATGTTTTGGCGAAAGTTTTCGATAGACAAGATCGACTCGGATATGCGAGTCGTGCAGATGATCGTACGACCAGCCCAGGGCATACAGTGTTCCACCGGCCATACACAGGACATCGTAAGCCCAGACTGTCGGCGCATTGAAAAAATGCCGGGCAATCGTGTCGTAGGCTCCGACCAGGACAAGAATCCAGGCACACCATCTTGCAATGGAGCCGGCATATTCGCTGGCTGAATCGATGAGGGTAATCATACGTTTTAAGAATGTCATGAAAAGGATACAGGAGAGGTGAAGCTCTGGAGTGTTCGATGTGTGAAAGCATTCGTGCTCACATGAGACAAACAGCCGAGGCAAAGCAATTTCGCCCTGGCTGGTGTGCGGCATTCCTTCACTTCACCGCTCCCTGGAACCTGAATCGGTTATTGAGTTGTTGAATAGGATGCCCAGAAGCTGTTCATCGAATTCAGAATCTCGCCATAGATCGGATCTTCGGAGGCAGCTTTGCCAGCATAAAACTTTTCCGACTCGGCTGCGATAGCGTCTTCAACTTCTTTCGGCAGTTTATACACTTCACAGCCGGCTTCTTTGAACTTATCGATCGCCTTGATCGATTCATAGGTCAAGAATTCATGCTGGGCCTGCGTCCAATTGCCGATTATATCCTGCACCAATTGTTTCAGATCCTCAGGCAGCTTTTCCCAGGCTTCTTTGTTCACGAAAAAAGCCTGAGGATCGCTTGGAGCTCGGCTCGGGGATAAAATCACATAGTCGGCGATTTCTTGAAAGTGCATGTCCCAATTCGATGCCAGAGTCGAATATTCGAAGGCGTCGATGGTTCCACGCTGCATCGCCTCGTAAAGCTCGCCGCCAGGCAGAAATACTACAGATGCACCCAGGTTTTTCAAAATTTCGCCGCCATCTCCCGAAGCCCGCATTTTCAAGCCTTTCAGGTCTTCGACGGTTTCGATTTTCTTTTTGGAATGGAGAAACACCTCGGCCGGGAGAGGAGACAAAGCCCCCGGAAAGGTTATGACATTGTAGCCTTCCATCATTTTGTTCATCAGGTCTGCTCCTCCGCCGTAGTTGAACCAGGTACGGAAGGCTTCGCCGGGCAGTCCGCCAGGCCGGGAGCTGATGAGACCGGCTGCTTTCCATTTATCAAGATTATACATTGGACAGGTATAAGCCATCTGCAAGACCCCTTCACTGACAGCATCCAATTCTTTGGTGGCCGGCACGACAGAACCTCCGACAAATGGTTTGATGACAAGGCGTCCACCACTTGCTTTGGTGATGGCTTCACAAAGTTTGTCATGGAAAATTTGCGATGGATCTGTGGCTGGACCATGTCCTGAAGATTTCCAAACGATTTTCTTTGCGGCCAGTCCCGATGTTGGCCCGGCAAGTACGATTCCGATCATGACGAGTGCCATGATTGACAGCATCACGAAGTGTTTTTGATGAGTAAACATAATAAGCCTCCACTTAAATAGTAGTAATTAAGAAACACGTGAGTAAGAAACAACATGCCCATTTATATCTGGTGATCGAGATAATCAATACCTCAATACCGAATCCAGCGGCAACGTTTTTGGATAATGCAAGCAGGATACCAACGTAATGTTCTCACTGAAATACATGATATAAGCTGCTATAGGTGGCCATGGTAAAAGTTTCACATATTGGTTTACGTGAATGTAGAGGGAAAAAGTATGCAATTTTTGCGTACTATCATACTAAAACATGATGAAGTTGTGAAAAAATAAGGAGATAAACAAAGATGCAATCTTTGCGTCTTTTTCCTTTAATCTGCAGAACTCTTCGGAAATCCCACGTTATCGTGTGGTGCAAAATTTGCGTATGTATCGCTCTATCATCAGTTTTTTGTGTCGAGTTGGTACTTTTTAATTTTATATTGGAGGGTTCGCACAGGCATGCCGAGCTGTTCTGCGGTTTTTCCTATTCGGTTTTGAGTTTGCCCTAGCATATGAGTAATCATGCGTTTTTCCAGTGTGCGAACAGCTTCCGGTAAGGTGGGAGGAAGATTTTCAGCATATGAAACTGTTTGAGAAACGGAGGCTCCTAACAAAGATAGAACGGGATGAGGGTCGCGCGTGGCCAAATAGCGTTGCAGCACGTTTTGGAGCTCTCTGACATTACCGGGCCAATCATATGCATAAAATGCTCGAACGATTTCAGGCGGCAGCATGGTTTGGTCTATTGGGAAATTCGATGGCATATCACTGCCCTGCACTCGAATTTGTTTTTGACGATACTCTTCCAATAAATGCTCGAGCAAAAACGAGAGGTCCTCTTTACGGTCGCGCAGGGGGGCCACAGAAATTTCGATTACGCCGATCCGATAGAAAAAGTCCTTTCGTAGACGTCCCTGACGAATCTCCTCTCGGCAATTTTTGTTTGTGGCCGCTATAATAACGACATCAGCTGTTTTAGGGTGTATGCTGCCCAATGGTGTATACACGCCATCTTGCAAAACTCGCAGTAGTTTCGCCTGTGAACCGGGGCTCAGTTCGGTGACTTCATCGAGAAATAAGGTTCCTTGATGCGCTCGATCGAATAATCCGGCAGTGCTCCGGTCGGCTCCGGTAAACGCTCCTTTTTGATGACCAAAGAATTCTCGTTCGAAAAGAGATTCCGGAATTGACGCGCAATTGACTGCAATGAAGGCTTGGGATTTACGCCGGCTGACCTGATGAAGTGTATGGGCGATCAATTCTTTACCTGTGCCAGATTCTCCGCAGAGCCAGACATTGACTTCTGCGGCAGCGGCATTGACAAGCAGTTCATACACTTTTTGCATGACCTGACTCTTCCCGACAAGCGGTCCAAACCGATAACGATCTTTGATCGTTGATTTCAGGTGACGATTCTCACTTTCGAGACGGGCGCGTTCTTGTTCGAGGCGTTGTTCCTGGCGTTTACGAGCTGTTATATCCCGGACCGTTAACAGAAGAGCCGGATGACTATTCCAGACAATGGCTGTTTGCTCGATCTCTGTCCAGATGTTGCGCATATTTTCCATCTTGAGTTCAGCCTGCCTGGCCGTACGATGAATCTCAGTGTGATCTTCCAGTGTCACTGACGAAGGGCTTGCCTGATCGGGGAAAAGGCGAGCAGGATCTGTTCCGAGAAGCTGCTTCAGGGAATAGCCAGTCATTGCGGCGAAGGCATGATTGGCAAACATCAGTTTGTCCTTTTGAACAATACCGATGCCGTCTTTGACATTTTCGGCGAGCAGTCGGTATTGTTGCTCGCTGACCCGTAAGGCATGTTCGGCCTGAGTTCGTTCGGTGATTTCTTGCTCCAGTCGTTTATTGCTGAGGGTCAACTCGGTTGTTCTCTCCTTAACGATGTCTTCGAGATGCTCTCGGTACCGGGCTAACTCGCCTTCAGTTTGTTTGAGGGTCGTGATATCTCGTGAAATGCCGAAAATCCCAATCACTTCACCATGTTCGTCTCGCAACGGCATTTTGGTGGTCAAATGCCAGAAGACCTGTCCATCTGGCGAAATGTCCTCTTCCTCTATATTAATTGCAGGGAGCCCGGTCTGGATAATCTCTTGCTCCTGTGCGTACTTTCGCCTGGCCGGCTCTGTCGGGAAAAAATCGAAATCTGTTTTTCCCACTTCTTCCCTCGGGGCCTTCAGTCCCATGCGCCTGGCATGAGCTTTATTGGCTCGGATAATCCGGCCTTCGCGATCTTTAAAATAAATACTGTCAGGAACATTGGCCAAAAACGTATCAACGATATATTTCTCTCGTGCCAGTTCTGCGGTCCGTCGTTCGACTCGTTGCTCCAATCCATCATTGAGCTGATACAAATCTTCGATTTGCTGCTCGATTCGATCTCGCATGTGAGCGAAACTCTGCGCCAGCATCCCGATCTCGTCCTTCCGTTCTGTTCCTTCAATGCATTGTGATAAATTCCCGTCGGCCAGTTCACGGGCGATCGACACAAGATGGTTGATCGGTTTTGTCAAAAAGTGTCCTGCTATCGAGGCCGCCACGCATCCCAGGCCGACAAAAAGTACGAAAAGGCTGGCTGAATGATATAAAATTTGCCGTACCTGCCGATCGATAATATCTTTTGGGATCCCGATATCGATCGAGCCGAGATAGAGCTCAGACTCGTTAACAATCGGAAAGAGCATATGGTAAGTTGTATCATCGAGCACGGTGAGCTGTTTACGATAGCCGAGGGCTTTCCGTAAAGCCGGACTTTTAACCGAGCTGTCCCACAGGCTTTTTTCGGTGTGAGCCGCAATGATGCCGTCGGGATCGATCGCGGCAATATGGGTGAGATGCGTGTTTGACTCATAGACATCTTTAACCCAATAATTCAATAATTCCAGGAGGTCGTTGCGGTTGAAATCCGGCGCCATTGTCGCTAATTCCTGCGCTTTTTTAATCAGAGTCTGAGCCAGGGCCTGAGAGCGCCATTCCAGGGTTTCGAGATAATCTTGCTGCACGCCTGAAATATGCACGACTGTACTCGTTCCTAAAACGATTAGTACGATCGCACCGACAGACAATAACATTTTGACACGTAAGTTCCATCTCATCGTATTTTATTCCTGCTCGTCCCCGTGACAGGGGAGAGTGATTATGAATTGCGTCCCATGGGGGGACACTTCTTCTGCTTCGATCGCCCCTCTTTATTTCTCTTATGTAAGGAATAACACATAAAACAAACCAAGTCCCAGGTTCTCTCCAGTACTTTTCTGGGTCGAAGAGAACGGCAGAACAATATCGTTGAGATTATCGGCCCGAATCCCTTTTCCATCATCTTCGACAAGTATTCTGACGGGAGTCATGGCTTCGAAAGCATTATGGCATCGCTCATGATAATTTCACCATCCCGAAGAATCGTCACTTTATCGACATATTCGAGAAGAGCATCGATCCGATGCGTAATTAAGAGGGTTGAATATTGATGGACGGTTCTCTCGATCATGAGTTGTTGAATACGTTGGTATTATGGTCTAATTTTGGTTTTTCCAGGCATGACTTTTGCTATAATCTTGACAACAATCTCCTGAGATGTACCCTTTGTATGCAAATGAAACGGTTTTCAGAATAACATGCTGCCCCTCAGGAGGTGACACTGATGAATAGTACTCAGCATACATTCAGTCAAGAAGAAATTCAGTAATTATGTCATTATCGCAATCACTAACGTGATGAAGGGTTCAAGATCCGGTTGATTGCCCTCTTGATGCTCGCGCAGCAGTTCCCCATCCAGGTGACGGCTTCTGTCGTCGGCCGGAACGTCAGAACTCTGATGAAATGGGGTCATACGTACTTGACGACAGACATTGAGAGTCTGAATGCCTTCAATGACAAGCCGAAATAGAGGTCTCTCCCCTCAACACAGCTTGAGCATCTCTCTGTCTGGGGCAAGGAAACTCATCTGGCCAAGACGAATCAGATCAGGGCGTATATCATGGAGCAATTTCAAGTGACCTATACAGTGGAGGCGGTTCGACAAACATACGCGCCGAATTTCAATTTGATTGAACGGTTCTGGAAGTTGGCTAAAGAGAAGCTGGTGAACAATACGTATTACAAGAAATATAAAACTGTTCGAACTCACGTGTTTCAGTTTTTGAACCATGTAGATGAGTATGTTGAGGAACTGAAGACGCTTCTGGTCGAAAAATTTCAGAGTATTCCGGTAAAAACAATATAATTTTCAAAGAACTTCATGAGTTTCAGCAAATTTTATGCCAAATCAATACCTAAATTGGAGTATAATATAAATATTTTTTGAATTAAAGACTTTTTTAAATGAATGGTGAAAATAATCGATTAAATAATTTGGTCGAGTAGGTCAGAAAGTAAAAATCGCTGCCGGCTTGTTTTGGAAGGATTATACGGTGCTGGGCGGGTAGGTTCAAGAATTGGAAGTGGATGGCGTCGATTGGGTTCACGTTGAAGTTCGTGATGGACGTTAGATGGATTTTGGCATGCCGTGCGGCGGATTCGATAGTATTGAAGGCGTGCGTAAAAGCACGAGCCTTGAAGTTGAAGCGCAGTTCCAAATGCTTCAACCTGATACGAGAGATTCTCTGCTCTTTTCATGAAATCTGAACCGAGCTGGGATAAAAGGCCTTTAAGTGACTTGCGTAAGATGAGTTAAACATGATGAATATCCTTTCTTCTCTTGAACGAAAGCATTATGAGCAGATTCGCGGCTATATTTTTGATATTCAACGTTATTCGGTGCATGATGGCCCTGGCCTACGGACGAATGTGTTTTTCAAGGGTTGCCCGCTGCGTTGCGCCTGGTGCTCAAATCCGGAGTCTCAACAACTTCAGCCGCAACTGGCCCTTTTGGCCAGGCAATGTATGCGTTGCGATTTGTTTGTCAAGAGCTGCGCGTCAAGCTGGCAACACGACCATTCGCATGGTTGGAACTCAGAATATGAAGCCAAGTATCGCGAAAGAGCAGCAGTTTGTCCGACAGGGGCCATGCATTGGATTGGTGAAGAACGAACTGCTGGAGATGTCTTTGCAGAAGTTCGGAGAGACAAGCCCTTCTACAATGATGGCGGCGGTATGACCTTAAGCGGCGGAGATGCTGTCATGCAGCCTCAGATGGCTGAGGCACTATTACGACTGGCAAAAGCCGAAGGGATTTCTACGGCTATAGAAACTTGTGGACAGTGTCGCTGGGAGGTATGGCAGGCGCTGCTGCCCTACCTCGATCATATTCTGTTCGATGTCAAGCATGTCGATAGCGAGGTACATCGAAAATTTACCGGAGTCGGAAACCAGTTAATCCTCTCGAATTTGCAACAATTAATGGCAAAAGATGCTCCACTCACAATCAGAATCCCACTCATCCCGGGATGTAATGCTTCAGAAGCTGATTTGCGGAATATCATTGACGTTCTTCTGTCCATGAATCAGTTAATTCGCCATATTGACGTTCTTCCCTATCATACCTTCGGGAAAACGAAGTACGCAGCCCTGGGACGACAATATCCTTGGGAACAATATGCCCGTTTGACTGATGAAGAGCTGACATCGTTGTGCCAGGTTGTTGCTTCGTATGGAATGAGCGTTAATATTGGGGGATGAAGAGGGAAGAGCTTCTCGCAATACGGTTCTAATAGCTTCGCCAAATTTTTGAGAATATATTTTGTAGAAAATTTCTCAATCTCCAGCTACTTCTAACTTGCGTCTTTTTATGATGTTATAGCAATTCTGTTAAGAAAATTGTTTCACAATGCCTTGAGTCAGGCATAGTTGCCCATATTTTTGAAAGAGAAATGGTTGACAAATATGTATATTCCGATAGAGTAATATTTTACTATATTCTGTTTTTATAAGCTGTACACTGCCTGTTTACGAATGGAAATGCTTTGACTCATGTAAATTGAACTCTTTTAGGGAAAGGAGGATGGTGGTATGGGCGAATTATTATTTTTGGTGGGAGTTATCATTGGAGGCTTGATTTGCTATTTCTTTTTGCAATATAAAGAACGAACTCTCAAAGCAGATGGGGGGGGATTACGAGCACGTTTAGCAATGGCGGAAAAACGGAATCAGGAACTCAGGTTGCAACTCATACAGTGTGAAGAACAGGGAGGAGGTGAAAAGCTCAAACAGCTTGAAGAGCAGGTTCGGCAGCAAGCCGCAGAATTACAAGATGTCTCCGAGAAATTAGCATCTGCCGAACAGGAGGTCGCAACATTGCACGAGCAATCAGCAGCATCAGGAAATGCAGAGAGGCCGGTCATAGAAGAGACCCCTCCTTCCCAGGTTTATGTTGAGGAGGCCATTCAGCCGTTAGAAAAAAAAGGGGGGGCTGTTGAAGGAGTTTCCGTTAAAGAGAGTCCGGCTTCGGAAAAAATTCCTCTTGCTGGTGTTCAGGCAACCAGAGAGGCTTCCCGGATTTCGCAAGAGAACCTTTCTGTTCAGAAGGGTGATGAGAAAAAGTTGTCTGCCTCAGAAGCGC
>PDWJ01004507.1_pt1 | contig 12238 bp, 10 predicted proteins | sample 1430881 | NCBI WGS metagenome assembly PDWJ01 (sample SAMN01162460, study PRJNA174530) | Oral metagenome, whole genome shotgun sequencing project. | biome: Marine environment; feature: Marine mammal; material: Swab sample of the gingival sulcus; isolation source: swab sample of gingival sulcus... | reverse complement strand
AAAGTTGTCGACCTTCTTATCAATCCTTGTTGCACTGATAATTTCCCATGTTTCTACCTTTTGAAGAACATACTATTAGGTTCACCCAAAAAGATAATCTGTCCACTTTCCATTGACAGGTGATATACGCAACGGTATGCTCAGGTAGGATTTGCAGAGAAACTGAACCTCTTGCAAGAGCAAGATTTCTATTCAGATCCGTATTTCGCAGATAAAATTTGGTGTATACTACAGAGATAAAAGAAAAATACTTTCACAAGAAACAAATATACCAATAACCATTCTACAGGAATTACCATGAACGACTGCCTTTTCTGTAAAATTATCAACGGAGAGATCCCTGCGGAGAAAATCTATGAAGATGATGAAATCCTGGCCTTCAAAGATATTGCCCCCCAAGCCCCCCACCATTTTCTTATTATTCCGAAAAAGCATATAACCGGCCCTTCAGCAATGACAGAAGAAGATGATATGCTCTGTGGAAAGCTCCTCAGAATCGGGGCAAAGGTTGCCGCTGAAAACAATATTGTGGCAAACTTTCGTACTGTTATTAACAATGGGAAAGATGCCGGTCAGGAGGTATTCCATATGCACGTTCATATTCTGGGTGGCAGAAAGATGAACTGGCCTCCAGGATAACAGTGCACCAGGACAGATTTTTCACAATGTTTTTTTCAGATCTCAAGCAGTTTTCTTACCTGCCTCATCTCTCACTGGGACTGGGTATTGCTGCTTTTGTTTTCCTCTGTCTTGTTCTTTTTCTGCTGTTCAGAATGCAGCAGTTACGATTGCAAAAGGAATTGCAGAGAGAACAGCACCAACAGCTCTTGAGAAAATATGAAACCCTTGAACAAGAAAATCATTCTTTACGTACCATAACGGCCAAGTTGTCAGCACAGCTAAAGATAGAACGACTGAATTACCAGGAAAAAATACAATTTTCCCAAGAGGCAAAGGAGACGCTGACACTACAATTTGAAAACCTGGCCCAACGTATATTCGATGAGAAAAGCTCCAGGTTTGGAGCTGAAAACAGGGAACGTATTGAAGCCCTTCTCAAACCGTTGCAAATCCAGCTGGATGATTTTAAACGTCGGGTGGAATCCATCCAAACTGAAGATATCAGAGAGCGCAGCTCACTAAAAAAAGAAATTCACTACCTCCGTGAGATGGGAGGCCAGCTTGGTCAGGAGGCGGTGAACCTGACAAAGGCACTGCAGGGAGACCAGAAGACACAGGGCATATGGGGCGAGCTTGTCCTCGAGAGAATCCTGGAAAAATCGGGATTACGCAAAAATATTGAATACTCGGTGCAAGGTGGTTTTCGAGGAGAAAACAACAGGCTCCTCAAACCGGATGTCATTATTCATCTGCCTGGCAACAGACAGGTCATCATCGACTCAAAAGTCTCTCTTTCAGCCTGGGAAAAGTATACAAACGCTGAAAAGCAAAATGAAAAGAGGGTATATCTGGATAAACATATCGCCAGCCTTCGCAGCCATATCAAGACCTTAAGCGAAAAGAACTACCCCGCCATAAAAGATCTTGTAAGTCTTGATTTTGTATTACTGTTTTTGCCCATTGACGCCTCTTTCGTCGAGGCATGCAAAGAAATACCGAATTTGTTCAATGAGGCATACGAGAAAAAAATAATCATCACCACTCCCACAACCCTGCTTGTCACCCTGCGCACAATTGAGAATTTATGGAGATACCAACAGCAGCAGTATAATGCAGATAAAATAGCCCAATCAGCAGGTCAGCTTTACGATAAATTCTGCGGATTTTTAGATGAAATGGACAAAGTTGGCAAACAACTTGCCACCTGCACCGCCACCTATGAACATGCATTGAGTAAACTGGCCACAGGCCGGGGAAATCTCGTCAGCCAGGCACAAAAACTCACAGAAATGGGTGTCAGCTCACAGAAAAATATTCCAGAGCGCATGAAAAAAGCGCACCTCTAAACAAACAGCCCCCAACCAGAATCTCTGATGAACATTGCCAAAAAAGTCCAGAAATGGTAAGCAAGACATTATTTGATAACAGTCCTGGATTTTTCATCGGTTCAGTTCATCAAACACCTCACTTATCTGAACTGCCCCCCAGGCCAGGCTGACGTTACAGGTATTAGAAGAGGATTACAGTGCTACTACATCATACGTTCATTGAGTCAGCGAAGAAGTTTGCAAATAAACTGGCCATTCACGATTTCACCACAGAAAAGAAAATAACCTATTCACGGGCATTACTCGGAGCTATTCTGCTGTCTCAATATGCTCGCAGGCTGGAAAAAGGCTTCGTCGGCATTATGATTCCCACCTCGGCAGGATGCATGCTTGCCAAGATAGGTCTCCTTATGAGCGGAAGAATTCCTGTGATGATCAACTATTCAACGGGTGCCCAGGCGAACGTCCGCTACGCTCAGAAAAAATGTGACTTCAAGACGGTTATCACCTCTCGCACCCTGTTGAAGAAGATCGATTGCCCCCATGTTTCCGGCATGATCTATCTCGAAGACATCATGGCCAAACTGTCCGCATTGCAGAAGATGCGAGCCCTGCTCAAGAGCAAGCTCCCCTGTTTCATGCTGAAATGGCTGCTCAATAACTGCAGCGAGAATAACACCGCCGTTATCCTTTTTACCAGCGGCAGTGAAAAAGACCCTAAAGCGGTGGAGCTCTCTCATAAAAATATCCTTGCCAATGTCGAATCCTGCTCGCAGCGATTTCATTTTACCAGCGAAGATGTTTTCCTGGCATCCCTGCCGCTTTTCCATGTCTTTGGACTTACCACCAATATGTGGGTTCCCATCTATCACGGCATGAGTCTGCTCGCCTATGCAAATCCGCTGGATTTCAAAACGATATGCCAGATTGTCAAGCAGGAGAAGGCAACCTTCATGGTGGGTACGCCAAGTTTTTTCTGGGGATATCTGAGAAGATCAGAACCGGGCGATTTTGACTCTCTGCGCATCATGCTCTGCGGCGCAGATAAATGCCCGGAAAAATTACGACAGCAGTTTATGGAAAAACACCAGATCATCTTGTATGAAGGCTACGGCGTCACCGAATGTTCACCAGTTATTTCGACTAACTGCCCTGAATTCAACTGCCCCGGCAGTGTGGGAAAACCGATCGAAGGTATGCAGGTCCGTATAGAAAATTATGAGACAGGTGAAGAATGCGCACCCGGTGAAGACGGGAGAATCCTAGTAAAAGGCGACAGCGTCATGAAAGGATATTTCCATGATTTTGAACAGACCTCCCTGCATATTCGACGAGGCTGGTATGACACCGGAGATATGGGAAATATTGATAAAAACGGCTACCTATGGCATGTGGGACGATTGAAACGCTTTGTCAAAATTGGCGGAGAAATGGTGTCAATGGTGAAGGTTGAATCGGTATTGGAACATCTCATTCCAGAAGACAGCCTCTGCTGTGTTGTTGAAATACCTGATGCCATGAAAGGAGCGAAGCTTGTCGCGGTGATAACAACGGAAATTGATGAGAAGCATATCAAGAAACAGCTTGCTGAAAAGCTTCCAGCCATTGCGGTTCCCAAAATCTATACAGTAATGGAAGAATTTCCCAAGATGGGTTCGGGAAAAATTGATTTTCGTAAAATCACTGAAATGACACGGGCTAAACTGGCAGGCGAACCGGTTATCGAACAGACAACAGAAGTGATGATCACCTCATCTCCTCAGCTTGCAACTAAACCCCAGGGTGAAGAAGGATAGCAAAATGCCTTTTTCAAAAAGGACAGCATCCATCCTGCTGGATATAGCTCAATATCTTCTGCTTGTAAGTGTTTTAGGCTGGCTCTTTGTCAGAAGCGGTGAGCAATTAGGATATAACTGGCAGTGGTACCGGATCAGCAGGTATATCTTTTTTTTTGATGATACAGGCTTTCATATGGGAATGCTCGCCAGGGGGCTCCTAGTCACCCTGAAGATATCTGCAATAAGCATGGCTCTCTCGATCATCATTGGCCTTCTCACCGCCTTTTTCCGACTTTCGGAGGCCCCCTTTGCCCGTTTTCTTGCAAGAATCTATCTGGAAATAACCCGTAATACACCGTTACTCATACAAATTTTCTTTATCTATTTTGTCATTGGTCCCATACTGGGCCTGGAACGTTTCACTGCCGCGATTCTGGCACTCAGTCTCTTTGAAGGAGCCTACATCTCCGAAATCATTCGCTCAGGTATCCTGGCCATTGACAAAGGACAATTTGAAGCGGGATATTCCATGGGATTGAATACATATCTCATCTACCGCTATATCATCCTGCCCCAGGCCTTTCGCATCACGCTACCGCCTCTTACCAATCAGATGATCAGCCTGATCAAGGACTCAGCCCTTGTATCGACAATAGCCATCTACGATCTCACTATGGAGGCACAACACCTTATAGCAGAGACGTTTCTCACCTTTGAAGTCTGGTTCACCGTGGCGCTCATGTATCTTTTTTTCACCATATCGCTTTCATGTATTGCAGCATACCTGGAAACAAGGGTAAACTATCCAAAATAATAAAATAATAATCCAAGGAGGATTCAATGCAAAAAAATAAGGGTAGTAATTCTAAATGTATCTCTCTTTTAGCACTGTCATTTCTTTTCCTCGTCTGCATTTCAACCTCATTTGCTGCATCGATACCCCAGCAGCTTGCAAAAGACAGTACCATCGAAAAAATCATGAAGCGCGGGGTATTGAAAGTTGGCATGGACACCTTTCTGCCCTGGGCCATGAAAGATAAAAACGGCAACTATATCGGTTTTGAAATTGATGTTGCCACCCGGCTGGCCAAAGATATGGGTGTTAAGGTGGAATTTGTCCCTACCAAATGGGCAGGTATTATTCCGGCACTGCTCACATCCAAGTTTGATGTCATCATCGGTGGCATGGGAATTACCACGCAACGTGCGCTGAAGGTAAACTTCACCATCCCCTATGAATATTCAGGTATGTCAATGGTTGCCCATAAAGAAAAGGCAAAAGGATTCAGCTCCCTGGAAGACTTTAATAAAGAAGGGGTGGAGATTGCCTGTAAAATAGGCACCACAGCAGCTGCCGCCACCAAAAAATTCCTGCCGAGGGCCAAGATCAGACTTTTTGATGATGAGCCCCAGACATACCAGGAACTCAGAAACGGAAATGTTCATGCGGTTGTCGGTTCTGCACCGCGCCCGGCCTTCGAAGCAATTCAGTACAGCGACACCCTTTTTATGCCGATAAAAGAGAACTTTACAAAAGAGCCCCTCGGTTTTGCCATTCGCAAAGGTGATCCCGACACCCTTGCTTTTTTCAACAGTTGGATTTTAAACATGACCTTAAATGGCTGGCTGGAAGAGCGTCATGCCTACTGGTTTACCACCAGAGAATGGGAAGACCAGCTTAAGTAAAATTTCTTTTTACAGCGGATACACTCCCTGTTTTCCTGTTACCGGTCAGCTGAGATATTCTGATCGGTGACAGGAATTTTTTCTTCATAAGGCTTTGACCACCCTCATGAAGCAACACAAAAAGATGAGCTGAACAAAATAGCACCAGTTTGAAGAAAAAATACGTTTCCATATCGACGCTTGATGTATGTGCCATACTGTTGGTCTGTCTATTCTTCGCCTACCTTGGGTACCGGCTGACAACATCTTTTAATTATAAGTGGAACTGGGCAATCATCACAGATTACCTCTTCTTCTTTGATGAAAAAACTGAGGGCTGGCACTGCGGGATACTCTTACAGGGCCTTTTCATTACCATCAAGCTCAGTTTCTGGGGCATGCTTCTTGCCGCTGCGGTGGGTTTGTGTGTGGGTATTATCTCGACCTGGAAACGACTCTTTTTCAAACTCACGACCAGAACATACGTTGAGCTTATCCGCAATACCCCGGCACTGGTACTGGTCTTCATCTTCTACTATTTTGTCAGTGACCAGGTCATGCCCCTTTTTCAGCTTGATGAGTTGCCATACCTACTCTCACCTGGAATGCAAAAGATTTTTTCTCTGTTCCTGGCAGAACCGAATATGCTCACCCAGTTTCTTTCTGGTGTTATTACACTTGGTCTTTTCCAGGGCGCCTACATTGCAGAAATTGTCCGGGCAGGAATCATATCCATCCATCAGGGACAATGGGAGGCTTCGGCTGCTCTGGGTCTGACCAGGTTTCAGCAGATGCGATATGTGATACTGCCCCAGGCCATAAAAACCACCCTGCCCCCCCTGGCCAATGAGTTTATCAATACTATAAAATATTCGTCGATTGTCTCGATTATTTCTATCCAGGAGCTCACCTTCCAGGGTATGCAGGTCATGGCTTCCACCCAGGTAACAATTGAGGTTTGGCTCACCATTACAGGCATGTATCTCATCCTCTGTTTCATTCTCTCACTTTGTGTGAATGCACTTGAGAAAAAACTGGCAACGGGCAGATAACAGCAGGAATTGCGATATGGAAACAATCACCCCCTTTTCAATAAAAAATATTCGCTGTTTCATCGCCTTTCGATTGTTTTTCAATGCCAGGTTTTACTATCCCGTTTTTACCATTCTCTTTTTGGATTATGGCCTTACCATCGAACAGTTTGCCCTGCTAAACAGCGTGTGGGCGGCAACTATTGTACTGACAGAAGTCCCGTCCGGAGCCCTTGCCGACCTGCTCGGCAGAAAGCAGCTGATTATCATCACCTCACTCTTAATGGTCACAGAGATGCTGCTGCTCAGCTTTGTACCCTTAGGCAATATCTCTGTTGTGTTCTGGGTATTTTTAGTAAACAGGGTACTGAGCGGTCTGGCAGAGGCCCTGGCCAGCGGCGCCGATGAAGCGCTTGCCTACGATTCCCTTGTTGAAAAAGAAATGGAGGATCAGTGGCCTGCTGTGTTGAGTCTTACCATGCGCGTTCAGGCTGTGGCTTCGATTATTATCATGACCTGCGGCGCCTTCGTTTACGATGCCCAGGCAGTAAACAGTGTTCTCCATCTTCTCGGATCTTCTCTCGAGTTCTCGCAACAGACGACCATGCGTTTCCCCATCTATCTCACCCTCATACTTGGCATTCTCGCCTGCTCAACTGTAATGCAGATGAGAGAAACAGGAGGTGAGAGAGAAACAGAACACATGACCTACCTGGAAAAAATCAGCAGAGCAAGCAAACTGACACTCAAGGCGGGGAAATGGATTCTGGCCACGCCGTTTGCTCTCACTATAATCCTGTTTGGCATGTTTTTCGATCATATCATGAGGATGCTGATAACGATGACCTCCCAGCTCCTGCGTCTCATCATGCTTCCCGATGCCAGCTTTGGACTCGTCGGTTCCGCTATGGCGGCTGTTGGAATTTTCTTGCCTAAGCTGGCAGAAAAAATGGTTCACCGCTTTTCTCCGCTTCAAAATCTGTCTTTTCTTATCATTTATACATGCGTTACCCTTGCGGGGCTGGCCCTTTTTATTCCCTATTTCGGTGTAGTCTTTGTTGCAATGATCTCAGCCGGTATCATGTTCACCAAGTTTTTCACCTCCCACTATCTCAACAAAATAGCAGAATCGCACCAACGGGCAACAGTGTTGAGTTTCAACGGACTTGCCTTTAATCTCGCATACGGCTTTATCGGAATATTGTTTGCCTATCTGGTTGATTTTCTTAAACAGCAAAACAGCGAAACATATCAGCACACGTCTGCCGCTTTCATAGAGAATGAGTCATTTATCAGTGCAATATGCTACTTTCTTCCCTACACATTCATCCTGTTTGCCCTGCTCTTTATCTTTTCCAGGTATCACCTGCGCAATCAACACGGGAATATAAAATCTCCTCTTTTCTGAGAGATTGAAAATTTGGGATAATCCAGGCTTCTCATCTTCTGGACATTCCATCAAAAAGAGTTATGTTTAATTTTTTCGTATTACCTGTTTAACAAGAGTGCTATTCAATCAATAAACACATAGGAAAACAATATGTCTCCTCTACAAGCCAACTGCCTGCCCCTTCTTATCGGCAGCCTGCCCGTTAACAACCACGATGTTGCCATGGATCTGATCGTTGAATCCACACCTGAGATTCCCATCTGGCCGCAGCTGCCAATGTTTGCGGAAGAAGGCATGGTTCCCCAGTTTCTTCCCGGCATGCCCGCCCTTGATTACTGTGACGGCACCCCTTTTATTTATGGCGAAGGTGAAAAATTTGACAACGAATTTCTCCCCTTCTACGAAGAGTATCTGATGATCACCGAAGCAGATACACCGCTGGAGAACAGCCGTTTTGCCCTGACACCTGATACGGCAAAAGGGTTCTTCGCATTTCTCAACCGTACAGAGCAGGTAAAGGGCTCACTACAGGCATTAAAGGGGCAGATCACAGGCCCTTTTACCTTTGCAACAGGGCTGGTTGATCACAATAACCGGGCAATCTATTACAATGATTCTCTACGAGATGCGGCAATCAAACTGCTGGCCTTGAAGGCCAGATATCAGATTGAAAAGATGAAAGCTATCTGTAACACCACCATCATGTTTTTTGATGAACCTGCCCTGGCAGGTTTTGGTTCATCTGCCTTTATCACCGTGTCAGCCGAAGATGTACAGGGCTGCCTTGCCGAGGTGTTTGCAGCGGTAAAAAGTGAAGGTGCACTTGCTGGCGTTCATGTATGTGCCAATACTGAGTGGTCACTGCTCTTTGATGCGGGGGTGGATATTATCAGCTTTGACAGCTACTCCTATTTTGATAAATTCATCTTATATGCGGATAAACTGAAAAGTTTTTTTGAACAAGGCGGTATTCTGGCAAGCGGTATTGTGCCCACAACAACTGAATTGATAGACGAAGAGAATGCTCTCTCCTTAACAGAAAAATGGCTCGGTCAGGCAGAAGAACTGACGAAAATCGGTATCCCCATGGAAACAGTGGTCTGCCAGACCCTGATCACCCCAAGCTGCGGTACAGGATCCATTTCTGTGGAACATGCGAAAAAGGTACTTGCCATGACACGACAAGTATCTGCTAATATCAGGGAGAAATTCAATTTATAGATACATGACCAGCTCTCAAACACCAGGGGCAGCGAGCAGCGGATTTGCTGCACTGCCCATTGAAAAAGGGGATATCTGGTGCTTTTATGGCAGTAACCGCTCAGGCGTAGAACACCTCCTTTCATCCCTTGCTGCTGATAGCAGCGCTGTGACGGGTACCGTTCAGCTGTTCTCTTTTCAATCTCAGCAGGATATCTTTGAAGAGGAGCTGCGTAACGATGACAGCGATTTTTTAGACCGTATTGATCCTGGTACCCCTGCGGCGTCTTTTATCGAAAACATTGCTGAATATGATGATCTCATCGATGCCTTCAACCTGCGCCGCTGTCTGCAGCAAGGCTATCGGCAGCTCAGCTCCGGGGAAAGTAGAAAACTGCTGCTCTTGGGTGCTGTTTCCAAAAAGCCTGATTTGCTGGTCATCGAAAGCCCCTTTGACGGTGTAGATAAAAAGGGTCGCATTGAGCTTGAAAACACATTCCAGCACCTTGCCCGTCACGGCTGTTCACTGTGCATTACCGTCTCCAACGAGGGGGATATCCCTTTATGGTGCGAGAAACTGGCCTATGTGGAAAACGGTGTGATCTTGCAGTATGGCGGACGAAAAGAAATATTTAAGCTCATCGCAGAACGGGAAAAAGAGCATTCCGGGATGTGTCTAACTCTTTCATCCGAAGAAAAGGACAGGAAACAACCCGAAACCGAACTTGTAGTACTGAAAAACGGTTTTGCCAGGTATGGTGACAAAACGGTTTTTACAGGGCTTGATTTTGTACTGCGCAGAGGCGGACATACCCTGATCACAGGCCCCAATGGCAGCGGTAAATCCACTTTGCTCCATATAATCTGCGGTGATAACCAGAACTGTTACGCCAATGATCTCCAGATAATGGGCATACAGCGGGGCAGCGGTGAATCCATTTGGGATTTGAAAAAACATATGGGCATTGTCACACCTGAACTGCACCGCAATCATTACATACCCGGCTCTGCCCTGCAGGTGGTGGTATCTGGTTTTTTTGATTCCATCGGAGTGTACAGGAAAGCCACATCAACCCAGCAGCGGAAGGCCATTCACTGGCTGGCCATGACGGGACTGGCAGCAAAAAAAAGCGTCCCTTTCAGACGGCTGAACTATGCGGAACAACGCCTCTGTCTCATTGCCAGGGCGCTGATTAAACTCCCCCCCATCTTGATCTTAGATGAACCGACCCATGGACTTGATCAGTGGCATCGTGCAGATCTACTCGCTTTCCTCGAACTGCTCGCAGGAAAAAATATCTGCACCATCATCTATGCCAGCCATAGAGATGATGAATTCCGTTCTTTTTTCACCCAGCATGTCGATATTTCTTTGTATGCATGATCGCGGAATAGACAAGACAGCTGCTCACAACAGAAAAGAAAGTTGTTCTGATACAATACCTGTGGTATGAAGATGTAATCTGGTTTTCTCTCACGTCAAGTTTGCCAGTTACAATCAATGATGACGTATCTAAACCCGACAAACGGGACTCGATTCAGTACCCCCTTGGGGGGTATGCGTGCCTTGTTGGCTTGAGTTACCCAGTCATTACCAAAACAAGTTAGTTTTCTTGTTTTTTGTGGTGGACTTTGGCCAGTAAGTCACTAAATCGCCAAAAGCATTATAAAGGAGAATACAATGAAAAAATTAGCAGGTATCCTGTTGCTTTTTATTGCCACCATTACCCTGAGCACCCAGGCAGCAACGGCTGGCACACTGGATGAAATCATCAAAAGAGGGAAACTGCGTGTCGGATTAGATCCGGGCTACATGCCTTTTGAGCTCACCAATAAAAAAGGCGAAATCATCGGTTTTGATGTGGACATAGCCAAACGTATGGCCAAGGCCATGGGTGTTGAACTTGAGATTGTATCGACTGCCTGGGATGGTATTATCCCCGCGCTTCTCACCGAAAAATTCGATATAATCATGTCCGCCATGACACTTACCCAGGAGAGGAATCTCAGGATCAACTTTGCTGAGCCCTATATCCTCATCGGCCAGTCTATTCTGTTAAATAAAAAGCATGAAGGGACTGTAAAATCTTACAAGGATCTCAATGATGCCAAATACACTGTATGCTCGAAACTTGGCACGACCGGTGAGCAGGCCGCTAAACGCATGATCAGCAAGGCAAAATACATCTCCTATGAAACCGAGCAGGAAGCTGTTATGGAGGTTGTGAACGGCAAGATCGACGCCTTTATCTATGACATGCCTTTCAACGCCATCGCTTTTTCTCAGAAGGGCAATGGCAAAATCGTTCATCTTGACACACCGTTCACCAAGGAACCCCTTGCCTGGGCTATCCGTAAAGGTGACCCTGATTTCCTCAACTGGCTCAACAACTTCCTCCAGCAGCAAAAATATGACGGCATTTATGACCGTATTTACAAAAAATGGTTCCAGGATGATGCCTGGTTGAAGCAAATCCAGTAAAAACTCTACCATAAACAGGTTATTTTGAACTCCACACAGCATATGTGGGCCTGGAAAGTATTGCTGGCAGTCATCCTGCTCGGTGTGGCTGCCGCAATCTGGGGGTCCGTACAACGCATCGATTACCAATGGCGCTGGCACCGAGTACCGCAATATTTTTTCTACAAATCTGAAGATTTAGTTAAAAGCCCTGCAGATGGCACGGTCTCAGACATCGTCAACGCAGGTAAATCGAAAACAGTCCATATCCTCTCCGACACAGGAGAACAACACGAGATCACAGTGGATGCCGGTACTGCCAGCGTAAGCATCTCTGACATGCTCCTCGAAGGTGACTCTCTAGGAACGGTTTCTAAATGGCAAGCAGGGCCGCTTATGCGAGGATTATGGACCACATTATGGATCTCTGCTGCGGCAAGTGTGTTTGCCCTCGTAGTTGGACTGATCGCTGGTCTGGCCCGTGTTTCAACAAATTATACGGTGAACAGTCTCGCTGTCATTTATGTGGAAATTATAAGAGGAACACCGTTACTGGTTCAGATATTCATCGCCTACTTTTTCGTGGGAACAGTTCTCAATCTTGATCGTAATGTTGCGGGCATTGGCGCTTTAGGGCTGTTTGCAGGAGCATATGTTGCCGAGATTGTACGAGCAGGTATCCAGGCAATCCCCAAAGGTCAAATGGAGGCGGCCCGTTCTCTTGGCATGTCTTCCGCTCAGGCCATGGCATACATTATTCTGCC
>PDWJ01004506.1_pt1 | contig 12239 bp, 10 predicted proteins | sample 1430881 | NCBI WGS metagenome assembly PDWJ01 (sample SAMN01162460, study PRJNA174530) | Oral metagenome, whole genome shotgun sequencing project. | biome: Marine environment; feature: Marine mammal; material: Swab sample of the gingival sulcus; isolation source: swab sample of gingival sulcus... | reverse complement strand
CAGCAGGTATCCCAGCACGATGGGGGCCAGGCCGCCAACGATGTAGATCCACCACTTACCGACCTTCAAGCTAGACCAACGATCCAGATGGCGCGACAGGGTCGGCAGTTTCCTGACGAACCAGGCGGTTGCGATGACGTAAACGAAGGCGCCGCCAAGGATGCCGAACTTGTTGACGAACTCGTCGGTGATGTCCAGGAAGTACACCCCTGTGGTGGTCGAGAGCATTACCAGCGACAGCACCGCCGTCGGAATGCCGACGACCAGAGTCGCGACCAGCTTCGACAGGCCCAGCTTGTCGCGAACGCCAGCGATGACCACTTCCATGATCGAGAGCTGCGAGGTAAGACCAGCCAGTGTCAGTGAGCCGAAGAACAGCACGCCGAGCAGTGAACTGAACGGGGCTTGAGAAATGATGGTCGGGAACGCCACGAAGGCCAGGCCCAGACCGCCAGCGGCCACTTCGTCGACGCCGGTTTGGCTTGAGTAAGCCATGAAGCCGAGGGCCGCGAAGACGCCGATGCCCGCCAGAATCTCGAAGCTGGAGTTGGAGAAACCAACCACCAGACCGGAACCAGTCAGGTCGGTGCGCCGCTTCAGGTAAGACGCGTAGGTCACCATGATGCCGAAGCCGATGGATAGCGAGAAGAAGATCTGGCCGTAGGCTGCCGACCAGACACCAGGATCGGCGAGCTGGCCCCAGTTCGGGGTGAACAGGGCGTTGACGCCTTCGGCCGCGCCAGGCAGGAACAGCGACTGGACTACCAGGATCAGGAACATCAGCGTCAGTAGCGGCATGAATACCAGGTTTGCGGTAGCAAGACCCTTGTTCACGCCAAGTGCTAGCACGCCGATGATGAAAACCCACACCAGCAGCATGGGGATCGCGAGCGAAGGAACGAAGTCGAAACCTACGCCCGGGTTTTCGGCGAGCTGCAGGAAGTCACCAAAGAGGAATCCTGCCGGGTCGTCGCCCCAGGCCTGGTTGAAGCTGAAGATCGTGTACATGCCTGCCCAGGCGATGACTGCCGCGTAGTAGACGGCAATCACAAACGACACCAGGACCTGCCACCAGCCAAGGGCAGCGGTCCACTTTTTCATTCGCCCGAATGCGACCGGGGCCGAGCCGCGGTAACGATGACCGATGGCGTAGTCCAGGAAAAGCAGCGGAATGCCCGCTGTCAGCAGGGCGATTAGGTAAGGCAGGATGAACGCTCCACCGCCGTTGGTGTAGGCGACATAAGGAAAGCGCCAAATGTTACCCAGGCCGACGGCGGAGCCGATTGCGGCCAGGATAAACAGGTTGCGCGAGCTAAAGCGCTCTACCTTGCGCTTCTTGCTAGCAGTATCTGACATGGATTCTCCTGTTTATTCAAGTTCCGGTGTCAGAGAGTAGCGGAGAATGGGAGGCAGCGGCGTAAATCTCAAGTGTCGGGCGGCTTGGCCAATCGGGTATCCTCGAAAGAAGTAGCGAGAGGTTCAGGTATGAGCGATCAAGTCAGTAATGGTGTCGAAGGTGCCGGCGGTTATGAAGGTGCCAGCGGTTATGAAGGTTCTGCGGTTGATGCGGCCACCGAGCAAGAGGTGGGGGTGCCTGATGCTGACTTAGGCCACGCCAGCTATTCACAGCCAGCCTCCGATGGTTCGCAGTCTGGCTACGGGTCGCCGTCTTCCTATGGATCGCAGTCTGGCTATGGGTCGCAGTCTGGCTATGGTGCTCAGCCCAACTATGGCTCGCAGCCTGGCTCGATGGCTTCGGCTTCGCCGGGCGGGGCGGCCTCGACGGTGGGCTATCAGCCTGCTGCGGGGTACGGTTCGCCAGGTGCCTACAGCCAGCCAACCCAGGATCAGCCGCCTTACGGCGGCCAAAGCTACGCGACGAACCAGCAGGCATATTCCGCTCCCCAGCAGCCATACACCCCGGTGCAGCCCTATCTCGGGTCGCCCGAGCATCCGCAAGCTCAAACCGTATTGATTCTGGCTATCGTTGGGCTGTTTTTCCCGATTACCGCATTCATCGCCTGGTATATGGGCTCGCAGGCCAGGAAAGAGATCGAAGCAGGATCCCCCTACCGGTGGGAAGGCAGCATCAAGGCTGGTTATATCCTTGGTATTATTATTTCGATTCTCACGATCGCGGCGATCGCAATGGTGATTCTCTACATTGTCTTCGTGCTTGTTCTTGGAGCAGGGCTATTCTTCATGGCTGGCGTCTCTTAACGCACGAAAATCGGGCGCTCAATAGTGGATCGTTCAGCGTCATGGCGGTAGCCAAGGCCATCGAATTGGCTTAGTTCGCGGACCGAGCGCACCCGATTCTTGATTAGCCAGGCCGCCATGGCGCCGCGCGCCCGCTTAGCGTGCAATGCCACGACGCGGGGACGCCCGTTGCGGTCTCGATCCTCGAATCGTGGCGCTACGACCGGCAGGCCCAGCGCTTCGGTATCCACTGCCTTGCTGTATTCCTGCGAGGCCAGGTTGATCAGGGCATCCTCTCCTGGGGAGGCGGTCACGTCGTCGCGCAGCAGGTCGGTGATTAGCGAACCCCACCACTCGTAAAGATTGCGGCCGCGCGGGGTGGCCAGTTTTGTGCCCATTTCCAGCCGATACGGCTGGATCCGATCCAGCGGCCGTAGTAGGCCGTACAGCCCGGACAGGATGCGCAGGCTGGCCTGCGCCGCTACGAAGTCGTCTTCGGTGAACGAGGTGGCGGTCAACCCCTGATAGACGTCGCCGTTGAAGGCCAGCACCGCCGCCCGGGCGGCGTCCGGGCCAGGCTCGTCGTCGTAGTCCTGATAGCGCTGGACGTTGAGCGCGGCGAGCTTCGGCGAGATGTGCATTAGCGTGGCGATCTGGTCAAGGGACAGCCGCTGCAGCAGCGAAACCAGTTCGTTAGTGTGTTCGAGCAGTCTTGGCTCGCTGTGTTGGGCGGTCGCCAGGGGCGAGTCATAGTCCAGGGATTTCGCAGGCGAGATGACGGCTAGCACCCCACCAGCATAGGCAGTCAGCTACAGCGGTATCGACCGGTCTGGCTGGCGTTTCCGCAAGAACCGGGCCTGGCAACCAAGGCGGCAGCCATCGTGAGCACTGCAGCGGGCTGCTTGCACCGCCCAAGTTGGGCCGGGATAATGAGGGTTGCAACTATTGCAATGTCTTAGGAGAAAAACCATGACCCAACCCGAATATGGCCAGCAGCCCGGATACGGCCAGCAGCCTGCATACGGCCAGCCTGCATACGGCCAGCAGCCCGGATATGGCCAGCAGCAAGCGCCGGAGCATCCGCAGGCACAGGTTGTGCTGATCTTGGGGATCGTCGGCATCTTCTTCGGCATTCTCTCCTTCGTCGCCTGGTACATGGGCGGCCAAGCAAAGAAGGAGATCGAGGCTGGAGCTCCCTACCCGTGGGATGGCAACCTGAAGATCGGTTATCTGCTAGGTAAGATCTTCTCAATCATTTGGATTGTCATCGGGGTGCTTTACGTGATCGGGATCATCGGCCTCTTCATGTTGGGGGCGGCTGCGCAGCGCTAAGACTCGACGAATTTTTGAGGGGCCGCGCCTGGAATGGCGCGGCCCCTCAACATGTTATTCACTTCCTTCGACAACCGGTGTTGGGATAGCTACCTGACAGCTTCACTTGCCACGGCGCTCGGCTACTTGCTTCACCTCACCGGGAAGCCGACATCAACCGCCAGATCGTCGTCTTTTACTTGGCGAAGATTTGCGAAGTAAATCTCGATACCGGGGCCAGCCAGATCCATGCTGTTCGCCGCAGCCCACGCCTCGACTGCCTCGTAGGCGCTGATGATGTGGGGGTAGACGGACATTCCTTTAACAATTCGAGTGAAAGCGAACTTGGTAGCTGGCACTTCCCGCCTTGACCGGGGATCAATGACAGTCGGGGCAACCGGCAGGCACACCTCCACGTCGCCGGCCTGCCGTGGCGAAACCGGGGAATAATAAGTCACATACGGCGAGTCGACTGCCCGGGCTGTCGACTTCAACCTATCGATAGCCGAAGCGATGAACTCGTGCAATTGGTCGGCGGTGACCCGGCCGGTTTCGCTGATCACTGAATGCTGCGGCAGCATCCGTAGCCCGACTTCCATGCGGATGCCGCGGGTGGTGTCAGCCATGATGATCGCTCGAATTGGTAGAGATCCCAGGGGCGCCTTCGTGCACGATCTTGCCTGGGTTTAGGTTGCGGCCCGGGTCGATGGCCGCGAACAGCTTGCGCTGAATCATGACGCCGCCAGGAGAAATGTCTTGTTCCAGCCAGGGCGAGTGCTCCTCGCCGACCCCGTGGTGGTGCGACACCGTGCCGTGGTGATCCATGAACGACTGCTGAATCGCCCGCTTCACGCGATCGTAGGTATCCAAGTTGGTCGCCGAGGCGTCGTTGATGGCGAACGTGAAGTACTGGCAGGCCCCGGAATGGTAGGAGTGGCTGAGGTGACAAAATACTGCGCCGCTGACTCCGCACTCCGCCAGTGCCTGCTCGGCTGCCCGCACCGTCTCGTCGTGAATTTCGACCGCGTACTGCCAAGGAGTAGAGGTCTCCGACACGTCAGCCAGGATTCCCCGGTCGAGCATGAAGTCCCGGATGTAGGGGGTGTCGTACTTCTTCTGGTCGTACAACGTGGCCGGGCCTTGGCCGACGCCCATGCCGTTGTGATTGCGGACGATGCGGCCCACCAGGCCTTTTTCGTAGCGCACATGGTTGGCGCTGCCTTCGTACCCGATGATCGACAGCGCGATCTGCTCCAGATCCCAGCCCTTGCTGGCCATCACCTTGGCGATGGCCTTGCTCAACAGCCCCTTGACGCGGCCGGATGCCTTGCCGTTGGCAATGATGTATTGGGTCTCCAGCGCATCGCTTACCCGCGCCATCATCACGTCGGCGTCGGATTCCACGATCTCTTGGCAGGCCGCCAGCCCGTCCTCGTAGGTCGCGAAGAAGTAAGCCTGCAGTTCGCGGACCTCCGGCAGCCGATGCACATTCACCCAGGCGGAGGTGATCACGCCGAGTCGGCCCTCAGAGCCAAGCATCATTTCGCGAATGCTCGGCCCAGACGAGGTTGACGGCAGCGGTCGCAGTTCGACCACACTGCCTGGCAATACCACTGTCATACCGCGGGTGATGTCGGCGATGTCGCCGTACTTGTCGGACTGCATGCCAGAGCTACGGGTGGCGATCCAGCCGCCAAGAGTCGACCAAACAAACGAATCCGGGTGGTGCCCCATCGTCCAGCCCTGCGCGTTGAGTTGATCCTCCATGTCGGGGCCGAACACGCCTGCCTGGATGTGGGCCAAGCCGGACTTCTCGTCAATCTCCATCACCTGGTTCATGCGTCCCAGGTTGATCGATACCACCTGCCGGGTCTCGCCTGGCTCAGCCTCCAACGCGGCGACGATGTTGGAGCCGCCGCCGAATGGGATGATCACCCCGTCGGCTGCCGCGATGACATCGACCAGCGCTACGACCTCGTCGTGGGTGCCGGGATAGCAAACCGCGTCGGGAACCCGGCCGAGTTCGCCGCGGCGCACCCGAACCAGATCACGGACGCCCTTACCGAAGGCGTGTACCACTCTGGTCTCATCATCGAGGTGCACGAACTCCTCGCCGATGATGGCGCTCAGCTTCTCGTGCAGTGACGTGGTCAGTTGGCTGGCAGGCACGTCAAGGTCAGCGAAGTTTGGGGTGTTAAGCACCGCTTTGGTGATGTCGACCCCAATCTTTTCCAGCACAAACCCCGGAAACTTGGGCTTGTCGTGGTAGGTGTAGGAGAGCCCTTCCTCACCCCAGCCCCACCACTTCTGCTGCTTGACGCCGTCGATCATGATTCCTCCTGGTCCGCTCGCTGCGTGTCCGGGTTGGTCACGTCATCGAGGTTCGTCTTCGCTGATTCAATAGCCAGCGTACGGGCGTATTCTGCCAGTGTCTTGCGTCCGTACGCGCGCGCCGTCGTATCGTGCAATTCCAGCACCTGCCGCCGCATCCGCTCATTGAACTCGTGGGCGATCTCGCCCTGCCGTGGCAACATGGGGCGACCAATCACCACATGTATCTCGGGCCTTCCCTTGGGTAGGTGTCGCTGCTGCGGTGGCCACGCGTCGTAGGCGCCGACGAGGGCCATCGGCAGGGCGGGCGCGCCATTCGAGATGCAAAGCGAAGCCACCCCTGGTTTGAACGGCCCCATCGCGCCGGTACGCGACCGGGAGCCTTCCGGGAAAATCAGCAACGGAATGCCGTCTGCCAACAGGGCGGCAGACAGGCCACGTTTGCCGCGCTTCTTGGATTTGCGCTTAGTAGAGAGCTGCCGCTGGATTGGGTAGGCGTTGAAAAACAGCGACATTGGCGCACCCTTCCACCACTTGTTGTAGAAGTAGTCGCCAGCCGCTCCGGTGGCTAAGAACCGGGACAGCCGCCACGGCAGCGCGCCGAAAATCAAGGGGGCGTCAAGGTGCGAAGAATGGTTGGCGAACACCACAAACGGGGGCTCCAGGCTGTCCAGGTGCGAGCCGCCGTGAACACGCACGCGTACTGACCGCCACACGTATGGCCGAAGCAGCAGCATCCGTGCGGCGAATCGAGTTCGGGCCCCTGCTGTGGAGTGGTAGCGCCCGAGTTTGGGGTCGTGATTGCTCACTGTTTCCTTCGGCTGTTACTCAACTTGGCGGAGGCCCAGCGCAGCGCTGCACGTGGGCCGTGGTTGGCCAGGAACATGGCTGCCTTCCATCTGCGCGCCGGGATGGATTCGACCTTTCCCTTGGCGGCGTCAGCGAGGCAGTCACGCACCAGCTTGGTCTTGTCGATCCACACCACATCGGGCAGCTTCGAGGCGGAGATTCCTGCCCGCTCGTGGAACTCGGTATGTACCCAGCCGGGTTCTAGTGTGGTGACGGTGACTCCGGTTTCAGCAAGCTCCAGGGCGAGGCTCACCGAGTAGTTGGTGCACCAGGCCTTGATGGCGGAGTAGTGGCCGGTGTAGAGGGCGCCAGCCGTGGAGGACACGTTGATGATAGTGCCGCGGCCGCGTGCCTTCATGGCTCGGCCTGCCGCGCCGCCCAGGATCAACACGGCGAGGGCCATGACGTCTAGGGCTTTAGCATGCGCTTCTACTTCACGGGTCAACAGCGGCTTGTGGATGCCGAAACCGGCGTTGCTGACGAAGATGTCGATCGGCTGCTCGGCGTCTTCCAGCCGTTCGGCAACCCGCATCACGTCGGCCCGCTCGGCCAGGTCGGCGACGAGCGTGGCCACCTCAACCCCGTACATTTCCTGTAGGGATTCCGCCACGGCAGCCAGGCGGTCGGCGTCACGGGCCACCAACACCAGATCATGTCCCTGCTCGGCTAACTGCCTAGCAAATTCGTTGCCGATGCCCGAAGTGCCGCCCGTGATTAGTGCAGTTGCCATACCCCTACCGTAGTGCCCGACGGTGAGGGTAGAAAGCCCTCCCCTGTCTATCCGAGACCGGTTAGCGGTACCCCACAGGCCAGGTATCCGCTGCTTGTATGGTCTTCACAACCAGGATTTAGCGAAAAAGTCCGGCCAAGTTGCTGCAACGAGCCGGTTTCGGCCCGAATCAGCTAACTAGCCGGACTTTTCCACGCAATGGCGCTAGGCGCCGATGACGCGCAGCGCCTCCTCGGCCATCGCCAACTCCTCGTTGGTGGGAATCACCAGGATCCGCACGCGCGAATCGGCGGCAGCAATGTCGCGGGCCTGCTTGGAACGCACCTGGTTGGCCTCGGCGTCCAAGGCGAACCCCAAAGCCGCCAACCGGTTGACCACCGCTGCCCGCACCGCGGCGTCGTTCTCGCCGACACCGGCGGTGAAGCACAGGGCGTCAGCGCCGCCTAGCAGGGCAAAGTAGCCGCCGATGTAGTGCACCAGCCGGTGCACGTACACATCGAAGGCAACCTTGGCTGCCTCGTTGCCCGCGGCAATCTGGGCGTCCACGTCTCGCATATCGGTGTAGCCGCAAAGCCCGGCCATGCCTGAGGCCTTGTTGAGCAGCGTGTCGATCTCGTCGATGCTCATGCCCTTGCCCGCCAGGAACTTGTGTAGGCCAGGATCCACATCACCGGAGCGGGTGCCCATGATCAAGCCCTGCAGCGGCGTCAGCCCCATCGAGGTGTCAATCGCGTTACCGGCATCGACCGCCGAGATGGATGCTCCGTTGCCCAAGTGGCAGACGATGACCTTGGCGTCCGGCTTGCCCAGGAACTCGGCCGCCTTGCCCGAGACGTAGCGGTGCGAGGTGCCGTGGAAACCGTACTTGCGGATCTGGTACTTCTCGGCGACATCGCGGTCGATCGCGTAGGTGTAGGCCTCGGCCGGTAGGTTCGCGAAGAACGCCGTATCGAAGACCCCGACGTGTGGCACATCGGGCAAGACCTGGCGCGCCGCCTCGATCCCGGCGATGCCGGGCGGGTTGTGTAGAGGTGCCAAATCCGACAGCTCCACCAGCTTGGCAATAACCTCATCGGTGATCAGCGTCGAATCGCGGAACGTCGTGCCGCCGTGGACGGTGCGATGGCCCACCACCTGCACGCCGTCAAGGCTCGGGCCGTGCTCGGCAAAGGCATCGACGACGGCCTGAACCGCATCGGTGTGATCGGTGAAGGGCCGCTCGACGACGAAATCATCATCGCTGACGCTGTGCTTCAGCTTGCCGATCGCTAGGCCGATGCGCTCCACCAGGCCGACCGCCAGTTGCTCCTTAGACTCGGCGGCAAGCAGCTGGTACTTGATCGACGACGAGCCGCAGTTCAGTAGCAGGATTGTCACGTTACTTCCTCAGATTTTCTGTGCTTGGATGGCGGTGATCGTGATGGTGGAGACGATGTCGTCGACCAAAGCGCCGCGCGACAGGTCGTTGACCGGCCGCTTGAGGCCCTGCAGGATCGGGCCGATCGCGACAGCGCCGGAGGTACGTTGCACCGCCTTGTAGGTGTTGTTGCCGGTATTCAGGTCGGGGAAGATGAACACCGTCGCCTGCCCGGCGACCTCGGAGTCCGGCATCTTCTTCTGCGCCACCGCCATGTCTACGGCAGCGTCGAACTGGATCGGGCCCTCGACCTTCAGCTCAGGTGCCCGCTCGCGGATTAGCTCGGTTGCCTCGCGAACCTTGTCGACATCCGCGCCAGAGCCCGATGAACCGGTCGAGTAGCTCAACACGGCTACCCGGGGTTCGATGTCGAAAGCCTTTGCCGTCTCCGCGGAGGAGATAGCGATGTCGGCCAGCTGCTCCGGCGTCGGATCGGGGTTGACGGCGCAGTCGGCGTACACGTGCACCCGGTCGCTCATCGCCATCAGGAACGACGACGACACGACGCTCACGCCCGGCTTGGTCTTGATGAACTCCAGCGAGGGCCGGATGGTGTCGGCCGTGGTGTTGATCGCGCCGGAGACCATACCGTCGGCCATGCCCAAATGCACCATCATGGTGCCGAAATAGGACAGGTTGCTGAGCCGGTCGTAGGCGGCGTCCATCGTCATGCCCTTGTGCTTTCGCAGCTCGGCGTATTCGGTCGCGAACCGCTCCAGCATCTCCGGGTTGGTCGGGTCGACGATTTCGGCGCCATCCAGCGAGATGCCCAAATCGGCCGCGCGGGCGCTGATCTGGTTCGCATCTCCCAGCAGGATGATCTGTGCGACGCCGCGCCGCAGCACCGTGGCGGCCGCCTTGAGGATGCGGTCGTCGGCGGCCTCAGGCAACACGATGCGCTTCTGATCCTTCCGGGCAGCCGTCATCAGCTGGTATTCGAGCATCGTTGGCGTGCGGATCTCGGCGCGCGGCAGGTCGATTGCGGTCAGCAGCGCCTCTTCATCGACGTACTTAGCGAACATGACCCGGCCGACGTCGCGTTTGCGGGCGGAACCCGTGGCGATGCCGCGAACGTGCTCCAGGGCGACGGCGGTGCTGAACGTGTCGGTTTCGCAGCGGCCGACCGGCAGATCAACCTCGCTGCCGTCGAACAGCCGCTCGACGGTGGCCGGAATCATGAAGCCACCGGTGAGGACAATCGAGGCCAGTGGGCCGTACTCAGATGAGCGGTGGGCCATCAGCAGGCCCGGCAGCAGGTCGAGCCGGTCAGCGGGCACCACGACGGTGCTTTCGGGCTTCACGTGCTTGAGCAGGTTCGGCAGGGTCATGCCGCCGATGACGGTGTGCAGGGACTCTTTGTCCATGAATTCATCCTTGCCCAGCCAGGGGCGGGCCCGAACGGCCTCGAACTGCTGGCGCACCGACGGCGCCACCAGGATTTCGTTGTGCGGCAGCACGAAGACTGGGACGTTGCGCAGCCCTTTGAGTTCGCTGGCGATGGTGTCTAGGTCGCGCGGGTTGGCGCGGGTGGCGATCATGCCGACGATGTTGTTGTGGCGAGCCTCAAGTGCCTCGATGGCCTCATCGGCGGCGCGATGAATCTCGGCCGGGGTGCGATCATTGGCGCGCACCACGAACAAGACGGCGGAGTTGAGGTTGGCTGCGATCAGCGAATTGTGATCCAGGGCGGTGGACACATTGACGTCGTCGAAGTCGGAGCCGACCACGACGATCGCGTCGCAGCGTTCGGACATGGCCGAAAACTTGGCCACGATCCGATCCAGCGAACCCTCGGGATCATCGGCGAACTGGTCGTAGTTGACGCCGGTAGCCTGCGTCATCGTCAGGTCGATGACGCCCTTGTGGCTGATCAGGGCCTTGGTAACCGCATCGTCTTCTAGGGACTTGACCAGCGGCCGAAAGACGCCGACCCGTTCGACTTGGCGACCGAACAACTCGACCATCGCCAAGGCTATAGAACTCTTACTCACACGCCACTCAGCGGAGGCAATATATACGCTTTTCGTCACGCCCTAAGCCTAGACTGCGCGCCCGGCTGTGACGCGGGTGGGTGGCTTTTCGTCAGCGAGCGACGACGTTGCGCAGTTCTTGGCCCTGCATCAGGGCGGCCACATTGGCGGCGATCAACTCGTCGGAGCCGACGGGACGACCGCCCGCCGCATGGGGGGTTAGTAGTAGCCGGGGAGCGTCCCACAGCGGTGAATCGGGCGGCAGCGGCTCAACCTCGGTGACATCGAGGGCGGCCCCGGCTAGGTGGCCATTGTTCAGTGCAGCCGCGAGCGCGGCCTCGTCGACTGTGCTGCCACGGCCGACGTTGACCACGAAAGCGTCGGGCTTCAGCTGGGCGAGTCGGTCGGCGTTGAGCGCGTGGTGGGTCGCTTCGGTGGCGGGCAGGATCATCACTAACAGATCGGTTTCGGCCAGGGCTGCGGGCAGCTCGGCGTCGGTGATGGTCTCGAAACCGCTGCGTTCGCCAGCGGTCTGCGCTACGCCGCGCACCCGGGCCCCCAGCGCGCTCAGCACCGGGGCCAGGGTTTGCCCGATGGAGCCGAAGCCCCAGATCAGCACGTTGGCGTCGAGCAGCGTCGTGATCGGGCCGGGTGGGTGCAGTGGCAGGTAGCCGCCCAGTTCGCTGGCCCACCGATGCTCGGCCTGCGCCAGCGCGCATTGCGGCAGCCGTCTTACCAGGCTCAGGGTGAGCGCGAGCGCATGCTCGGTGACCGTCTTGTCATGCAGGCCGACGCCCGAGGCGATGATGACGTCGTCGGGGAACCCGGCCCGCAGCAGCGTGTCGGCGCCCGCCAGCAGCGCCTGCACCAGTCGCAGGTTCGGCATCCGGCCCGCGATCTCACGCAGGTGGCGGTTGCGGTTGGCCCACACCACCAGCACTTCGGCGTCCAGGTGCTCCTCGGGGATCGGGGCCGCTACGTCGTAGCTGACGGCGTGCACGCCGGGCGGCAGACTCGGGGCTAGCTCAACCGAGTTGGGTAACAAGATTTTCATGGCGCTACTTTCTACGCATCACCGGGCAGCCGGTCGGCCAGCCAGGCCAGGTCGGCGGCGTAACCTTCGGTCGGCGTCTCCAGGATCAGTGGGGCATCGGCTTGGCGCAGCAGCGCCACCAGTTCGGTCGGGTCGATCTGGCCCTGGCCCAGGTTGGCGTGCCGATCCGCACCGGAGCCTGCCGGGGAGCGGGAATCGTTGCAGTGCACCAGGTCGATGCGCCCGGTGATCGCCCGGATGTCGTCGACGACGCTGCCCAGGTCGAGCCCGGCAGCGAATGCATGGCAGGTGTCCAGGCAGAAGCCCACCGAGTCGAGGTTCGCTGAGCCGGCCAGGGCGTCCCAGAGGCGGGCGATGGTTTCCAGGTGGCGGGTCATG
>PDWJ01005079.1_pt1 | contig 12241 bp, 13 predicted proteins | sample 1430881 | NCBI WGS metagenome assembly PDWJ01 (sample SAMN01162460, study PRJNA174530) | Oral metagenome, whole genome shotgun sequencing project. | biome: Marine environment; feature: Marine mammal; material: Swab sample of the gingival sulcus; isolation source: swab sample of gingival sulcus... | reverse complement strand
AAACTCCGGGCGTTGAAAAGAGAAAAAACTGCAAGCCACTTCTCTTTTTAAATTATTCTCCATGCTGCTTTTGCAAAAGAGCAATTTCTTGCCGCAAAACCTTCGCAACATTTTCAGGAATGCGTTTTTCGATATATTCCTGCAAATTTTCTTGCAAATTCTTGGTATGCAGTCGGTCTTGTGCTTCAAGTTCCAAAGCAACAAGACGTTTTTCCAGTTCCGCCTGTTTTTCAATTTCTTTGTCTGCGGCTGCTTTATTTTGCCCAAGCTGATTTTCAATCCGCTGCAAGCGTTCAGCCAGTGCCGAAAACTGTTCTAAAATGCGGTCTTCTTTACTCAAAGTCGCTCCGCCGGCACTGAATTTTTCTTCCAAATTTTCAAAATCTGTCCGCAAATCACCGACTTTCGTTTCTAAACCGACAACTGCTTCTTTGATTGCAACAAAACCGCCTTGCAACTCGGCAAATTGATTTTTATCTTCTGCTAAAACCTCATCATTTTGAATGTCAGCTTCAGACACTTCTTCTACAACAGGAACTTCTTCTACAGGTTGAGGATTTTCTGCTTCAACAACTTCTTCTTCAACCATTTCAACGGATTCTTCAATTTCTAGTTCATTTTCAGCCTCAACTGCAATTTCTTCCGCAACTGCTTCTGTCTCACCATTTGCAACAATATCATTAATATCATTTAATTCTTCCGCAGTTTCCGCCAATTCTTCGGCGGTTTCGGACTCTACGGATTGTGCTTGTTCCAAATCAAGCTCCAAAGCATCTTCCAACTCAGGAACGATTTCTTCTCCAACCGGTTCAGCAATTTCTTCAACCGTTTCAACAACTTCTTCGATATGTGCTTCTTCTGCTTCATTTTCAACTTCAGCAGTAGCTTCTTCCGCTTCAGATTCTTCAATTTCCAAAACAACTTCGTCAGCAACTTCATTCAAATCTGTCGTTTCTTCAACCGGTTCTTGAACTGTTTCACTCTTTTCCGTTTCCGCAGGCATTTGCGGTTCATCAAGTTCAAGCTCTAAAACATCTTCAAAATCAGCTCCGACTTCATCTGTAGCTGCCAAAACTTCCGGCTCGGATTCGATTTCAGTTGCAATTGCCGACAAATCTTCAATCTCTTCTTCAGATACCGCTTCTTTTGTCGGGGCAGCTTCCGCTGTCAAATCTTCTTCAAGTTCTAAATCCAAATCCAAAATATCATCAGCCTCTTCTTCAAAAAGTGCATTGAGGTTAATATCGTCATCGGGAATCCCTGTACTTTGTCCGCTTTCGCTCAACATTCTATCCAGCTCGCTATCCAGTTCGTCTACATCAAAAGCCTCTTCAGGAGCAAAATCCTCCACGCCTTCGATTTTTTCCAAATCTTCCTCAAGCAAATCTGTCAATTCAAGAATATCTTTTTCCGTCATTGTAAGAAGCTCCTTTTACTATTCATCACACCGCAGGTTTAAAAGTTTATAGCTGCCGCTGCTGCAAGAGTTTTTTCCTTATCTTCCATGCTGTGAGCAAAAGAAAGAAATGCACATTCATAAGGAGAAGGTGCAAAATAAATCCCTTTGCCTCGCATTTGTTGATAAAATTGTACAAAATGCCGATTGTTTTGCTTTTGTGCCGAAGCAAAATCCACAACCGGTTCTTCCGTAAAAAAAAGCGTAAACAACGAACCGATTTGATTTAAACGAACCGGCACCTTCTTTTGCAAAATCGCCTGCAATGTGCGTGCAAAATCAGCCGTTTCTTTTGCCAAACCGTCGTAATCCTTTTTTTGCAAACAGCGTAAAGTCGCAAGTCCTGCCGCCATAGCCAGCGGATTACCCGACAAAGTCCCTGCCTGATACACATCACCGCTCGGTGCGACATGAGACATTATTTTTGCCAAACCGCCATACGCTCCGACCGGCAAACCGCCACCGATAATTTTTCCCATACAGGTCAAATCGGGCGTAATGCCAAAATATCCTTGCGCACATTGAAGCGACAAACGAAAACCCGTAATAACTTCGTCAAAAATCAACAACGCCCCGAACTCGTCGCACAGCTCACGCAACCCTTGCAAAAAACCGTCTTGCGGCAAAACAAGTCCCATATTGCCGGCAACAGGCTCAACAATCACCGCCGCAATATCCGCTCCCTGTTTTTCAAAAAGGCGGCGAACAGAAGCAAGGTCGTTATAATTCGCAAGCAGTGTTTTGGCGACAACAGCTTCAGGAACACCGGGCGTACCGGGAATAGACTGCGTAGCCACACCCGAACCGGCACTTGCCAAAAAAGCATCGCCATGACCGTGGTAGCCACCATTAAATTTCACAAAAGCACTCCGCCCCGTATAACCGCGAGCAAGCCGCAAGGCACTCATGGTCGCCTCTGTGCCGGAATTAACCATTCGCACCATTTCAACGCCGGGAACAAGTTCGCAAATAAGCTGTGCCAAATCAATTTCGCTCCGGCAGGGAGCGCCAAAACTCGTACCGCCTGCAAGGGCTTTTTCAATCGCAGCCAAAACCGACGGCTCGGCATGCCCCAAAAGCATCGGACCCCAAGACATGACAAAATCAATCAGCTCTTGACCGTCTTCGCTCCAAATATGCGAACCCTGTGCTTTTTTGATAAAAAGCGGAGAAACACCGACATTTTGGCAGGAACGAACAGGACTGTTCACACCGCCGGGAATATATTTTTTTGCCTGTTCAAAAAGTTGTTGCGAAATATTTGCCATAAAAACCCGCTAAAAATACCGCATTGATGTTTTTTTGAGTTCTTTTTCACTGTAAAAAATCATATACTGCATAACGCCAAGTTCCGCGCTTAACTGTTCGACAATTCGCCGACAATCGCCTTTGGCTTTACCGTGAATCATCGTATATAAATTGTACGGCCAATCTAAACACGCCAACCGTTCATAACAATGAGAAATTTCTTGCCGCTGAGCCATTACCTGCCCGACTTCCTGCAAATCTTGCCCGTCTTCCACATACCACGCAACCATTGCATTAAAACCATATCCGGCTTTTTGGTGTCTAAGAGTTGCACCAAAACGACGAATTGCTTTTTTTTCTTTGAGTGTAGCGAGCAAAGTTAAAACTTCTGCTTCACTGCACCCGACTGTCTTTGCAATATCGGCAAACGGCGTAGCACTGTCGGGCAAACTTCCTTGCACAATCCCTAAAATTTGTCTTTCTTTGGAAGTAAAATCCCAAGACATAAATTAATGATGTCCTTCATCGGCTTTTTGTGCTTCTTGAATGCGATACAAAGCAGCACTGACAATCACTACAAAAAAGATACAAATACCGCTCACCCCAAAAAAACCGGTAACGGAACTATGCAACATATTATGAATCAACTCACCAATAATGCCCATTTTTCCCTCCAAAGATTGTATTTTCCGAAAAAAAGGTCGTAGCACTACTAGACTACGACCTTTTTATCACACACTTAAAGAAAATAAAAGCAACGCTTTTAAACCGCAATCCGGCTTATTCACTTTCTTTTTCTTCCATCTGCTGCTTTAACATATCACCCAAGTTGCTTCCAACCTGTCCACCGGCAGCGTGCTTGTAATCTTTACCGCCATCATCTTCCTGTTGCTTCAAGGACAAACCGAGACGGCGTTCTTCCGCACTGACATGAATAACTTTGGCTTCAACTTCCTGTCCTTCGACAAAATCTTCTTTGGAAGCTTTTTTGTTTTTGCTGATTTCGGAAATATGAACAAGACCTTCAATACCTTCTTCAACTTCCAAGAACAAACCGAACTCGGTAATATTTGTAATCACGCCTTTAATTGTCATTCCGACAGGATAGCGACTCGGTACGGTCAACCACGGGTCAGGCACAAGCTGTTTGATACCCAGCGTAAATTTTTCATTTTCTTGGTCAACGACCAAAACTTTCGCCTGAACCATATCGCCGATTTTGTATAGTTCGTTGGGGTGGCGGATTTTTTTCGTCCACGAAATATCGGAAACATGAATCAAACCGTCAATACCGTCTTCGATACCGATAAACAAACCAAACTCGGTAATATTTTTAACCGGTGCTTCAAGAATCGTTCCTTCAGGATATTTTTCCGCAATCATATCCCACGGATTCGGAGAAACCTGTTTCATTCCCAAAGAAATTCGCTTTTTATCAATATCGATTCCCAAGACAATAACATCAACTTCATCGCCCGAATGCACAATCTGCGACGGGTGCCGCAATTTTCGTGTCCAAGACATTTCGGAAATATGAACAAGCCCCTCAACGCCGTTTTCCAGTTCGACAAATGCACCATAATCAACAAGATTGGTTACCTTACCGGAAAACTTTGCATTTTCGGGATATTTTTCCGCAATATTTTCCCATGGGTCGGGAACAAGTTGCTTGAGTCCCAAAGAAACTTTTTTTTCTTCCGGATCAAAGCTCAAAACTTTTAAAGTCAACTCATCGCCCAGTTCAACCATTTCACGAGGGTGTTTAATCCGCTTCCACGACATATCCGTAATATGCAGCAAACCATCCAAACCGCCCAAATCAATAAAAGCACCGTATTCGGTAATATTTTTAACACGACCGGTAACAGTTTGTCCTTCAACAAGAGCGCTTATAAGTTCAGCGCGTTTTTCGTCGCGGTCAACTTCCAAAAGAACCCGACGAGAAATAATAACATTGCTCCGCCGACGATTGACCTTCAAAACCTTAAATTCAAAGGTTTGTCCGACCAAAGCGTCCATATCGGGGACGGGACGCAAATCAACATGCGATCCGGGCAAAAAGGCTTCCAGCCCGTCCAAATCGACATTATATCCGCCTTTAATCCGACGAATAAGCCGACCGGAAACAATATCGCCACTTTCCATCTTTTTTTCCAGTTCATCAAGAACACGCATACGTTGTGCCTTTTCTCTGGAAAGATTAATAATTCCGTCCCCTTCATTTTTCGAGGAAACAAAGACATCAACCTTGTCTCCTACAGCAACGTTAACATTGCCGTCGCTATCTTGAAATTCCGAAAGAGGAACCTGCCCTTCAGACTTAAATCCGACATCAATTAAAATATAATTGTCGTCGATGCGAACAACTTCGCCCTGCACAATAGTCTGCTCTTCGATTTCCCCAAAATCAGAATCTAGATAATCATCGAGCATTTCGGCGAAATTAAGTTCTCCCGTTTCAGTTGAAGGTTCTTTTGTATTCACTGGTTCCATTCACTATTCCCCCTAAACAAAAAAATTTAAGCTAAATGCCTATCAAAGGTTTTTAGGCTTGACAACCCAAAAAACGGGCAAAAATGTATTTTTTTATCAATAATTCAAAGAATCAATTCTTTTTTTCTTCGCAGGGACAAATTTGCTGCTCAAGCTCAAGCGTAACTCCAAGCCGCTCTTGTACGGTTTTTTGACAAAAATCAATCAATGCAAACAAATCTCTACTACTCCCATCGCCAACATTTACAATAAATCCGGCGTGCTTGTCCGAAACCTGCATGCCGCCAATCCGTTTTCCTTTTAATCCTGCCGCGTCAATAAGTCTTGAAGCATAATCGCCTTTCGGTCTTTTAAAAACACTTCCGGCGGAAGGAAGGTTAAGCGGCTGCGAAGCATTTCGCTTTTGCAAAATTTCTTTGCGACTTTGCCGTAAAATTTCTCCATCGCCGCAAACAAGTTCCCACTTACCTTCCAAAAAAATATCGTTTTGTAGATTTCCGCAGCTTCTATACGAAAAATCACACTCTTTTGCCGATTTTTCGACAATTTCTCCCTGCGGCGAAAGCACGGTAACGCCGACAAGATGTTGCGAAATTTCCGTATCAAAGGCTCCTGCGTTCATATGAAGCGCTCCGCCGATACTGCCGGGAATACCTGAAAGCCCCTCAAATCCGCCAAGTCCTTTAGAAATTGCCGCCAAAACGCATTTATCCAAAACCGCTCCGGCTTGAGCCGTAAGTTTTGTACCGCTAAAACAAAAACCGTTTAGGCGGTGGGTTCCAATAACCGAAATCCGTGTTCCGGCATCGGAAAAAATTGTATTACAACCGCGACCTGCCACCCAAAACGGCAGCTGCCGATTTTTATGCCAACGCACAATATCTCGCATTTCCAAAAAATTTTCGGGAAAAAAAACCAAATCGGCACGACCACCGATTTTATAAGAACACATATCTCGCAACAAAACGCCTGTTTGCACAATCATATTTTTTCCCTGCAAAACCGTTCTTGTTTTTTCATTGCATCTCCTGTAAATGCTTTTTTTCAAACCAATTTAACACAAGCAGAAAAACAATGTTTCCTTTTTTTCTCGAACACTTTTTTTTAGAAATCGCCACCCTTCTCGGACTGTTGCTCGGCAGCTTTTATAATGTTTGTATTCACCGCTACGGCAAACAGTCTATAGTTTTTCCAAGTTCGCATTGCCCGAATTGCAAGCACAAACTGACTTGGTGGGAAAATATTCCACTTTTGAGTTACGCCCTCTTGCGTGGGCGTTGTCGCGGCTGCCGCCAACATATCAGCCTCCGCTATCCGCTCATAGAAGCCCTGTCAGGCTTGCTGGCTTTTGCCTTTGCGTGGAAATTCGGTTTTAGTCTTGAATGGCTGATTTATATGTTTTTTATCGGAATTTTGCTCATCGCCTCTTTTATCGACTTTGAAAGCTATATTCTCCCCGATATTTTTACGCTGGGCGGCGGAGTGCTTGCCATTGCCGCCAGCTTTGTTCTCCCTGTCGGCTACAAAAACGGACTTATCGGAGCAGCTGTCGGAGCCGGATTTTTTCTTTTGCTGCAACAAGGCTACAAACTTTTGCGAGGCATTGACGGACTCGGCACGGGCGACATCAAACTCATGATTTTGCTCGGAGCGCTTATCGGTTGGCAGGGACTGCCGCTGATGATTTTGCTTTCCGCTTTTTCCGCCTTGATTGTCAGTTTTTTTTATCTGAAAAAAAATGCCTCCGAAGGAATGCAAATCGCCATTCCGTTCGGTCCGTTTTTAAGTCTCGGAGCAATTTTACAAATCCTTTTCGGCAGCGATATTATTCAGTTTTATCTTGATTTTTGTATGTAAAACAAAAATTTAAATTTTTCCGCCATACCGCTCAACAATTCGCTCAATCATACCCGATGAAGAATGTCCTTCCAAAAACGGCAGGCTCAAAACCTCGCCGCCCTTTGCCAGCACGATATCCGAGCCGACAATTTGCTCTTTTTTCCAATCTCCGCCCTTAACCAAAACATCGGGTTCAACTTGTGTAATCAAACGCAGCGGCGTTAATTCGGAAAAAATAAACACGCCGTCAACACACCGTAGCGCCGCCAAAACCGCCAATCTGTCCGCCTGAGAATTGATAGGGCGTTTTGCTCCTTTGAGTTCACGAACAGAACTGTCGCTATTGAGTCCGACAATCAACATATCGCCGAGTTTTCGCGCAGCTTCCAAATAGCGAATATGCCCTGCGTGCAGCAAATCAAAACAGCCGTTGGTAAAAACCAATTTTTGTTTGTATTTTGCCCGATTTTTCAAAAATTCATCAAGATCAGTCCACATATTTTTCCTACGAAAGCCGCCCGACAGGCTGATAATCAAGCAGGGTTTTCCAAACCTTACCTTTGATTTCCCGATTATCGGGCAACATTTTTTCCGGTCCGGGCAAAGAAACAAGGGCGTAGCGACCGTACAAAAAAGTTCCTTCGGAGTACGGTTTATCGGGAAATAGCGCCGAAAACGCCTTTTGCCCGAAACAAAAAATATAAACCGGCATCAAATACTTAAGTCCTGCCTGAAAAAGAGCCGTGTCCGAAAGCAGATTGCCGTTTTTGTTACGAGAAAGCCCCCAAAAAACAACGCTGTCCCGCCCCCAATTTTGCGGCTGCACTATTGCCTTATACATATTGGCCCACAATGCTTTTCGCTCGATCAAAGCATTTTCCGTCAAATCCAAAGGAAATTCCCAATATGTCCAAACAGAAAAAATCGGCGTGGGCTGTTTGCTTAAATGCATCAATAAATTTTGCGGAATACTTCCGTCTTCCCGTGCCTGTGCAAGCGAATACAAAGCAAATTTTTTATTTTCCTGTTTTTTATCGTCTTGCCCACAAGCGGATTGCGGCGGCAAAACGGATTTTTTCGGCACAAATTGTACTGCGGTTTTTTGCTTTGTCGATCGGGAAAATTCTGCGACTTGTTGATTTTGAACGAACTTATTTTGAGGCACAGTTTTGGGCTTGCCGTCCAAAACAAATTTGAGTCCCTGTGCCTCCCAAAGCCGCACACTTTCATCTACATAGTGCATAATGCGTCCCAAATTTTCCAAGCAAGCTCGGTTTTTGCCATTTTGGGCAGCATTTGAGAACTGCCGTTTTTATCAAGCAACCAAACTTGATTTTCCATACTGCCAAAACCGACACCTGTCTTGTCAATCGGATTTCCGACAATCAAATCCAGATTTTTCCGCTCAAGCTTTTTACGGGCATTTTCCTGTAACATATCGGCACTTTCAGCGGCAAAGCCTATCAATTTTTTTGTCCCTTTTTGCTTACCGATACTGTATAAAATATCTTGTGTTGTCTGAAAGGCAAAAACAGTTTCCCCTGCCGCCGTTTCTTTTTTAAATTTTCCCTCTCCGTAAGGAACAGGAGCAAAATCAGCAACCGCCGCCGTAAAACAACCGATGTCCATTTGCTGCCACAGTTCATGGCACACGCTGAACATTTGCTGTGCTGAAACCACATTTTTAACCGTAATCCCCGCAGGCAGCGAAACAGTTCCGGGACCACAAACCGCCGTTACTTCCGCTCCGCGAAGCCAAGCGGCAACGGCAAGCGACGCTCCCATTTGACCTGTAGAAGGGTTTGACCAAAAGCGCACACTGTCAAAATATTCCCGTGTAGGACCGAGTGTGAGCAAAATCTTTTTCCCTGCCAAATCTTGCGGGATAAGAGCTTTGAGCGTCCATAAAAAAATTGTATCCAATTCCGCCAAACGACCGCAACCGCTTTCACCGCACGCCATTTCACCCGACGCAGGAGAAATGCAAACAACACCCCGTTTTTGCAAAAGAGCAATATTATCCTGCGTCGCCTTTGCCTGCCACATTCTTCCGTTCATCGCCGGAGCAACAAGCACAGTACCCTGAAAAGCAAGAGCCTGACACGAAAGCATATCGTCCGCCAATCCGTGCGTTATTTTTGCCAAAATATTTGCTGTTGCAGGGCAAACGAGCATCGCATCAGCGTTTTGTCCGGGAAGCAAATGTTCAAAAACATTTTCTTTTGGAGTAAACATTTCATCATAAACGCTTGCTCCAAGCGAGCGAAATAAAAGCGGAGTAACAAACTGCCTCGCACCTTGCGTGAGCGTAACATCGACTTGAACGCCAACATCGGTAAATGCCCGAAGCAGTTCAACACTTTTATATGCGGCCACGCTACCGCTTACGCCCAAAAAAAGCCGCCGCCCTTTGGCAGATAAAAAACGATAATGCTTTGCAATCATTTTATTTTCCGAAAATTACTTTCTTGGCGGCAAAGATACCTTATTTACATGCGGCGTAATCCAAATTTCCAAATCAGTGTTTCTACCGTCTTCGGAAATACTCATAATACAATCCTTATTCGGCTTTTCAAAAACAATAATAAACCGCCCGTATTTAAAATAACTGCGTTCATGCCAACCATCATTTATCATATTGCTGCGAAAAAAATTAAACAGCGAAACCGCATTGAACCGCCCCGAAAAACAAAGCAATCCGGCTTTAATTTGCGGCGTTTCAAAAAGTAGGGATTTATGAGAATCCAATATCATTTCTTTTGGAATCAAAATATCGTTAAAATCATAATAATATGTCGCCAACGGTTCTACGGGCGGGGTAACCACAGGCGGAGTAATAACCGCTTCTTCCTGCGGCATAACCGGCATTTCCTGATTTTGAACCGCTTCCACATTTTGAACAGTTTCCATATTATGCATCATTCCCGCTTGCGGAGCGTTAAATCCGCGAGGAGTTGTTCTGGGCTTAAATACATTACACCCTGCCAACAAACAAACCAATATACCGACTATGACAAAATGCATTTTCATTTTGTACTCCCTATTTTTTTTCTGAAACTTTTTCTTGGAAATATTTTTTTCGCCACGGATTTTCTTTGCCACAAATCAAACGCTTAATATTTTCTTCGTGTTTATGAAAAACACACAACGAGGTCAAACAAAGAGCAGGCAAAAACGCCCATTTACCGACAAGAAGTGCAAAAATCGGCACAAGCGTAACCAGCAAAAGCGACCCAAGCGAAACATATCCGCTAACCAAAATAAGAACAATACACGCCAAAATCGCCATCAACGCAGGAACAGGCATCAAAAATAAAAAAATCCCCACACTCGTGGCAACACCTTTTCCGCCCTTTCCACCCATAAACGGCGAATACATATGCCCCAAAACAGCGGCAAAACCGAGCATTGCCTGCCAAAACGGCGAAAACCCCATAAAACCGCCGCTTAAAACCGCCAGCGCCCCTTTGCTCAAATCAAAAAGCAGCGTCAAAACACCGTAAACAAATCCGCAGGTTCGAGCGATATTTGTAGCGCCGATATTTTTACTGCCGCTCAAGCGAGGGTCAACGCCACAAAAAATACGGGCAATAAATAGTCCAAAAGGAATACTGCCAAGCAAAAAAGCCAAAATCAAAAATACAACTATCAAAATCAAAGATACAACTATCATATTTTCTCCTGCAAAAAATTTAGAAACGATTAAAGTTCCAAAGCTTTAACCCGATTTACGGCGTCCAAATTCGCATTCAAGCTGACAAGTCGGCGTTGTAATTCGTCTTTTTGCCAAAGAGGCGTTCTGTTTTGGCAAAAACAAATAATTTGTGCCATATTCAAAAAATCCGCATAACGACGAAGCGGCGAAGTTATCGGGGCGTAGGCTTCAACCGCCAACGTAGCGTGTTTTTTCGCATCAATTTGTAAAATCGACGGTCCCATATTTTTCATTAAACGATAAATATCGGTAGGTTGCGTCCAAACTCCGGCACTTTCCGCAGGAAGCGTAATATTTTGCGTGCGAAAAATCAGTGGAATATTTTGCTCTAAAGCCCATTTTGCCGCTAAAGTATTTGCCAAAATCATACATTCGCTGACAATTAACTGCGAAAGCGGATAATTTTGAGTATCTTGCAACTCAACTTCGGTTTCATTTCCTTCGCCTGTAAGAATAATAGTTGGTTGTGGTTGTTCGGTAATCACCGCACCTGCGGCAAGACGAGCGGCACGCAATTTTTTTGCAAGTTGAAGCATTTCGGCATAAAGCGGATTTGGCGAGTCACAGGCAAGATTTTCTTCAACAGCGGCATAAGTTGTATTTTCTTTAACCTGCACAAAACGTAAAACAGGCTCAAAATCACAGACTTTTCCGTCCGTATCAAAGCAAATTCGCAACAAACAAGCCGGACGACGGCAACCTTGCCGAAGACTAAAAAAATCCGTCCCAAGCGACGACGGCAACATATTGGCTTTTCCTTCAGGCAAATAGAGCGATGTACCTCGACGGCTAACCGCAATATCAAGTTCACCGTCAAAATCCCAACAAAACGGCGGACAAGCAAGAGCCAATGTCAGCGTAAGTCCGTTTTCGTTTCGCTCCAAAAAAAAGGCATCATCAATGTCTTGAGTAGAACTGTCATCAATACTGACAAAAGGCAGGTCGCAAAACGGTAAATCGCTTTGCAAAACCTTTTGCTGAACAGTTTCCACCTGCGAAGCAAATTGTACTGCCCACTCTTCGCCCCATTCGTATTCGGCTCGAGCAAGCCAAAAATTATAATGCGGCGGCACAATTCCCCACACCTGTGCCAACAAAAGTGCCAGATTCGGATTTGGCGGCAGTGAAGCGACAATTTTTTTCCAAAGCGGACTCTCTTCTCCGCCGTCGCAATCTGCAATAACCGTCAAAAGCAAATCCTGCATTTTTTGCTGAATATCGCTTGGAAGAATAATTTCTAAATTTTTGCCGTTTTTGTATTTTTCCCACAACGCCCGAACAAGCGTTTGCCCGTATGCCGTAAGCTTTTCCCGCTCTTCATTTTTTCGCTGGTCTTCAAGTAATTTTTCAACTTTTTCTTGGGCATAAATTTCAAAAAAAGGCGAGGCAAATTTAAAATGCGTTTTGGTATCAAGCAGTTTTCGCCCCAAAGCAGCAATTTGATCAGCTTCTGCCTTGTCCCAAAAAAGTCCGGCAAACCACTTGGCAGA
>PDWJ01004504.1_pt1 | contig 12247 bp, 12 predicted proteins | sample 1430881 | NCBI WGS metagenome assembly PDWJ01 (sample SAMN01162460, study PRJNA174530) | Oral metagenome, whole genome shotgun sequencing project. | biome: Marine environment; feature: Marine mammal; material: Swab sample of the gingival sulcus; isolation source: swab sample of gingival sulcus... | reverse complement strand
TCTATAATCAATTGTATATTAACTTTGAAAATCGGGTTACACCTGCAAAATAAATGAGGGAATTTTCAGGATAGAAACACAAAATTTTGGATAAGCTCAATCTTGAGCAAAAATTTGAGTATTCTCTCTGCAATTATTCTTTTTGTAAAATTGAAATTCCTTCACGAACCAAATCAACACCTCACCTCAAAATACGAATACCTACGAAAAACAGCCGAACATCTAAAGACAAAGTTAAAAGAGTCACAAAGCGAATAAACCTACCTCACTAACTGAAAAAATCCGTGCCCTGCTTGTACAGTTCCGTCAAGACCTGTCACTTCAAACTGAACGAAATACGTTCCCGCAGTTGCTCTTTGCCCGTTAACTTTTCCATCCCAGAAGAATCCAAGATCGTTAAACTCAACAATAGTGTTGCCCCAACGATTCGTAATTACACCAGAAATCGACTCTCCGTTTTCTACTAAAATGCTGTAGACATCGTTCACATTGTCACCGTTAGGAGAAAACACGTTTGGTACGTTTACAACAAGCGGATTGTTATTATAGACAGAAATCAATTGCGTCCACGTACTCTGACATTGTCCGTTGGAGGCCACAAGCGTCACAACATAACTCCCTTCCGCTAGGTAGGTTGTGGTCACAGACTCTGCAGTAGTTGTGTTGTAGCTATCACCATTTCCAAAATCCCATTGATAATTGTTCGCCCCAGTACTGATGTTGTCTATCGTGAGGTCCAATGGTGCTCCACCAGAAATAACCGATGGATTTCCATTGGCGAATGGACTTGGCAATATGGACACAGTAAGAGTATCACTTGAAGAGCAGCCATTGCTATCTGTTCCCGTTACAACATAGGTCGAATTTCCTGCTGATGGAATAAACGGAACGCCATTTACGACATTGTTGTTCCAGTTATAGCTTTGAGCGCCTGTTGCATTTAAGGTTACTTGTTCCTCGGCACAAACAGTTTGATCGTTTCCGGCGTTTACGATCGGAAGTGGATTCACAATGACATCCGCATTCGCTGTTCCCGTGCATCCGCCAAGAGAATACGTAACAGTGTAGTTCGTTGAAACGGTTGGAGACACGGAAATAGAGTTCGTGGTTATTCCACCTGGTGACCAACTGAATGTCCCTCCACTTTGCGTAGGAACGGCAGTTAATATTCCCGTTTCTCCCAGACAAATAGTATCATTGGCAACACTCACACCCAAACTTCCATTTCCAACGGTAACGGTTGCACTTGCTTCGCAAGGAGCTGTTCCCACAGTGTACGTATAGGTTCCAAAATTCATTGTTGAAGGATCAAATGTTCCTTGATCGCCTCCCGTTAAGCTGGAAGGACCGCTCCAAGTTCCTCCCGTATTTGGAGATCCTCCCAAAATGGAGAACAGATTTACAGGCGCGCTACTGTTGCAGAGATCAATTGTCCCGTCTGTTCCAGGATTGACACCGTTACAGTTAACAGTCACATTGTCGATTAACCAAAATTCTGAAGCAGCCCAACATTGAACTGAAATTTTTAATTGTAGATTATTCCCATTGATGGGAAGACAGCCCGTGCTGTAGGTGATAGAACCAACATCATCGGATGCAATAACGTTAATATCAGCACATGGGCCAGGGCAGAAACTGGAGTTCGTTGGGTTTGTCCACCCGTTCCCATCAACGTTATATTGAAAACGAACCCAGTCCACTGAAGTACATCCGGTACCACATGCTTCCATTGTTCCTAAACTCTGAATATCGAAACTAATCTCGACCGAGCTGCAGTTGCTCACATCAATCGAATTCGTAACCCATTCTGCCTCGCCGTTGGTGTCCTTCCCTTCAAGTACTCCATTGTTTACTTCGTAATGGTCACCCGAAAGGCAAGTAGGACAGGATGCTGACCAATCTACACCATTTGCGCTTCCAACCGTTGCGGTATTCGCTTCATCAAATGTTTCTTGGAAAATAACCTGGCCGTTGACTTGAAAATTCAAGATCATCAACAGTAGTACATTAATTAATGGGAGTGCGGCTTTTCGGACGTTCGTTCTTTTACGCCCCTCGAATGAATAACGCATCAGTCGCTTATTAAAACAATTAGTTCGAGGTGGTTTCGGAAGTGAATAGAAAATGTCACTTTCTCTAGGTGATCACGATCGAACTTTGCTGCAAAGTAAGTGCTAAAGTTGCGGTTAAACATTATGACAATGTTATTTCTTGAAGGAATTAGAGTATCGTATCGATTCATTCGATGAGTGATAAATTTTATCCGATGAAATGTAGCATATGTGTATAAGAATTTAGATGATTCTGATTTTTCCGCTCGAAATAAATTAATTTAGTACTGCTTTGTCAAAGAACATGTCCATAGCTGTTTTGCCGTTCAAGAATATGAGCTCGAACGCCGAAAATGAGTACTTCTGTGATGGAATCACGGAGGAAATAATCAACGCATTGGCAAAGATTGATGCGCTCAAAGTGACTTCCCGAACATCCTCATTTTATTTTAAGAATAAGGAATTGCCGATCTCGGAAATTGGTGAAACGCTGAACGTATCCATCATTCTTGAAGGAAGTGTTCGTGTGGCAGGAAACATTATTCGCATTACAGCGCAGTTGATTCAGGCGGAAGATGATTTCCATTTCTGGTCGGAAACATGGGATCGAAAACTTGAGAATATTTTTGAAATTCAAGATGAAATCAGCTTGCTGATAGCCGACAAGATTCGAGAGAATTCAGGGCACTTTGAGTTGCAAGATCACTTGGTGAAAAAGCAAACGGAGGATATCAATGCGTACGAATATTCACTGATGGCGTCGTTTCACAAAAACAAATGGAATGCCGATGATATTTTGCTTGCTGAAACGTACTTTTTGAAAGCAATTGAACTGGACCCAAATCATGTGGAGTCAATAGTCGGATTGAGTGATTCGTACAGTTTTATGGGGATGACAGGCGTGATGTCTTTTCAGGAAGCATGGTCGAAATCAAATGAATTGGTGAACCGAGCAATGGAAATTGATCCTACGAATGCCGAAATTTATTACCAAAAAGCAAACAGCTCTTTTTTTACGGAGTGTGATTTCAAAGCTGCGCTCGATTATGCGTATAAATCGATCCAACTGAAGCCGAATTATGTAGAAGCACAACAATTCTTGTCTTTTTTACATGTCCTTTCAGGAAAAAAGGAGATCGCGAAGAAGCATTTGGATATTGCATTGGGAATTGATCCACTGTCGCAAGAAACCTTGTTTTTCAAGGCGTATTTTGATTACATGACGGAAAACTACGATGATTCACTGAAACAATTAGATGATTGCCTTGCAGTGAACCCAAAGAACATACCTGCACATGCTGTCAAGACGCTTTGCTTGCTCAAAATGGAGCGATTCGATGAAGTGATTCACTATTTTGATGATCCATCAATCCAAATGGTAGAAAGCGAGAAAATCGGTGCGATTGCGTTGGGACATGCTTTTAAGGGAGATGACGAAAATATCCAGAAGTACATGGATATTTTGAGAGAAAGAGCATCGACTCCCGATGGATTTACCGAAGATGCATTCCTTTTTATGATGTACGTCGTCACGGGAGATATCGAGTCGGCTTTCCAATGGATTGAAGCAGGAATTGAATCGAAAGCATCCTTGCTCTTACTTCGCTATGCCGACCCTGTGGTCGAAACTTTGAAGTCGGACCCGCGTTATGACGAATTCTATCAACGCTTGTTTCCAGATGCGCAGCATGCTCCAAGTAAAAAGAAAAAAGAGTTGTTGGATAACGAAGCTGTGCAAGTGTATCGTGCCAAACTACTTGACTTAATCCAAAATGAGCAGCCATTTTTGGATGCCAGTTTAACGCTAAGATCCTTAGCAAATAAGGTTGGAATTCATCCGAATCAACTGTCGTGGCTGTTGAATGAATCCATCGGGAAAAGTTTCAATGAGTTTATCAATGGATATCGGGTAGAGGCATTTAAGGAACACGTAAAGAACGCCAAAAACTCAAATTTCACGCTTCTCGGTATGGCCTATGACTGCGGATTCAATTCCAAAACGGTTTTCCACACCTACTTCAAGAAAGAAACAGGACTCACTCCGAGTCAGTATGTAAAAAAGATATCCTAATCAATCTTTTCCTCTTTACTCTCGATAAAATGCGTTCGGATTTACATTTCGGAACCTCCTTCGTGTAAGTTAGAACCTTTTGGCGCACCTGTCATTCTACTTTTGTTTCAATAGAAGGAAATCACACTAAACAATAGTAAAATGAAACAAAAAATGAATATTGGAAGAAAGGCTGGATTGCTTTATTTACTCCTGATTCCGCTGGGTGTATTGGGAATTTTATTTATCCCTAGCTACTTCTTTGTCGCGGATGATATCAACGCAACAATGGAGAACATTGCAAACGATGAAGGTTTATTCCGAATGGGTATTGTGAGTTCATTGGCAACTCAAATTGTTCAGATTTTCGTTGTGCTCGCTTTGTATCGCCTGTTTAAGGAGGTTAATCAACGAATGGCGGCATTCATGGTTATTTCCATTTTGGTGGCCGTGCCAATTGCGATGCTAAATGAGTTAAACTACTTCGCCGTGTTGGAATCGCTCGGAAATGGGGAACAGGTTTCACTGTTTTTGTCCTTGCACGAATATGGCGTGTTTATCGCACAAACCTTTTGGGGTATTTGGTTGTTCCCGATGGGATATTTGGCATACAAATCTGGATTCATTCCGAAAATTATTGGTGTCTTGCTAATCATTGCCTGCTTCGGTTACCTCATCGATTCAATGATGGTATTCTTGAAATTCGATTTGGGATTTGTCTTCAGTGATTTCACATTCCTCGGGGAGTTTGCGATTGTCCTTTGGTTAATCATAAAAGGAAAGAAAGAACAAAATGGAAGCAATTAAAGCACTCATCGATTTGGTGTTCTCAGCACTCTTCATTTGAAGAACTTCCGAGTAAAACTCTTTTTAAAAAGTGGTTCAAATGCTTTAGAGACGCGAATCTCTTATCTCAATTAGTTACAACTTCAGTTTGAAATGAAGCACGGTAAGTAGTTCTAAGAAAGCATCTTCCTTTTGGGCGGTGCTTTTTTGATTATTCCTTAAACCAACCGCTGTACTTCACATAGTTATTCGCAATACGCATCACTTCTCCTTCAAATAATTCAGGGGAAATATCTTTTACTTTTTTCGCAGGAACACCTGCATAGATGGAACCTGCTTCAACGCGTGTTCCTTCCAATAAAACGGCTCCTGCCGCAATAATCGACCCCGATTCAACGTAACAGTTGTCCATCACAATCGCTCCCATCCCAATCAAGACATTGTCTTCAACCGTGCATCCATGAACCAAGGCATTATGTCCTACAGAAACGTTGTTTCCTAAGGTTGTTTTTGTCTTTTCGAATGTAGCGTGTAGAACAGCTCCGTCTTGTATGTTCACTTTGTTTCCGAGGCGAATAGAATTCACATCTCCTCGAATAACCGCATTGAACCAAACCGAGCATTGATCGCCCATTTTTACATCTCCTACGATGGTTGCATTCTCCGCGAACCAGCAATCTGTCCCGTGTTCAGGTTGAAATCCTCTACATGCTTTAATCAATGCCATATCATTCGTTGTTTTACGCCGAAGTTAGCACGATCTGCGTGAAAGATCAATAGTAAACAGAAGTTATTTAGCGCCAATCCAAATGAAGATGCTACTCGCTGGTTCAGGATAATTGGTAATTGTCATAATTTCTACCGCAGGAGCGTTAATGCTTACCTAAACGGTTTTAGCTTTTAAGGCTAGGTAACGTAATTTTTTGCATTTCAATCAACGTAATTGTCTCGGGATACGTTAACTCAATATTATGACGAGATGAATAAATTGTTTACTTTGTCACCACTAGAACTATGAAAAGACGACAACTTCTACCAATTGGCGCTGATGGTTTGAGTGCGATTTTCGTGCGAAAACTTCAGAATTGGCTTACTGGATTTTTCTTGATCATTCTCCCTTTTTGGGGATCTTCTCAAATCGATCACTGGGAAACAGTAGTGTATGAAACGGATACATGGCGATACCTCATTCCTACCGGATCTGTTTCGTCCTCATGGAACACACTTGGATTTAATGATGCTTCGTGGTCTACTGGTCAAGGTGGTTTTGGTTACGGTGATGGTGATGACAATACAACCTTTTCTCAAACGGTTTCATGCTATCAACGAATTTCGTTTACAATTACAGATGTTACCGCCATTGATCAAGCCATCCTCAACATCGATTATGATGATGCATTTGTGACTTATTTGAATGGCGTTGAAATCACGCGTGATAACATTACAAGCGCAGGTCAGCCTGCATGGAATCAGACTTCTGATGGGCTGCATGAAGCCCAAATGTATCAGGGAGGATCGCCACTTCAATTTTTGATTTCGGCGAGTTTTCTAACAGCGAATTTGGTCAACGGAACAAATGTATTGTGTGTTCAAACGCATAATGAATCGACGAATTCGAGCGATATGAGTTCGCGTGTTTTTCTTTCCTTGGGAATCAACGATACTTCGAATGATTATGGTCCAACGCCTCCGTGGTTCGTGCCACCTGTAAATTTTACGTCATCGAATTTACCGATTGTTGTGATTAACACGGCTGGGGGAGTGCAAATTCCAAATGAACCGAAAGTGGATGCTACGATGGGCATCATCTACAATGGGGAAGGCGCAACCAATTATTTGACGGATGCTTTTAACGAGTTTGATGGAAATATTGGGATCGAAATTAGAGGATCTTCTTCGTCAAGTTTTCCGAAAAAACAATGGGGACTCGAAACAAGAGATCCAATGGGAAATAGTATGGATGTCAGTATTTTCAACATGGCTTACGACAACGATTGGATTCTTCAGGCACCGTATTCTGACAAATCATTGATGAGAAATGTACTCACGTACAAAATGGGGTGGGACACAGATCGTTTTGCTCCTAGAACGAAGTTTTGCGAAGTGGTTTTGAATGGAGAATATCAGGGAGTGTATGTTTTCATGGAGAAAATCAAACGAAAAGATGGAAAGGTTGGGATCGACGACGTGAAGCCTGTCGACATTTCTGGGAATGAACTCACAGGTGATTACATTTTTAAAGTAGATAAATTGACAGCGGGAGGACAAGTAGCGTGGACATCGCCATTTCCGACGTATCCCTCAGGATCAAGTGTTATTCGAATTCAATTACACGATCCAGAGTTGGATAGTCTGTTACCTGTTCAATTGAGCTATCTTCAAAACACGGTAACTGCGTTCGAAACGGCATTGGACGGTCCTAATTTTAGCGATCCGCAACAAGGATATGCCCCGTACATTGACCGTTTGTCCTTCATTGATTTTATGCTGGTGAATGAGTTTGGAAAGAATGTTGACGGTTACCGAATAAGTACCTTTTTACACAAACGTCGTCTCAGCGAAGGAGGAAAAATTGTGGCGGGTCCCCTGTGGGATTTTAACCTCGCTTTCGGGAATGCAAATTATTGCCAAGGCGGACTTACCGATGGCTGGGAAATCTACTTCAACAATTACTGTGGAGGATTGAGTAATCCCTTCTGGTTCGAACGATTAACACAGGACACTAATTTTGCGAACGAGATGAATTGTCGTTGGAGAGATTTAAGGGCAGGTCCGTGGCATACCGATTCATTGATGGCATATATTGATGAGCAAGCCTTGCTTCTGGAGCAAGCGCAACAGCGGAACTTCCAAAAATGGCCTGTGCTCGGAACGTATCTGTGGCCGAACAATTTTGTTGGGAATACTTATGCGGAGGAAATCACTTACTTGAAAACATGGGTTACCGATCGGGCGAATTGGATGGATGCCAATATGTTTGGAACATGTTCCAATTGGTCTGTGGAAGAAGTAGATGCTGTTCAGGCACGTGTATTCCCAAATCCAGCGGAAGATGCTGTTTTGTTTGAATTGACAGAGCTGCTCAGCGATGGCGTAATTGAGTTGTACGACTACAGCGGAAAACGGGTCTCGACGACTTCTGTTCAGAATGAATACGAAGTATCGATTGACTTAACGCAGTTGGCGAGCGGAGTGTACACCTATCGAATTTTCGATTTTAATCATCAACCCCTTTCGGGAAAATTAATTGTTCAATAAAGACTATGAAATTTAACTACATTTTAGTGTTGGCAAGTAGTATTGCCTTGAGTTTTACTTCGTGTAAGAAAGTGGAAGGGCCAGGTGGAACTTCTTCTATCACAGGAACACTTACGGGTAAGATTTTACAAGGATCTTCAGGAACGCCCAAAGCAGAAGTGACGCATGTAATTGTGACGCACGCAAATGGTGTTGATGGCTCTATTTTGGATAACAGCGACTACTTTTTATTGAATACACCAACAGGAGGTGTGAATTACTACGTGTGGTATGAAAACACAAATTTCCCAGGGCAAGACCCAGGGTTATCAGGTAGAACAGGAATAAAAGTGACGTATAGCAATAGCGAATCCAACGTAACGATTGCAACCAACACTACAGCCGCCATTCAAAGCATGGCAGGAACCGATTTTTCTGTTTCGCAATCGGGGGATGTGCTGACCATTACCAATTTAGCTACTGGAGAAGTGGCTGATGCCGATGAGGTGAATACACCTTTTATTGTAGATGTTGCTACGCAGGGGAAAAGTGCATCGAGTGGTGCCGCATTATCCGAAGAAGTTCCCATTGCTGACGAACGCGTTTACCTGATTTTTGGAGAAGAAGATTTTTATGGAGAATCTGTTCGAACGGATGAAAACGGACGTTTCCAGTTTAAGGGATTGACCCGAGGAGATTATCGCGTGTATGCCTTATCTGTTGATACACTTTCCTCAACGGAAGGAATGGTTCGTTCGGAGGCAGCTGTTTCCATAACGGAGAAAAAACAAGTGATTGATGCTGGTCAATTAAGCATTATCAAATAGGTCAGATGAGATTGAAACAATTATTGCTTGGCGTATTTTGCGTTTGGATGACAGCCTCCGTGAGTGCTCAATCGAATGAAGGGATGGCGTTCACCAATTGGGCAAGTGCCGAGTTGAATTACGACATCAACAAAGATTGGAAGGCTGGTGTGGAGGTGCAGTCTCGAACGAGTTTGCAAACGGGACAATTAAACAATTTGTTTTTTGCACCGAGTGTTGAGTGGAAAATCATGAAACACCTCGAAACGGCGGTTTCCTATCGATTGACAAGCGTTCCTTATTCAAGTGCTACTACCAATCGCATCAACAAACACCGTTTTACGTTGGATTTAACCTTCCGCAAATTGGAGGATCTCGTATTCTCAGGAAAGAATCGATTGGGTGTGTCGGTGCGATTGCGTGGAACAACAGAGCATCAGTTAGAAGAGCTTACGGAGAACACCTTGCGCGGAAAATTAAAATTGGAATACAATCTACCCAAAACCAAATTGGACTTATTTGCATCAACTGAACTCTTTTATCGCTTTCAGCGGGATTTAATTTACACATTTGATGAAGTGCAATCGGTGAATGCAATCAACAAATACCGTGTAAAAATGGGAGCTGAATATCCTTTCGGAGATCACCACTCTGTTAAGTTATTCGGAATGCATCAATGGCGTTATCCGGATGGCGGAAGTGAATTGGTAATTGGCGTTGGGTATGCGTTTCAATTGAACTAATTCCAACACGGATTAGACTATTTATTCTGTTCGATACTTGTTTACTGAGCGTAAAACATGTCTCCGGTATCTTATCAACTTAAAACCTCCTTTGAGATACTTATATCTTGAGAAAGATGTGTAAAAACCCACATTAGGATCATGTTCTAATTTTTGTTCTTTCTTCCTAACGGGTATTCCTTTTTTGTAGGAGATTTTAATAGTCGTGATTGTTCCATCACCTCCTATGCATTCGGTCCACTGACCATTAGTTGCACATAGGCTTTGTGTCCTAAATTCTTTTCTTCGCAGCTTCCCTCTAGCCGAATAATAGCTCAGCCATCCAATTAAATCTCTTTTGGGAAGTTTCAAGGAGGAATACAGTAATTGGTTATGGTCATACACCTTGAGAAAGATGGTATCCGAATTGAGAAAAACAGTGCTATCTTGCTGAGTGAACTGTGAAGGTGAATAAGATATTGAGAAGTGCCACGTATCTAGGAGCAGCTTGTTGGCTTTCCTCTTTGGCATCGAAGATTCGTTTAAATCAAAGGCTATTGTGTCGATTTGAGCTAGCCCTTTTCCAAAAAGAACGGGAAGTAGGCAGATAAGAAATGCGGAAAAGGTCGTTTTCATTGTCTCAAATTGAATTGCGATGATCGTAGCTCAACACGCGTTTTAGTTTCCATTCATCCTCATCTAAAATCCACAAGTGACTGAATTTTGTGGTACTTGTTTTTTGAGCCTCTTCTCCTTCGGGCTGTTGATAGAAATCATGAATTCCTGTTTGAAGAATTCCATACAGTTGGGTTTTGTCATCGGAATACAAGGGGAATACTTCGACACTTTCTTTCTTTAAGGTTCTCCATGTTTCGAAGGGTAAATCGTTGAGTCTAGCAATGGATGTGATGAAGGCTTGTTTCGAATCGGTTATTCCGTGTTCGTCGTGGTAAAACTCAAAATCCTTTGCGATAAGCGCCACGAATTGGTTGGTGTCAATCTGATTGAATCCAACTTCAAATAAGAGACTATCCTTTTCTAAGATCAATTGATAAAGCTCTGGGTAGTTTGATTTTTCCTCAGAAAGAACAGCCGAATGGTCTTCATTTTTGATGTTCCCGTTTTGACTTTCCTCACAGGAAGAAAGCAAAAGGAGGAAGATAACGGCAGCAGAAACAAATGGTTGTAGCATTTCGTGAAGATAATAAAACGTGATTTGATTCTAACACGAAAATGATCGCATCATGGCGAAGAAGATGACCAGAAAAGTTGCTGGAAATATGATCACAAGCCAGGCTATGCATGCAAAATTAAACCACGACTTTCTTTTTTTTGAATGAATGTCAACAGGGGGACAAGAAGTGAAGTTTGCAGCGCGGGAAACCAATCAAATACAGAACGGAATGGGCGTTGTGGGTGTCTTCGTGTTGTCGTTTCATCTACCTTAATTTCTTTCCTGTTCGAAATAGAGGAGAGTAGGTAAGTTCAAAGGTTTCGGAGGCTTCGTCAATCCATTTTTTATATTCGGGCGCGAAGGTGTATCCGTCTACATCTACCATTTATTTTGCTGAGAATAACTGAAACAATCGTGATTCGTTTATGGAAGTTGAATCACGATTGTTTTTTTAGATCATCTAGTGTCCAATAGAATCCCATTGTTGCACTTTACCTTTAACCGAAGTTGGATGCATTGTTTTCATTAAACGGTTTTTTTGAAAAATGCTTTCTCGCTCTAAAAATGGATATAATGGCGATCAATGTCCAAACAATGTTGCTTACGAATGAAGGCATCGCATTGTAGTACAGACAATTTATTGCTACTAAAAGTCCACCGAGTAAGTTCAGGTACCTTCCGATTATGCTATAATCTTTTGTCTTGTTTAAAGTTAAAGCATAAGAGCCTAAGATCATGAGTGATCCTGCCCATCCAAATATGTCTAAGAATAATTTCACAGCCATCTATTTTAATCGTCACTCTTTATTGTAAATCCTTGTCATTCTCTCTTTGAAGTCCGAAATCTCCATGTTTTGTTCAACCACTTTTAGCTCTTCTAGCAGTCGTTTGTTGTTATCGAGCATTTCAGCGATCGCTTGATTTCCTGCCTTCCAGTACGCATGTAGTTCAGGTAGCTTTTGCTTCGCTTTGTGTGATAACTTCAGTAAATGCTTTCGGCTATCTTGGGAATCCTGTTCGGAATCTAGATACCCGTTGCGCTTCATTTTTTTTATCAGTTTAATGACGCCAGGGTGGCTAATTTGCAGGTGATCAGCAATTTCTGTGACAGCTAATTTTTCGTTTTTCTCCAATAACAGAAAGATCATGTGCCAGTTTGGTTCGATATCAATGTTATGCTCCTGATAGAACTGCCTTGTCTGCGTGACGAATAAATCATTCAATCTTTTAAACCTTCCTGTCAATCCAGGAAACCCCATTTCGTACAAAAAATCATTACCCATAGCTGTAATTTATGTTACTAGTTACGCAAATGTAAAAATAAAACGTAACTAGTTACCTATTTTAGTATTTTTTTGAAAATCTTGAAAGAAGTGGAGAGGTAGACAGCTGTGTACGATTCGATTTTATTTGTAGCAAAT
>PDWJ01004503.1_pt1 | contig 12247 bp, 13 predicted proteins | sample 1430881 | NCBI WGS metagenome assembly PDWJ01 (sample SAMN01162460, study PRJNA174530) | Oral metagenome, whole genome shotgun sequencing project. | biome: Marine environment; feature: Marine mammal; material: Swab sample of the gingival sulcus; isolation source: swab sample of gingival sulcus... | reverse complement strand
AGAGATAGTTTTCCAAATCCATGTCCACGGGGTTCATGCCCGAATTCAGCTGGCGCACTTCGTTGTCCTTGTGGCTGATTTTGCTGTAGAACTGAATGCCTTCGTCGTCAAACTCCTTGGAGCCGAGGTAATCGTAAGACCACATCCACTGATAGCCCGTGGCCTTGATGGTCAGATCCACTTCACTGGTGGTGTCCTCCATCATCAGCAGCGCCTTGGTTGCCGGCACCGCCATGACCCCGAGAATAATAAAGGGCACAATCGTCCAGATAATTTCCACACCCAGGTGCTCGTGCCACGTGGCGGCCTCCGCACCCCGGGATTTGCGGTGAAAGACCACGCTCCACAAGATAATGCCAATCACGGCAACGGCAATCGCGGTCACTATCCACAGTGAGTAGGAGTGCAGCTTAAAGATTTCCTGACTGACCGGCGTCACACCGGGACGCAGATTGACCTCCCAGTCTGCACTGGCGGCAGCGGAAAACAAGGTCAACAGACTGCCCGCCGCCAACGGCAGGGCACTTTTGGGGTTTTGCATTTCGAATTATCTCCTACGCTTGTCTTTGCGACCGTGATTTAGCTAGCCGTTCATTTTTGTGCCAATTCAGCCACTCAATACTTATATATTTTGGCAGTGGTCAGCGTCTGGCAAAACGCTCGTAACTTGTTCAGATTTTCCTAAAGTGTGGCATTTGCCACAGATAAATTTTTGCAATCTTAACGCAAGGCTCTGGTAATGAGAAGGTCAACGCGAATCCAGCACGTCGATTTGCACACACAGCAGTTGATAGCTCAGGGGAATACCCTCGCGCTGGCGCAGGCGCTCCCACTGTTGCAGCATATTGGCAAACTGCTGTTTGCCGGTCAGGCCTGGCCGGGCGCCGGCGGTCACGCGGTTGGCGCCCACCCCGCGCAGCGACTGCAAGGCCGCCCGCGGGCTGGCAAACCAGCGAACAAACTCGCGCTGCTGGAGGTGAACCTCGCCGCGCAGGCTCGAGCGCGCCAATGCGGCTTGGCTAAAGTCATCCCATTGCCGGGCGCTGTAAAATGTATTCACATGGCGGTGCGCATCGCCCGCCGCCCTCCAGCTCGCGGCCAGCTCGTGCAGTGAGCCGGGCGCGGGCACGGTAAAGCAGATGCTCGCGCCGGGGCGGGTGACGCGCAGCAGCTCCTGCAATACCGCCAGCGGCTGCGCCGCCCACTGCAGGGACAAGTTGGCGACCACGCCATCAACGCTGTGCGCGGCCAGCGGCAGCGCCGCCATATCCGCCCTCACCTTTAGCGGTTCAGGCGATGCGCGCAGCATGGCCTCGGCGCAGTCCACCCCCAGCACTTGCCGCGCCAGCCCCCGGGCGCGCAGCTCGCGCCCCATCAAGCCGGTGCCGCAACCCACGTCCAGCAGGGTATCCGCATAGCCGCCCCGCCACTGCTGGCACAGCCAGCGCCCCGCCTGCACTTGCAGGGCGGCGTGGTCGTCATAGTGCCGGGCGGCACTGGCAAAGGCGCGGCTGACGGCATCAGTCATGGGCAAATTGCTCGCCGATAAACTGCGCCACCCGCTGCGGCTCCACCAGCTGCGGTGCGTGACCGAGGCCGCGCCACTGCACAATCCGGGCGGCGGGGTTGAGCTGTTGCAGCGCTGCGGCCAGCTGCACCGGCACCAGCTTGTCCTGCTGCCCCAGCGCCACAGCGCAGGGACAGGCGGCAAAGGCGGCGCGCAAATCCAGCTCGCGCAGCAGCTGCAAGCCCTGCTCCAGCCCCGCCGCCGAGGCCTGGCCGCGCGCCAGCAGCCCCTGCAAACACGCCCGCTGTGCCGCCCTGCCGTTTTTCACACCGAGAAACTGCAAGGCCAAAAACTGGCGTAAGGTCGTGCTGGTATCGTTGCGCAGGCTGTCGGCAAAGCGCTGCAAGTGCGCGGCGGGCAGCGCCGGCCAGTCCGTGGTCGCGAGCAGGCGCGGTGAGGCCGCCAGCAGCAGCACGCCCCGGACCCGCTCTGGCCAGCGCTGCTGTATCGCCAGCGCCAAACTGCCGCCCAGCGACCAGCCGCACAGGTAAAAGCGCTCAGGCAGCACGCCCGCCAGCGCATCCAGCCAGGCGTTCAGCACCGCTTCAGCGCTGGCATCCTCAGCCAGTTCCAGCGCCGGGCTGCGCCCGTGGCCGGGCAAATCGACATTGCTGATTCTGAATTGCGGCTCCAGCCACGGCAGCAGGGGCTGCCACACCGCGCCGTTCATGCCCCAGCCGTGCAGCAGCAGCAAATCCGCGCCCTGGCCGGAGCGAGTGCAGTAGAGGCTCATATGCGGATAGTCTGTGGCGAGGGGGCGCTCAGGGTTTGCATGTCCCAGCGCGCCCGGGTGGTGATCACCAGCCCGGCCTGCTCCCCGGCGAGCAGGCGCTGGCAACCGGCAAAGGCAATCATCGCACCGTTGTCGGTGCAGAACTCAATGCGCGGGTAGCACACCGTCACGCCCTGCGCTGCACCCAGTGCTTGCAGGCGGGCGCGCAACGCCTGATTCGCGCCCACGCCCCCGGCCACCACCAGGGTTTGCAAACCGCTCTGGCGCAGGGCGCGGGCGACTTTCTCGCTCAATACATCGACCACCGCGGCCTGAAAGCCCGCTGCCAGATGGTCGCGCTCGGCGGCCAGGTCGTCCACTTTCTGCACCGCGGTGAGCACCGCAGTTTTCAGGCCGCTAAAGCTGAAGTCCAGCCCCGGCTTGTTGAGCATGGGGCGGGGGAAGGTGTATTTGTCGGCATCGCCGCGCGCTGCCGCGCGCGCCAGCGCCGGGCCGCCGGGGTAGCCCAGGCCGAGCAGTTGCGCGGTCTTGTCAAAGGCCTCACCGGCGGCATCATCGAGGCTCTCGCCGAGCTTTGCGTACTGCCCCACGCCGTCCACCCGCACCAGCATAGTGTGGCCGCCGGAGACCAGCAGGGCGACAAAGGGAAAACTCGGCGGCTGCGCCTCCAGCATCGGGGCGAGCAAGTGCCCCTCCATATGATGCACCGCAACGGCGGGCACGTTCAGCGTCCAGGCCAGGCTGCGCGCCACCGCCGCGCCGGTGAGCAGCGCGCCCATCAAGCCGGGGCCTGCGGTGTAGGCAATCGCATCAATATCGGTCTTGTCGCAGCCGCAGCTGGCCAGCAGCTCGCCGAGCAGGGGCAAGATACGGCGAATATGATCGCGGGAGGCCAGCTCGGGCACCACGCCGCCGTACTCGGCATGCAGGGCGACCTGCGAGTGCAACACATGCCCCAGCAAGCCCTGCTCGCTGTCATACAGCGCCAGACCTGTCTCATCACAAGAACTCTCTATACCCAAAACCCGCATTCATGCCTCTATCTTTGCCTGTAAATTGTTGTTTATGCGCCCATCTCGCCGCTGACAGCGAGCTTCACGCGCCACGGGGTAGATTTTACCCCACAGAGAGTATTATAATCTTGCCCCTTTTTTTTAAAAACGAGTTTGTTGATATGCCATCAGTACGCGTAAAAGAACACGAGCCCTTCGAAGGCGCTCTGCGCCGCTTCAAGCGCTCCTGCGAAAAGGCAGGCATCGTAACCGAAGCCCGCCGCCGTGAGTTCTACGAGAAGCCCACCTCTGCCCGCAAGCGCATCAAGGCCGCCGCTTCCAAGCGTCACGCCAAGCGCCTGTTCAAAGAGCAAGCCAGACGCATTCGTCTATACTAAGTACCAAGTTTAAATATTTGCTTCAGGTACTTGGTTTAAGTACTTGCCCGCGCTGATAATATAAGGTCTACCGCCATGCCCGCTGCCGCCAGCCCGCTAAAACAGGATATCACCAACGCCATGAAAACCGCTATGAAAGCGGGTGACAAGGCGCGTTTGGCCACGATTCGCCTGATGCTGGCCGCTATCAAGCAGCTGGAAGTGGACGAGCGCCGCGACCTCAGCGATGCCGACCTGCTCGTCGTGCTGGACAAAATGGTCAAGCAGCGCCGCGACTCCATCGCCCAGTACAGCGCGGCGGGGCGCGATGACCTGGCCGCCCAGGAACAGGCTGAAATGGATGTGATTCAGGACTTCCTGCCCCAGCCATTGAGTGATGACGACATAGCTGCGCTGATCAAAACCGCACTTGCCGACACCGGTGCCGAGTCCATGCGCGACATGGGCAAGGTCATGGCCGTGCTCAAACCGCAGCTACAGGGCCGCGCCGACATGGGCAAAGTCAGCGGGCAAATCAAGGCTCTGCTGGGTTAACTCCGGCACGGCACAAGCGACTCACCACCTGCCGCTTCACAAGCAGGTAAAACAACCAGAGATCATACTATGGGTAATGTTCTGCAGTTCCTGGATGTGCCTCGCCAAGATCCCGACAAGACCTCGGCCGAGATTCGCATCAAAGAATTCAAGGAAATCTACAGCGGCTTTGATGCCAGCACCGCTGCCTCGCAGGCGGATCGCTGTCTGGCCTGCGGCAACCCCTATTGTGAGTGGAAGTGCCCCGTCCACAACTACATTCCCAACTGGTTAAAGCTGATTGCCGAGGGCAACCTGTTCGAGGCCGCCGAGCTATCCAACAAGACAAACTCGCTGCCGGAAATGTGTGGCCGCGTGTGCCCGCAAGACCGCTTGTGTGAAGGTGCCTGCACACTCAATGACGGCTTTGGCGCAGTCACCATCGGCAATATCGAAAAGTACATCACCGACGAAGCTTGGGCGCAGGGCTGGCGCCCCGACATGTCCAAGGTCGTCAAAACCGACAAGCGCGTGGCGATTATCGGTGCCGGGCCTGCAGGTCTGGGTGCTGCCGATATTCTGGTGCGCAACGGCGTAACCCCCGTGGTTTTCGACAAATACGAAGAAATCGGCGGCCTGCTGACCTTTGGTATCCCGCCGTTCAAGCTGGAAAAGGACATCGTCAAGCGCCGCCGCGCGATGATGGAAGAGATGGGCGTGGAGTTTGTCCTCGGCACCGAGATTGGCAAGGACAAGCCCATGCAGGCGCTGGTCGATGAGTTTGATGCCGTGTTCCTCGGCATGGGCACATACACCTACATGAAAGGCGGCTTCCCCGGTGAAGAACTGCCCGGCGTCTACGATGCCCTGCCCTTCCTGATTTCCAACGTCAACCGCCTGATGGGACTGGAAAAAGACCCCGCCGACTTTATCGACATGAAGGGCAAAAAGGTGGTCGTGCTCGGCGGTGGCGACACCGCAATGGACTGCAACCGCACCTCGATTCGCCAGCAGGCCGCCAGCGTCTCCTGCGCCTACCGCCGCGATGAGGCGAATATGCCCGGCTCACGCCGCGAAGTGCAAAACGCCAAGGAAGAAGGTGTGGAATTCCTGTGGAATCGCCAGCCGGTAGAAATCGTCGGCACTGACAAGGTCGAGGGCGTCAAGGTCGTCAAGACCCAGCTGGGCGAGCCCGATGCCCGTGGCCGCCGCAGCCCCGAGCCGATTCCCGGCTCCGAGGAAATCATCCCCGCCGACAGCGTGCTGATTGCCTTCGGCTTCCGCCCCAGCCCCGCCAACTGGCTGGCTGACTTTGGCGTTGAGCTGGATCAGGGTGGCCGGGTGGTCGCCCCCGCCAATGGCGAGTTTGCCCACCAGACCAGCAACGAAAAAATCTTCGCCGGCGGCGATATGGTGCGCGGCTCCGATTTGGTCGTCACCGCGGTCTACGAAGGCCGCAATGCCGCCGAAGGTATTTTGCACTATCTGGGCGTGTAGACCCTTGTCACAGCGACATCAAGGCGCAGAGTTTTTATAAACTCTGCGCCTTTTTTATTGCAAAGCCAATACGGCAAATTCAAACCCTGTACAAACTGGCACTGCATTAGAACAGTGGCACGCCGCCCTCACCCTAACCCTCTCCCAGAGGGAGAGGGGACTGTTCCGAGTATTGTTTGAATGGGGTACTATCTGGACTATCCGCATACGAACTCGCTGAGACAGCGTGCGAATACCCTCTTTCCCGCCGTGAGAAGGTGAGGGAGGAAGAACAGTAAACCGTCATGAACCATCAATGCGGATAGCCTAAAATTCACTCGTTCCAGGCTATCCGCATAATAAACAATAAACCTGTAGGAGCAGCGCCTGACCGCTCCCGCCAACAGAGACTCGCCATGCCAGCAGAATTAAAGAACGACCGCTTTCTCCGCGCCCTGATGCGCCAGCCCGTAGACCGCACGCCGATGTGGATTATGCGCCAGGCCGGGCGCTACCTGCCCGAGTACCGCGCCACCCGCGCCCGCGCGGGCAGCTTTATGGACTTGTGCAGCAACCCCGAGCTGGCCTGCGAAGTCACCCTGCAACCACTGGAGCGCTACGATCTGGACGCCGCGATTTTGTTCTCGGATATTCTCACCGTACCCGATGCCATGGGACTCGGCCTGCACTTTATTCAGGGCGAAGGCCCCAAGTTCAGCCGCCCGGTGCGCAGCGCCGCCGACATCGACGCGCTCGCCGACCCCGACCCCGAGCAGGAGCTGCGCTATGTCACCGATGCCGTGCGCACCATTCGCCGCGCCCTGAATGGCCGCGTGCCGCTGATTGGCTTTGCCGGCAGCCCCTGGACGGTGGCGACCTACGCCGTCGAGGGCGGCAGCAGCCGCGACTTTGCCCACATCAAGGGCATGCTGTTTGACGCGCCGGAGCTGTTGCACAAACTGCTCGACAAAATCACCACCAGCACCATCAACTACCTCAACGCGCAAATCGCCGCTGGCGCACAGGCGATCATGGTCTTTGACACCTGGGGCGGCGCCCTGTCCCCCGAGAACTATCAAATCTTCTCGCTGCAATATATGCAGCGCATTGTCGAAGCACTAACCAAGGAACACCAAGGCCGCAGCGTGCCGAACATCCTGTTCACCAAAAACGGCGGGCAGTGGCTGGAGCAGATCGCCGCCACCGGCTGCAACGGCGTCGGCCTGGACTGGACCACCTCACTGGCCGAGGCAAGACAGCGCATCGGCAGCCAGGTCGCCCTGCAAGGCAACCTCGACCCCAGCGTGCTGTACGCCTCCCCGGAGACTATCCGCATAGAGGCGCTCAAGGTGCTGGAGAGCTTTGGCCACGGCTCGGGGCATATCTTCAACCTTGGCCACGGCATCCACCAGCATATCCAGCCCGAGCATGTACAGGCGCTGGTCAACGCCGTGCATGAACTAAGCCCGCAGTTTCACTCGCAGGGGTGAGCGTGGCCTCGCGCTGTGTGCTGTGCTTGTTGGGCTGTGACCTTGCGGTACAAGGCATCGGGAGCCAAATCGGCATTATTCGGCCAGCACACCGCACCAAATTCATCGACACGCACCTGAGAAAAGAGCGCCACTTCTTTTAATGGCTCGAACATTGGCCCAAACAGCCGATCAGCAATGCACACCTCTCCATAAGTGCCATCATCGAAGGTGAGCGCAAGCGTGTATCCCGGTTTGGTTTCTACAGTGCTTACTCGACGCATAAGATTACTCCAATGGTTCAATCTTGTTCAGTGGCTCATGTTGCTCAGCCAGCTCCCAATCATTCAGCAAATCCTGCCTGTGCTCAACTGCCCATTCAACGACCAGGGCTCTTGCTCGTCTGGGTAACGCACCTTCCATGATTTCCAGCGTCTCAATCGAGATAACGGCCTCATGCTCGCCGTAATACGCATGAAAGTGAGGCGGGTTGTGGTCATCGTAATACATCCGAATCAAGATGCCGAAGAACTCGCAAATAGTGGGCATAAAAAGAAGCCTCCAAAAAACGCCTCAACCGCATACTATCACCCTGAATACATAAATGGCGAAGATTAGATCAAGGCGAACAACCCGGCGGCGCCACACTGATGGTGATTAAACCCGCTACTTGCAGACAAGCAGCAAGGATTTTTATTCATCTTGTCCTGCAAAAAATAAAGCCCCAGAAACGCGATATGCGTTTCTGGGGCTTTGCAGATGGTGCCGACACCAAGAGTCGAACTCGGGACCTACTGATTACAAGTTACCTTCTTCTGTTTGAAAGATTGCTTTTTTTGAGCCATGCAATCCACTAAAGAGGAGAAAGTAAAATGCCAAAAGTTATCGCTGTTGTCGGCACGAAAGGCGGCCAGGGCAAAACCACAACCGCAGCCAATTTGGGTGCTTATTTGTCCGATCTCGGAAAAAAAGTACTCCTGTTTGATGCGGACTCGCAACCATCGCTGAGTGAATATTTTCAACTGAAAGAGCCTATCAGTCAATACGGGCTGATTGATGTGTTCTTGAAACCAAGCATTATCGAATCCGCCATCTGTGAAACAGAAATCGGCCCCGATATTGTGCTCTCCAACGATGCGAACCGTGTCATTGATCAAATTCTCGCCCAGCAAGGTATTAACGATGCCATCTACCGGCTACGCGGGGCGTTACACAATAAAATAGAGCACTTGGGCTACGATTACGTCATTATCGACTGCCCGGGGCACAACAACATCATTCACCAGGCTGCCATTTATGCGGCCGAAATCATACTCTGCCCCGTCACACCAGACTCTATCAGCTTTCGTGAGTTTCCTCGCGGCACGCTAACTATGATCAAGCGCATCGAGCGCAATATGGAGGACATCTCCTTCGACTGGCCCAACCTGGCCCCCGTGTACTGTGTCGTCAACCGGATGAAACCCACCATCGATGGCAAAGCAAACGAGAAGGCTCTGAAACAGGGACTCACAGGCATTTACGAACAGCTCACATCCCAGACAACAGACCCCGAACTATCCCCTATGGAGCAAAATGACGCCAAAAAACTTCTTGAAGAGCACGACTTCATGCTTAAAACCGGCGTAACCACATTGAGCACCAGCATACCGGATCACACAGTCTATCGTGAGGCTACCACCTACGGCTTGCCTGTCCATCGCCTGGAGACTAGCAAGAAGCTCAATAATGCACGCAATATCATGCGAAAAATCGTTCTTGAACTACCCCTTGGTATTGAGCCGACCGCCTTCGCGCAAGCCGACCCCATCATGGAAGGAGCAGAGTAATGGCACGTACAGCTGATGACATCCTGAATCGAGCAATTCAAGCAAAAAATCGAAGCCACTCCATCCAGGTGGATAACTCAGACCCTGTTGTAGAAACAGAAATGCTGCTTGATGTCAGTCAAATTGACCTCTATGACCGCAACCCTCGGCGGCACCTTAACGAAAAATATGACAGCCTGAAGCTCTCATTGGCGCAACGAGGATACACTTCCGTGCTGGAAATCAGCCGCCGCCCGGGCAACGAAAACTACATGGTCTGCGCGGGCAGCAATACCACATTGCTGATTATTAAAGAGCTGTTTGAAGAAACGGGCGACCGTCGCTTCAAAAAAATCCGCTGCCTGTTCAAGCCCTGGACGGCCGAGTCTGACACTCTCATCAATCATCTGATTGAGAACGACACCCACGGTCGCATGATTTTTATTGATCGCGCCGAAGGCGTATTGGCCGCAAAAGCTGAGCTGGAAGTTGAGCTAAATTCTCATTTAGGCTCTAGAGAATTTTGTAAAATCGCCAAAGAAAAGGGGCTAAGCATTGATCACACTATGCTCAGCCGCTATCAATTCGCCGTTGATTTTCTCGCTTCCGCACTGCCCCAGGCTCTGGGCAGCGGGATGGGGAAGCATCAAATTGAAAAAATCCGCAAATACAAATCAAGCTACGAAAAATACCTCGAATTTCACGAGCTGTTACCCGATTCACACCCCGAGGCCTATGCCGAACTTGACGAGGCTTACCTTAATATCCTGGCCGAGTTCGATGCCCCCATGACTGCCAACAGCACAGGGCAGAGAAAGTGGTCAATGACTCCCGTGGAAAAGCGTATGGAAGAATACTTGGCCAACACGCTGGAGCTTCCACTGCAAACGGTCAAATTGGACATAGCCACCCTGCTGGATATGGGCGAGCTGAATAAGGCCCCAATACCGCCCTACAACCCCATCATCACCCCTCGCAAAAAAGCAGGAAGCCAGGAAGTCGCTCGCCCCGCCCCACCTGAATTGACAGAGACAGCAGGGGCAGCGCCGTCTATACCCGCGCGCCCTACTCCTGAAGCCACTGCCCCTGCTGTCCCTTTAGACACCATCACCCCACCCACCCAAACAGCAGAGCCTGAGCCACCTCCTCCTGTTGGGCAAGATGACTTTCAGGATTTTGACGAGAAAGCCAGTGATGTCGGTGAGCGTTTGCCGGGCGAATTTGACATCGAAGGAAGCGAACCGCCCGGCACTGAATGCCATGAGGTCACAGCCGAGACGCTCGAATTTCTGCGCGAGCAGTTTTTGCACAACATCCAGCAGCTCGCTGACCGTTATGGTATCGGTGATCGCGTATTTCAAATTCCGCACGGCCCGGGCGCCTATATCGACTTCCCCATGACGCCCTATTACACCGAGCAAGACGAAGAAGTCCCTGTCGAAGCCTTGGCGTGGTACTTCCTCGCCGGTTTTACCGAACAACTTGCAGGCACAACCCATTGCCTGGACGTTCTCCCTGATGGTTCTACCTACAAGTTCCATTTGCAAAAGTCCTACTACGCCAACCAGAGGCTATCTGAAGGCACACTACCTGAAAACGAGCAGCAGGATTTATTACCCTTCGACAACCAGGTAGGCCCAGAACCTGAGCTGGCCATATTCAGTATCAAGCTCTTTATGCATTGGAGTTTTAGCGACATTGAGTGCATTAATAAATTGAGCCGCCTGCACTGGCATATGCGCGGAAAAGTTCGCGAGATAAAAAAAGTCAGTATTTGGGAGATCTAGTCATGTCCTCATTCAAACCTGAAACCATTTTGAATATGAACATATTCGATTACGTCTGCGCCTGTGCAGAAGAAGGAGATTACGGGCCACTGCATGATATTGGACTGGGGCGTGATGACATCATCAAAATCAACCAGCTCAACATGCGAGACGTTATCCGTTTATCTCAAACCAAGGCGCACATTCTTGACATCCGGGTCAACAGGGAGCGCCTGCACAATATGCTCAACTCCCTGAACATCCGGCGCAAGGAAGATGACGACATCAATCAGCTTATCCGCATGGGAGCACCTCAACCCATGATGCAGTCATTATTTGCGATAACCCCCGGGGATTTCACAGACAAACGCAAGCTGTTCGGACTGCAAGATGAAGGGGTTGGACGTGCCCCGGAGCCTTCTGACGACGAGCAACACATCATCTATAAGGCATACGAGCACCTGAAAACATCGCCTGAAAACATGAGCGCACGTCAGTGGATAGATTTGGCCGAAGAAACGAATATTTCACTGCGGACAATCTGGCAATACGTCCAACAAATCCAAATTGACAGCTTCCAACTGACGCAAGAGGACCATTAAGTTGAGATCACTATCAAAAACGACATGCCGCAATGTAGTTATTGAAACGGCCACGAACGGTGTTGACCTGAGATCATGTGTCACAGGCCTGTGCACACTCAGCGGGACGAACCTGAGCGCCCTGGCCAAAGATGCCGGCTTCAGCCTGTCCCATTTCACAAACCAACTGAAGGGCAACCGAAGCCTTTCAGGGCGAACAGCGACAACACTCAAAAATAATTTTGGAGTGGATATCGTCAGCTTGTATGAGGAAAACACCTAGCTCGAAGGAGTGTAACTTGAAAACATTACAGGCAATAAAAAAGGTGAGCAGCCACTCACCTTTTTCTAACAATCTAGCGGAGACTAAATTGTCACTGACAGTTTCTGCCAGTTATCCAAATCGACAAAATGTTAAATTATAACAACAAGGATCATTTAATGATAAGTAACTCCGATTCAAAAATCAATACCCGAGAAGGTGAAGGCATGCAATCTGTCGCCTTGAATCACATCCTTGAAGCCTGCGAGCAACAGCTTCTCCAAAAACCCGTCCAGGACGAGCAGTCAGATGGCATGGTTTTTCTGGCCCCTCCTTATGAAGCGCTACCCACTATTGTTGCGAAAGACCCCCTGCTCCGCCCGATCGACAAGCTAGTTTACTTTAATATCTGGATCTGGGGTAAAGAAAATGGCAGCCAACAAGCCGCATTCCCCAGCTATGAATACCTTGAACGTAGCTGCAATGCCGCAAGAGGCACCATAGCCAGTTCGCTGAAGAAACTGCGTACACATGGCCTAATTGTCCTTAGCCGCTCTATCCGAGATGGCAAGGGCCGCTACCGTGGCAATATCTATGTCATCAACCCGGAACCGATGTCGCTGGGTGAAACCATTCAGTTAGATCCCGACTACATTACTTTTTTGCAACAATGTGCCGAACC
>PDWJ01004502.1_pt1 | contig 12247 bp, 6 predicted proteins | sample 1430881 | NCBI WGS metagenome assembly PDWJ01 (sample SAMN01162460, study PRJNA174530) | Oral metagenome, whole genome shotgun sequencing project. | biome: Marine environment; feature: Marine mammal; material: Swab sample of the gingival sulcus; isolation source: swab sample of gingival sulcus... | reverse complement strand
AAACGTCACCTGTTCAATCATACTCAATGTTCGAGTGCCATTATGCTCATCCAGAGTAGCAATATGAAGCGCATAGCCAGGGCCAGCGCGAGGGTCATCCCTGTCAACTTCAACCTGATATTGATAGCGGGGCTTTCCTTCATTCAGCATCACAGTGCCCGCACCCTGTTGACGGCTGGAAGAAAATATAATGCGGTTATCTGCCAGATATTCCGGCGTGATATCATGGCCCAGTTGTGCATCTTCTGCCATCATTAACGGGTACACTTCACCGCGAACAAAATCATATTCGTAAAGGTTCCAGACTGCCGGTTGTTGCTGGTCGCTTTCAGGATCAATGGAGTCATCAAAAGGCCCGCGGGCAGCAAACATCATATACTTCCCATCGTAAGACGTTTTTATATCCCTGACATCATAACGGGCATCGCTGCCAAAAATGCGCTCAGTCAGATTCACCTCTAACGCATCGGCATTAACCGATTCTCTAACAAATAAACTCGCTCCCGGACTAAACGAGTCCAGCACCAAAAAATTATCATCATGGATTTCCTGATCCCGTGTGATATAGGCAACAGGGTATTCGGAAATCTGCGTTTCTTCAGGATTAATCACAACATCTGCTGCTTTATCCTGTGTGGAGTCTATATCACCACTACCGCAGGCAACTACGATCAACGCCAGGCAGGTAATCAGCAGCAATCTGGCTTCAAAAGGTAATTTCTTGTTCATAGAAAACGTGCTCAATGGCTAATACTCTATTATTTGTGTGAATTATGACTCGGTTATGGATATTCGATCTGCGTACATTTTCACGAAAACCTATATTTACTCTTGCTAGACTAATTATTAAGAGAGGGCTTGCATGATGTTGCTGCCTTTGCCCTGATATATAGAAGTGTAGGTAATAACGATGAAAACGAACATGCAAAAATGGGAACTGTTTGGCAGTAATCATACGACTGCTCTCGGTGCATTGTTTTTAGCAACCATACTCAGTACCCCCCCGGCATTTGCCGATATCAAAGATCAGGCAAAGCGTGTTTATGATCGTATCGCCGGTGTCCCTCCTTCAGAAACAGAACTTAACAGCATGGTGAATGACCTGGGTGGTTCACCTTCGGAACAGGATTTTATTGCCGCTGCCATTAAATACCCGATGAGCAATAAATATTTTTACAACGCAACACTGAAAAACTGGATCACACCCTGGACTAACGAACAGCAGACCGTTTTCGCACCATTAAATGATTTCAGCGCAACGGCCATTGGCCTGATTGCCGATCAAAACCTTGGCCCGAATGGTGCGCCCGATGGAAACCATTTGAATTTTCGAGAAATTTTATCGGCAAATATTATTTATGTGGCTAATGCTGCTGAAGGTTTGCCAACTTACTCAAACAGTAACAACGTTCATTACGAAGAACTTGAAAACAGCGGCGCTGCTTTAAATGAAGTACTGGAACGCAGAGTGCAATCCAGTATCACCGGATTACCGGAATCAGCCGTCGCCGGTGTTATGACCACCCGGGCCGCTGCTCATGCTTTTTTCGTGGCAGGCACTAACCGCGCAATGCTCAGATTCACATTGATGAATTTTTTATGCAACGATCTGGAACAATTTAAAGATAACTCCCGCCCTACCGACCGCATTCGCCAGGACGTCGTTCGCAGCCCCGGTGGAGACAGCCGCATTTACCTGAACTCCTGTAGTGGCTGCCACAGTGGTATGGACCCTCTTGCCCAGGCATTTGCCTATTATGAATGGACGGGGGAAGAAGGCACCGATGAAGGTGAAATCGCCTACACGCCTGATTCAGTACAGGCTAAAAACCTGATCAATTCGGGAAATTTTAAATGGGGTTATCAAACTCCCGATGACACCTGGATCAATTACTGGCGCAAAGGTCCTAATGCTTTATGGGTTGGCTGGCCGGAACTGGCAGGTTCGGGCTATGTAGATTCTGAAGCAGATCAACCATACGCAACCGGCCAGGGTGCCAGCTCCCTTGGAGCAGAACTGGCAGGCACTCGCCTGTTTGCCCAGTGCCAGTCGCGCCAGGTGTTTAAAAACGTCTGCCTGCGAGAGCCAGGCAACGATGCTGACCATGCCGTTATTGATTCGATGGTGGCTGATTTTGATGCTAACGATGGCAGTATCAAGCGCTTATTTGGTAAAGCCGCTTATTACTGTCGTGGCGAATAAGGGGGGCACCATGAAATACACGTATCAACTATTAGTCATTATTGCCGCAGCCGTTGTATTAAATGCTTGTGGCGGCAGTAGCACTGGTGCCACCAATGCCCCAGTAGCAACCACCGGCGCTAACAACATAACTGTATTTACCCCCATGGAAAGCTACACGGGCACTGATCCTGAAGCTGATGACATACAGGCCTTTATGGTACATTTTTGGAATAATGTGGCTACCGATGATCGCTGTGGCCAATGTCATGATGATTCACATCAAGCGCCTTTTGCACGCTCCAATGATATTAATGCAGCCTACAACGCTACGTTACCCTTTATTAACCGAGCCGCTCCGCAAACATCGGCCCTGGTAACGAAAGTTGAAGGTGGCCACCAGTGTTGGGAAAGCAATACCAATGCCTGTGCCCAAATTCTTACTCGCTGGATTCAAAAATGGGTAAACGATGGCAATGGTACCGGTATCGCATCAACAACTATTGTGCTGGAAAAGCCTGATGTGGTAAGCATTGAATCAGCCAAAGTATTACCTGCTGCTGCACCCACCATTGATTCTGATCCCGATTTGTATTCATCGTTTACTGATCTTTACGATACACTCACCGAGCATTGCAGCGATTGCCACAGCGAAACTGCAAGCGCATCACAGCAACCCTTTTTTGCCAGCCCCAATGAAGATGCTGCCTGGGATGCAGTACGCAATAAAATTGATTTAAATGATGAAAACAGAACACTGTTGGGGGCTCAATCCCGGCTGGTGGTTCGCTTACGATCCGAATCTCATAACTGCTGGTCGAGCATTTGCTCTAACGATGCACAGAAACTGTTAACAAGTATTCAGGCTATGGCCGCAGACATCGAGCTACCGTCGATTGACCCTGATCTAAAAACAAGCGCCGCCATGATTCTTACGGAAGGCACCGTCGCCAGCAGCGGCGGCCGCCACGAACAACACCAGATCGCCTATTGGAACTTCAGCGAGGGCGAAGGTAATACCGCATTTGATACCAGCGGCGTGGAGCCGGCCATGCATTTGTCGGTTGACAGCGGTGTCCAGTGGGTTGGCGGCTGGGGCATTGATCTAGGCACCAGCGGTGGCCGGGCCTGGGCTGACATAGCATCCAGCAAAAAACTGTATGATTCCCTGGCATTCACTGGGGAATACAGCGTCGAAGCCTGGGTAGCACCAGCCAACGTCACTCAGGAAGAAGCGCATATTATCAGCTACGCTGAAAACGGCGAAGATCACAATTTTGTGATCGGCCAAACACTGTACAACTATGACTTCTACCAAACCACTACTATCGATAGCGATGGCAACAATGCACTTTCCACCGATAGTAATGATGAAGATCTTCAGGCTGTACTGCAGCATGTGGTACTGACCTATGACCGCACCCACGGCAGGCGCATTTATGTTAATGGGGAATTTACCGGCGATAACGATTCGGTAGCCAGTGGCTTTCTAACTGACTGGAATGACCAATATGTGTTTTCCATTGGCAGTGCGCCGGGCGGTACCAATGAATGGAGTGGCATGGTAAGGATGGCCGCCATTCACAGCCGTGCATTAACCGCCGATCAGGTACACCAGAACTATGATGTAGGCGTTGGCCAGAAATACTATTTACTGTTTGATATCAGTGAATGGGATGGTATTGATGATTGCTGGAACAGTTATGTCGTATTCGAAGCCTCGCAACTGGACAACTATGCATATCGTTTTAACAGCCCCTTCTTTGCACGCCTCTACGAACCGGCAACTTCAGGCACCGCTCCTGCAAAATGCACAGCAGCCACGGCACCGGCCCAGTCTGATTACAGCTTTGGTATTTCTGATATCCGCATTGGCATGAACGGCAAAGTGCTGGAAGTTGGCCAGGGTTTCCGAACCATTGGTAAAAATGCATCAGGAGAAACAGAGCCATTAATCATTGATTCTGATTCCAATAGCGAAGGCTACCAACAGCTCGCTGACATCGGAACCATTTTTGCGATTGAGAATGGCCCAACTGAAGATTTGTTTTTCCTATCGTTTGGAGAAATTAATGGCCAGCAGGGTGTTACCACTGATCCCAGTGCCATTTCTGTTAGCAATCCGTTGTTAGATGATGTTCCTGCTTTCGGGCTAAGAACATTTGATGAAATTAACGCTTCCATGTCAGAGGTTACCGGCATCCCGACAACCCATGAAAGCGTCACTTCAGTTTTTGACAGTGTTAAAACTCAACTGCCAACAACCGAGTTAGCCGATACTTTTCTGGCAGCTCATCAGATCGGTATTGCCCAGTTAGCTATTACCTATTGTGATGCATTAGTAGAGCAGGAAGTAAGCCAGGCACCCGCAGAGCGCAGATTCTTTACAGCGTTTGACTTCAACGCATTACCAAACACCGCCTTTGCCAATGCCGCAGCCAGAGATACCGTATACGATCCACTGATCACTCATACAGTAGGAGTGAGCTTAAACGATCAACCCGCCAGTAACGCTATCAAAACCAACTTTGATACCTTGCTTGACGGGTATTTAACAGGAGACACACCACGAAACGGTTTGCTTGATTGTGGCGCTGATTGTAACCCCACAAGAACCCAAACCATTGTTAAATCCTTATGCGCTGCCTCCATTGGCAGTGCCATGTTATTAATTCAGTAACGGAGATAAGAACATGACTGTGAGAAAAAAACCTGCGTTTTTATCGCCCGATGCACCTTTAATGCATGCTGATCACCGCCGCCCTGTTTCCCGTCGGGATTTGATACGCCAGGGTTTTATGGCTGGTGCCGGGGCAGCATTGATCCCTTCAGCACTCAGCCTGTTTTCCAGAACAGCGAATGCCGCCATTGCGGATGATGTAAGAAACATGGCTCCCGGCTGCACACTTGGTACCGAAAGCTTACGCAAAGTACCTTTCATTTGTTTTGATCTGGCCGGTGGCGCCAACATTGCCGGTTCCAACGTGTTAGTCGGTACTCGTGGCCAGTTCGACTCCCTGACCACAGCAGGCTACAGCAAATTAGGGCTGCCTGCAGATATGATTCCGGTGGGTGATAATACCAATGTAGACAGCTCACTCGGCCTGGCCTTCCATAGTGACAGCGCCATGCTCAGAGGCATCAGGCAAAGCTTTACCACCAATACGGCCAACACCAACGGCTTTGTTATACCAGCGCGTTCCGACAACGACACCGGCAATAACCCTCACAACCCCATGTACGGTATTGCTCGCTATGCCATGTCGCAAAATGGCGTTTTTGATGAAAATCAGATGCAGCCCTGGGGCCAGTTAATGGCGCTGATTGGCTCGCGCAGTTCGGTATCCGGTGGAAACTCCATGACACCTTCAGATTTAATCGTTTCTTCACTGCAACCGACAAAAATCGACCGTCCTTCTGATGCTCGCGGCTTAATCAACACCGGTTCATTGATGAGTCTGTTTAATAACGATACCGCCGTTGCCGCTCAGGTGCTTGAAAGCATGGCACGAATGAGCCGCGAAAAGCTTGACCTGAACCGCCTCACTTTCTTTACCAATGACCCCGTGGCAGATGCCAATCTGAAAGATATGATCAGTTGTGGTTATGTTAAAGCATCGGATATTGCCGCCTCTTTTAGCAGCACCGACGTACTGGACCCGGCTCTGGACCCGGATATTGTCGGCGAAAGCGGTATATTTACCAGCGCAGAATTTAATAGCGATTCGGAATTCAGAAAAACGGCTTCTGTAATGAAACTGGTTCTTGAAGGGCGAGCAGGTGCAGGCACCATTACTATGGGCGGGTTTGATTATCACACCAGCGATCGAGCCACCGGAGAAATTCGCGACCAGCGAGCCGGCCGCTGTATGGGCGCCTGCCTGGAATATGCGGCTCGCCTCGGTGTGCCATTAATGATGTATGTGTTCAGCGATGGTTCCGTTGCCAGCAACGGCGTGCTTGATAATTCCGTCAATGGCGGTGGCAAGGGCGTGTGGACCGGCGATAATTCCTCCACTGCTGCGTCTTTTGCGCTGATTTACAACCCAACAGGACAGCCGGCACTAACCAGCGAAACCCGTCAGATTGGTATTATGAGAAGTGACGCATCGGTGGATACCGGCTCCAGCCGGGCGGCAAATAACGTGAATTTACTGGTTGATACCGTGGTGATGAACTACATGGCGCTGCATGGTGATCAGGGGCTTTATCAGAATCTATTTGGCAATACGCTGGGTGCAGATACCACCACCATCGACGCATCCAGGATACTGGAACCACTGAGTTACAACTTTGCCACCTGACTGAAACCTGCTGAGCTGGCCGGCCGAGTTAATCTGCGCCGGCCTGAAAAATCAATCAGTTAATGATTGGCCACTCTGAATTCGGTCATTGCTTGATTAATGGGTAAATCCACTTTGCCCACCAGTTTTGCCGATTCAAACCAGCCTTCAGGGTTCCAGAAATACTGCCCTGAAAAACCCTGCATCACCAAGCCAACCTGATCACCGGGCTGCAAATCTAAAGAAACCGCCGCAATCGGCATTTTATAATGGCCATCACCCGGCAAAGGCGTGAGTTGCTCGCTCACCAGTTCAACCGTATATTCACCGGCTTTACGCACACCAACACCGATAAACACAGTCGCTTCCTGGTCGTCATCAGAGGTTTCCACGGTAAGATCTATTTGTGGAAAGCCCACCAAAGGAACTGGCTGCATAATTTGCACCAGGGGCTTGAAGGCCGGGCGAATCGTTCCACCGGATACTTCAGCTAAATCAGATTCCTGATTATTTCTACTCCAGACCAAGCCCATCAAGCGATCCACGGGTTGCAATATCACTTCAAACCAGCCGGAATGAATTAAACCAAGCTCTGCTTCCTGAAGATCTAAAGGCATACCACCAAGGGGAATATCCTGGGCAATCATGCCCTCACCGTCCGCCACCGTAACGCATAGTTCCGGCACGACCTGCGACGGGCGTTTTTGTTTCAACTTTTCATCAAAAAAATCAACAATCATTTTTGTTGCCGGTTGCCGATAGTTGCCACACTGAATCTCATCTTCGGTGTTATAAAACGGCAACCCCGACCAGCTTTGCAGTGGCCAGGGAAGAATATGCCCGCCCTGTATCGCCACCAAGCGCGCATCCAGCCCCGCTTCTTTGGCACACTGCCAGTTTTTGTAACCCTGATTTACAGGGAAAACGGTATCGCGAAAGCCCTGCAATAGCAGCATATCGGCTTGCGGGTATCGGTTTTGGGCACAGTAAGTAGAAAGACTGCGGCGTTCCAACTCCACCGTGGCGGCCACATTCATTTTGCCATTCAATAACGTAATATAAGGTGGCGCGAGCATTTTATCGAAATCAAAAACACTGCTGAAGATTCCTGCTCCAGCCAGTATTGCCGCCCATGCCGCTTTTACATGACCATTGGGGGCGATAGATTCGGCCAGGTTATGCCAGGTTGTAAGAGGTACAATCGCATCAATACGTTTATCAAAAACACTCGCCAATAACTGCGCACCACCACCATAGCTTTCACCCACCATGCCCAGCAGCAGATCACCGTTGTTATCCCTGCTTACCTGTGGCAGGTTAGCCTCCACCCAGTCAATAATAGAGCTCACATCCTTTACTTCGTAATCCGGGTCCATGATGTGTACTTTGCCATCGCTGTCACCAAAACCACGCTGATCATAGGAAATCATCCAGTATTTATTTTCCCAGGCAGCTATTGCTGCCTTGCCGGAAAGAATCCACTTGCCATAAAGCGACATGGGGCGAGGAGCGCGAAATGTTCCAAACCCGTGAGCATGAATAATGACAGGGGCAGTTTCACCCGGTGCCAGCTGCGGCTGATACAAGGTTGCCCGCAGGTACAAACCATCGTGGGTAGGAATCTCTATCTGATAGTAATCTGCTGATAGCGCTTGTTGCGGAGAATGCGCCGCATAGTGTGACTTTACATCGAGTGTGCTGCACCCGGCCGCCAACACCCCTGTTACCACTGCCAATACTAATTTTACTGCGTTAACAATAAAAAGGTTCCTCATCGGCCCGCTCCCTTAAAGTAAACAAATTACAGCCATTGTTTATTGTTTTAAGGGTTTTGGCAATGCCAAATATTGGCCTTAGTGTTTCCAGTCTACCTGCAGATACACACTGCGCTTGATTTCAGTAGGCTGAGGCCCGATCAGGGTTTCCTGATATTCAAAGCGCTGATCATGAAAAGCATTCAGCACATTCAAGGATACATTCAGCTCTGGGGCCACCTGCCATGCAAATCTGACGTTGGCATCGGCATAGCCAGAAGGGGCTGTATTCCCGCCAGACTTAATGTCATCCACGTAATACACATCCAGGTTCAATGAATAAACCTCGTTAATATCCCAATAAGTTCTGAACGAAATCTGACTGGATGGAGAAGAGCCCTCAAGAAACTCAGCGGCCAACAACTCATTATCACCCTTTATAGCCACCTGTAGGGCATTAAAATTAAGTTTCAACCTAAGATTTACTACAGGCCGATATTCAGTGGCCACTTCAATCCCGTAAAATGTACCATCAGCAGTATTAGCCGTCATCACTGTTCCCAGGAACCCACCTGCTATCGGCTCCCAGGAAACCTGTTCCAGCCCCCTGAGATCAGCGTACAGGGAATAAAACCCGGACACATCAAAGAAAAAATTATCAGCCGGCTGCCAGCGGAGCCCCAGCTCGTAGGTTGTTGTGGTTTCAAGCTTAAGATTTTCATTACCTAACAGGGTACCCACCAATACAGCGTTATCGGGAATAGGAGCTGACCCGGGCGGCAACAAATCTCGAATAAATTGCAGTGTGTACTCGCGCAAATATTCTGGATACTCATTGGTAAAGCGAACATAGCGCTCGTGAATAGCGGGTGCTCTTGCAGCGATTGACGCGCTTCCCCAATAGGATAACTCATTGGAAAATCGGTAATTAAAGCGAAGTGTGGGTTGCCAGGCAGTATCAATATCTGCAATTTTTTCAATTTTCAAACCAGTAACAAAAGTCAGCCTGGGTGTAAATTGATGTTCATTCTGAATAAAAGCGCTATAAATATCCAGAGACTGCTGGCTGGGAAACAATTCATAAATAGCACTACCATCAAGCTCGCCATCAAAATAGCGATAATGAAAGCCCCAGGTCACTCGGTTATTCCCATGCCAGGCATGATTATATTGAATATCCAGGTCATAAGAATTCGCGCTATAGGTACAGCCGGGCTCATCACGCTTTACATAATCAGCATATAACTGAAGTTGCAGATCATCATTCTCGATAGGTTTATTCCATAAACCACTGACAGTGGCGGACAGATTATTAAACCGTTCGCCAGCCTGTCCGATTCTTTCTGAAAACGTGTGATTATAGGACTTATCGACTGCACTGATACCTGACTGGATAACAACCCGCTCTTTGCCATTTACCCAATCAACCCTGCCCCCCAACTGGGCGCCCTGCATCTCATCCCCAGCTGACTTACCCGAAGCTTTATCAACAGAATCTTCGGTATCGCGCAATACCGCATAGCCACGATAAAAAAGGTTACCGGATCGAGCACCGGATCGCACACGAAAATGATTTTCCTGATGACCAACAGCCACAACAATGCGCTGCCCCTGAGTTAACTCGGCGCTTTTGGTAATAATATTAATCACACCATTGACAGCATTAACGCCCCAAAGACTGGCGCCGGGGCCACGAATAACTTCAATTCTGTCGATATCCTCAAGCATGGGCATCACCAGATCCCAATACACGCCACCATAAAGCGGCGTATAAACGCTTCTACCATCAACCAACACCTGCAAGTGATGCGAATACATGGAATTCATACCACGAATGCTCACCGCCCAGATGGAACTGTTAAGCTTCGCCACTTCTACACCAGGTGCGAGCCGCAAGGCATCTGGTACCGATGTTGCCCCTGACCGCTTGATTTCCATGGATGAAATAACATACACAGCAGCTGGAGTGTCCGACAAAGGTTGTACCCGCTTACTCACAGAGGTCACTTCCAGATTTACCAGATCTTCAAGATCCAGCTCAGTCAGCGAATCTAACGATAAAGACAGTCGCGGCACCAACAACAGAATCAGGCACGCAACCAGCCCCCATAAGCTATGCATCAATGCACTGTACAAACGCATACTTACCCCGTCAAAACATTCCTGCATGTTGTTCAACATATTGCCTTATACTTTATAATAGCTGTGTATTATATCAAAACAGCATGCTTGAATTGAATAACTACTCGCCTAAACCCACACGGCATCCCTCAAAAACACCCATTTAATTAGGACAACTGATAAACACAACATATACTTTTTATTGAAATTTTTTATGCCAAAGCAGCATGGCTGAACAGCATATGCTTTACTTAAATGAAGCCCGTCAGACAATCATGCACAAGCAGACCAGTTTATGAGCAGCACTTTGGTTTACAAAAGAATTACGCTCTACGGTAGTGATACCGCCTATGTCGATACCGACCCTGAAGCGCACACTGCCGTTTCGGTTGTTATCTGCCTGCACGGATTACCCGCTTCAAGCTACGTGTACCGCAATGTTATAGATAATCTTTCAGTTACAGCGCGGGTGTTGGCACCGGATCTGCCTGGATTTGGCAACTCATATTGTTGCCGAAGAAGCACCTGAGACAGTGGTAAACGAAATTAAATCTCTTACAAAGGCAAGTATTTAATTCCATGTTTAAGCTATACCGGCAATTAACAATCTGTCTATTTTTATTGCTCGCAGCCAGTGGAACAGCGCTGGCAGAAAGCCTATTGATATCTCCCCATGTTTACCACCACGAGCTCTCTCCCTATCTAGAGTACCTGGAAGATACAGAAGGACAACTGGAAATCGAAGACATCCTACTGGATCACAAGTCTTCTAAGAATTGGACAAAAAACACAAAACAAGTTCCCAATATGGGTATGACAAACTCTGTTTTCTGGTTTCGCCTGACGATCAGCAACCCAACCGAATATTCTATAGTAAGGCTACTGGAATTAAGCTATCCACTGTTAAACAGCGTCTCCCTGTATCAATTTGAAGGGGGTCAATTAATTGCAAATTATATTGCTGGTCATAGCATTTCGTTTCACGCCAGGCCAATAGAACATCGTCACCTGGTGTTTCCACTGGAACTGACAGCAAAAACCGAATCACAGGTTTATCTTAGAGTCGAAAGCAAGAATGGCATTCAGATGCCGCTTGATTTGTGGGAAGAACGGGTGTTCTGGTCTCAGGATCAAGCACGCCTGTCATGGCAGTTTCTGTATTACGGTTTAATGATCGTAATGATCGGATATAACCTTTTTCTAGCAACCGTCATGCGAGATAAAATTTATCTGTATTATGTTTTTACCATGACATTTATCTGTGGATTTCAAGCCATTTTGCATGGCGCAGCGTATCAGTTTTTATGGCCCGGCTTGCCTGAATGGAATGCTTTGAGTATGGCTGTAATAACGCCTCTGTCTAACGCTTTTTCCTGTTTATTCTCCATGCAGATGCTCAGAACGCAAACGGGTATCGGTTACGTACACACAGTACTAAGAGGTTGCACCGCCGTATCGCTGACACTTGCCCTGCTGGCCATATTTCTACCTTATAGAGTAGTCATTGTCGTTTCGGCAGCAGCCGTCGTTATGTCTGCCATCGTCGTATGTATTGCCTGTTTTAAAACCTGGGCCAGCAACAAAAACGATGCTCGTATTTTCACTGCGGCCTGGTTTATCTTTGTTGTTGGATGCATGGTTATGTTTCTCAACAAGTTTTCTTTACTACCCTATACCTGGTTCACCGAAAATCTGCTGCAAATTACTTCAGGTATTTCTACCATTTTACTATCCCTGGCTCTTGCAGAAAGAATTAACCGTTTACGAGACACCGAATTGATACTGAAAAAGCATCAACTTGATACCCGTGAACGGGAAATAATGTATGAAACGGAACTATTAGAGGCCAGTAGAGGCCAGATACGAAAATAAAGCAAAAAGCGATTACCTGGCGGTGATGAACCATG
>PDWJ01004501.1_pt1 | contig 12249 bp, 4 predicted proteins | sample 1430881 | NCBI WGS metagenome assembly PDWJ01 (sample SAMN01162460, study PRJNA174530) | Oral metagenome, whole genome shotgun sequencing project. | biome: Marine environment; feature: Marine mammal; material: Swab sample of the gingival sulcus; isolation source: swab sample of gingival sulcus... | reverse complement strand
TCAATTTTAGCCAATTCATTTGATTTTAAATAGTACCCTACATCACCAGCTATGGTAATTTCAGAAAACGTTTCTTGTTTCATCAGTAAGACTTTAGGAATTACAAAAAAGGTCTCTGTAAAGTTAATCCTTGACCCTAAATGCGCATAAAAACGCATTGGCAATTGATTACTACCACTAAAAAGCGTCTCGGTTGGTGTGAGCAAGTTAAAGGCTGATAACCCAATAAAAGGATTCAATTTACTTTGTTGTTTAGCGAAATAATATAAAACACCTGCATTTAAATCGGGAATAACAAGTGACTGCGAACCAAAATTTTCACCACTTGAAAGGGTGTTATCGAATACGCCTCCATTATCTATAGAATATTGGTTATCAAATGTCAACAATTGGTATTCAATTGATTTTTGGGTCAAACCACCTTGGGCGCCAAAAGACAGCATATGCTTTTTTGATTTATCCAAAGGAATGGTGTACCCCACCGAAAACAAGGCCTGTAATGCATTGTAATTACCTATTCCCGCTCTATAATTCGTAATTTGTCCACCAAAACCCCATTTTTTGTAAGGCATATCGAAACTAATTAAACCTGTTGTGTAAGGTTTAAAATTTACGGCTTTCCATTGCGTCCTGTATTGCGCATGTAAGCGCCAATCCGATTCAAAAACACCAGTTAAGGAAGGATTTAAAAACAAAGGAGCAGCATCATACATGGATAAATGCATATCTTGTGAGAAACCTAAGTTTGTTCTTACAAAAACTAAAAATATTAATATTAATTGTTTTCTTCTCATTATCTAATTAACGTTATGTCCCCTTCTTTTACAATTACATTTCCACCTAAAACAACCGTATAAGTCCAAGTGTAAACCCCTAGTGGCGCATCTTGATTATTATAGGTTCCATCCCAACCAATAGATTGGTCATTGCTTTCGAAAATTAATTGCCCCCAATTGTTATAAATTTTAAAATTCACTGAATCAAATGGACCACCTCTTATTATGAAAACATCATTTTCTCCATCACCATTCGGCGTAAATCCTGTTGGTAAGGCTGGCCCTAAAGAAACCTCCACTTCTTTATCTGTTTTACCCTTACAGCCATTATTATCAGTAGCGACTAAAATCACCGTAAAATCTCCCCCTAATTCATATTGGTGGCCAACGGTTTCACCAGTCCCACCTTCTCCATCTCCAAAATCCCATATCCAAGACACTATGGAATCTGCTGTCGTGCTTGAAATATCTACAAACTCTATATTCTGATTCACTAAAGCTGGAGTTGAGTTTATTGTAAAGTCGACTTCTGGACCAGCTAAGACCTCAATACTTTGAGTCATGGCATTAGTACATAAAGAATCTGATGTTACGGTTAAAGTAATATCATAGACTCCACTTTCTTCAAAATCGTAAGTTGAATTTTGATTATTACTAAATACGGTTCCATCTTCAAGTGTCCATTCCCAATTTGTAATGTTTCCAGAAGATAAAAATGAATTATCAATAAAAGACCCTTCAGAATTTTCGCAAATTACACCGGAGGTAAAAATGGCTTCTGGATTTGGATTAACAAAAACAAATAAACTTGCCGTATCAGAACAACCATTATCACTTGTAACAATTAAAGATGTATTAAAACTGCCTGAACTCCCATAAACATGAATTGGATTAGGTGAAATTGAAGATTGCGTGTCACCAAAATCATATTCCCATGTGGCAATTGAACCACTGGTGGTTGTAGATAAATCTGTAAAATTGGTTTGTTCTCCCAGACAAGGAACGGAATATGAATAATTTGCAATTGGCGCCGACTTATAAGTTATGACCACATTATCAGTAGCAGGTAAGCATCCAAAATCAGCAGATGAAGTCAAAATTAATTGAACACTTCCATTAGCGTAATCAGAACTAGAAGGTTGATAAAATGTATTTAATAAATTAGCACTTGGCGTAAATGACCCAGTTCCTGTAGAACTCCAACTGGCAGATGACGCAGTACCAGACAAGGTTCCATTTAATTCAATTAATTGGTTGTCACAAAAAGCCGTATCAATTCCTGCATCTACAGAAGGAGGGGCTACAAACTGGATTCTAATCGAATCCCTTTCCACTGGACAAATTCCGCCATCAGTATCCAAATAAACATCCAAATATCCGACTGCAGGATCAGTTGGAGCAATATTATAAGTCGTATTTAAATCATTGTCATCCGTAATAGTTCCAGAACCGTCAACTGACCAAACAGTTGAAAATCCACTCGATACAAAACCATCTAAATTTAAAGTCGAAACATTTGCACATATAGAGTCATCTGTTAATATTTGAACTGTAGGTTGGTCTACAATCGTGATTTGAATACTATCACTCACCGCTAGACAATTTTGGTTGGCGGTTGAAGTCAAATATACCGTAACATGACCACTAGCTGTATCTGCAGAACTAATTAAATAATCTAGACTTAAATCTGTATCGTTTGGACTAAAAGCACCAGTTCCGGTTGTGGTCCAAATTCCTGTTGTGGTTACCCCAGAAATAGCACCACTCAAATTCACCATATCTTCATTGCTACAAACCACTTGATCTGGTCCTACCGACACAGTTGCCGGAGTTGTAAACGTAATAATTGTAGAATCTTGCGCATCTGGGCAAGAATAAAAACTTCCACTTGAGGTTAAATAAAGTGTTACGGAACCCGCACTTAAATCAGCTGGAGAAGGTGTATAAGTGGTATTTAAATCTCCACTATTGGCAAAAACACCTCCATTACCACCTGTCCAATTTGAACCCACCGCAAATTGTTTAGTTCCAGTAATTGGAATTGCGCCAACATTGTTCGTACAATAACTATCATCTGGACCAGTGGTTACAACTGCAGACTCAATAAAACTGACCGTAATAGTATCAAATTGTGGTTCACAATTTCCAGTAGATTGTAGCGTAAAAGTTACCGATCCTTGATCGAAATCGGATTGAACAGGGTCATACGTTGTGGTTAAACTAGTGGGAGAGTTTAATGTTCCAGAACCATTAAGGACATTCCATACCCCCGTAATTGAACCACCTGTAACCGATCCAGTCAAATTCACACTGCCATCAGCACTACATTGTGTTACATCTTCACCTGCATCCACAACAACACGTCTAAGAAAGGAAGATAAATAATGGTATAAAACACCACCAGTTGCCCCTCCATTAAAAATACCTAACGCAAAATAGTCGGTAGAATTGGTTAATAGATTACTTGAATTTACGGCAATTTGAGCGGTACTAAATTCAATGGTATCACCTACAAATGCGCCTCCGGTACCTGGCACAGGAACAAAATCGGCAGGATTTATTATGGTGGTTGATCCATTCAAGGTAAAATTACCTTCCGCTCCTGCAGGACAGGTAATAGTAATAAAAAAGGGTTGCGATTTATTTCTGGTAAAACTGACTTGCTGAGAACCGGCACAGTTAAGCGGCGGTAAAATGGCTTCTCCCATTTCGCAACCATAACCAGTAGCATGTAAAACATATACGTTTTTATCGGAAGTAACATAGGTAAAGGGTTCGGTCAAACTGTAAGCATAAGTATCACCTTGATTCAATAGTTGCGTGGTAACCCCTACACCATCATCAATAGTAATGGTTGTAAAATTTTCAGTGGCCACCACAAAAAATGATTCATCTGCAGCCGTATTTAAAAACCCCTTACTCACCGTGTAATTTTTTCCAATCACGTCAACCGGTACAATTTGATCACCCATTAAATCATAACACCCTCCTCCACTGGAACGCACTGAATCATCTGAACAGGTTACCGAAACTTTCTTATCTGCGACTACGATTGTTCCCGATAAGTTATTACCCGCTACATTGGTATTCTGAACAAGATTTTCAACCGTATAAACCATTCCAGCAGTTGGCAGAAAAACAGAAAAAGTGACATTTGCTGGATGTCCAACAATATCACATTTCGGCGTTATATATATAGTTGTGTTATCTTCTGTTGCCACAACCGAAAATTGTTGTTTGGGTTGGGTAATAAACCCATCTCCATTTCGGTCTGTTCCTAAATTTTGATTTCGCCATTTAGTTTGAAATGGTGTCACAAATTCATATCCCATTCCATTTTGTCCTTTTAAGGAATACGTTTCGGGGTTGTTTCCACTTGAGAGGAAATCATAAACTACAATAATTGGGTAATCTGAAGTAATTTCAAACCCAGTATTTAAAACTGTATTCGCCGGTTTACTTTCGACTTGGTTCAATAAATGGGTAACAGATTTAGAAAACAATGCATTCGGTGCCACCACAAAAGTAGTATCATACGTACCAGCAGGTTGTCTTAATCGAATGGTTGTGGTGTTGTTAAATGTTGAAAATAAAAAAGCCATAGGCACATTGTCTGCGTGATCAGGTGTAACCCATGATGCAGCAAACCAAAATGTTGTATCTATTTGAGCCGAAACTTTTTTCGAATTAAAAACAAACAATGTCACCAATAAAAGAAACGATATTTTTAGAGTTTTCATCATAATTATTTTTCTTTTAATATTTTTTTCTTGTTGTCTTCAAATATTCCATTATTCAACTCATCATCCTTAGCATCCAAACTAGGTGGATTTGAAGTGGTAATAAAAGACAACATTATTTCGTGAGATCCAGAATTGTATGGTGTTAAATCTCCAACGGAAATATCATAACTGTATCCTAATTTAATTCTGGAAGTAATATTCATCCCAAGCATAATAGAAACCGCATCTTGTGTTCGATAATTGACTCCAGCCCAAAATCTTTCATTATACTCGGCTTGCAACATTATACTGGTTTGTGGTTTAACTGGGGAAACAAAGTTGACCATAATAGCAGGTTGAAATACAAATTTTTCATAAACCTTTTGTACGTAAGTTGAATCCTGCTGTTTTCTTTTGAAAGCAAATTTATAGCCGGCCTGCATAGAATAGTGTTTTTTTAATCCATCATTATAATCTGTGAATTTTATTCCTTTTCCAAATAATTGCTGAACTGAGAATCTCAAGAAAAATTTATCTGAATAAATGTTAACCCCAGATGACATATCAAAAGCATTTGTCGCCAAAACATTTCCAGTTAAAATTTCATCTCCAACATCTGCCAATTGTGCATCATACAATTTAATGTTGTACAACAAATATCCAGGTTTAATTCCAATCCCCATTTTTACCTTTTCAGATAAATTGAGGTGATAAGCATAGTTTAAATGAAAACCAGTTCTTTGCATTAATCCCGTTTTATCCGAGACAATTGACGCTCCATATCCATGTTTTTGTTGATTTTTATATGACCCATAAAAATTTAAATGATATGTCGTTGGTGCGTCATCAAACCCTACCCATTGTCTTCTTACACCAACATTAGCGCGGTGTACATTTTCTGTTCCCGCTATGGCTTGGCTATAATAAAACGCATTCAACAAATAATTGGTATATGAGTAATTTTGTTGCCCAAACCCAACTTTTGACATTACTAGAATTAATATGACTAATACTTTTCTCATTAATTATTTGCCGATTTTAAAACTAAAATAGTTCCTTCATAAATTTCACTATCACTTACTTTAATGATATAATAATATGTCCCCTCTGGTATTTCTTCTCCGTTATAGGTTCCATCCCAAGGGTCGGAATACCCCACTGACTCAAAAATCGTTTGGCCCCAACGGTTCACGATAATTATTTCAGCCTGTGGATTTAATAATTCGATAAATTCTAATTTCCAAACATCATTTTTTCCATCTCCGTTAGGGGAAATTGCATTAGGAATTAATTGGTTAATTTCAGTTACTACTTTATTAATATTGATGTTAACAGATGCACTATCCAAACAACCGAAACTATTTTCAACGATTTGCATTACGGTATAGGTTCCATTCTCAAAATAAAAGGTTGAGGCATCCTGCGTGTTGGCCTCTTCCCCATTTCCAAAATCCCAGTACCAATCCACTGAGTTTAAGGATGTATCTGTAAAAATAAATTCAGAACCAATGTTTTGGGCATTTCCTGAAGAATAAAGAAAACCTGCTTCTGGTCTAGCTGGTACATTAATAACTTGTTTAATCGTATCTTTACAACCTTGATCTGAGGTAACAATTTGTGTAATGGTATAATTCCCCGTTCCATTAAAAAGTTGCAGAGGATTTTGAACCGATTGCGAACCTTCTCCACCAAAATCATAGAACCAAGTGATGATACTTCCATTTGAAATGCTTGATTGGTCATTAAATTGAATTATCACTTGGTCATTCGGACAATCAGCATTATAATCAAAGTTAGCCTGAGGAACCTCAAAAACATTCACATTTTTTACAACCGTATCGAAACAACCAAAATCACTTTCAACAATCAGCTCAACAGGATAGGTCCCATTACCAGCATACGTGTTGGATGGATTTTGAGTAGATCCGACCTGCGTATCCCCAAAATCCCATGACCAATTAACTATTGAACCTGCGCCATTCAATGAAAAATCTGTAAAATCTGTTTGATTTCCTTCACAAATTTCATTGAAATTAAAATTAGCAAATGGCGGCGCCACAAAGCTAATTTGAACCTGATCATTTTCTGCGTTACACCCACCATTATTTGTTGATGTTAAAATTAAGGTCACAGTTCCTGAAGAAATTTCACTTGCGGTTGGCGTATAGGTTGCTGATAAGTCTGTAGAATCAACAGAAAACAAGCCGTTACCGTTACTCCACACACCCGTAGTAGTTGGACCAGAAACACTTCCGTTTAAAACAACCTCTGGTGCATTGGTACAAGCCACAATATTAGCACCTGCCTCAACATTTGGTTCATCAGTGAATATGACAACAATACTATCCTCTACTGGAAAGCAATCTCCGTTGTTAGTACTTTGTAAATAGATCATAATTTCTCCAGAAGATATATCGTTCGGGCTTGGTGTGTAATCCGCATTTAAGCTTAAATTATTGGGAGAAAACAAACCATTTCCAGTAGTAATCCATTTTCCAGTTGTTGTTCCGCCACTAACTGTTCCCGAAATTGAAAAATTAGGATTATTAGAACAAACTAAAATGGTATCTACTCCTGCATCAACTATTGGCGCTGGTGTAATTTGAACCATCATGGTATCTTTTTCTAATTGACAAGATCCCATTGAAGTGGATTCTAAAACCAAGGTGACACTTCCATTATTAATATCTGTATTTGAAGGAATGTAATTTGCAGCCAAATCGGTATTAGAGCTCACAAAACTTCCCGTCCCACTTGTAGACCAAAGCCCTGTACTCGCTCCTCCAGAAACACTACCATTTAATTGAACGACCGCGTTATTTTCGCACACAATTTGATCAACAGAAGCATTAACCAATGGTGAAGGTGTAACCGTTAAAAACAACGTATCTTTTACTTGTGGACAAATTCCATTTGAACTTAAGACGATCTCCAACGGACTAATTAATGTATCCAAATCGCTTGGTTCATAAGTATTGTTTAAGGCGGTTAGTCCGGAAGTAAAACTACCAAATCCCGAACTTCCCCATGTAATATCCACATCTCCTCCACCAATTAACCCATTTAAGCTAAAAGTTGAGTTTGCACAAACGGTACCATCTATACCAGCATTAACAAATGGATAAGATGCAAATTCAGATACAAATGAAAATGCACTTCCATTTCCACTTTCACCATTTACAACACCCAAACCAAAAATATCAGAAGCGTTGGTTATTAAATTATAAGTACCTACTGCAATATCAGCAGTTGAAAAGTATTTTAAGGCTACCGAATAATCTCCACTTGTTCCAGGAACAACTGTAAAATCTGAAGACTGTAATAATGTGGTACTTCCATTTATTTGAAAATCATTAGTGTAAGCCGTTCTAACATAAACCATTAATCCAAGAGAGTCTCCAGAAATTCTATTAAACGCTTGTTCTGATTTACCATTGCAACTAACCGCAGGTAATTGCGTCCCTCCAAGGTTACATCCATTCCCTGATACTTGGAAAACATAAACAGGTTTTGAAGTTTCTATAAAATTAATTGCATCTGTTAAAGCCAACTCATAAGTTTCTCCCCAATTAATTAAGGTTGAAGTTGAACCCGAGTTGGTAATATTAATGTTTGTAGAGTTTTCTGTCGCTAATACATAAATCCGTTCGTCAGTAGCTGTTGTTTTATGTACAATAAAATCTTTACCAAGATACGCTTTAGACACCAATTGCTCACCCACGGTAGAACTACAACCCGCATTATCAAGTGCTCCAGAAAAAACAGTTACCGAAACTGGTTGGTTTGAAGAAATAATAGATCCCGCGAGTGAAGTGGCAGCTGATAGGTTAACATCCCTAACACTAAAGGTTTCTCCTTCATTCAATACCTGAGAAAATGTTGCATCTACCGCATGTCCTACGACATCTGTTCTTGGTGTCACAAGAATTGTCGTATTGTCAACGGTTGCCACAATTTCAATAGATGAAAAAGTAGAAGGTGAAACAGATGCGTTATCCCAATATTTTTGAAAGGGTGTGTAAAATTCGTCCCCAAGACCTTTAGTTCCCTTTAATGAAAATATTTCTCGATTCCCATTGACTTCCAAACTATAATTTACAGAGACTGGATTAGTTGCTGTGATTTTTATACCAGTAGTATCTACCATATCTGCACCGTGACTCTCCACATCAGTAAGGAAAGGCGTTAAATCAACAACCGAAATTGAATTTGCTGGTATAGAGACCAATATTGGCGCAAAAGCCGAGTTGGCTGGTTGCGAAATTACCACATCAGATGATTGCGCATAAGTTGAAAAATTTAATTTTATAGGCGTATCTCCAACTGCTGAAGATACATCAGGAGCTGCAAACCAAAACAAAGTATCTTGTTGTGCAAAAGTCGTATTGAATACGATAAAAAAAAGAAGTCCTAAAACTCTTTTGGTTGTAAGCATAATTTTCTTTTCAGGTTTTTATTCAATTTCGTAGCAAAGTTATGTTAATTGTTTCAATAATTCAAAAAAATTATCATTAATCTATAAAAATTAGTGATTAATAGCACAATCCTATCATTTTACCGAATACAAAAAAGCCATTTCCTTAAAAAAGAAATGGCTTTAAAACAAGACGTTATGTAGTTTTATTCAATAATTGTCATTTCATCAATTAAGTTTTTAGCCCCAGCATATTTATCAATTACAAATAAAATATATCTGATATCGGCACTAATTGTTCTTTGTAAATTCTCTTCAAACGCAATATCACCACTCATAGCTTCCCAGTTCCCGTCAAATGCACATCCTATTAAATGTCCTTTTTTGTTCATAACCGGACTTCCAGAGTTACCACCTGTAATGTCATTGTTTGAGATAAAGTTGACCCTTAAAGTGCCATCTTGACCATATTTACCATAATCCTTTTTAGCGTACAATTCTTTCAATTTTTCTGGAACAATAAACTCTGGATCATTTGGATCTTCTTTGGCCATTAATCCATCAATGGTGGTGTAATAATCATAAATTACCCCATCTTTTGGTCGGTAAGACATAACATTTCCATAAGTCAATCTTAAAGTTGAATTGGCATTAGGATAATATTTTTTATCTGGATTCATTTGCCTTAAAGCCTTCACAAATAATCGATTTGCATTATCTAATTTATCCTGAGCTTCACCCATTGTACTGCCATAAACAATATTTCTGTAGTTCGACAATAAATCATTATTCAACATAAAAAGTTTGTCATTTTCAAGTGTTGCCAAATCTGGATTCTCCATAAATTTTTCATATCGCTCTGCACTTGTAAAAACCGAGTTTTGCATTTGTGCCAATATAAAAGCATTAAGGTCAGCGCGTTCAGACAATTTAGTTAATTCATCAGAAAATTGATCTTTAGGAACGTTATTTACATACATTGCAAATAATTTCTGGAGTAACTTTAATTCAGTTTTAAAATTAACTGATTCAAAATGTGGTTTATAAGAAGATTTATAATATGCCAATAATTTATCAATTTTTTCTTGATTCGGTTCTTCAGCGGATAAGGCAGAGAATAATCGGCTGTGCATAATCATAAATTGGTTAGTTCCAACTGAATAAACTGCCTCATAAAAATAGACTTTTGTTGGGTTATAAGTGGTTAACACTTTATAGGCTGATTCAATATCTTTTAGCACATTTCCAAACTCTTTTTTTCGTTCTTCCGTTTGATTTACCCAGCTCGTAAAAGCTTTTTCAATTGCTTTTTTCTTTTCCCATACTTTATTTTTCTTTAATTGTTCAGTTTGACCAATAAAATACTTCCAATAGTTACTTACTTGCGCATAGGTTGAGGCATATTGCAATCTTACTGCATCTGAAGCAGTCATATCTTCTTTCATAATTCGCAGCTTTTCACCTCTAATTTTAACACGTGTTGGTTGATCAACATCTATAGCCATTTTTACACCAAAAGACGTCAAGTATCTATCAGTTGATCCAGGATATCCCATTATCATAGCATAGTCAGCATCTTCAACTCCTTTTATGTTAATTGGTAAATGATGTTTTGGTGAATATGGAACGTTATCCATAGCAAAAGCATTTGGCTTATTATCTTTTCCAGCGTAGATTCTAAACATTGAAAAATCACCTGTATGTCTCGTCCACATCCAGTTATCTGTATCTCCACCATATTTACCTATTGCTGAAGGCGGCGCACCAACTAATCGAACGTCTTTAAACACTTCCGTCACAAAAAGGTAATATTCATTTCCTTCATAAAACGGTTTTACATATCCAGAATAATGGGTTCCTTCCGTTGCTTTCCCAACTAAATCATCTGAAATTTGTTTAATTCTTAATTTTTTCTCGTCAGCACTTAAATTATCATTTAATTGTGATAAAATTGCTTGCGTAACATCTTCAATTCTAACCACAATTGAAGCCGTTAATCCTTCAATCGGAATTTCGTCTTCTTGCTTATAGGCCCAAAAACCATCTGTTAAATAATCATGTTCTACTGTGGAACTTTCAGCAATAGCATCATACCCGCAATGGTGGTTGGTTAACATCAATCCTTTTGGCGAAATTATTTCTGCCGTACAAAACCCTCCTAAAGAAACAATTGCATCTTTTACAGATGGTTTATTTTCATTATAGATTTTTTTATGAGACATTTTAAGACCTGCACTCTTCATGTCCTTGTAGTAGGTTTTTAACTGTGAAGGTACTAACATTCCTTCATCTGCATAGCTAAAAAAACTAGCTATAATAAAAGATAAAATTGCAATTTTTTTCATGTTGTGATTGTTTAATTGAGGCACAAAAATAATAGTTTTTTTGAGTTAAATTGTACGATTCTCTTATTAAACCGGAAAAATTAGACCGATAGTTTATCCCTAGAGATTAAACGTGAAATTATGGGTGATAATTACTTTAATTCTAGCGCCAAAAATTTAGCGGTTTCACTCGACTTTTTATGTTTTATAATATTTTCTGGTGTACCTTTTGCCACAACCGTCCCTCCTCCTCTTCCTCCTTCAGGGCCAATATCAATAATGTAATCAGCTACCTTAATGATATCTAAGTTATGTTCGATAACTACTACTGTATTACCTTCTTCAACCAACCTTTGTAGCACATCCAACAACATTTGAATATCTTCAAAATGCAATCCTGTTGAAGGCTCATCCAAAATATAAAAAGTCTTACCTGTGGATTTTTTTGATAATTCGGTCGCTAATTTTATTCTTTGCGCCTCACCCCCACTCACCGTTGTTGAAGGCTGCCCTAATTTAATATACCCTAACCCAACCGATAAAAGTGTGTCAAGTTTACGTTTAATTTTGGGAACACTTTCAAAAAATTGAGCAGCATCCTCAATGGTCATTTCCAAAATATCATTGATATTCTTTCCTTTGAACCTGACTTCCAATGTCTCTCGATTGTACCTTTTACCTTGACAAGTTTCACACTCTACATAGACATCCGGTAAAAAATTCATTTCGATTAATCTTAACCCTGCACCTTTGCATGTTTCACAGCGTCCACCTTTCACATTAAAACTAAATCTTCCAGGCTTATAACCTCTAATTTTTGATTCTCCTAACTCAGCAAATAATTGTCTGATATCGGTAAACATTCCTGTATAGGTAGAAGGATTTGACCGTGGGGTACGACCAATTGGAGATTGATCTATATCAATCACTTTATCAATGTGTTCCAAACCTTTAACAGACTTATAAGGCATTGGTTTTTTAACACTTCTATAAATATGTTGATTCAGTATTGG
>PDWJ01005776.1_pt1 | contig 12252 bp, 10 predicted proteins | sample 1430881 | NCBI WGS metagenome assembly PDWJ01 (sample SAMN01162460, study PRJNA174530) | Oral metagenome, whole genome shotgun sequencing project. | biome: Marine environment; feature: Marine mammal; material: Swab sample of the gingival sulcus; isolation source: swab sample of gingival sulcus... | reverse complement strand
AAGTCAGGAGACCGAAGACGGGAGACGGGAGACCGAAGACGGGAGACGGGAGACCGAAGACGGAAGACGGGAGACCGAAGACGGAAGATGGAAGTCGGAAGTTGCGACAAAAGCTTTGCGTCCTTTACGGTTAAACCAAGCCAACGGCTATAAAATATAAACATATGAGACTACTAATTACTATGACTTTGCTAGTATCCGCAATATTAGCAAATGCACAACAGAAATATTACACAAAATCAAAAAAAGCCGTAAAACTCTTTGAATCAGCACTTAGCAACTATCGCTTGCAGTATTTTAATGAGGCAAAAAACGAACTGCAAAAGGCATTAAACAAGGATGCAAACTTTATTGATGCTCATATTTTGCTTGGTGAAATTGCATCGGAAGAAGGTCAACAAAACTTAGCAATTGACCATTATACAAAGGCAATATCCATAAAACCGGATTATAATGCACTTATGTATTTGCGCAAAGCAGACATCGAAAAATCTTGCGGAATGTATAATCAGGCAAAAAATGATTACAAGACATTTTTAAGCATGAAAAAAAATTCCAAGGATTATAAAACTTATGTTGATAAAAAAATCAATGACTGCATAATTGCATTGGAAATAATGAAGCATCCTGTTAAGTTTAATCCAAAAAATTTGGGTGAAGAAATAAACACAAATCTAAGCGAATATTGGCCTAGTTTAACAGCAGATGCAAGCACATTGACATTTACACTAAGCAATAGACATATAAACTCGCAGGAAGATTTATACGAATCGAAAAAGATTAATGGGAAGTGGCAAAAAGCAAGATTAATTCCTGCACCTATAAACACTTCAAAAAGTGAAGGCGCACAAACAATATCAGCAGATGGCAAGACTATGGTCTTCACAGCTTGCTTACGCTCAGACAGTTATGGAAGTTGCGATTTATACATCTCAAAGAAAACAGGCAATCAATGGTCTGTTCCTGTCAATATGCAAGCGCCAATTAACACCAAATACAAAGAGAGCCAGCCGTCTTTGTCAGCCGATGGAAAAACCATATATTTTGCAAGCAACAGAGCAGGCGGAAAAGGCAAATTTGATATATGGACAAGCCGATTGCTAGACAATGGAAAATGGAGCAATCCGGTAAATCTAGGAGATTCAATAAACACGGCAGAAGATGAACTCGCACCTTTTATACATTACGATAACAGAACTTTGTATTTTGCATCAAAAGGTAAATCCGGTATGGGAGAAAGTGATTTATTTATGTCGAAAAAGACAAAAACAGGAAAATGGGCAGAAGCAAAAAACCTATCATATCCTATAAACACACATAAAAATGAGGAAAGTATTGTTGTTACAGCTGATGGAAAATTTGGATTGTTTTCATCAGATATTGAAGGCGGATACGGACAGCATGATATTTATATGTTTGAAATGCCTCAAAGCATACGACCTAATGAAATGTTTTTTATAAAAGGACTTGTTTATGATGTCGATACAAAAGCAGCTCTGGAAGCCAAAGTAGATATTAGCTCATTACATGATAATAACATAAAATACAGTACTAAATCGGATAAAGTTAATGGTGAATTTTTAAGCTGCTTGCAACCTGAGCAAACTTATGCTTTTCATGTTGAGCGCAAAGGATATATGATTTATTCTCAAAATATTCAACTGCCTGATTCTTCAATAATTGTTAAGATTCCCTTACAAAAAATAAAGCCTAACAAATCTATCATCCTAGAAAACATTTTCTTTGAATTTGATTCGTATAAGCTTAAAAATGAATCATTTATAGAAATTAGAGAGTTGAAAAAATTTATAATTGCTAATGATTTAAGCATTGAAATAAGCGGACATACCGATAACGAAGGCAGCCAATCGTACAACATGACTTTATCAACAAATCGGGCAAAAGCCGTATATGATTTCTTGGTTTCAGAAGGAGTTGATAAAGCAAAATTAAGCTACAAAGGTTACGGCTTTTCAAAACCTGTTTGTAAAAATGACACAAAAGAAGGAAGAGCCAAAAACAGGCGTATTGAGTTTAAGGTTTTGGATAAATAATATAAACTATACGCATTTAGAAAATATAAATATATTTTTTAAATCAGCGCGGTATTCTAACAATAATAGACAATAATTATCCATAAGCAATATATTAATAATTTTATAAAATCTAAAAATCGAAATTTAACATATTCAGGTAAAATTTAATAATTTTATCAAAAAAATGCATATATGATAATATTGATTTTCAGGAAAGTACAAAAAAAAATTAAAAAAAATTCAAACATTTGCAACCGCAAAAGCGAGAATAGCTCAGTTGGTAGAGCACGACCTTGCCAAGGTCGGGGTCGCGGGTCCGAGTCCCGTTTCTCGCTCTTTTTTTTGTTCAAATATACAAGATGCCCAGGTGGCGGAATTGGTAGACGCGCTGGACTTAAAATCCAGTGGCCATTGCGGCCGTGCCGGTTCGATCCCGGCCCCGGGTACTTTTGATATTTGTTTAGGATTTCATATAATTAGTATTTAACAAAAAACAAACACTGTCTTTATAAGATTAGTGTTTGTTTTTTTGTATATAAAATCAATCTCCCTAAGCCTCTTCTCCAAAAGGGAATAAGGCATTACAAAATATTAAGCTTAAAATGAAAACCGTAGCTTTTAAATAATTAGCTGAGTTCTCATAAAAGCCTTATAATCAACATCTTGTAAAACAGTCATTTATTTATAACAAATATTACTAATTACTAATTGTTAATTACTAATTACTAGAGGTTTATATATTTTTCTACATGCTCTTTTGGAAGCGGCTTACTCAATAAAGAAACCACAAACATAACAATAAAGTTAAGCAATAATGCTTGAATGCCTGCATCAATATCCCAAAAGTTTGGAATTAAGCCTGTACTGACACCCATATTGTATAAAAAACCAGCTAACAGACCACTTATTGCCCCTGCACGTGTAATTTTTCGCCAAAAGAATGTGGCTACCGCCAATGGAAAGAGTTGCACAATCGAACCATAAGCACCTAATAATAAAGCTACAATTGTTTGACCTCCGAAAATTGCTATCAAATATGCAATTGTACCAAATCCAACAACCGAAAATCTCAACCACATAGTAGAGGTTTTTTCGTCAGATTTTTTCTTTTTTAGGGGTTCAATAAAATCTTGTGCAAATATTGAACCTGCCGCATGAGTTACAGCGTCCTGAGTAGACATTGCCGCAGCCAATGCAGCAGCTAAAATAATTCCCGTAACCACAGGGTTAAAGTCTAAATTAGTAAAAAGCCAGGGCAAAATTCTGTCAGGCTCGCCTAATACATCGGGTTCTACTTGCATAATACCGGCAAAACCTATAAATAAGGTTGGCAAGGATAATAATGCAAAGGTTGGATACATCACTACCGTTTTCTTTATTACGTTTTCACTTTCGGCAGCAAATGCTTTCATAAATAACTGTGGCCACATGGTAAAACCCAAAACCGAAACCAATAAAATTGTTGTATATTTTGAAAAACTCATACTGGTATCAGGTCCTATCAGCAAATGGTTTGGCTTATAATCTATAATTTGCTTAAACATCTCTTCAGAATTTCCATACATATGATACACAAGATAAATACCTAAAGACCAAGCTATTAAAATCATAAAGACACTTTGAAAAACATGTGTCCATGCCACACCTCTTAATCCACTTACAAACACATATATCAAGACTACCAAGTATGAAATTAATGCTCCTGCCCAAAATGGAATACGTCCGCCTGATGCTAATTCAAATATATATCCGCTAGCTTTCATTTGTAATCCAATGTACTGAACAAATGCCAAAAAAGAAACAATTGCTACTATAACTGACAATGCTTTTGACTGAAATCTGCCACTAAATAATTGAGCTTGCGTTACATAATTGAATTTCAAGCCGGCTTTGTATGATTTCGTACCCCAAATCCACCAAGGAATCATGCCTGTAGCCGAAAAAGCTAACATATAAAATGCAGCTGCTCCTTTTGAATATGCCCAACCCGGACCTCCTAAAAATGCGAAGGCACTAAAAATAGAACCTCCCATTAAAAAATACATTATTATGAAGCCTATACTACGGTCTGCTGCTACATATTCTGCTACTGATGACTTCTTGCCTCTTCCTGCAAATGTTCCAAAAAAAAGTACTATAAATAAGTAAATAAAGATTATTAAAGTTATTACCAACCAGCTCATTATAAATTTTTAGAATTAGAATTTTGCTTTTTATCGATATAGTATAAAATAAGTAAACTTACAAATTCCAAAATAATTGTTAGAACAATAAAAAACATTGAAAATGGCATTCCCATTACAATAGGTTTAGCCATATTTGCAAACAGCCAATAAAACAGCTGAAGCATAAATAGAATTATAAATATGGATAAGAATATTTTTTGATATGGTTTCATTTTTTGGTATTAGTTGTTTGTTTTTTGGGAATGGATATTGGATTTCAGAAAATAAACTTAATTGCATTACTTCTCTCCCTATTTCTTTCTCATTTGATCTTTCCCAGCTTAATCGTTATTTTGATTTGTGTCAAAAGATTAGCCATTTATCGTTCATCTACCGATAGTAGAATAATTAGTACATGAAACAAAACTCACCATTTTGATAATGGCTGCAATCATTGACGATATGTATTAATTTATCTGAGGATTTGAGGTATACTTATTTATGCCTAAATAAAGTATATCTGTATCCTAAACTTATGCTTATTGTCTGATTATAATAATATTCCGGATCGGGTATCATTTCTCTACCGGCTGATAGCATGATACTTTTTGACCATGACAATTCTGCAAAAACACTACCGTATCGTTCCGGTAATGAATAAATATAACCTGCACTTAAAAAGTATCCGGGTTCTTCCTCGTTAGCATATCTATCATTAGTGTATTTATAATTGTTGCCTGACATATTAACTGAACCTCTTTCTTCCGAGCGTAATAAGAAACCGCTAAACAAGCCTGCTTGAAAATAGATATCGTTTTTTTTAAGTGGTATATATATTGTCAAGGGAAATTCTAAAGTCCAAAAATTTTGGCACCAATATATTTTATCACCAACATTTTCATATTGCTGAGTGTTATGATTCCAGTGCTTTAACGCATTTATTTTTGCTCCTTTTTGCAGGTATGACACCCCTAAACCTAAAGAAAAATATTTTCCGAATCGATAATCCAATAACAATCCCGCATTAAATCCATTTTTGAAAACATCACTAGCAGGGTTATTTGCATAAAAATTATCAGGATTACTGCCATTTAAAAAGGTATTGCTTTCAACTCCATCGCCATACATGTTTGCAAAAGTTATCCCTGATTTCAAAGATATATTTAAACCTTTTTTGCTTTTTTGTGCAAATGAAAAGTTTATTAAACTTATCAAACAAATTGATAGTAATATTTTTTTCATAATAAGTGTTTATTTTTTAAAATAATTACCTAAGTAAACTACTACAAAAAAAGGAAAGACTCACTACAAGCCTTTCCCAAAAATTAAAAACTATGAAACAAAATTAGTCTTTAACAACCTAAGGTTGCCACCATTACGGCTTTAATGGTATGTAAACGATTTTCAGCCTCATCAAATACTATTGATGCTTCTGATTCAAAAACTTCTTCGGTTACTTCCATTCCGTCTAAACCGAATTTTTGATATATTTCTTCTCCAACTGTGGTTTCTCTATTATGAAATGAAGGCAGGCAGTGCATAAATTTCACCTTTGGATTTCCTGTCATTTCCATTGCTTTTTTATTCACTTGATATGGTTTAAGAAGCTCTATTCTTTCTTTCCATACTTCGTCAGGTTCGCCCATTGATACCCAAACGTCTGTGTAAATAAAATCACAATCTTTTAAGCCTTCTTCCATGCTGTCGGTTACCAATAACTTAGCACCTGTTTCTTTAGCTATTTTATTAGCTTGTGCAACAAGCTCTGCTTCAGGCTGTACTGATTTTGGTGCAATAGAGCGGAAATCCATCCCCATTTTTGCAGCCCCAACCAATAACGAGTTGCCCATATTATTGCGAGCATCGCCAACATATGCAAATTTAATTTTATGCAACGGCTTGTCTGAATGCTCCATCATTGTCATAAAATCAGCTAATATTTGGGTTGGATGATACTCGTTGGTTAATCCATTCCAAACGGGTACTCCTGAATAATCTGCCAAATCTTGAACTGTGGTTTGAGCAAAACCTCTATACTCTATACCGTCGTACATTCTACCCAAAACGCGCGCTGTATCCTTCATTGATTCTTTACCGCCAATTTGAGAGCCTGACGGTCCTAGATAAGTAACTTTTGCTCCTTGGTCAAAAGCAGCAACTTCAAAAGCACATCTTGTTCTTGTAGATGATTTTTCAAATATCAAAGCAATGTTTTTACCTTTTAAACGTGGCTGCTCTGTGCCTGTATATTTAGCTTTTTTTAAATCTACTGCCAAATCAAGTAAAAACTTAATTTCTTTTGGTGTGAAATCCAATAATTTCAAAAAACTTCTGTTTCTTAAATTAAATGCCATATTTATTGATGTTTAAATTGTTATTTTTATTAATACCTAAAATCTGTAAGAGTATTTATATTACAAAAACACCTGCGAATTTAAGGTAATTAATTTTCACCCGACAAAAGTAAAAATTATTTATTAATTATCATATTTTAAAGTAATTTTTGTGCCAAATTTTTTATTTTCAAGTTTTGTAGCCTCCGTAATTACACTCTTTTCGCCTCCATTTTCTACAAACCTTAAAGCTGCTCTTATTTTAGGACTCATGTTTCCTTCGCCAAATTTGCCTTCTTTCATGTATTTTTCAGCATCTGCTTTATCAAGAAATTCTGCAACTCTTTGCTCAGGAGTGTTGTAATCAATATACACATAAGGCACGTCTGTAAGTATGTAAAACTCATCTGCTCCGATAGTTGTTGCCAACAATGAGGATGCATTATCCTTATCAATGACTGCATCCAAAGGTCTGACGTGGTTTTTCTCATCAATATATACAGGGATTCCTCCCCCACCCGATGCAATTACAATTGTTCCCTGACGAGCCAATGTTTCTATTGATTTGGCATTAAACACCTCAATTGGCTGCGGAGATGGCACAACTCTTCGCATTCCACCTTTTTTCTTTGGACTATCTTTAAATACCCAACCTTTTTCTTTGCTTAATTTTTCAGCCTCTTCTTTTGTGTATATTTTACCTACTCTCTTGGTCGGATTCTGAAAAGCTTCGTCGTCTTTGTCAACAACAACCTGAGTAACAATTGTTACTACATCTCTCTTCAAACCATGGTCTTCCAACACATTGCGCAAAACCCTTTCTATCATGTAACCTATGCCGCCTTGCGAGTCTGCCACACAAATATCTAAAGGCATTTGAGGAATTTGATAATTTTCAAAACCTGCATCGTTCCTCATTAATATATTACCTACTTGTGGACCATTTCCATGACCTAACACAATATTGTATCCTTCTTTTATAAGATAAACAAGATTTTCCAAGGTATCTCTGGTGTTTTGTTCTTGTTCTTCAATAGTTCCATCTTGGTTACCGCGCAAAAGCGCATTTCCTCCAAGTGCTATTACTGCTAATTTACTCATACTCGTTTTTCCTTAATATTTGTTATCACAAAAATAAAAATAGCTAGTGATTGCCATAAAACTCCGATAGCTGCGTTATACTACTGTTCTTGCAGACACTAACTAAAAGATTTTATGTATTATTAGTCAATTCTTAAACCGGAATTAAATATCGTAAATGTATGGTAAGCTTTTTAAAAGCAAATACAAATCCAGTCTAATACACTAATAATCAATGATATATAAACACAAACCATTATGTATTTTTACTTAATGCAAACCATCTTTTTTAAAAAGTTGACAAATTTATATTCTTTTACTTAAAATTGCAACAATATTAGTATTTAAAAATATTTATAACAGCATTATTATTAAACTTGGGCATTAATCACATATTCCGACAGGGCGTTCGCTTTTAAACTTTTTTTCATTATTTAAATCTTTTTGCGTTGATTATAAAGCCATCAGCCCATAGCTTTTAGCTTTTGGTTTTTGAAAAAAACAAGTTTTTTCGATTATAATATAATTACCGAAGGTAAAAAAAACAACAGCTAAAGGCAAAAGGCTCTAAAGCAGGAAATTTTATAATAGCAGAAATCTAAAATATTGTATTACAGACTTTTTTAAAAGCGAACGCCCTGCATATTCCGGTCATTGTTTTGCTGCTTTAGTAATTAATCTTACCTTTGCTTAATTATTTGTTAATAAGCAAGCTGGCAAATGGTTAATTAACCAACTGTTTATCAACATATAACAATAGAAACAGCAAAATCATTTAAAGATTTTCAATTTACATAACTTAATTATAAACATGAAAGTAAGCGGTTTTTCTTTTATCAGAAACGGTCAAAAATTTGGATACCCATTTGTAGAATCAATCAAATCAATTTTACCTATTTGCGATGATTTTTATATAGCAGTAGGCAATTCAGACGACAACACTTTAGAGATTGTGAAGTCGATTGATTCAAAAAAAATAAAAATTATTGAAACAGTATGGGACGATTCGCTTAGAGCAGGCGGTAGAGTTTTAGCCGTAGAAACAAATAAGGCATTTCAAGCCATACCAAATGATACCGACTGGGCTTTCTATTTGCAAGGTGATGAAGTTGTACACGAGCAATATCTTGACACAATAAAATCGGCTATGGAAAAATGGCAAAACGATGATAAAGTTGATGGCTTACTATTTAAATACAAACATTTTTACGGCTCGTATGACTATGTTGGAAATTCCGAAAGATGGTATCCTCATGAGATTAGAGTGATTAAGAATAATAAAAAAACCTATTCATACAGAGATGCGCAAGGTTTTAGAAAAAATGACAACGAAAAGCTTAATGTTAAGCCAATTGACGCCTACATATTTCACTATGGTTGGGTAAAAGACCCTAATGTGCAAAGAGCCAAAATAGAAAATTTTGAAAAACTATATCATTCCGAAGAGAAATTAAAGAATGCTAAAGTTCTACGAGCTGATAATTTTGATTATTCGGAAATAGATTCTCTCGCTGTTTTTGATGGTACTCACCCACAAGTTATGAAAGAACTTATTGACAAAAAAAACTGGACTTTCGACTATGATTTATCATGCAATAAAGTTACTATGAAAAGTAGATTTAAGAGAATAGTAAAAGCTCTTACAGGTATTGAAATTGGCTATAAGAATTATAGAATTGTTTGATAGAAGAGGGAACCGATGCGTCGGAAGTTTATAGACCGAAGTCAGGAGATATGTAGCTCTTGTAGTAATAGCTGAAGACTTAGACATATTTACTTTACAAGTCTGCTAATTTTCAAACGGACTTAGCTTTACTTTTATCTCCGAACCTTGTTCTTCTTTATTCTCATTTTTAACATACTCATCTTCAAGCACTTTACGAAGTTGTGAGCCGGTTATATCGGTATAGAATTTACCATTCTTAAAGTATGAAATATTACCGGTTTCCTCAGAAACTACTACAACCAAAGCGTTTGTAGCCTCCGAAACGCCCAATGCCGAACGATGTCTAAGACCAAAATGCTCAGGTAATGAAGTACTTTCAGACACAGGAAGTATGCAACCTGCTGCCACAATTCTGTCTTTAACCACAATTACAGCTCCGTCGTGAAGTGGTGAATTTTTATAAAACAAACTTTCCAAAAGTCTACTGGAGGTATCTGCATCAATCAAAGTTCCCGTTGTTGCATAGCTTTCAAGATTGCTGCTTCTGGATATTACTATTAATGCACCGGTTTTTGTTTTAGCCATTTCAATACAAGCTTTCGTGATGCTGTAAACTTTTACTTGAAGCGGTGATTTTATAAATTTTGAAAAAATATTTTCGATGGAAAAATTAAAATTAGAAAGATATTCAGAATAAATCAGTAAGAAAAAACGCCGTATTTCCGGCTGAAAAACAATGATAATTGCCAATACTCCAACTCCTATAAATTGACCTAGTATTGTGCTTAGCAATTGCATATTCATTGCTTTCACCAATGTCCAAATCAAATATATTGCAATTATCACAATAAATATATTTATTGCAACCGTCCCTCTTATAAGTTGGTAAACCCTATAAAAAAGATAGGCAACCACCAGAATATCTAATAAGTCTATTAATCCAAAATCAAGAAAACCCATCTGTTATATTTTTTCGCAAACTTGCATAAAATTTATGAAAATTTAAAAAGAAACTACATGTATTTAAATAGACAACAAAGGCAACAAACCTATAAAAACCTGGCTAACAGCAAATTAAAACTAATTCTACTGTTGCAAATCTTCTACAATTTGCATAGCTGTTCGTTTAGATGCGCCCGGTTTGCCTAGTCGTTCTTGTAATTGCTCGTAGTTGTTCAGCATTGTTTGTCTGTAGTTGTCATCATTCAGTATTCTATCAAGCTCGTGAGATATCTTATGTTCTAAATCATTCTGCAACAACTCTTTAACAATCTCATTATCCATAATAATATTTACCAGAGAAAAAAACTTAACTTTTATGAAATACTTGCCTATATCGTATTGCAATTGTAACATTTTATAGACTACAACCTGAGGAACATTAAATACGGCAGTTTCCAAAGTTGCCGTGCCTGAAGTTACTATGGCTGCATAAGAATGCTTTAGCAAATCATAAGTTTGATTAAAAATTACTTTCACATCTTTATTTTCTATATAATCCTTGTAATTATCATAAGTAAAAGATGGCGCACCAGCTATAACAAATTGATAATCAGCATATTTATCAAGCATTTTCAGCATTTCGGGCAATATCAATTTTATTTCTTGCTTGCGACTGCCTGCCAATAATGCAATTATTGGTCTTGCATCTAATTTATTGGTTTTTAAGAATTGCTCTTTGTCAGGCAATGATTGCTTTTTTCTTGTAATTTCATCTACCAAAGGATTGCCTACATAATGCACTTTATAGTCGTATTGTTTGTAAAAATCCGTCTCAAACGGGAAAATTACAAACAACTTATCAATGTATTTTTTTATTTTCCAAGCTCTTGATTTTTTCCATGCCCAAATCTTTGGAGATATGTAATAATAAGTTTTTATATTATGCTTATGTGCAAATTCAGCTATTCTTAAATTAAATCCGGGATAATCTACCAATATCAATATATCAGGCTTATAATCAAGCAAATCAGTCTTGCAGAGCTTAAAATTTTTGCGTATTGTTCCTAAGTTTTGAATAACCTCAATAAAGCCCATAAATGCCAAATCTCGGTAATGCTTTGTTAATTCTGCACCTTCGTTTTGCATCAAATCGCCTCCCCAAGCTCTGAAATCAGCTTGTTTGTCTAACAACTTTATTTCTTTCATTAAGTTTGAGGCATGCAAATCACCTGATGCTTCACCGGCTATTATGTAGTATTTCATATGTTTATTTTTTAGGTTATTGGGTGTTAGGTGTTTGGGTGTTTGGTTTTAGGCTTCGGTCTTCCGTATTTCAATTAGATATATTTCAAAATAACAATAAACATTAAATATAATAATGTCGAGATGCTTACACCTTCAGCTGCTTTTGGTCGTTTTTGAAATCTGAAAATAAAAAATACTACAAAATTAGGAACTATACACAGTCCGAATATTCGTGTGTATGTGCTTCCCATAAATATTTGTTTCAGAAAAAGCACAAAACTAGTTGGATTTTCAAATAAATAATAAAAAATAATAGCAATAATCGGTATGGCTAAACCGGCCAATAGTCCCACTAGTTCCGTGTTTTTACTGTCTACTTTTTTATGTTGCATCTGCATTAATTTATTGTGTAATTTCTGATAATGCAAAAGTAATAAAAATATGTTTTGTATCAAAGATTTGGATTTTAGCTAGTGATTGCCAGAAAACTCCGATAGCTGCGTTATACAAATATTTTTAAAAATAGTGCAAACCGAATGCAGAAATAAGTTTACTTATATTTTGCTGAGGTGCAGCCTATTTTATGCAAACAGTCATTTACTCAAAGTAAACTCCTGATTTAAAAATATTTGAAAGCCTTACTCTCGAAGTCTTCTGACAATCACAGCCCCCAAATAGCTAGTTTCAGCTTCGCTGAGCTCCGTTTCACTACGATTCTTGCAAACACTAGCTAATATACTTCCACTTTTCCGCTCAATTAAAATTAAACGCGAGATAGTAAAGAT
>PDWJ01010688.1_pt1 | contig 12254 bp, 11 predicted proteins | sample 1430881 | NCBI WGS metagenome assembly PDWJ01 (sample SAMN01162460, study PRJNA174530) | Oral metagenome, whole genome shotgun sequencing project. | biome: Marine environment; feature: Marine mammal; material: Swab sample of the gingival sulcus; isolation source: swab sample of gingival sulcus... | reverse complement strand
TCCAGGACGGCAACTCTTCTGACAAAACACTCAACAATAAGCTTCTGTCAAATATTTCAGCTCATATGTCCGAATATGGGTTTTCCCCTGGCGCATCCTTATATTCATAATAAAAAACAATTGACTTAAAGGGTGTGATCGGATAAGAATTTTTCCCTGGTTAACGTATTCAATTGTTCTGCTACACAAAAAAACGGGCAGTGTTATTAAGTATAGCACTGTACCTTTCGGAGAAAAAAATGAAGTTTTTTATGACCTTGTTGATGTTGCTGGTGACGCCGGCAGCAGTTCTGGCTTCCGGGGGAGGGCATGAAGCAGCCGCGGAAGTTGTTGATTTCACACGATCGGTATACGGATATTTAGGCCTTGCAATGTTTGCCCTGGCCTATATGCTGGTTCCGTTTGAAGAAGTAATACATCTTAGAAAAAGCAAGCCGGTAATACTGGCTGCAGGTGTCATCTGGGTGCTGGTTGCACTGGCCTATGCCAGCGTTGGCGATACCTACACCGCCCATGAAGCCATCAAACATGGCCTTCTGGAATATGCAGAGCTGTTTTTGTTCCTGCTGGTGGCCATGACCTATATCAACTCCCTTGAAGAAAGGGGGGTATTTCAGTGCCTCAGGGCATTTCTGGTCAGCCGGGGATTCACCCTGGTGAAAATCTACTGGATTACGGGTGTACTGGCATTTTTCATCTCTCCGATCGCAGACAACCTGACCACCGCACTGCTGATGGGCGCCGTAGCCATGGCCGTGGGTGGACAGAATAAAAAATTTGTGGTTCTGGCCTGCATTAATATTGTGGTTGCCGCCAATGCCGGTGGTGCTTTTTCTCCCTTTGGAGATATCACCACCCTGATGGTCTGGCAGAAGGGTAAAGTCAGTTTCATTGAATTTTTCGATCTGTTTATACCGTCAGCTATTAACTGGCTGGTACCGGCTTTCATCATGATGTTTGCCATTGAAAGATCAGATGCCATGGAGAGCGATGAAAAAGCGACCATGAAATATGGTGCAGTGGCCATGATGATTTTATTTTTGCTGACCATTGTGACTGCGGTTTCTTTTCACAACTTTCTGCACCTGCCCCCGGCAGCAGGCATGATGCTGGGTCTGGGGTACCTTGGATTTTTATCCTACTTTGTCAAACGCCATGAGGGCCGCAGCACCAAATACGATACCATCCTGGGTTCACGAAGATATGTTCCCTTTAATCCCTTGTGGGCAACCGAGAAAAGCAATAAAAATATCTCAGCCATTATGGATTCCATCCATTATCCTGCCTTTGCCATTGGTACCGATGGAAAGGTCACTCACTGGAATAAAGATCTGGAGGCGTTGACTGGCGTACCTGCAAAAGAGCGCATCGGCACCGATAAGCACTGGTCACCGTTCTGGCCTGAAAAGCGAAAAGTTATGGCTGATATGGTGCTGGAAAATGCACCTAAAGAAGAATTTGAAAAGAACTATGCCGAAAGACAGCGCGTCAGTGAACGTTTTGATGCGGGCCATGTGGCCGCCCGCTTTTTTCCGACCATCGGTGAAAACGGCGCCAATCTGGTGATGACAGCCGCACCGGTCAGAGATCAAAACGGTTGCGTGATCGGCGCCATTGAAACCGTCCAGAATGCTGACAGCTTTACTTCTGACCAAGTCCACTTTGACTTGATGAATAGAGTTTCACAGGCCGAATGGGATACCCTCCTGTTTTTCTACGGCGTAATTTTGTGTGTTGGCGGGCTGTCTCAGTTCGGATACCTGAGCCTGGTCTCACACCAGATGTATGTTCAGCTTGGCCCCACCTGGGCCAACTCACTGGTCGGTGTTCTGTCAGCCATCGTTGATAATATACCCGTCATGTTCGCGGTGCTTACCATGAATCCGGAGATGTCCCACGGCCAGTGGCTTCTGGTCACCCTGACGGCCGGTGTGGGCGGATCTCTTCTGTCCATCGGATCTGCCGCCGGTGTTGCGCTGATGGGAAGCGCACGGGGTGTTTACACCTTTGGTGCCCACCTGAAATGGACGCCTGTCATTGCACTGGGATACATCCTGTCCATTCTTGCCCATATGTGGATTAACTCTTCCCTGATGCATATAATGACACATTAATTACCTTTACCATATTGTTGATTAACAGGTAAAGCTGAACAATGTCATCCCTTGGCCCCAGCACCATTACAGGAGGACCTTCTTCGCTACTACGGGTCAATGTCATTAACTTAACGAATAGGTTTGTAGCAGGCGCGGAAGCGACCACTACGGTTATTAAAATTTCTTGGATACCTTCTACCAAGCCTTACCGGTTCAATGGTTTGAATAATGATTGCATGTATATCTGAAATCAAGGCTCCGATTTTTTCTTCAGCCCTGATGAACAACAAGGGGAGAACATCCTTTATTTTGGACAACGATTGAGCGAAATTCGGCTTATATTATATGCATACGGTCTCCAGCGCTTGCCGGGGTGATTCAAGCAGGTGGCGCCTGGCTGCGGAATCACGGGTTTTGCACCACAGCTCCACCAGGCGATTGACTTCACAGATTTTAAGGGTATGTTTTTGAATACAAAATAAAATCACCCATCTGCCTGTCTTTTCAGCCGCCCTCGGGGTTACGCCGAGGGCGACTTGAAAGCCGGCGCATCTGTGGCAGATTTAATTCTGACCATGGGCCTAAGAGCGTGTTTGATAATTGATGAATCAAACAGACTCCCAGAAAGAGTCAGTCAATCTGGGAGATGGATTCTAAAACGTGGGAAAAGCGTTTTCCGTTCCTGGCGTTGTTTTTATAAAATTCAAGGCAGCGTCGAACCAGGTTCAGTACTTCGCCGTGGGAAAGGATGCCCGGAACTTCTATGCCTAAACGGGGATGGCGACCCAGGCGACCGCCCAAAAGGACCCGGTAGCCAGCCTTACCGGTGTCCAGGGTGTCCCCCGGGCAGGCCCGCATGCATTTGCCGCAGGCCAGACAGATTTCGGTGTTTATTTCAGGACCTTCGTCATTCAGGTGTACGGCCTGTTCAGGGCAGACATCTACGCAGGCTTCACATTGTGAGCAGGGTTCACCGGTGATCCTGGGAAGGGCGGCGCCGATAATGCCGATATCTGTAATCTGAGGGCGCGAGCATGCGTTGGGGCAGTCTGAAATGGAGACCCGGAACTCGTGATGAAATTTAAGATCCCCCTTTACTCTGGATTTCAGGAAATCCAGGATATTGCTCTTCTCCATCAGGGTTTCTATATCTTTGATCAGTTGGGCTGTAGACGGGGTTACGGAATTGGGACAGCCCTCCCCTCCGAAGCAGGCGGAAACATCATACCCTTTGATCTGGTTTTCCATGCCCCCCTTGGAAAGGAACTTTTTTTTCAGGGTCTGGACATCTGCCAGGGTGACCCGGTTCCCGCCTTTGTCCGTCACACATGTTTCCACCCGCTTGCGGACCTTTTTCCGGATAAAAAAGGGAACCTTTTTAATGGCAGTGTCAGCCTCTTTTTCCCAGATCATTTGAGGATTTCTCCCCTGGCGGAAATAGTGACTTCCTTAGAAGGAATTTCTACCCCGGCTTTCTCCAGCGCCTTTTTGATGATCCGGGCCATGCTTGCGCAGCAAGGCACTTCCATGACCACCGAGGTAATAGACTGAATGCCTGATCCTGCAAAGACATCCGCCAATTTATCCACATAGGCCTGGGCATCGTCAAATTTGGGATAACCGATCATCACGGCCTTTCCCTTGAGGAAATCGGCGTGGAATGATGGATAGGCCACGGGCACGCAGTCAGCCGCAATAAGCAGATCCGCATCCCTGAGAAAAGGGGCACCGGCAGGCACCAGGCGGATCTGTACGGGCCAGTGGCCCAGGGCGGATGGACCGCCAGAGGCAACTTCTTTTAAACCGGCCGGTCCCGGACCAGCCATGGGGAAAGTCTTTATTTGGGCCGAGGGACATCCCCCGCCGTTCACGGGAGCGAACGGTTTTTCTGCCTGCTGGGCGTTGAGCATCTCTTGGACCGCTTCCTCGTCAAATGCGTCGGCTTCACGCTCAATTAGTTTTAATGCACCCTGGGGACAGTCCCCCAAACAGGCGCCCAGGCCGTCGCAATATTTGTCGGCCACAACCTTGGCCTTGCCCTCAATGATTTGGATGGCGCCTTCGGCACAGGCAGGTACACAGGTGCCGCAGCCATCACATTTTTCTTCATCAATTTCGATAATTTTACGCATTACCTTCACTGTATATCTACTCCCCTATTATTCATGTCTGAAGGAAAACCCATATTTGGAGGAAAAATTTGCTCAGATGCAAGGCCCCAGGTGGATGACTTTTCGTTCAAACACTATTTACCGGCCATCATGGCGGTAATATCCGTTTCCGGAGTGGTAATCCCTTTGATGTCAAAATTTTCCACCAGCACGTTCAGCACGCCGGGAGAAACAAAAGCCGGCAGCGTGGGACCAAGGCGGATGCCTTTAACGCCTAGATGGAGCAGAGCCAGGAGAACCGCCACAGCCTTCTGCTCGTACCAGCCGATATCAAAGGAAAGGGGCAGTTCGTTAATATCTTCCAGGCCGAACACCTCCTTGAGTTTTAAAGCGATCACTGCCAGAGAGTAAGAGTCGTTACATTGGCCGGCGTCCAGAACCCTGGGAATCCCGCCGATGTCACCCAGATCCAGTTTATTGTATCTGTACTTGGCACAGCCTGCGGTGAGGATGACTGCATCCTTGGGCAATTTTTCGGCCACTTCAGTAAAATAAGCGCGACCCTTGTTGCGGCCGTCGCAGCCGGCCATGACAACGAAGCGTTTAATGGCACCGGCCTTTACAGCATCAACCACCTTGTCAGCCAGGGCCAGGACCTGGTTGTGGGCAAATCCGCCGACAATCTTGCCGGTTTCAATTTCAGTGGGAGGCGCACAGGTTTTCGCCTGGGCCACCAGGGCGGAAAAATCCTTGGCACCACCATCGGCACGGTCGGCAATGTGGGTCGCTTCAGGATAAGAGGGAACACCGGTGGTATACAGCCGGTTCAGGTATGTGTTTTTCTTTTTCAACGGCACGATACAATTGGTGGTCATAAGGATGGGGCCGTTAAAGGATTCGAATTCCTCATTCTGATGCCACCAGGATCCGCCATAGTTGCCTTTGAGATGGCTGTATTTCTTAAAGGCAGGATAATAGTTGGCCGGCAGCATTTCGCCATGGGTATACACATCAACCCCTGTGCCTTCGGTCTGTTTGAGCAACTCTTCCATATCTTTAAGATCATGGCCGGAGATGAGTATGCCGGGATTTGTGCCCACGCCGATGTTGACTTCGGAAATTTCAGGGTGGCCGTAGGCGCCGGTGTTGGCTTCATCCAGGGCCGCCATGGTGGTCACAGCGATTTCACCGCATTTGAGTACCAGGCCCACCATATCGTCCACACTCAGATCCTTGGTCGTGGACGCCATGCCTTCCATCATGAAATCCCAGATTTCCTGTTTTTCCACCCCAAGGATGGCAGCATGATCAGCGTAGGCGGCCACCCCTTTAAGGCCGAGAATCAGCAGTTCCCGCAGGGATCTGACATCTTCATTTTCCGTGGCAAGCACACCGACTGCCTCAGCTTTGGCCTGGAAAGCAGACACATCATCGCAATACCATGTGGCACTGTCATGGAGATCGCTGCCCAGTTTATCTCCGGCGGCATCGGCCAATTCTTTTTTAACGGCCTGGGCGCGCTTGATCCATTCCACCAGATTTTCGTCATTAAAGTTTGCATTGGTGATCGTGGTGAACAGGGCCTGACACACAAATGCCGGCACAGAAGTCGGCACGTCAATACCAGCTGCCTTTGACGCTTGTGCCACCAAAGCAATCCCTTTAAGGTTAAAAATCAAAAGGTCCTGCAGATTGGCGGTGGTATTTTCTTTTCCGCACATGCCTTTGACAGTGCATCCCTGGTTCTTTGCTGCTTCCTGACATTGAAAACAAAACATCGTGATTTTCTCCTTAATATATTATTAGGTTGACTGACAATTTATTTTTTCATTCTGGTGTTAACCTACTATAGAACAGGTTTAAAAAACTTGATGTAGATCAAGATGAACACTTTTTTTGACTATAGCCTTAACTGGCTTGTATTAAAAAATGATTTGATATAATGTCTTGACAACTTTACATTATATCACTTATCATTGCGATATGATGCATTTAACAACCTGCCGAACGGACACATATATCGAATATGCGTCCATTGGCGTGCCTTGATGGCGACTTAAAATCCGGCGCAGCTTTGGGAGCTTTAATTCTGATCATGGGCCTTAGAGCTAATAAGGCCGGCCATGCTGAATCCTGATTCTCCCATACCCTTGTATCACCAAATTTGCGCGCAGCTCCAGTCCCGTATCCGGGAGGGCGTTTACCCGCCCGGGCATATGATTCCATCTGAAACGGAATTGGCAAAATCATATGGGGTGGGCCGCCCCACCGTGCGCCAGGCCATGGATCTTCTGGTACAACGGGGCCTGATCCAAAGAAAGCGGGGAGCCGGAACATTTGTAAAGGAACCTTCGCCGCAAATTGATCTTTTCTCCCTTGCCGGAACCTCCAAGGCATTTTCAACCCAAGGGGTTCCCATACAAAAAAGCGTGATTGCGCCTTTGAAAAAAAAGATCGTGACAGGGGATGTGGCAAACCCATTTCACGGTAAACCCGCTTTTGCCATGTCCCGTTTGACCGTGACCCGAAATGAACCGGTATTGCTGGAAGATATTTTTCTGGATCCGGATCTGTTCACCGGTATTGACAATATGGATCTTGGGAACAAATCCTTATCCCGCGTGTTTTCCGAACGGTTTTATCTCACACCTTCCGACGGTACCCAGCAGTTCCAGGTGGAACCCTTGAATGAACAACGGGCGTCCCTGTTGGACATGTCACCTTTAGATCCCATTTTGGTAGTCCGACGGCTGCTCAATTTTTCCAAAGCGCCCGGTGCGGTCTATTCGGTGCTGTTCTGCCGCACAGACCAGTTTGCCTTTACCCAGACCATACAGAATCAAAAATAAGGGTCATGAAAATAATAAGGCTTACTCAAATTGCCAACCCTTTTACAAAAGGCAGATAGATGAAACAACGCTATTTTTTGGAAACAGACCGGGACAGCCTGCTTTTTGATCTGGTTTTCTGTGATGAAGACCCGGTACTGGCAGGGAATATTAAAAGAAGCGGCATTGATATGTCCAAAGCCGATGCCTTGGTTATTTCCCACCTCCATCCCGATCACATTGGCGGATTCAATGCCTTTAAGCAGAACCGGATTCCCCTGCCTGAAGGGTGCCGGCAATTGAGGGCCTATCCGGCTATCCGGGAGCAGGCCATGCTGGCCCAGGTGAAAGGAAAGGGGATTGTGGTCATCACCGGGTGTGGCCATCCCACCATAAAGATGATACTTGAGATGACCCGCCGGCTGACCGACACACCGGTATATGCCGTGGTGGGGGGGGCTCCATCTGCCGGTGACGGACAGTCCTCTGAAAAGATTGGGCCTCCAGGTACAGATGATCTGGGGGACGGATAAACCGCCTTGGCAGAGATGTCCCACCGTGATGTAGATCGCTATTTAAAACGCTTTTATTGTGCAGTATATCCGGTCATCTCCACGTAGCCGGTGCCAGATCCGTTTTTGCCTGATGCCCGGATCGCGCCTTCATAATAGGAAAATCCTTGGGCGTGTTCCTGATCGGCGATCACTGTTTGGATATCAAATGCCATACCATGGCTTGGAATGGTGATGGTCCATTGGGCGGGATAGCGTTTGCCTGTGGCCGGGCTGGTCCAATGGGCCAGCGGGGTGATGGAAAACTGGGAGGTGTTCAAAATCTTATAGGTGCCGTCCTTAAATGACAGACTGCCAAAGCCGAATCCGTTGGGGGTGTTGTCCGCATTTCGGACCCGGCAGACCATGAGGTCGGTACCGGCAAGGGCGCCCTGGGTCAGGTGCAGGGCGAACCAGTCCCAGCCCCTGACATTTTTACCCAGGGCTGATGTACTCCATTCGTGGTCAAACCATACCTTGCCTATTACCTTAAAAGATTGGGAACCGATATAGACATTTCCCTTTGCCGCCAAGCGGGGCAGGGAATAATAGTATGATGCATCGGATCGCCCCGGTCCTTTGGGACTCCATCCTCGGGTGCCCTGAAGGATGGCCGGTTTTTCCTGACCCAATGGAGCCGACTGCGGTGGCAGGTGGCCGCAAACTCCGCTACGCTCCGCTTTGCGGCCCCTCAGCCATCCTCGCGGCTCATCCGGCGGACGGTAGTGGGGGATTGATTTTTAACGACAGTCAAGGGCGCCTTGGCCTGGAGTGTGAGGTGCCCGGGACGTTTCCCTGCCTGGACGGCCCGCCAGTTGTCGATCCATACCCGAAAAGGGTCTCTTTGGGCACCGGCAATGCCAATACTTGCCCGGTTCATTCGCTGGGCGGCATAAAAGATGTTGTTTTGGGTGTCGGTGATGGCAAAATGGGCAAAATAGAGCTGATTGGTCCGCCATTCAGATCGGCCGCTGGGAAAGTTACAGTCCAGGGCCTGGCGAAAAAAGGTCAACTGGAATCCAAAATGCCGGCCCGATGTATGGGTCAAGTTGCCGGTATAGTACCACCATTCGGTTTTAAATGTTTCATGGGGCCCTGAATCCTTTGGAAATTCAATACCAACAGGTCGGTCGGCCACGGTATAGCAATCCCTTTGTTCCTCCTGGGATAGGGCGCCCACGATATCCACAGCCGTCTCCGAGTCAGGAGAATGACCACATCCGTAACCCCAGAGCAGGGCAGAGAAAAGCAAAATTCTGACCATGGTGTTTGCCTTACTCCATTCTCAGTGCATGGGCCACTTTTACCTGCCCGGCCCGCATGGCAGGCACAAGGCCCGCCCCAAGGGCGGCAAGGGTGGATAATGCCGGTGTCAGCAGCAGGGTGGCCGGTGAGATGACAATATCATATGTCCAGCCAAAGGCCCTGAAGTTCACCACATCCACCAGTACCCAGGATAAAAACAGGCCTAAGGGAATGGCCAATGCCCCAGCCAGAAATCCACAAAGTCCGCATTCCCACAATACCAACCGTCTGATATGGACGGGCGCAGCCCCACAGGCCCGAAGGATACCGATTTCCCGTGTTCGTTCTAAGATTAACGCCATCACCGAATTGATAATACCGGTAAGGGCCACAATGGCCGTGAGAAATTGAAGGACTGTGGTGATTAGAAAGGTGTTGTCAAACACGGATAATATTCTTTGTTTCAAATCAGGGCCGGAGATGATTTTCAGCCGGTTCGGGAACCGGGCTGCCGACCGAATTCGGGGGATCATTTCATTGATGGTTTCATCCATGGACCTGTCCCCATCTGGAGAAAGAAAAATCTGCATGGACGTGATCTCGTCTTTGCCCCAGAATGTTTTCATGGTACGCCGCCCCACTACGGCCCGTCCGCCTTCCATGACAAAATCCCGGAAAATGCCGGCAACCCTGAAAGCGGTCATCCCTTTTTGGGTTTCGATTTCCACCGTGACCGGCTTTGTGCCCGGAGAAATACCGTGCAGTTTTGCAAATATTTCCGAGAAAATAATCCAATCCTTGTTCAGAAGATGTTGGATGTCAGCTTCGCTTCCCTGTCCAGCTTCCGGGGCCAGCCAGGTCCACTCTTTTTGGGAACCGTCTGTGATGTAAGAAAATAGATGGGTCTGTCCCGATTTTGAGGAATAGGTTTTATGGATATTACAGGCCGATATAAATTGTACCCCGGCCATGGATTGAATTTTAGGCAACAGTTCGTTCTCAAGCTGCGGGTGTAATTCATCCAGGGAGGTAATATGGATATCACCGCCAATGTTACCGTCGATCCAGTTAATGATTGATTCCCTGAAACTTAAGGTCATGGTGTCAATACCAATGTAAACGGAAATGACTACCATCAAAGATGTGATGAGCACCGACGTCCGGCCCAGGGCACGTTTCAGGTTCCGCACCGCCATGGCAGCCATCATCCCGGCAACGGCCCCAGGTTTGGCGGACCGGTGGACCAAGGCAGAAAACAGGCCGGATAACCCTATGGCAAGCCTGTTCAGGGCGGCGGGCGCAATCAACGCGGCAGCGCCAAACACCATAAAAACGCCCATAAATACAATGACCATATCCAGACCTTCCCGAGAAAATATCCACAGGGCTGGTACAAGCAGGATAAGGCCTGCGGCGGTGAGCTTAGGAATATAGCGCTTCAACCGGTCCACAGGAGATGAGGCCTGCATCAGGGTCACAGGCCGGATTGCCGCAGCATTGATTGCCGGGATCATGGCGGCGGTCAAGGCCGCGCCCACACCGGTGATCATTCCTTTGGCCAGGGTGGCGGATGTGATATGGGTTTGGTTGACGGTGAGTGTATAATACATTTGCGAGACCGTGGTGCATACCACCTGTACAGCGCCTTTACCCAGTAACATACCAAAAATCAGGCCCAGAACAGCGCCGGCAACGGCATAAACTATAATCTCAGCCAGGGTGGCGAAAAATATTTCCTGCCGGGTGGCACCCAAGGCCCTCAGGGTGCCGTTGAGGCGATACCGCCGTGACACTGAAAAAGAAACCGTATTGTAAATAAGAAAAATCCCCATGAACAGCACCAGCACAGAAAACGCGGCAAGGCTGGTTTCAAAAGATGCGGAGAGGCTTCTAACCGCCTGGTTCTGCCCGTCGGTCTCCGAGAGGAACAGGCCCGGTTCTAAACTCGCCCTCACTGCTTTGATTGTGTGGGGATCCTCAAGGTTCAGGTCGATGCGGGTGATGGCATCTGCCATCCCCAGCAGCTCCTGGGCCAGGGCAATATCCGACAGCAGTATGCCTTCCATCATTTGGCTCTGGGGCACCTGCCCCTGATTTCCCATGGATACCAGCGCACCGATCCGGGTTTTGATCTGTCTGCTGCCCATGGCCAGGGTCAGTTCATCCCCCGACGCAAGGCCGTGGGATGCGGCAAGGGATTGATCCATGATGATTCCGTTTCCCCTGACCAGTGTGTGCCGCAGGTTGTCCAGTATGCCTGGTGCTGATCCGTTAAATTTAAAATTTCTGAAATGAATTTCTGAAAACGGATCAATCCCCAGCAGGGTCAGGGGGCGGTGATCCAGTTCAACAACGGTGACCAATCGAGAAATTACAGGGGCGCTTTTTTCAATGCCCAGGGTTGTTCTCAAAGTGGCTTCTGGCAATGTCGATGGCCACCACACCGGCAACGCCCAGGGCAATACCGAAAATCATCAGTCCGGTTCTCAAGGGGTGGGCCCGGCTGCTGAAAAAACAGGTGCGGATAATGGGCGTGATATTCATTGTCTGGCCTGATGGGGTTCAAGGGTCCGGCCTGTGACCCGAAACACCTGGTCGGCATAGGATTCGGCCTCCCGGCTGTGGGTCACCATGACCAGGGTTTTGTTCCGTTGTTCAGCCTGGCTGGATATGAGACGCAGGATCCGGCTACCGGTTTCCTCATCCAGGTTGCCGGTGGGTTCGTCGGCAAGGATGATATCCGGATCATTAACCAGGGCTCGCACCAGGGCCACCCGCTGCTGCTCTCCGCCGGACAGCCGGTCTGGAAAGTCTTGGGCACGGTCTTTTAGCCCCATCTCTTTGAGCAGTGAAACGGCCCGTTCCTGTGCCCAATCCGGGGAACGGCCATCCAGGCGGCTGATCATGGTGATGTTCTCCATGACAGAAAGCACGGGAATCAGGTTAAAGGATTGAAACACAAACCCGATATGACGCCGCCGGAATCGGGTTCGCATGGCATCGTCCATGTCCGATACCCGGCTACCGCCAAGGGTGATGTGTCCGGTATCCGGGGTATCAATACCTGAAATGAGATTGAGCAGGCTGCTTTTGCCCACCCCGCTTTTCCCAAGAATAACAGATATCTTTCCGGTTTCAAATTTGACATTGAGATCCTTGAAAATCGTTCTGCTGCCATCATCATATGTTTTACTTAAACCGGTAATCTCAATATTCATGGACCGTCCCCTGAAGCGTTAGAAGTTAACCCACGTTTTCGATTATAGATTGTATCTATACTGAAAATAGGCGTTAAGCACTATTCGATCAATACAGTCATATGTACCATCGTCCGCCGGATGAGCCGCGAGGATGGCTGAGGGGCCGCAAAGCGGAGCATAGCGGAGTTTGCGGTCACCTGCCACCGCAGTCGGCTCCATTGGG